>Ga0307476_10001397_pt1 | contig 14742 bp, 11 predicted proteins | sample atmos_gasesECM2C_2_FD_203314 | JGI IMG/M metagenome (GOLD analysis project Ga0307476, IMG submission 203314) | Hardwood forest soil microbial communities from Morgan-Monroe State Forest, Indiana, United States - atmos_gasesECM2C_05 | ecosystem: Environmental > Terrestrial > Soil > Temperate... | reverse complement strand
CTCGAGCTTGCCGAGCCGCTCGGACGCCGGGCCGGGGCCGGCACCGCGCGCGACGTTCATCGGGCGGTGGCGGTCCGCGCCGGGTGCGCTCAGCCGGACCTCGAAGGGCCGGGTCGGTCCCAGCGCCTCGGCGATGGCGATCGCGTCGGGGATCGGGCGGCGCGACACCACGATCAGCGCGACCGCCGCCGCGGCGGCGACCGCGAGGCCGCTCGCCCAGGCCCAGGTGCGCCGCCGGGCCGGGCGCGCGGCCTGGGCCGGCTTCTCGGACGGATCCGGCTCGGCCACGCGGCCGCCGGGGATCATGGTCAGCGCGGCGGCCCGGGGCTCGGCCGGGGCGGCGCGGGCGATCCGGGCGGCGCCGTCGAGCGCCTCGAGCAAGGCGAGCAACCGGGGCAGCTCGGCGAGGCAGCCCTCGCAGGTCGCGAGGTGGGCCTCGAACTCGGTCGCCTCGGCGTCGCCGAGCTCACCGTCGACGTAGGCGTGCAGCTGGTCGCAGCGGTCGGTCATCGGCCACCTCCTCGGCGGCGCTGGTCGTCCGCGAACTGATCGAGCAGCCGGAGCCGCGCGCGCCGGATCCGCGTGCCGACGGTGTTGATCGGGATGTCGAGCTGCTCGGCGATCTCGCGGTAGCGCTTGTTGTGGATCACCGACAGCTCGAGCGGCTGGCGCAGCTCGTCCGGTAGCTGCTGCAGGGCCTCCAGCACGAGCTCGGACGGGATCGCCAGGAGCGATGAGCCGTGCGCTTCGTCCTCGACCGTGACGTCCGGGACCTCCTCCGGCAGCGGCACCTGGATGCCGTTCCTGCGGCGCAGGTTGTCGCGGTGGTGGTTGGACAGGATCCGGTACAGCCAGCCGCCGATGTTGCCGCCGGGCAGGAACTGCGCACGCGCTTGCAACGCTCGAACCAGGGTCGCCTGGACGAGGTCTTCCGCGTCGTGCCGGTTCCGACACAGCCGGCGCGCGGATCGCTCCAGCGCCGGTCGGTGCTTCACGAGCTCTTCGGGGAAGTCGGGTGGATTACTGTCGGTCCCGCGACCCCCGGTCATGGGCCTCCATTGGCCACCGTGTTCGAGAAACGGCGGTCCGACGTTGGCACGCGGGCCGGGGTGGGTCAAGGCGATAGGCGCCGCGGGGGACATGGAGCGACCACTTCGATAGACGCGCCGACCCCAACTTTCTTTTCGGCAACTTTTCTCGGCGAACCGTGCGCGTCACGCCGCGGACGCGGGCGCGGCGAGGCAAGCTGCCTCCACCTCCTCGACCTCCTTGGGGCAGGCGCGGGTCAGCACCTCGTGGCCGGTCGCGGTGACCACGACATCGTCCTCGATCCGTATGCCGATCCCGCGGAGCTCCGCCGGGGCGTCGCCGCCGGCGGCGATGTAGAGCCCGGGCTCCACGGTGATCACCATGCCGGGCTCGAGCGGGCGCGGCTTGCCGTCGCGGGTGTACGCGCCGACGTCGTGGACGTCGAGGCCGAGCCAGTGCGAGGTGCCGTGCATGTAGTACTTGCGATAGCCCTGATCGGCGATCCGCTCGTCGACCGTGCCCCTCAGCAGGCCGAGCTCCAGCATCGCCGCGGTGAGCTGCTTGACGCAGTGGTCGTGGATGTCGTCGAGCGTGATCCCGGGCCGGACCATCGCGATCGCCGACTTCTGGGTCGCGAGCACGGCGTCGTAGACCCGGCGCTGCGGCGCGGTGAACCGGCCGCTCGCCGGCCAGGTCCGGGTGACGTCCGCCGTGTAGTGCTCGTACTCGCAGCCGGCGTCGATCAGGACCAGGTCGCCGTCGCGGACCGGGCCCGCGTTGGCGATGTAGTGCAGGATCGTCGCGTTGCCGCCGGCGCCGACGATCGTGCTGTAGCCCGGGCCGTGGCCGCCGCGGCTGCGGAACGTGTGGTTGATCAGCGCCTCGAGCTCGTGCTCGTGGCTGCCGGGCCGGCCGTGGCGCATCGCGAGCCGGTGGGCATCGCACGTGATCTGCGCCGCGGTCGCGAGCGCGGCGAGCTCCTCGGGGCGCTTGTGAAGCCGGAGCTCGTGCAGGCTGACCCGGGGATCGACCACGACGCGCGGCGGGCGCTTGCCGCGCTTCTCCAGCTTGCGCAGCCGGACCAGCGCGGCGCCGATCAGCCGGTCCATGTCGTCGTCGAGCCCGAGGCTGTAGTGCAGCTCCTCGGCGTTCGCGATCAGCTCCCACAGCCGGGCGGGTAGCTCGGCGGCCGGGTACGCCGCGTCGGCGCCGTACTGCTGCCGCGCACCGTCGATCCCCGCGCGCCGGCCGTCCCACAGCTCGGCCTCCGGATCGCTGGGCCGGACGAACATCGCGACCTTCTCCTTCTCCGCGCCCGGCCGCAGCACCAGCACGGCCTCGGGCTCCAGGAAGCCGGTCAGGTAGACCAGGTCGGAGTGCTGGCGAAATACGTAGTGCGCATCGCCGTTGCGCACGCGCTCGGGCAGCGAGCAGACCACCGCCACTGCGCGGGGGCCGATCGCCTGCATGAACGCCTCGCGCCGGGCGGCGTAGATCGCCGGATCGAACATGCCGGGACTATAGCAACGCGGCTCCGTGCGGTCCCGATGCTTTCACTCCGGAGCTCGGCATCGCGTGGCTCTGGTAGATTCGCCGGTATGGCACCGGGGATGATCGTGGAGGGCGACGTGGTCGCCGTGCATGGCTACTGGACCGACGACCGCTCGCGGATCGTGACCGAGGCGACGGTCCAGACACCCGACGGCCCGGTCGTGGTGAGCCAGCTCGGCGGCAGCGTCGACGGCATCGGCATGATCACGATCCCGGGCCCGCCGAGGCTCGAGCCGGGGATGCGCGTGGCGGTCGCCGCGCACCAGGACCTGGACCGGTCGCAGCGCGAGCACGTGGTGCTCGATAGCGTCAAGCTGCTCGCGTATCCGCCCGACTACGTCCGCAGGGGGCCGACGCAGGCCGGCCACTTCCTGTACTGGGAGTCGCGCTGTGTGTTCGTGACCATCGACGACGCGGGGACCACCGCGATCCCTGGCGACGGCGAGTTCCCGGTGATCGACGCCTCGATCGCGGCCTGGAACGACGCGGCCACACCGTCGTGCTCGTACCTCAAGATCATGAGCGACGGGCGCAGGCCCCTCGAGGTCGGCAACGACAACGTCAACCTGATCAAGTTCCGCGATACCACGTGGGGTCGGCCGGCGGTCGGCAACGATCCACCGCGCATGTACCCCGCGTCGTCCGCGGCCGTCACCACGGTGCTGTACGTCGACGACGGCAGCGCGCGCGATGGTGCGATCTTCGACGCCGACATCGAGCTCAACGGGGTCTACTTCGCGATCTCGGTGAACGGACAGACCAGCAGCAACACCCAGCAGTGCCTCGCCGAGCTGCAGAACAGCCTGACCCACGAGCTCGGCCACCTGATCGGCCTCGAGCACACGTGCCTGGCGAGCCCCGCCGATCCGCCGCGGGTCGACAACCAGGGCAACCCCGTGCCGACGTGCGCGGCGGCGGCATCCGCGCCGACGCTGCCCGCCAACATGCAGATCCTCGACGCCACGATGTACCCCTTCCAGGACTGCGGCGAGACCAAGAAGGAGACGCTGTCCAGCGACGACGTCCAGGCCCTGTGCGACATCTATCCGGTCGCCAGGGACCCGGGGAACTGCAGCCGCGTGGGCGCCGACGGCCTGGTCCCGCCCGACGACGTCGGCGGCGATAGCGCCGTGCCCTCGGGTGGCCACGGCTGCTGCGACGCGTCCGCGAGCGCCCGGCCGGATGCGACCCTGGTCCTCGTAGGAGCGACGATCTTGCTGATGACGCGGCGGCGCAGAGCGGCGCGCACCTGATCACGGAGGCCGCTGCAAGTGCATCGAGAGGCCCCTCATGAATTCGACTCATCAACGCACGCTGCCCCTTGTGTGCAGCGTGCTCGCCGCTCTGAGACTTGTCGGCTGGGGGTGTGCGCCTGCAGCGTCCATCCCGTCGCAGCGATCGCGCGCGCGCTCGCGGGCAAGCGGATCCCCACGTTCGTGTGCATGGGCGGTAGCACCAAAAGTGCTCCGTAACCTGACCTGCATCTTCCAACAATTCTAGATATTTGTCGGTGGATTTGAACCACCATGCAAACCGGCCACCCACCGAGCCGATCCCTTCCCCCAAGCCTCGGCAGCTGAGTCTTGGACCGGGTCGCGGCGACGCGGTACAACAGCACCGATGTTCTCCAAGTACGATGCGTTGAAGGCGAAGACGCTGAAGCTCATCTCCGAGGGAAAGCTTCCGTCAACACCGTCGCGCGAGCAGCGCATCGACATCGCATACGGCAATGCCGCGATTGAGAACGACGCTGTCACTCGCGAGATGGTTGCTGACGCCGTCGACGCCAAGCGGCGGTAGCACTTGGTAACCGACCGGCCGCCGCACTGGCCGATGCTCTGCGAGCCCTCCGACAAAGCTCGTCTCGAGGCTGAGAACGCCGTTGAGCAAGTCGACTACATCACGTCGTTAGTCGTCGGCGACTACAGTGTGCGCCATATCCGTGAGTCGCATATCCTGCAGTTGCAGCAGCTGGCGGTGGCTCGCATCTATCCCTGTGGCGGCACGTATCGCAACGCTCGCGACGAAACCGAGATCAGCGACAGCGAGCACAAGGTCGCGCATGCAGCCGACGTGCGTAACCTGGTCACCGAACTTGTCGACTGGGTGAACCGCGAGCGTGATTCGGGACGTCACGAGATCGAGTGCGCGGCCTATGCACTGTGGCGGCTCAACTGGATCCATCCGTTTCGTGGAGGCAACGGACGAACCGCGCGCATGATCGCGTACATGATCATCTGCATGGGACTCGGTCACATGATTCCTGGTATCCCGACGATTCCAGCGATGATCTACACGCAGCGCGATCGTTACGTCGAGGAGCTACGGGCAATCGACGCTGACTTGCGCCAGCAGGTGGCGAAGGGTGTCGACGACCCAGCTCCAAACTTCGAAGGCATGGTCGCGTTTCTTCAGCCGATGGTGGAGTCGCAAGTCGAGGCCGGTGTGCGCGAGGGCGAGGCAGCGCCGTGACGTCTTCTAGCGGCGGCGGCGCAGGCACGCCGCGAGCGCGACCAGCGCGATCGGCAGCCCACCGGACGCGCCGCCGCCGCCCGACGAGCACGCGAAGCGCTGGACGTCGTTGCCGCGCGGCTCGTCGTCCGGCGGGTACGGCTGATTGGCGGCCGAGCACTCGCCGGGCGCGCGGGCGCCGGCTCCGGCGTGGACCTGCAGGTTGGCGCGGTACTCGTCGAGCAGCATCAGATCGGCGGTGAGGTCGGGATCCTCGTGGCTGCGGTTCCACGCGGTGGCCGCGGCGCGGGTGGCATCGAGCATCGCCATCGCGCAGCCGGGATCGGTGGACCGGGTCGCCGCGCGCAGGCCGAGGAACATGTTGTACATCGCAAGCCGCTCGGCCATCTCGGGCGCGGACAGGTAGGGCTGCTCGGGCGTGACCTCCGGATCGGCCGCGTAGTCGAGCGCCACGGTCTGGGAGATCCGCACCGCCGAGCCCGGCGTTCGGTACGACAGCGTCACGTCGGCGACCCGGCCGGTGTTGCCGGCGGTCGGCATCAGCTGGATGAAGATCATGCTGCCGCCGCCGCGCCGGCCCTGCTCGCCGCTCTGGCTGGTCCGGCTCGCAACGAACACCGCGGGGATCTGGATCGAGCCGGTCCGGGCGCCCGCCGACCACAGGTGGCTGCCGACGACCTCGCCGAACTGGTAGCCGGGGCCCGCCGCGGCGGAGACCTGGACGTCGAGCGCGAGCGGCTGCATGAAGAAGTCGAGCTCCTCGGTGAACACCTCGGTGGCCGCCGACGGGTCCTCCAGGAAGTAGAAGTTGCCGGCGCCCTGCTCGGCGAGGCCGCGCATCAGCTCGACGTCGAAGTCCTTGCCGACGCCGATCGTCGTCAGGCCGATGCCGAGCTTGACCCGGCTCGCCGCCATCGCGAGGATGTGGGCCTGCGAGGTGTCGCCGGCCGTGGCGTTGCCGTCGGACAGGAAGATGACGCGGTTCTGGCGCTCGCTGGCCGGCGCATCGCCGAGCAGCTGGAACCCGGCGGCGAGGCCGTCGAAGATGTCGGTCGCGCCGCGCGGCTGGAGCCGGGCGACGATCGCGTGCAGCGCGGCGCGGTCGAGCGCGGCGAGCGGCGCGTCGACATCGACCCGATCGTCGAACTCGACGATCGCGAGCCGGTCGTCGTCGTGCAGCTGGTCGATCATCGTGTGCAGCCCGGCCTTGACCTTGTCGAGCCGGCCATCGCTCGCCATCGATCCGGAGTGATCGACCACCACGACCAAGTTGATCGGCAGGCGCTGGTAGGTCGACGGATCGACCGTCGTCGAGACCGAGATCTGCAGCGTCGCCTGGTGCGCGCCGGTCAGCCAGTCGTGGCCGACCGACAGGCCGGGCACGGCGCACAGCAGCGCGCCGCAGCTCGCCGGCGCGGGGGCGTTGAAGTGCTCGTTGAAGAACCCGTTGGCGTCGAGGGTGTCCGGGCCGGGGATCTCGCCGCGATCGAGGATGCCGCGGAACTCGCCGACGTCCTGGGCACCCCCGAAACTGACGCCGCCGCCACCTGGGCCGGGGGCGGCGCCATCGAGGCCGGCGGAGCTGCTGGTGCAGGCCGTTGCGAACGCAAGCACAGTCGAGGAGAGGACGCGCATGGCCAGCTGTCGAGCAACCCGGGTGCCATGGCTTGCCGGCCGGGAGAACGATAGATGGCGCGGCCACTTGGGTCGCCGGGCGCACCGGGCCGCCGGCCCGGCGTGATCCGTGGAAGCCCTGCCGGTCCGGACATCTGTGTCGTAGGATGCGCCGGCCATGAAAGCCAGGCTCCTGCTCCTCGCGGTCGTCCTTGCATGCTCCAGCAAGCCGCCTGCGGCGCCGGTCACAAGCGCGCCCGGGGCGCCCGCCGCGCCGGCGCCCGCCCCCGCCCCTGCCGCCGGGGCCGTTGTGGGCCGGGCGGCCGCCCCCGCCCCGGCGGCGCGCGCCGCCGAGCCCGAGTACCGCGGCGATCCGGCCCGGCTGATCGATCCGGCGACGGTCGGCACCGGCAAGCACTTCCTCGCGGTGTCCGAGTCGCCGGCGGCGAGCAAGGTCGGCCGCGACATGATGGCCTCCGGCGGCAACGCGGTCGACGCCGCGGTCGCGCTCGCGTTCGCCCTCGCGGTGACCCATCCGACCGCGGGCAACATCGCCGGCGGCGGGTTCGCCGTGGTGCGCACCGGGCCGGGCAAGGCGGTCGCGCTCGACTTCCGCGAGGTCGCGCCGGCGGCGGCCACCGCGGACATGTACCTCGACAAGGACGGCAACCCGACCGACCGGTCGCTGCACGGCGACCTCGCGGTCGGCGTGCCCGGCTCGGTCGCCGGGCTGTGGGAGCTGCACCACCGGCTCGGCAAGAAGCCGTGGAAGGCGGTGGTCGCGCCCGCGATCGCGCTGGCCTCGGGTGGCTTCGAGGTCACCGAGAAGCTGCACCAGGCGATCGCCGCGCTCGCACCGCTCCTGTCGAGGTCGCCGGCCAGCGCGGCGCTGTGGCTGCCGGGCGGCGTGGCGCGCGCAGCCGGAGACCGGGTCACCAACCCCGAGCTCGCCGCGGCGCTCGGCCGGATCGCCGAGCGCGGACCGGACGGGTTCTACAAGGGCGAGACCGCGGCGGCGATCGTCGCCGAGATGAAGGCCGGCGGCGGCATCATCACCGCCGACGACCTCGCGAAGTACAAGCCGATCTGGCGCGACCCGCTGCGGTTCTCGTACCGCGGCTACTCGGTCGCGGCGATGCCGCTGCCGTCGTCGGGCGGCATCGTGCTCGCGATGTCCGCCGGGATGCTCGGCAAGCTCGAGCTCGGCAAGCTCGGGTGGTACGGCACCGAGCACATCCACTGGCTGGTCGAGGTCTGGCGGCGCGCGTTCGCGGCGCGCAACGAGCTGCTCGGCGATCCGGCGTACGTCAAGGACGTCCCGGTGGCCAGGCTCCGGTCGCAGGCGTACCTCGACCAGCTGTTCGCGACGATCACCGACAAGGCGACGCCGTCGCGCCAGGTCACCGCGCTGCTCGAGGGCGATCACACCACCAACCTGTGCACGGTCGACGCGAGCGGCATGGCGGTCGCGCTGACCACCACGCTCAACACCGGCTTCGGCAACGGCGTGACCGTGGCGGGCTTCTTCCTCAACAACGAGATGGACGACTTCGCGTCCAAGCCCGGCGTGCCCAACACGTTCGGCCTGGTCCAGGGCGCCGCCAACAAGATCGAGCCCGGCAAGCGGATGCTGTCGTCGATGTCGCCGACCATCGTCGAGGACGACCGGGGTCGCCTGTTCATGCTCGCCGGCGCCGGCGGCGGGCCGCGGATCATCACCGCGGTGTGGCAGACGATCTCCAACGTCATCGACTTCGGCAAGCCGGCCGATCTCGCGGTCGCCGCGCCGCGGATCCACCATCAGCACCTGCCCGACATGATCTCGGTCGAGGCCGGGGCGATCGACCCGTCGACCGACGAGCAGCTGGGCGCGATGGGCTACCGGCTGCACTGGGGCGAACCGCGGCGCGCGTTCGCGGCGATCACGGCGATCGTGCGCGGCACCACGGGGTGGGACGGCACCTCCGATCCGCGCGCGGGCGGCGCGGCGATCGGCGACTGAGGCCAGGTGGGCTCGCGCGGTTGGTGCTAGCTTGTCGCCATGGCCGCGAGCGGTGACAACGAGAGCGGGGTCCTGGTCTACCCGCAGCTGCCGGTGCCGCGGCCGCGCCGGGACGAGCAACGGGCGTCGACCCAGCGCGCGCGGCCGCGCCGCCGGCTCCCGATCATCACGATCGCGCTGTCCGCGATCGCGGGCGGCGCGGGCGCGTGGTTCCTGCAGCCGGCGATCGCGCCCGATCCGCGGATCGCCGTCGCCGACAAGCGCGCGAGCGACGCCGAGGCCGCCGCCACGGCCCAGAAGGGCCGCGCCGAGACGCTCGAGAAGTCGCTCGACGCGGCGGCGAAGGGCCGGCGCGACACCGAGATCAAGCTCGCCGCCGCCGAGGGCGCCGAGGCCGAGCTCGCCAGCAAGATCACCAACGAGGCCGGCCAGCGCAAGGCGGCCGAGGCGGTCCAGGCCAAGCTCAAGCCGGTGGCCACCACCGCCGGCGCGCTCGTGGTCGACGGCAACGACGTCCACCTCCGGATCACCGATCGCGTGCTGTTCAAGCCGAACGACGATGCGCTGACCGATCGCGGCAAGATCGTGCTCGGCAGGCTGGCCGCGGCGCTCAAGGAGCTGCCCGACAAGCAGGTGTGGGTGCAGGGCCACACCGACGACGCGCCGGTCGCGCTGCCCAGGCCCCTGCCGCCCCCGCCGAAGGGCGCCAAGGGCCCGCCGCCGGCCGCGCCGCCGGTCCGGTTCCCGACCAACTGGGAGCTGTCCGGCGCGCGCGCGCTCGCCGTGGTCCGCTACCTCCAGGACGTCGGCAAGGTCGACCCATCGCAGCTGATCGCCGCGGCGTTCGGCCAGTACGCGCCGATCTCGAAGAAGGACCACGCGGCCAACCGCCGGATCGAGATCGTGGTCAGCGCGAGGCGACCGATCAAGGCCGAGGGGCCGAGCAAGTAGCGCCGGTCGTGCGCGGACATCGTGGACCACGACGGCATGCTCGCGCTCGCTTGCACGGACTGCTCACGACCGGGTCGCCGCGCACGGCGCGGTGATCCGCGGCGCCGAGGGCACACATCATGACGATGGCGATCGCCGGCCGCGAGCGCCAGCACGTGATCGTGGTGATGCTGGGGAGCGCCGGGGCGGACGGCGGGCCAGCGCCCGACGAGCCGGCGCTGCAGCACGCGATCGGTCCGTACGGCGGTCGGCTCGAGGGGCTCGCCGATGGTTCGACGATCGTGGTGCTCGAGGCGGATCGCCACGCCGCGACCGATCATGTCGCGCGCGCGGCGCGCTGCGCGCTGGCGCTGCGCGAGATCGCGCGCGGCGCGCTGGCGATCGCGATGGGCCAGGTCGAGTCGATCCGCGAGCTGACCGGCGGCGACGTCCTCGACCGCGCGCGGCGGCTGCTGTCGCGGGTGGCGGGCGCGCCGGACACCCCGCCGCCGATCGCGCTCGACGAGCTCAGCGCCGGGCTGCTCGATGCGCGGTTCGAGGTGATCGAGCGCGAGGTCGGGCTCTTGCTGTGCGGCGAGCGCGCGCTGATCCAGGGCGCGAGGACCCTGCTGGGCCGTCCGACGCCGTGCGTCGGGCGCGACTGGGAGCTCGACACGCTGACCGCGATCCTCGATGGAGGGATCGACGAGCCGGAGGCGCAAGCCGTGCTGCTGATCGGAGCGGCGGGGATCGGCAAGTCGCGGATCGGCGCCGAGTTCGTCAGCCGCGCCCAGCAGCGCCATCGCGCGCTCGCGGTCTGGGGTGGGCGCGGCGACTCGCTGCGCGCGGGCTCGACGCTCGACCTGCTCGCGCAGGCGCTGCGCGGCGCCCTCGGGATCCGGGGAAGCGAGCCGCTCGCCGGGCGACAGCACGCGATCCGGACCCGGGTCGCCGAGCACGTGCCCGCTGCCATGCAGGAGCGGGTGACCGAGTTCCTGGGGGAGCTCGTCGGCGCGCCGTTGCCCGGCGATGGCGAGGGCGGCGCCGCGCTCCGGGCGGCGCGGCACGACGCCCAGCTCATGAGCGAGCAGATGTACGCGGCGTGGCTGGACTTCCTCCGGGCGGAGACCTCGGCGCATCCGGTGCTGCTCGTGCTCGAGGACCTGCACTGGAGCGATTTCGGGACGGTGCGGTTCATCGGCACGGCGCTGCGAGATCTGTGCGATCAGCCGTGGACGGTGCTCGCGATGGCGCGGCCCGACCTCTACGAGGTCTTCCCGCGGCTGTGGGCGGAGCGCGAGGTCCAGGAGATCCGGCTCAAGGGCCTCGGGCGCAGGGCGAGCGAGCGGCTGGTGCGCCAGGTGCTGGGCACGGGCGTGGGAACCAGGACGATCGAGAGCCTGGTGGCGCAGGCCGACGGCAACGCGCTCTACCTGGAGGAGCTGATCCGCGCCGAGGCGGAGCACAAGGACCAGGACGGTCCGTTGCCCGGGACGGTGCTGGCCATGGTCGAGACCCGGCTGGCGCGGCTCCCACGCGATGCGCGGCGGGTGCTCCGGGTCGCCAGCGTGTTCGGCGAGGTGTGCTGGGAGGGCGGCGTGGTGGCGCTGCTCGAGGGCGCCATGGGGGCCAGGGTCGGCGAGCTGGTCGCGACGCTCGTCGAGCAGGAGGTGCTGATCGCGCGGCGCGACAGCCGGTTCCCCGGCGAGTGCGAGCTCGCGTTCCGCCACGCGCTGCTCCGCGAGGGCGCGTACGCGGCCCTGACCGCCGAGGATCGCCGCCTCGCCCACCGCCTCGCCGGCGAGTGGCTCGAGCAGCGCGGCGAAGCCGATCCGATGGTCCTGGCCGGGCACCTCGAGCGGGGCGGGCAGGGCGCTCGCGCCGCCGAGTTCTACCTGCGCGCGGCGGAGCAGGCGCTTCACGTCCTCGACCTCGAGGCCGTGATCGCGCGCGCCGACCTCGGCCTGGGGTGCGCGCCTCCGCCGGAGCTGCGGCTCGCGCTGCTCGGCGTCCGCAGCGAGGGGTGCCGGCGCTTGCAGCGGGTCACGATCCGCGAGGACGAGGAGCTGATCCGCGGGGCGCCGCGCGGATCCCTGCCCTGGGCGCGCGGGATGCTCGCCTACCAGCTACGCGCGCTGATGGAGCGCCGGCTCGAGGATCTCGCGGACCCGTGGGCGCTGCTCGAGGAGGTCACGCCCGATCCCGGCGCCGCAGGGGCGATGTCGCTGGTCTTCCTCACCCGGATGTTCGTGCTCGACAGCTTCGGGCGAGTCTCGCAGAGCAGCGTGCTGGACCCACCGTTTCGCGCGCTGGTCCGCGCGCGGGGAGATCAGGAGCCGCTCGCGACCGTGTGGTGGCACGTCGCGCTCGGCGTCCGGAGCTCTCATGTGCACGACGATCCGTGGGACGCGCTGCAGCACGGCGACGCGATCCGGCCGATCTGCGACGCTCTCGGCAGCCAGCTCATCTTCCTGAACATGCAGCTGGTGCGAGGGATGAACCAGTGGTACCTCGGGGCGCTCGCGCCCGCGGCGCAGACGCTGGAGGGGATCCCGGCGGCGGATACCGCGGTCGGCATGGCGAGCTCGATGCGCCGGCTGTCGCTGTCGTGGACCTACGCCGACGCCGGTGCGTTCGACCGGGCGTGCGCGGTGGCCGGCCAGCTCGCCGCGTCGGGCCGCGCGCGCAACCACCCGGCGGAGCAGGCGCGCGGTCGCTGGGCGCTCGCGGAGGCGCTCCGCCGCATGGGCGATCTGGCGGCGGCCGAGCGCGAGATCGCGGGCGTGCTCGAGCTGGCGATGCCGCTCGAGGTACCGGGAGTCCTCGCGACGCTCGCGGGGCTCCGCCTGGCCCAGGGCCGCGCGGCGGAGGCGCTCGCCGCCGCCGAGGACGCCATGGCGCGCTACGCGGCGATGGGCGCGTGCGGCCTGTTCCGCGCCGCGTTCGTGCGCCTCGCCCACGCCGAGGCGCTCCACGCGACCGGCGCCCACGACGCCGCGCGGGCGGCGATCGCGCAGGCGCGCGCGCGCGTGCTCGCCGTCGCCGGCCGGATCGCCGATCCGGACTACCGGGCGAGCTTCCTCGCGCACGTCCCCGAGAACGCCCGCACCCTCGCGCTGGCGGCGACCTGGCTCGGATCCTGACCCGCCGGGATCGGCGCGCCGGTCAGCGCACGGGCGCGCGCTGGCGCTCGACGAAGTTGACCAGGTCGACGTCGGTCGCCTGCTCGAGCGTTCCGGGGATGCGCGACGCGCCGGTGCGCGAGAACACCAGGATCGCGATCTGCTCCAGCACGCTGCTGTCGGCGAGCTCGCGGACGACCTCGTCGACGCCCTCGCTGACCTCGTCGAGCAGGATCGCGCGCGGCCGGAGCGCCCGGGCGAGCCGCGACAGCTGGGTCAGCGCGCGGGTCATCGACACCACGGTGTAGCCGCGCGCCGACAGCATCATGTCGAGCTGCTGGAGCCGGCTGCGGTCGTGCTCGCACAGCAGCACGACGCCGCGCTCCTTCTCGGGAGTCGACTCCGGCGGCAGGGTCAGCACCGGCAGGCCGGGCTGGGTCGTGGTCGCGGCCTCGCGGGAGCGATACACCGCGAGCGCGACCTTGTTGAGCAGCTCGTCGACGTTGAACGGCTTCTCGACCACCTCGCTGGCGCCGAGCGTCGCGCTGATCTCCAGGCCGTGGACGGCGGTCATGATCATGACCGGCACGTTCTTGTAGGCATCGTCGTCGCGCAGCGCCTGGAGGAACTGGCGGCCGTTCATCCCGGGCATCATCAGGTCGAGCAGGATCGCGTCGGGCCGGGCCGCGCGGACCCGCTCCAGCGCGGTCTCGCCGTCGACCGCGAGATCGACCACGTAGCCCTCCGCGCTCAGGGTCTGGCCGAGCGTGTCGCGCAACATGGGTTCGTCGTCGACGACGAGGACCCGCCCTTCTTTCATTCCACTCATCCGGTTTCCGTGAGACAGCGTATCACCCGGCGCACCGTGCGGTGTACGATTTGACGGATGCCGACGGCGCCGACGCTGGCCAGGTCCTACGAGGCGCTGCGTCCGCGGGTCCTGGAGCGGGTCCTGGAGCTGCGCGCCACGCTCGATCCGTCGCTCGGCCGCCTCGATGATGCGACCGCCCGGGCACAGATCGCCGCGGTGCTCGACCACCTCGGCAACTTCATCGCGACCGGCGATCTCGGCCTGCACCGCGGGTTTCTGCACACCTTCCTGGCGATGCGCGCGGCCGAGGCCCAGAGCCCGGCCTCCGTGCTCGCCATGCTGGTCGCGATCGGGGACACCGCGGCGCAGGTCGCGCAGGAGGGCGCCGGCGCGGGCGGGCCGGCCGGGAGTGACGGCGCCGAGCTCACCTTGCTGCTCACCCGCGTGACGGCGAGCACGGCGCGCGCGATCAACGACCTGATCGCGGAGGAGCTCGGCCGGCGGGCCGCCCAGCGCACCGAGCTCGCCCGCCGGGCGCGCGAGGTCAAGTCGTGACCCAGGCGGATCCGGCGATGCGGAGCGCCGGCGACAGCCACATCGGCAAGGTCCGGACGACCAACGAGGATGCGCTGATCCTCGAGCCGCGGCTCGGGCTGTACGCCGTGCTCGACGGCATGGGTGGGGCCAGCGCCGGCGACGTCGCCTCGCAGCTGGCGCGCGATGCGATCCGCGACTTCGTGCACCACCACCGCGCCGCGCTGCCGCCGCGCGAGCTGCTCGAGGCCGCGATCGTCGCGGGCTCGGCGGCGGTGTTCGGCGAGGCCCAGCGCCACCGCGATCGCCACGGCATGGGCACGACGGTGGTCGCGTGCCTGGTGGTCGACGCCCAGCGCGTCGCGATCGCCCACGTCGGCGACAGCCGCGCCTACCTGTGGCGCGACGGCCGGCTGCAGACCCTGACCCGCGATCACACGATCGTCGAGGAGCTGGTCGACCGGGGCCTGCTGTCCGCCGAGGAGGCCGAGCGGCACCCCTACAAGAACGTGCTGTCGCGCAACCTCGGCGCCAAGCCCGAGACCCGGGTCGACTGCCTCGAGCTCGAGCTCCGGCCGGGCGACCGGCTGCTGCTGTGCTCCGACGGCCTGTACGGCTACGCGTCGGCCGACGCGATCCAGTACCTGCTGGGATCGGGCGACGCTCCGGACCACGTC
>Ga0307476_10001396_pt1 | contig 14746 bp, 10 predicted proteins | sample atmos_gasesECM2C_2_FD_203314 | JGI IMG/M metagenome (GOLD analysis project Ga0307476, IMG submission 203314) | Hardwood forest soil microbial communities from Morgan-Monroe State Forest, Indiana, United States - atmos_gasesECM2C_05 | ecosystem: Environmental > Terrestrial > Soil > Temperate... | reverse complement strand
GGCGATTTCGCGCAGGCCTTCGAGGAAGCCGGGCTGGGGCATGCAGAGGCCGACGTTCATCATGATTGGCTCGAGAATGATGGCGGCGATTTCACCGGGATTCTGCTTGAAGCGAAGTTCGACGCTCGGGAGATCGTTGAAGGCCGCGACGGGGATGTTGGCGATGCTTGCCTTGGGCACACCAAGGCCGCCGGGAACCGAAGTGGGAGCGTTGGGGTCACCGAATTCCGGGGCATGCGGTTTCACGCTGACTAGCGCGGCGTCGTGCAGGCCGTGGTAGCCGCCTTCGAACTTGAGAATTTTGTCGCGTCCTGTGGCGGCGCGGGCGAGGCGGACGGCGTGCATGGTGGCTTCGGTGCCACTGCTGCCGAAGCGAACCATCTCGACGGGAAAGCGATTGCAAATTTCTTCGGCAAGCTCCCATTCCATGTCATGCGGCATGCCGAACATGGTTCCCGTGCTCAGGCGTTTTTCGACGGCCTTCATGACCGCAGGGTGACAGTGTCCGGCCATGAGCGCGCCGAAACAGAGATTGTGATCGATGTAATCGTTGCCATCGAGATCGCGAAAATGGGAACCGCTGCCCTCCTTCACGAAGATGGGATAGGGATCGTAAGCTCGATAGTTGCTGGCGACTCCGAGTGGGATCCGTTTCAGGTTTTTCTTGTGGGATGCGGCGGACTTGGGCGTGCGACGCTCGAAGGTTTCGAGCTCCTTTTGCAATTCGGGGTACATCCGGGTCTCCAGGAATCTCAAGCCGCTTGTGCGGCCATTAGAATGTGCCCGGGCGCGAGGGCCGCCCGGTTTCAGGCTAGAAATAGAATTTTAACGCAAACTGCACCAGACGGGGGTCCTGGGCCTGGGTTATTTTTCCAAACAAAGTCGGGCCGTCGGAAAAGTGGCCATCCGGGTTGTAGAAATTGGTATGGTTGAACACGTTGAATATCTCCGCCCGGAACTCGAAATAGCGGGCTTCGGTGAGGGTGAGTTTTTTGTGGACGGAGAAATCCCAGTCCTCAAGCCCAGGCCCGCAGCAGATACTCCGCTGTGTGCCGATATTAAAATGGCCTAGTTGGGGATCCTGAAAATCGTTAGGGTTGAACCAGAATGCGCCGTTGGTCTTGGGGTTGAGTTTTTGAAATGGCGCTACCTGCTGCGGCGCTTCGGTGCCCAGGAAGAAGATGCTGGCAATCAGTTCGTTGTCGTTTTCGGTATCCAAACGGATGGGAAAGCCGCTCTGAAATTGGGTAATGCCAGAGACCGCCCAGTCATTCAGCAACTTCCCGGCGAACCCTTTGTGCTGTGGAATGGGCAATTGCCAGTCATAACTGACGACAAAACGTTGATGAGAGTTGAACAGCGACAGTCCACGGCTGGCGCGGAAGTTGAACGGGTCAAGGGTCTCCTCAAAGGTTGATCCGTCATCCAGGGACTTGCTTAAGGTGTAAGAGGCCTGGAATTGCAGGCCATGCGAAAAGCGCTTTTCAAGCATGGCTTCGAATGCGTTGTAACTGGAGTTGGCGATGGTGTCTTCGGCAAAGATGTCGCTAAATACGGGAACGCCGTCCAGCGGACAGCCCGTGCCTGCTGTGAACGCGGGCAAGGTGGGATTGCAATTCGGCGAGGAATATGGGCGCAGCCCCACTAGGTTGAGGGTTTGGCCAGTGCCATTGACGATGCTGCCATTGGGCATGTGGAACGGCATCCCGGTCGGGACAGTCACGCTCCACTGAGTGTCTTGCAGGAAGGGACCGCACGTCGCTTGTGACCCGAAAGAGGTTACGTTCGTCGGATTCGCCGCGGCGATGTTGATGATGTCGAGGCAGGTCTGCGGATTCGATGGATTAATGTCGTGCGAGGCCAGCAAACGATGTCCCTCTGAGCCTACGTATCCGAGTTGCAACATCATATCTCGGGAAAGTTGACGCTGAATCGTGAGGTTATATTGCGAGGTGTACTGGGTGCGGAGATGCGGTTGGAACTCACCATAGAGTAGAAGAGGACGAAACAAGGAATAATCCACGGGTTGGCCGGGTCCCGGGGTAAGAATGCCGTTGAAGGGGTTCGGCGCGGGCGTTCCTCCGGCCTGGTAAACGAACGGAGTGTTAAAGAACGTATCGAACAGGGACGAACTGCCTCCGAAAGGAGGTTCGGCGCCGAACTGGGCCAGCACAAGCTCTTCAATCGGGTTGTAGAACAGCCCGAAACCGGCGCGAATGCTGGTCGCCCCATTGCCTCCAAAAACCTTTCTCAGCGCACCACGGTCGAAGTTCGGGCTATAGGCAAGGCCAATGCGGGGGGCAAACGCGTTGTAATACGTGCTGGTCATACCCGCCGGTATGCCCTTATCCCCAGGCACAACCAAACCCGTGGGAGTAACTCCGACAGCGTCGCAACTGGAACTGCCTACGCCGAAATAAGTTTCGCTTAAGGACGACAACTGACACGGGTGCACGGTCGAAGTCTGTCCGGGCCGGAAGGTCTCAACGTGTCCGCTGATGTCGGTGAGCGGAGTGTTGAGTTCCCAGCGCAGGCCGTAATTGAGAGTCAGATTCGGCTTGATCTTCCAGCTATCTTGCGCGAAGGGATAGACCGCCGTGGCACGAATGTCTTCCCGCTGGCCGGAGCCTTGCGTGTAGGTATCGGCGAGACCGAGGAGGAACTCTGCGTAGTTATCTGCGTCTCCAGGAAGGATGGCGTTTGATCCGGAATTGTCGAAAGTGAATTCGCCGTTGACGTCGAAATAATAATATTGGTCGAAGCGGGCACGGCGAGCGTCGACGCCAAACTTGAAAGTATGGTTGCCTTTCACCCAAGTCAAATTGTCCGACCATTGAAAACTGTTGCCGACCTGAGGGAGGAAGCCCTCAAAATTGTTGCCAAAGGAAGAACCGCCACTGATGTTGACATATGGAACTCCGGTCAAGTTCGCAGGCAGGCCAGGAGTGATTCCGCCTTTCCCGGGGGCAACACCAGAACTGGTCAGGAGATTGTTGATGGGCGCGGAATCCGACGTACCGGTAAAGCAGAACGTCGCCGCCGCACCCGTGCACGACGCGCTCACAGCATTGTTAGTCTGCGGTTGGAGGAAGCCCAACTGTCCCTGACGCATGTAAGTAAAGCGGGCTTCATTCACCACAGCATTGCTGATGGTCCAGGTGTGGCTCAGGTTATATTGCTGAAAGCGGTTATTGTTAAGGTTGCCGAAGCCGGGTACGTCCGCGCCCGCCGCCTCGAACTCGTTGTAAGGCTGAAACTGGCGGAGATCGTTGAAGTAATAGTAGGCGCTGAAATTCTGCCGGCTGCTGATTTTCTGATCAAAGCGTACGGTGAACTGATCCCCGTTATCAGTACTGACAGGAACGGATTGGTTCAGACCTGTGCCCACGTTCGCGCCCGGAACGAAGCGTTGCATCAGGTTGGCGGCAACCGGATCCTGACACGCGGTTGGAATCACGCCGGCCGGAAAGACTTCGGACCATGGAATGTACGGCGAGCTGGTTATGGGATTCGTTTGTACCGGAAGGCTCGCAATCGACGTAATTCCTAACGCACTGTCACAACCGGGGCGGCCGTCCAGAACCTGGGCCACAAACGGAGTGCCGGAACTATCACTAATGCCTCCAGCCCCGGCGCTATTAGCGGAAAATGGGGCAAAACCGCCCACTCCAGAGAAATCTCCTCCCCGTTGCGCCGCGGTTGGAACGTTCAACACGGGACCGGGAGTTCCCTCCCGGATGCGGCGGCCTTCATAGGAAACGAAGAAGAAACTGCTGTCTTTTTTTATGGGACCGCCAATCGTCCCGCCAAACTGGTTTTGATTCCACTGCGGCCTGGTCGTATTGAAGTAGCCTTGTGCGTCCAGAACCGTATTGCGGAAATACTCGAAGACATCGCCATGAAAGTTGTTGGTTCCGGATTTTGTGATCACGTTCACGACCGAACCTGAATTCCGGCCGTACTCCGCGTCGAAGGTGTTGGTAATGACGCGAAATTCTTCGACGCTATCGGGAGACGGCTGGACGGTGGGAAGATTCACGAACTGATCATTGGCGTCGCCGCCGTTCACACTGAAGTTATTGGCGCGGGTGCGGCCACCATTCACCGAAACCGAGCCTGTATCCTGCGATCCGTAAAAAAGACTGCCATTGCCATTTCCGAGCTGGGCTTGTACGCCCGGCTGCAACTGCAGGAACTGATAGGTATCGCGCGTATTCAGAGGCAACTCGTTCACCGAGCGATTATTAATGACGGCTCCCAGTTGCGTGCTGGTGGTGTCAACCTGGGGAGCTTCGGAGGTAACTTCCACCACTTCCTGAGTCGCGCCTACCTGCAGTATGGAATTCAGCGTCACGACTTGGTTAACGTCAACGATCAAGCCGGTCTGCACATTCTTCTTGAAACCAGTGAGTTCATATTCAACTCGATAGCTGCCGGGTACAACTTCGACAAAATTGTAGTCGCCACTGGCATTGGTCTGAGTGTTGCGACTGGCGCCGGTTGCCTCGTTTACCAACGTAATCTTTACGCCAGCCAAGACGGCGCCGGTGGGATCAGCGAGGCGCCCGACAATCCGGCCACTGGTGCTCTGTGCCAACCCAGGCAATGTAAGAACCGTAAGTAAAGCGAGCACAGTCAGGCTGAATGCTGACACGCGATGCGCCAGGGACGGATGCATTGAGCACCTCCAATTCGGGGTGGAAGATTGCCTGCTAACAATGCTTGCCAGAAAATCAAACCTTGCTATAATCGCGCAAGGTTAGAGAACCCGCCGCACGCTGTCAAGTAAAAAATAGTGCTGTTATCGAGTTCGAGAGAGACATGGGGAGCGTAGTTTTCGAAATGAAGCCCGCCGACCCAAAACCCTACTTGAAAATCGGCGACGTGGCTCGCCTGGTGGGCGTTTCTCCATCCGTCATTCGCTCGTGGGAGAGTCTCGGCCTCACCCGGCCTCATCGCACCATCAGCAAGTATCGGTTGTATACGCCCGAAGACATCAAACTGCTCAAGCGCGCACGGTTTTTGCGTAAGGTCCGGGGATTGAACGCACCCGCAATCGCACAATTGCTCAAGCGGGAAGGGTTGGTGCGCTCCCCGGCGAATGGCGCCAGTCGCGCCATTGGCGTGCACCTCCGCCAGATGCGCCTGCGCCGCGGGCAGTCCTTAGCGCAAGTGGCAAAACGGGTTGGCATTTCAGTAGGATTTCTCAGCGCCCTGGAGCGTTCTCAGATGAGCGCATCGGTGAGCACGCTGCGCAAGCTGGCGCGATTCTACAGAACCAACATCCTCGATTTTTTCGATGCGGCGGAATCGAATAGCCGCTTGGTTCCGTCGGACAAGCGCAAAGTCCTCGAGGCCGGGCCCGGCGTCCGCATGGAGTTGCTGGCGTGGGGAAACATGGTGATGGAGCCGCATCTGTTTCGCATTTCTCCGCGTGCCGGCAGCGGTGAATCCTACACCCACGAGGGCGAAGAGTTTCTGCATGTGTTGCGGGGACGATTGCATATCTCCGTGGCGGAGGTGGAGTATCGGCTGAAGCCTGGCGACAGTTTTTATTTTGAGAGCGCCACTCCGCACCGCTGGTTCAATCCGGGTCGTACGGAAACCCGGGTGTTATGGATTAACACCCCGCCAACTTTTTAAGTGAGCGCAAGGGCGATGATTATGGAGACCGATTGATGAGCCGCCGATCACTCATCGTGCTTTTAGCAACATGCCTTCTTCTGCTTGGCGGGTGTGGCCGGAAGATACCGACGCTCAACCTGCTGGTCTGGGAAGGCTATGCCGACCCATCCTTTGTGCGCGCCTTCGAGGAACAATGCCACTGCAAGGTCACCGCTTCCTATATGGGTTCAAGCGACGAACTGGTTGCCAAGCTGCGCGGCGGAAGCGCGGGCAACTACGACGTGATTTCGCCTTCGAGTGACGTTGCCACCTCGATCGCTGCAGGAGAATTGGCTGCGCCCCTCGACCTCTCCAAGTTTTCTAGCTATAGCCAACTCTCGCCTCAACTCACCTCCCTGCCCCTGGTTCGCGTCAAGGGAAAAGTCTTTGGTGTGCCCTTCATGTGGGGACCGAATCCGATCCTTTATGACACGACCGCGTTTCCTCAGCCGCCGGACAGTTGGAATGTGTTTTGGGATCCGAAATACCGCGGTAAGGTTTCCGTCTGGGACGAACTCTCGACGGTGTACATGGCCGCGCAGGTTTTGGGCTTCGACAAGCCGGACCCTACCCACATTTACAACCTGAGCGACGCGGAACTGGAGGCGGTCAAGAAAAAACTGCTGGAGTTGAAACCGAACATCCGGAAGATGTGGTCGACAGGCGGCGAGCTGACCAATCTTTTTCAAAATCACGAAATCGTCCTGGCCATGGGCTGGCCGCTGATGACCAACCAGCTTCGCAAGCTTAACTTTCCCATCGGCGAAACCATTCCCAAAGAAAATACTACCGGCTGGATTGACCATTTGATGGTGACCGCCGGCAGCGAGAACAAGGAACTGGCCTACAAATTTCTTGAGTACATGATTGAGGCACAGTCGCAAAAGAAGGTTGCGGATGTGACCGGCTACACCCCGGCGAATCCGCAGGCCGCGCAGTTTATGACGCCGGAGCAGGTCAAGAGTCTGCATCTTGATGATGTGGACAATTATCAGAGGCACATCTACTTCTGGCAGGACGTGCCCCGCCGCGCGAAATACGTTGAGATCTGGAACGAAGTAAAGGCAGCGCAGTAAGTCGAGGCCGCCCGTCCTCCAATACGAAATGGCTACTACCACCGAACCCGCAGTTGTTCGTTCTGACAAGTCCGGCGTGCGGCCATTGCTCGACATCCGCAGTGTAGCCAAGTCTTTCGGAAAGAATCCGGTGCTACGCGACATCTCGCTGCAAATTGCGGAAGGTGAATTCCTGACCATTCTTGGAGAAAGCGGCTCGGGCAAGACGACCCTGTTGCGCATCATTGCTGGTTTCGAGCGCGCGAATTCTGGCGAGATCCTGATGGAGGGCGAACGACTCGATCTTCTGCCGCCGTACCGCCGCCGCGTCAACACGGTGTTTCAACACTACGCACTCTTCCCGCATTTGAGTGTCGAAGATAACGTTGGCTACGGGCTGCGCGTCGCTAAGTTGGCCAAGCACGAGATTACGACGCGCGTCACAGAGGCGTTAGCTATGGTTAAGATGACCGCGTTCGCTCGTTCCAAGCCGGCCAACATCAGCGGCGGACAGCAGCAGCGCATTGCTCTGGCGCGAGCCCTGGTAAACCGGCCGCGGCTGTTGCTGCTGGATGAGCCACTGTCAGCGCTCGACGCCAATCTTCGCCGGCAAATGCAGGTAGAGCTGAAGTCGCTGCAGCGCGAGGTCGGTATTTCGTTCGTGTTCGTCACCCACGATCAGGAAGAAGCTATGGTCATGTCGGATCGCATTGCGCTGTTGCGCATGGGCGAGTTGGAGCAGGTGGCCTCGCCGCGCGAGATCTACAGTCGTCCCGCAACCGCTTATACGGCGCAGTTTATCGGGCATACCAATTTGCTTCGTGCCGAAATAAGGGCGGGAATGGCTCGTTGTAATGCAGTTTCGTGGAGAGTCGCGCTGCCGGATGGGCCGGCGCTATTTTCTTTACGCCCGGAGAATATTCGATTGGCAACAACGACAAGCGGCTCCGACATGAACCTGGTTCGCCTTCGCGGCACGATTCAACACCAGGCCTTTCACGGGGCTACAGAATTACTGCAAATCGCATGCGACGACGGGCTCGCTCTGACTGTGAGAGCTGCAACCCGGCCCGAAAACCGGCAAGCGGATGTGCATTTGGAATTCTCCCCGGCGGACGCGGTGCCGGTCCGAGAGTCTCCGGAAAAAGATTAAAGAATAGAGAGAAAGAAAGAAATGTTTTCCCGCGCATATCGAGCCGCCATCACATTGCCGCCTGTGTTATGGGTGGCGGTGTTTCTGCTCGCCCCCTACGCGCTGCTGCTCTGTTACAGCTTCTGGTCAGTCTCACCGTCCCAAACAATCGTCCACTCGTGGACTCTGGACAACTACCGCGAACTCTTCCGCGTAAATGTTTACCTGCAAACCCTTTTTCGATCAATGTGGATTGCGGGTCGCGTCATGCTCTTTTCCTTGCTGTTGGGCTACCCGCTGGCTTATTACCTGTCGTTCCATGCGAACGCCAAAAAAGATCTCTTCTATCAGCTGGTGATTATTCCACTGTGGGTCAGCTACCTGGTGCGGGCCTATGCCTGGAAGACAATTCTGGGCAGCGACGGCGTGCTCAACACCTTGTTGCAGTACGTTCACGTTACGAAACATCCGCTTGAGTTTTTGCTTTACAGCCCATTTGCCGTGGTGCTCACACTGACTCACATCTATACGCCGTTCGCGTTTCTGCCGATCTACGCGTCGCTGGAGCACATTCCGCGCAATCTGGTGGAGGCATCGCATGACCTGGGAGCATCTCCGCTACAAACCTTCTGGAGGGTGATTTTTCCGCTGTCGATTCCCGGCGTTTTGGCAGGAGCAACTTTCGCGTTTGTGCTGAGCCTGGGCGATTTTCTCGCACCCCTTCTACTCGGCGGACCCAGCGGAATCATGATCTCAAACATCGTGGTCAGCTTGTTCGGCGCGGCTTACAACTGGCCTTTAGGAGCCGCGATTTCGCTTTGCATGCTGCTACTGGTGCTCGCGCTGCTTTTGCTATCCGAGAAGCTGGAAAAGAAATGGAGCTTCCGATGAGCAATGTCCGCAGCAAATCCCGCTGGCTGCCGTGGCACGCCATCATCGTCTTCGCATTTCTATATTTGCCGATCGTGACCCTGATTGTCTATTCTTTCAACGCGTCGGGAGTTGGCGGATTTCCTCCGCGCAATCTGACCCTGGATTGGTATCGCATGCTCTTTGCCGACGACGCCATCTGGGAATCAGTCGCCAACAGCCTAATCGTCGCAGTTGCCGCCATGGCAATTTCCCTCACCTTCGGCATTCCTGCTGCACTGGCGCTCGATCGCTCCAACTTTCCGGGAAAAGCGCTTTTCAGGCGACTCGTATTGCTGCCGCTGATCCTCCCGGGAATTATTACCGGGCTTTCGCTGTTGATGTTGTTTCGCGAAGCTGACGTGAAATTAAGTTTGGTGACGATCGTGATTGGTCACGGCACGGCTTTGATCTCTGTCGCCACCACCGAGGTATTCGCGGGCTTGCAGAAACTGGATCGTGCGCAGGAAGAAGCCTCACTCGATCTCGGTGCAAATTACTGGCAAACCTTTTGGCGGATCACAATTCCGAACTTGCGTTTATCGATCATTGGCGCAGCCTTGCTGATCTTCACGCTATCCATGGACGAAATCGCGGTCAGCTTTTTTCTGATCGGGCGCGACAACACACTGCCGCTGGAAATCTGGGGCCGGTTGCGGCGCGGGATCACGCCGGAAATTAACGCTATTTCCAGCATCATCTTTGTTTTTTCTCTGATCGCTATCGTGAGCTGGTACCGTCTGCGGATGGGTTCGGAAGGACAGTCGGAAATTGTCACCGAAGTGGTGGGGACGGCTTAAGGTGTTGTAGCGCCCGGCGTCTTGCCGGCTGTCTACCAAAGGAATCTTATGACTACAAATCGCAGGGACTTCATTAAATTCGTGGTCGCGGGATCGGTCGCGGCTGGTTGTCCGATCGATCTTTCTCTGTTGGCAGCGGAGACGCCGCAGCCGGCAGTGGACAGTGAAGACAATCGCATCTGCCACCAGGTACGCGATGGCAAGACCTTCGACCGGCCGCCGGTTTCCGCGCGCCACGATGTGATCATCGTCGGCGGTGGGGTCAGCGGAATGACGGCAGCCTACTTGTTGCGCGACCTCGATTTTCTTCTGCTTGAAAAAGAACCGCACTGGGGCGGCAACGCCTTCTTGATGGAGTATCAAGGAAGCGCATACGCCACCGGCTCAGCATTCCTCGGCAAGAGTGAATACACCTATAGCTTCGCCAAGGAAATTGGCCTGCAGCCTCTGCCCATCCACGATCGCGACAGCACCATAATTAACGGCGAATGGATTGGCAATACCTGGGCCGAGGGCCTCGATAAATTGCCTTACCCCGTGTCCGTTCGCGAAGGTTTCAAGAAGTTCAAGAAAGACATGCTGGCGATCGATCTGAATAAACGCGCCACCGAACTCTACAACGTTCCTTTTTCCGATTTTATGAAAGGCTATCCCACGGAGGTAAAACAGTGGTGGGATAATTACGGTCCATCTAACTGGGGAGCAGCGACGGAGGACACGGCGGCCGCGATGGGCATCGGCGAAATGCAAGAGATCGGCGGAGAAGTGGTCCCGGATTTCTACACCTGGCCGGGCGGTTTGGGCGTCATTACCAAGAAGCTAGCTGAAATCCTGCAGCCAAAATTCGCGGCTCACCTTCAGTTGGGCGCCACCACGGTCGCCGTTGTTCCCGACAACAAGGAAGTGCAAGTCACCTACATGCAGGGCGCAGAACTGAAAACCGTAGCCGCGAAGACTGTCATTATGGCCACGCCGAAATTTATTACCCGCCGGATCGTGCAGGGTCTACCGGAGAAGCAGAGCGATGCCATGCACCAGATCCGCTACATTCCATACGCCGTGGTAAACCTGATCTTTGACAAACCAGTCTTCAACAAAAGCTACGATACCTGGTGTCCGGGAAACACATTCACCGATTTCATTGTCGCGGATTGGACCGTTCGCAACCAACCCGGGTACAAGCAGAAGTACAACATTCTCACCTGCTACACCCCGATGAGCGAAGAAGATCGCGGTTACCTGCTTACCGAAACGGGCACGCGGAAGAAGGCGGTCAGCGTGCTAAACGATTTTCAGAAGCTCTTCCCCGGCTCCAACGTGGATCCCATCGAAGTTCACATTTACCGCCGCGGTCATCCTCTTTATATGTCCACGCCAGGTCTTTACACCAAGATACAACCATTAGTGCGGGAACCAATGGACCGCGTGTTTTTCGCCAACACTGATTCGGAAGGCCCGGAATCTACAACCAGCAAAGCAATTATGGCAGCCCGCCGCGCAGTCAAGGAGGCTGAGAGCCGCCTGGCCGGAAAGCCTGCTTCCCATCCCAAGACTGTCTCGGGCTAACTTACAACAGAATCACAGCAGATCCCTGGATTTTTCTCTCCTGTGACTCTGCGTCTCTGTGGTGAACGTCCCGAACCCATAGTAAAGTGATAACAGCGGTCATCGGGAAGGACGTTTCATTTTGAATTCCAGCATTCGCAACATCGCTATTATTGCCCACGTCGACCACGGCAAGACCACGCTCGTCGACGCCATGCTGCAGCAGAGCGGAACTTTTCGTTCCAACGAACACATCATCGAACGAGTGATGGACTCCAACGATCTGGAGCGTGAGCGCGGCATCACCATCCTGGCCAAGAACACGGCCATTTTCTACCACGATGTCAAAATCAACATTGTAGACACACCGGGTCACAGTGATTTCGGCGGAGAAGTAGAACGCGCTCTGAAAATGGTCGACGGCGTTATGTTGTTGGTCGACGCTAGTGAAGGCCCGCTGCCGCAAACGCGCTACGTCCTGAGCAAAGCGCTTGAAGCGCATCTTGCGCCCATTCTGGTGATCAACAAGATTGACCGCTCCGACGCCCGTCCGCAGGAAGTGCTGAACGAAGTTTACGACCTCTTCATCGATCTCGACGCCAAAGAGGAGCAGCTTGACTTTCCGGTTCTGTACACCAATGCCAAAGCCGGGACCGCCGCGCGAGACATAGAAGGCGGAGGCGTAAATCTGCAGCCTCTGTTTGAGACCATCGTCAAAACCATTCCTGCTCCCACGGGCGATGTAGTGGGGCCGTTGCAAATTCTGGTCGCGAACCTCGATTACAGCGATTATCTGGGACGCCTGGCAATTGCTCGTGTGTTCAACGGAACCATGCATACCGGGGAAGATGTTGCAATCGCGAAGCTGGACGGATCGTTGCACAAAACGAAAATCACGAAACTGTTTTCATTCTCCGGCCTGAAACGAACCGACATCACTGAGACCACCCTGGGCGATATCATCGCCGTCGCCGGGGTCGAAGGCATCACCATCGGCGAAACCATCACGGACGCGGAGAATCCTGCGCCGCTGCCGCACATCACCATTGACGAGCCGACCATCGCCATGCTCTTCACGGTCAACACTTCGCCGTTTGCCGGGCGTGAAGGCACATACGTGACCTCGCGCAATCTACGGGAGCGCCTGCAGAAGGAATTGCTGACCAACGTTTCCTTGCGCCTCGAGGAAACTGACACTACCGATTCTTTTGTGGTCATGGGCCGCGGCGAACTCCAGCTTTCGATTCTTATAGAAATGATGCGCCGGGAAGGCTACGAACTCATGGTGGGGAAGCCGGAGATCGTCACCAAACGCGTCGATGGCAAACTCATGGAACCGGTCGAGAAGCTCACCGTCGACGTGCCCGAAGAGTTTGTGGGCGTGGTCATGGAACAGTTGGGCGCCCGCAAAGGCGAAGTGGTCAACATGCATAATCACGGATACGGCCGCGTGCGCATCGAATTCCGCGTCCCCAGCCGTGGCTTGATCGGCCTGCGCAGCCAACTGCTAACGGATACGCGGGGCACAATCGTGATGAACTCATTGTTTGATGGCTACATCGAATGGCAGGGCGAGATTCCGCACCGCCTCACCGGCGCCCTGGTATCGGATCGCGCGGGAGTCACCACTCCGTATTCCCTTTACAACCTGCAGGAGCGGGGCGAACTTTTTGTCGGCCCGACCATCGATGTTTACGAAGGCATGATTGTTGGCGAAAACGCCAAGGATAACGATCTCGACGTGAATGTGGTGCGCGAGAAAAAACTCACCAACATGCGCTCTTCCACCTCTGATATCGCGGTTCGCCTGGTGCCCTTTCGAAATTTGAATCTGGAGCAGGCCATTGAATTCATCGCCGACGACGAATTTGTCGAAGTGACTCCCAAGTCGCTGCGATTGCGCAAGAAGGTGCTGCAAGCCAACAAGCGCAAGAGAAGCTCGATGGCGATGGCAGAAGAACAGCGCTGATGGTCCGTGTCCGCAAGCCGGATGCGAAGATCGATGCCGACCTGAAGCTGTACCTCGTGCCCTGCAGTTGCGGTACAACCTTCGCGGTCTCCAAGAATTATGATCGGCAGGGCACGGCCTGGAGCCGATATCTGAAATGTCCTCACTGTGGCAAGCGGCACGATCCCAAGAACCGCCTTCTACAACTCGGATTTCAGCGCGACGGATACTGGATGGTGGACGAGTGTTAGCGACGCTTCGTTCGGAGACGCGACGAAGCTGGTCAGCGATTTCCGCTGAGCACGGTGACCAGAAGTATGAGGGACAATCCGATGGCAGCAGCGCCGTTGGCCCGAACCGCGCGACAGCTTGCCGCCCAAGGGAACATCAGGATTTCGAACAGTGGCATGAATTTGTCTGGCCAGAATAGTCCTGCTAATCCGAATGCCAGCCCCAGTTGCACCACCAGACACAGCCCCAAATTATTCATGTTTAGTAATTCCACTCTGAGAATTTCGTTTTATACCGAAGTCCCGCTCTCCGATACTTCTGACGCTATGAAAAACCCCTGACCACGGGCAAGTTACTCTGGTAACTCTGCTTGCGAATTTGCGGCTCGATTTTGCGGGAACGCGCCTCTTCTAAGCCGAGTAGCAACGCCGAACCGAGTGGGCCATCCTTGAATTGACAAGCCCAAATGTCCGATAGCCTATAATTCCGGTTTTACTAACCAGACCTGCTGAACGGGAGAAGGCGGATTGGCTAATAAAACTAATAAAGAGAATGCGGACATCGTTTGCGGATCGCCTCAGCGCCGGCATTTCTTACAGACCAGTGTTTTAGCGGGCGTAAACGCTGCAGTATTGCCAACCTTAGCGGCCACGCGGGAGGCCGCTGGTTCTTCTGCCGTCGAGGTTGGACCATTTGACTTGGACGAGATCACCATCGCCGACCTTCAAGCCGGATTGGCCTCCGGAAAATTCAGCGCTCGCTCCATCACTGAGAAATATCTGGCCCGGATCGAGGAGATCGATAAGCGAGGCCCAGCGATCAACAGCGTGATCGAAGTCAATCCCGAAGCTCTGGCCATTGCCGAAGCCCTCGACAAAGAACATAACCCGCGCGGTCCCATGTACGGAATTCCGGTTTTGATTAAAGACAATATCGATACCGCCGACCGCATGCAGACAACCGCCGGATCGCTGGCGCTGTTGGGGTCGAAGCCAACCCGGGATTCATTTGTTGCGCAGAAGCTGCGCGAGTGCGGGGCCGTGATCCTGGGCAAGACGAATTTGAGCGAGTGGGCAAACATTCGCTCCAGCCATTCCAGCAGCGGATGGAGCGGCCGCGGCGGGCAGACCGTCAACCCTTACGCCCTCGACCGCAATCCCTGCGGCTCGAGTTCGGGTTCCGGCGCCGCCACCGCGGCCAGTCTTTGCGCGGTTGCGGTGGGCTCTGAAACCGACGGCTCGGTCGTTTGTCCAGCATCCGCCAATGGGCTAGTCGGAATCAAGCCGACCCTCGGTCTCATCAGCCGCGCCGGCATCATTCCCATTGCCCACAGCCAGGATACCGCGGGCCCCATGGCGCGTACCGTTCGCGATGCCGCCATCTTGCTGGGCGCGTTGGTTGGAGTCGATCCCCGCGACAGTGCGACCTCGGCGAGCGCAGGCAAGTCTTCGCCGGACTACAC
>Ga0307476_10001395_pt1 | contig 14756 bp, 10 predicted proteins | sample atmos_gasesECM2C_2_FD_203314 | JGI IMG/M metagenome (GOLD analysis project Ga0307476, IMG submission 203314) | Hardwood forest soil microbial communities from Morgan-Monroe State Forest, Indiana, United States - atmos_gasesECM2C_05 | ecosystem: Environmental > Terrestrial > Soil > Temperate... | reverse complement strand
GTTCACCGACGGCCGCCAGATCGGTGCCACCCTCGATCGCAACGGCCTGCGCCCTGCGCGCTACATCGTCACCAAGGACGACCGCATCATCATGGCTTCGGAAGTCGGCGTGCTGCCGATTCCCGAGGATCAGATCGTCACCAAGTGGCGCTTGCAACCCGGCAAGATGCTGCTGGTCGACCTCGAACAGGGCCGGCTGATCCCCGACGACGAGATCAAGGCCACGCTCGCCAGGAGCCATCCCTATCAGGAGTGGCTCGACGGCTCGCAGATCGTGCTCGAGGAATTGCCGGAAGCGCCCACCAAGGGCATGCGCTCGAACCTGCCGCTGCTCGATCGGCAGCAGGCGTTCGGCTACAGCCAGGAAGACGTCACCATCCTGATGACGCCGATGGCCTCCACCGGCGAAGAGGCAGCTGGCTCGATGGGCAACGACACGCCGATCTCGGCGCTGTCGGACAAACCCAAGCCGCTGTTCACCTACTTCAAGCAGAATTTCGCGCAGGTGACGAACCCGCCGATCGACCCGATCCGCGAAGAGCTCGTGATGAGCCTCGTCTCGATCATCGGGCCGCGACCGAACCTGTTCGACCTCGAAGGCGCTGCCGCGAGCAAGCGCCTCGAAGTGCGCCAGCCGATCCTGACCGATGCGGACCTCGAAAAGATCCGCTCGATCTCGGAAATCGCCGACACACATTTCAAGTCACGCACGCTCGACACGACTTTCCACGCCGGCCTTGGTGCCGCGGGCCTCGACCAGGTGCTCGACGAACTCACGGCGCGCGCGGAAGCCGCCGTCCGCGAAGGCATCAACATCGTCATCCTGTCCGACCGCATGGCGGGCACGGACCGGATTCCGATTCCCTCGCTGCTCGCCTGCGCGGCCGTGCATCATCATTTGATCCGCACCGGCTTGCGGACCTCGGTGGGTCTCGTCGTCGAATCCGGCGAACCGCGCGAGGTGCATCATTTTGCGTGCCTGGCCGGCTACGGCGCGGAGGCAATCAATCCCTATCTGGCGTTCGAGACCATCATCGCGATGAAGGACCGCCTGCCCGGCTCGCTCGACGACTACGAAATCGTCAAGCGCTACATCAAATCGATCGGCAAGGGCCTGCTGAAGGTGATGTCCAAGATGGGCATCTCGACCTATCAGTCCTATTGCGGCGCGCAGATCTTCGATGCCGTCGGGCTGAAGGCCGATTTCGTCGCGAAGTATTTCGCCGGCACCCACACCCGCATCGAGGGCGTGGGCTTGGCCGAAATCGCCGAGGAAACCGCGCGCCGCCATGCGGACGCGTTCGGGGACTCGCCGGTCTACAAGAACGCACTCGATGTCGGCGGCGAATATGCCTACCGCACCCGCGGCGAGGACCACGCGTGGACGGCCGAGTCGGTCTCGACCTTGCAGCATGCCGTGCGCGGCAATTCGCTGGAGCGCTATCGCGCCTTCGCGAAAATCCTCAACGAACAGTCCGAGCGGCTGTTGACGCTGCGCGGCCTGTTCAAGATCAAGTCCGCCGAGGACGAGAAGCGCAAGCCTGTCCCGCTCGACCAGGTCGAGCCGGCCAAGGAGATCGTCAAGCGCTTTGCGACCGGCGCGATGTCGTTCGGCTCGATCTCGCGCGAGGCGCATACGACGCTCGCGATCGCGATGAACCGGATCGGCGGCAAATCGAACACCGGCGAAGGCGGCGAAGAGGCCGATCGCTTCAAGCCGCTGCCGAATGGCGATTCAATGCGCTCGGCGATCAAGCAGGTCGCCTCGGGCCGCTTCGGCGTCACCACGGAGTATCTCGTCAACTCCGACATGATGCAGATCAAGATGGCGCAGGGCGCGAAGCCCGGCGAAGGCGGACAATTGCCCGGCCACAAGGTAGACGCGACGATCGCCAAGGTGCGGCACTCGACGCCCGGCGTCGGCCTGATCTCGCCGCCGCCGCACCACGACATCTATTCGATCGAAGACCTCGCACAGCTCATCTACGACCTGAAGAACGTCAATCCGGATGGACAGGTCTCGGTCAAGCTCGTCTCCGAAATCGGCGTCGGCACGGTGGCCGCGGGCGTCGCAAAGGCACGCGCCGACCACGTTACCATCGCCGGCTTCGAAGGCGGCACGGGCGCTTCGCCTCTGACCTCGATCAAACATGCCGGCAGCCCCTGGGAAATCGGCTTGGCCGAAACCCACCAGACGCTGGTGCGCGAGCGGCTGCGCAGCCGCATCTCGGTGCAGGTCGACGGCGGCTTCCGCACCGGACGCGACGTCGTGATCGGCGCGCTGTTAGGGGCGGATGAATTCGGCTTCGCCACTGCGCCCCTGATCGCGGCCGGCTGCATCATGATGCGCAAGTGTCACCTCAACACCTGCCCGGTCGGCGTTGCAACACAGGACCCGGTGCTGCGCAAGCGCTTCACCGGTCAGCCCGAGCACGTCATCAACTATTTCTTCTTCGTCGCCGAAGAAGTCCGCGAGATCATGGCCGGTCTCGGCTACCGCACCTTCAACGAGATGGTCGGCCAGACCCAGATGCTGGACCAGACCCGGCTAGTTGCGCACTGGAAGGCCAAGGGGCTCGACTTCTCGAAGCTGTTCGTACGGCAGAAGGAAGAAAAGGGCCAGAAGATCTATCACGCGGAGCCCCAGAACCATCATCTGGAGGCCGTGCTCGACCGCCGGCTGATCGAGAAGGCGAAAGTCGCGCTCGACCGCGGCGCGCCGGTGAAGATCGAGGCCGAGATCAACAACACCGACCGCTCCGCCGGCGCGATGCTGTCGGGCGCGGTGGCGAAGATCTATGGCCATAACGGGCTGCCGCTCGACACCATCACGGTGAACTTCAAGGGCACCGCCGGCCAGGCGTTCGGCGCGTGGCTCGCTGCCGGCGTCACCTTCGACCTCGAAGGCGTCGCCAACGACTATGTCGGCAAGGGCCTCTCGGGCGGACGTATCATCGTCAAGCCGCCGCGGAATTCCGGCATCGTGCCGGAAGAGTCCATCATCGTCGGCAATACCGTGATGTATGGCGCGATCCAGGGCGAATGCTATTTCCGCGGCATCGCCGGCGAGCGTTTCGCGGTGCGTAACTCCGGCGCGATCGCCGTGGTCGAGGGCGCGGGCGATCATTGCTGCGAATACATGACCGGCGGCATCGTCGTGGTGCTCGGCAAGACCGGCCGCAACTTCGCGGCCGGCATGTCTGGCGGCATCGCCTATGTGCTGGACGAGGCCGGCGATTTCAGCAAGCTGTGCAACATGGCGATGGTCGAACTCGAGCCGGTGCTGTCGGAAGAGATGATCAACCAGGACGCCTATCATGCGTCGGGCGACCTCGAGGCGCATGGCCGCGTCGACGTGTTCCAGAACCTTCTCGACTCCGACGTCGAGCGGCTGCACGTTTTGATCACGCGTCATGCCAAGCTGACGGGCTCCAGGCGCGCGGCCGAAATTCTGGCTGACTGGAAGACGTGGCTGCCGAAGTTCCGCAAGGTGATGCCGGTGGAGTACCGCCGCGCGCTGAAGGAATTGAAGGCAAACGCCGACGCCGAGCCGAAGATCGCGATCGGGGCGTAGCGCATGATCCGGAGAAGTGGGAACCGGCTTTCCGATCAGATCATGCGCAAATAGATATCGACCCTCATGGTGAGGGCACGAAGTGCGAACTACGATGTGCAATTGCACATCGGAGAATCTCGCAAAACAACTTTGAGATTCCGGGTCTGCGGCTGCGCCGCATCCCGGAATGACGAATGAGACGCAGGGGCTTCAGGTTTAAATGGGCAAGGTAACCGGCTTTCTCGAATTCGAACGGCACGACCGCAAATATGCGCCCGTCGCCGAACGACTGAAGAATTTTCAGGAATTCGTCATCCCCCTGACGGAGAAGGAAACGCGCGACCAGGCCGCGCGCTGCATGAATTGCGGCATTCCCTATTGCCACGGCACCGGCGCGGTCGCGCCGGGCACGCCGGGTTGCCCGGTCAACAACCAGATCCCCGACTTCAACGACCTCGTCTATCAGGGCAACTGGGAAGAAGCCGCGCGCAACCTGCATTCGACCAATAATTTTCCGGAATTCACGGGACGCATCTGCCCCGCGCCGTGCGAAGCATCCTGCACGCTCAATATCGACGACAATCCGGTCACGATCAAAACCATCGAATGCGCGATCGTCGACCGCGCCTGGGACAATGGCTGGGTCAAGCCCGAGATCGCGGCCGTCAAGACCGGCAAGAAGGTCGCCGTCGTCGGCTCAGGACCTGCGGGCATGGCTTGCGCGCAACAGCTCGCGCGCGCCGGCCACGATGTGCACGTGTTCGAGAAATACGCCAAGGCCGGCGGCCTTCTGCGTTACGGCATTCCCGACTTCAAGATGGAAAAGAACGTCATCGATCGCCGCGTGTCGCAGATGGAAGCGGAGGGCGTCACCTTCCATTATGGCGCCCATGTCGGCAGCGGCGGAACGGATCCGCGCAAGCTGGTCGAGGACTACGATGCGATCGCGTTGACCGGCGGCGCGGAAGCCGCGCGCGACCTGCTCATTCCGGGCCGCGAACTCGACGGCATTCACTTCGCGATGGATTTTCTGCCGCAGCAGAACCGCCGGGTCGGCAACGAGCCGCTCGGCGGTGTGCGCGACATTCTTGCCGGTGGCAAGCATGTGGTCGTGATCGGCGGCGGCGACACCGGATCGGACTGCATCGGCACCTCGTTCCGCCAAGGCGCGCGCTCGGTGACGCAGCTCGAAATCATGTCGGCGCCGCCCGAGCACGAAAACAAGGGCCTGACCTGGCCGAACTGGCCGCTCAAGATGCGGACGTCATCGAGCCAGGCCGAGGGCGCGCGGCGCGAATATGCGGTGCTGACGCAGAAATTCTCCGGCGCCGACGGCAAGGTCGCCAAACTGCATTGCGTGCAGGTCGACGACAAGTTCAAGCCGGTCGCGGGCACCGAATTCGAACTCGACGCGGAGCTGGTGCTGCTCGCCATGGGTTTTGTGCATCCGGTGCATGAAGGATTGCTCAAGACGCTCGGTGTCGAACTCGACCCGCGCGGCAATGTCCGCGCCAACATGAACGACTATCAGACCTCGCTGTCGAAGGTGTTTTCCGCCGGTGACATGCGCCGCGGTCAGTCGCTGGTGGTGTGGGCGATCCGCGAGGGGCGCCTGTGCGCGCGGGGCATCGACACCTTCCTGATGGGTTCGACGACTTTGCCGAGGTGACCCCCGTCATTGCCGGGCTTGACCCGGCAATCCATCTCCAGAAGATGATGGATACGCGGGTCAAGCCCGCGTATGACGACGAGGAGATCGTCGTCAGTTCTGCACGCGCACGCCGAGCATCACCACGTTCGAGGTCGAACTTGCGAGCGGTACGTTGGAATCGAGCACGTCATGCCGCAGCGTGCCTTTGATCCAGAGATTGCGGGTCAGCTTGTAGATCAGGTCGCCCTCGAGCGAATAGGTTTTGTCGAAGCGGCCATCGCCCTGATAGTCGTAGGTGCCGTAGGTGAATTTGCCGACCGCGGTCAGCCAGCGGCGGAAATCGTGATCGACCTCGAACGTATAGGTGTGCGTCAACACGCCGGAGACGCCCGGCACGATGGTCTCGTCGATCGAGGTGTTGGAATAGAATCTTGCCGTCGTCAGCGGCGTGGCGTTCCAGGTCAGCGACGATGACGTCAAAAGTCCCGAGAGCTGGCCGAGCCGCGGATCGGCGTAGTTGCGCTCGGCAAAGCCGACCGCGATTTCGCCGGTCAGCAGCTGCGAGAACTGAAACGAGGTGCCGGCCTTGGCATAGCCGCCGCTCGAATTGCGCGCAAAACCGGAGTTGTCGATGAGCTGATCGTGGAAGCGGCTGTCGGCTTCGGCTTCCACGAAGGGTTTGACCCCCGGTATCAAATCGTAGCTGATGCGGCCGACGCCGCCATACTGGTTGAAGGCGCGGTCGGCATTGCTGGCGATGGTGCCGTCGGTGAGCGTGGAATTCTGGTAGACGGTGCGGTCGAAGGTGGCACCGCCGGAAAGCTCGAGCCGGTTGAAACGCTGATCGATGCCGAGCGTCGAGCCGAAGGTCGCATAGACCGGATAGGCGGCAAGCCCCGCCTGCACGTTCGGACTGCCGGGATTGTCGGTCGCCACGCGCAGGCGCACCTGCTCGGTGATGCTGGTGTCCTGGGTGACGTCAACGCGGCCGTCAATATGCCCGATGAAATCCGGCCGGTTGATGTTGGTCGGCGCCGACGAGATCGCGCCATCGACCAGCGGCGGCAGGCTATTGCCATAGCCGGTGAAGGAGCCGCGCAGATCGGCGACCAGCGCATGCCGCTCCCAGTCCGAGGCGACGACGAGCTCCGGCGCAACCACCCAGAAGGCCGATCCTTGCGGCACCGTCGTGCGGCCGGGATTGGTATCGTAGCCGCCGCGTAGCTCGACTGCGGACTTGACCAGGAAGCTGCCGGCATAATCGCCGACCGGGCCGAACGGATCGATATCAAGCGGGAGCGGCTTGCGCGGCGGCAAACCATCGGCCGTGCCCGCCATGCCTGCCGGGACCGGCGGCCGGTTCGCGGTCATCGACGGCGGCGGCGCAATGCGCGTGCGCGCATTCGGATTGGTCGGACCTTTTTGCGCCTGAGGCACCGGCGTGCCGGGGCCCGGCGATGGTTTCGGCTTGGCCTGGCCCGGATAAAGCTTCGGCTGCTTGCGCTTGCGATTGAGAGAATCGTAGCCCGCATCAGCCGCGCCGCTCGCAGCCGGCAGGCCGTATTTCGGAATGTTGCCGATCCGCGATGGCGCGGGCGGTTGCTTGTCCGCGGCCTGACCGTCGGTTGCAGGATCGGGCGAATTTTCGGCGGTGTTTTGCCCGGTCTTGCGCAGGAACGAATCCTGGGGGACGAAGAAGCCGTCGCGGTTCGGGCGCAGCAAGTCAGGCGTGAGCGTCTGGGCGTGACCGGGGAAGACGATCGCAATCAGCGCAAGGCACGGCAAGGCAGCACGCAACAAGGTCACGCGCTTGCGACGGCCGATGAATGGCCTCGGCACCACGATCAAAATACCTCAACGAAGTCATACGCTTGTAAACCCGGTTCCCGAGCGGCCGGCGCGACCGGTCGGAAACCATCGTTAACGGAGTAAAAACAATTATGGTTAATGAGGCGTTGAGACCGGCCGCCTGCGTCGCCTCATCGGACGGAGCGTGGTAAGGAGGGCCAACGGCAGTCATGCCCCAACTCCCTCGGAACCACTCATGTCGCGTACAAAGCCGCTGATGGCCCCATCGCCCGGCCCAGCTTCCGCATCCGTCGAATCCGCTCTGCGCACGCTGGAGACCGAAGGCAGCGGCATCGGCGCGCTGGCGACCTCACTGAAAGGGTCGCTGGGCGCACCCTTTGCTGCTGCCGTCGACCTGATCCGGCAGGCAAAGGGCCGCGTCATCGTCACGGGTCTCGGCAAGTCCGGCCATATGGCGCGCAAGATTGCGGCGACGCTGGCCTCCACCGGCTCGCCGGCCTTTTTCGTGCACGCGGCCGAAGCAAGCCATGGCGATCTCGGCATGATCACTGCCGACGATGTGATCCTGGCGCTGTCGTGGTCCGGCGAGCAGCCGGAGATGCGCAATCTCGTCGACTACTCGGCGCGTTTTGCGATCCCAATGATTGCAATCACCTCGAACGCGCAATCCTCGCTCGGCCAGGCGGCCGACATCGTGCTGGAGCTGCCGAAGGCGCGTGAAGCCTGTCCGCATAATCTGGCGCCGACCACCTCGACCCTGATGCAGGCCGCGATCGGCGATGCGATTGCGATCGCGCTGCTCGAAGGACGCGGCTTCACGGCACTCGAGTTCGCGCATTTCCATCCCGGCGGCAAGCTGGGGGCGATGCTGAAATTCGTCCGTGACTACATGCGCACCGGCGCGGAAATCCCCGTCAAGCCGCTCGGCACCAAGATGTCTGAGGCCGTGGTCGAGATGTCCGCAAAGGGCCTCGGCTGCGTCTGCATCGTCAATGCGTCCGGCGAGGTCGCGGGCATCATCACCGACGGCGACCTGCGCCGTCACATGCTGCGCCCCGACCTGCTCAGCGTCGCGGTCGAGGACATCATGACCCGGCAGCCGAAAACCGCCCCACCTTCCATGCTCGCGACCGAGATGCTGGAGGTGCTGAATTCCAGCAAGATCACGGCGCTGGTCGTAACCGAAGCCAACAAGCCCGTGGGCATCGTGCATATGCACGATCTGCTGCGCGCGGGCGTGGCGTAGCCTTTAACTCGGAAACCTCGCCGCCTTCTCTTCCAATGGAAGACGCAAGCTATTCGCGAGATACGACACAGTGCGGTAGAAGCCGCACAACAGGATGATCTCGAAGATCTTTGCATCGTCGTAATGCGACGCCAGCGACGAGAACTCCTCGTCACTCAGCGTTGCCCGGGCATGCAACGCATCGACGGCGGTAATCAACGCCTGTTCGGCAGCCGACCAGCAAGACGCCCTGGCTCCCTCATGCACGGTGGCGCGGATCTCGGCTTCAGTCAGGCCGGCGGCTTGCGCAAACGTCGTGACGTGAACGCCCCATTCGTATTCGCAATGGTTTAAAGCACAGGTGCGATCGATGACGATCTCGCGTTCCCGCAAATCGAGCGGGCCGCGATCCAAAAGACTGCCACCGCGGAATTTCTCCCAGGCGCGCGGGTTCGACGCCATCACGCGAAACAGCATCAAGGGCGGCGCGCCGCGCATGATGCGGTCGAATTGCGCCTGGATATCGGTCTCATAAGGCGGCTCAAGCGGGGCTATTCGCGGCATGACGGACTCCCTGCTACACTATCAGTATCGATGCTACATTATTTGTAGTAAACCGCAAGACCGGAAACGGAGCTGTCGATGCCGAAGCCGCCCTCCCCGAAAACAAAAGGCCGCGTGCGCGGCTCGCGGACAGGCCGCCCCATCATGATGCTGCTCGACCTGTTCGGGCGGCGCTGGAGCTTGCGGATCCTGTGGGAGCTGCGCGACCACGCCATGACGTCGCGTGCCTTGCGCGCCGCCTGCGACGAAGCCTCTCCGACGGTGCTGAACGAGCGGCTGAAGGAGTTGCGCGAGGCTGGCTTTATCGAACTCGTTCCGGCGAGCGGCTATGGCCTCACGGACTTGGGGCAAGAGTTGCTCGAAGAACTGCTGCCGCTGCATCACTTCGCCGAGCGGTGGGGCAAACGCAGAGCGAACTGATGGCTTCACCTTGTAACTTGAACATTGCCGGATCTGCTATGATTGGCAATGCGGTGGCGGGCGGGAGACCGTCTTCACTAAGGGCCTGCAAGCCCGTGGGAGAGCGAGGGTCTTCGCCTGCCGTTCCATTGAACCCGAACAGTCGCTTGGGCCGCTTGCGAAGCCCGATTGCGCAAGGAAGGGATCAGATGGACGCGATATATGTTGGCATCGATGTGTCGAAGGACCGGCTGGACGTTGCGGTCCGCCCCAGCGGGGAAAGTTTTGTTGTCAGCCGCACGGGTGCCGGGATCGACGAGTTGATCGAACGGCTGCAATCCCTCTCGATCAAGCTGGTGGCGGTCGAGGCCACTGGGGGCTTTGAGACGGTGGTTGCGGCGGGTCTTGCTGGAGCCGGCCTGCCAGTGGTGGTGGTCAATCCGGCGCAAGTGCGGGCTTTCGCGCAGGCGCTGGGCAGGCGTGCCAAGACCGACCCGATCGATGCCGCGGTGATCGCGCATTTTGTTGAAGCCACCAAACCACAACGTCGCCAGCTCCCCGACGCGACCACCCGGTTGCTTGCCGAACTCGTCGCACGCCGACGCCAGATCGTCGAGATGATCGCAGCGGAAAGCCAGCGCGCCCGTCACATCACCGTGCCGCGCCTGAAGAAGGGCATAGCCAGGCTGCACAAGGCGTTGGAGAAGGAATTGTCCGAACTGGACGACGACATCTCCGATCATGTCCGAGGCTCGCCAGCCTGGGCCGAGAAGGAAGACCTGCTCGCCTCCGTGCCTGGTATCGGTCCGACGATCGCACGCACGCTGATTGCCGAACTACCGGAACTGGGATCACTCGACCGCCGACAGATTGCAGCCCTCGCCGGCCTTGCGCCGTGGACCCGGCAGTCTGGCCAGTGGCGCGGCAAGAGCTTCATTGGCGGCGGTCGGTCCAGCGTACGCCGCGTTCTGTTCATGGGCGCAATGGTGGCCGCGCGTTTTAATCCCCAACTCAAGCAGTTCCGGGATCGGCTGGTCGCCGCCGGAAAGCCCAAGCTCGTGGCGATGATCGCCGTCGCCCGAAAGCTACTTACCATCCTCAACGCAATCCTGCGGGACAAAACCCCATGGCAGCCCAAAAACGCTTGACCGCTAAGACAGTCGCTCTTCCCTTGTGGGAGAGGCATAGGCCGCCTCCGGCGGCCGTTCCAAAAAAGAACGCCGAAGCCATGCTTCGGCTGCGTCGCATCGTAAGATGCGATCCGGGTGAGGGGTTATGCTCTATCGAGAGACCTGAACCCCTCACCCCAACCCTCTCCCACAAGGGGAGAGGGAGCCCAGGTGCATTCGCGGTTGGATGCACGGCTCTCACGAGCATCAGGCCGCCGCCACCGTGAGGCTGGCGCCATCGGCCTGCACGATCTTGACGCGGCTGCCCGCCGGCGCATCGGGACCGGCGACGCGCCAGACCGTGTCATCGATCCGCACCGTGCCGGCGCCATCGACGATCGGCTTTTCCAGTGTGAAGACGCGCCCGACGAGCGCGTCCGCGCGCTTGTTGAGGAACGGGCTGTCGGCGCTGCCCGAAGCCGTGCTGTGCGCCAGCCGCCGCCACACCGGCACGGCCAGGGCGGCAAAGACGGCGAACATCAGGATCTGCACCTGCCACGACGGCGTATAGGCGAACGAGATCAGCCCGGTCAGAAGCGCGGCAAGTCCCAGCCAGAACATGAACACGCCGGGCGCGATCAATTCCAGCGCCATCAGGATGACGCCGAAGATCAGCCAGTTCCAGGTGCCTAAGGTTACGAACATGTCCGTCATGGCACGACCTCAAAGACGATGATGCGATGCGACCTCTCCCACAGGGGGAGAGGTGAAGAAAGGGCAGCGCCGATATATTTCATCGAACAAATCTCACCACTTTACTCCGCCGGCGTTTGCGGCGGTACGGCGCCCGCAGTCGGCACCGAGCCACCGCGGCGCGCGGCAGCCTGCGCCGACAGCGCGCTCTCGCCGAAGGTTGCCTTCGCAATCTCGCCGATGCCGGCGAGCGAACCCAAAATGCTCATGGCTTCCACTGGCAGCATGATGATCTTCTGGTTCGGCGAATCCGCCAATTGCCCGAAAGCCTTGATGTACTTGTCGGCGATAAAATAGTTCAGCGCGGCGACGTCGCCCTTTGCAATCGCCTCGGAGACCATCTGGGTTGCCTTGGCTTCGGCCTCGGCAGAGCGTTCGCGCGCCTCGGCGTCGCGGAACGCAGCCTCCTTGCGGCCCTCGGCCTGCAAGATCTGTCCCTGTTTGGCGCCTTCGGCGCGCAGGATCTCCGACTGGCGCTGGCCTTCGGCCTGCAGGATGTCGGCGCGCTTCACGCGTTCGGCCTTCATCTGCCGGCCCATCGCCTCGACGAGATCGGCCGGCGGCACGATATCCTTGATCTCGATGCGGTTGACCTTCAAACCCCACGGCGACACGGCCGCGTCCACCACCCGCAACAGGCGCTCGTTGATCTCGTCGCGATGCGACAGCACCTGGTCGAGATCCATCGAGCCCATCACCGAGCGGATATTGGTCATGGTCAGCACGATGATCGCCTGTTCGAGATTGGCGACCTCGTAGCTTGCCTTCGCCGCATCGAACACCTGGAAGAACGCGACGCCGTCGGCCGTCACCGTCGCGTTGTCCTTCGTGATCACCTCCTGCTCGGGAATGTTGATCACCTGCTCCATCATGTTCATCTTGCGGCCAATGCGGTCGAAATAGGGAACGATGAGGTTCAAGCCCGGCGACAGCGTGCGGGTGTATTTGCCGAAGCGCTCGACGGTCCAGTTATAACCTTGCCCCACCGTCTTGATGCCGGCGAACAGCGTGAAGATCACCAGAAGCACGACAGCAATGGCGAAGATGTCGAAACCGCTCATACAAATCTCCTGAAGACGAAGTGCCTCGCGAAAAGCCGTTTCTCATAACAGATGTCGGCACGAGATGCCGCAAAACCCTATACTTGGTCGCCGCTGCAACATGTGGGGTTCGGCGTGAAGAAAATCGAGTAGCTAGTGGAGTGGATTTGACATTCGCTCCCTACCCAGCCGCGAATTCGTCAAGCGAATGTCAAATCCAAAACTCCACTAGAAACCTATATTTGCTAGTGGTCCTTCTAATTCTAACATTCGCAAAGGTGGCGGCTGAGAAGGGATGCGAATGTTAGAATTGGACCACTAAATCCAGCCCTGAAGCTCGCGCAAAATAAGCTGACGAATCATATCCATGCCGGCAGGACTATCGTTCAGGCAGGGAATGAAGGAAAATTGGTCGCCGCCATGATGCTGGAAGATCTCGGCATTTTCCTGCGCAATCTCTTCCAGCGTTTCCAGGCAATCGGCTGAAAAGCCGGGCGTGACGACGGCGACGCGCCGCACGCCGTCCTTGGCCAGCTTTTCCATGGTCTTGTCGGTATAGGGCTTCAGCCATTCATCGAAGCCGAAGCGCGACTGGAAGGTCAGAAGCAACTTCGATGGATCAAGGCCGAGACGCTTGCGAAGCGCTTCGGTCGTCGCCGCGCATTGGGATGCATAGGGATCGCCGTTGTCGACGTATTTTTGCGGCATGCCGTGAAACGACGCCACGATGGCCTCAGGCTTGAATGAAAGCCCCGCAAGATGCGTCTCGATCGAAACCGCGAGCGCATCGATGTAGGTGGGATCGTCATAATATGGCGGCGCCACGCGCAACGTCGGCTGCGCGCGCATCGTCGACAGCACGCGAAACACCTCATCGCAAACCGTCGCTGATGTTGCCGCCGAATATTGCGGGTAGAGCGGCACGACCAGCAGGCGATCGCAGCCCTGGGCGGTCAGCGCGGCGATCCGCGAGGCGATCGAGGGATTGCCATAGCGCATCGCCCAATCGACCACGATGTGGTCGTGGTCCGCGATATCGGCGGAAAGCTTTTCCGCCTGCGCGCGCGTGATCGTCTTGAGCGGCGACTCGTTCTTCTCGGTGTTCCAGATCTTGCGATAGTCGCGGGCTTTGCGCGCCGGGCGGGTACGCAGAATGATGCCGTTGAGCGCGAGCTTCCAGAACAGCCCCTGATTTTCGATCACCCGGGGGTCGGAGAGAAACTCCTTCAGATAAACGCGCACGCCGCGCGTATCTGCCGTGTCGGGCGTGCCGAGATTGGCCAGCAAAACCCCGACGCGCTCCGGCGCATTGCCGGAGGCGGGTTTTGGCTGGTCGATCGGAGACAGTGCGCTCATGTCGCTGGCTTCGCGCGTCGGTCCATCCTTGTCAAGACAACGGCGGGTTCGATAATCTCGCGTACCGCTCGGCCAGGCTTCCGGCGCCGCGCGTTGGAGGAACTATGACGGTTGCGGAATGGTGCGTTTTTGCGAGCCTCATGCTCTATCTCCTGAGCATCGCCTCGGTCAAATGGCTGCGGTATGGCGCATTCGATAATTCCAGGCCGCGCGACCGCGCCTTCTACGAGGAGCCGCTTGCGGCGCGTGCGCTCGGCGCGCACCAGAACGGGATCGAAGCCTTTCCGTTCTTTGCCGCCGCCGTCCTGCTCGCGGAATTTCGCGCCTGCCCGCAAAACCTGATCAACGAACTGGCGATCCTGTTTGTGATCGTGCGGATCGCCTACGTCTTCACCTATATCGGCAACCGCCCGACGCTGCGCTCGATCCTGTGGTCGATCGGCTTTGCGATCAACATTGCGATCTTTTTCATGCCGGCGTGGCGGAAACTTTTGCCGCTCTAGAGTCATACTTCGCTCTTCAAACAATCAGCCATTTCGCTTCTCGTACGAACAGGCGTCAGTAATCCCGCGGCACGAGCGCCCGGGTTTCATGAGCAATGCCCCTCGAAATTGAGGGCGCAGGGAACGCCGGGTGCCAGCTGCACCCGTAGCCTCGCGTGCGAAATAAAAAAGCACACGAGCATAGTCACTACAGGTTCACCGGAATAACCCGGCGTTCCCTGCGCAATGGTTTTAACGGCTTCCTTCGCGCTCGCCCCGGAGACCGGGCTTTATTGTCTCCGTCCCCGCGCAATGCGAAGCATTGTCGCGAGTTGATATCAGCGTCGGGATATCGGGCCCACACGACTTCACCGTCCGCGTTCGCGCCGTTCGTCCTCTGGCGCAAAAACGTCCACCGCATCCCGCCCAACGTTCGTGACGATGGCCAACGCCCTCTTTCGGGCGAGACAGGGCGAAGCTGTAGGATTGATTTGCCCGACGGGTTAAGCGGAATATTTTTGCAAAAAGGACTGGACACGCAAGCCGCGTGGCAAATTGATTTGCCCGTCGGGCAAATCAGCCGGCCCATTGGGATCAACGCCGAGGTCGGCAAAAACGAGACAACCGGCATTTCAAATGTCGCAAGTTGGTACCAACCGAACTAGCGGGAAGGGCCGACGATGTCCGTTGATCGGGGGATAGTGTTGCAAAAGTCGTTTTGCGGGAGATGCAAAATTTCTGAGGGCCGTTGGCGCGTTATTCGTGTAATGAGCTGAGGGACCTCATCGCCTTGCGCCAAAATTCGTGGGCGA
>Ga0307476_10001394_pt1 | contig 14760 bp, 8 predicted proteins | sample atmos_gasesECM2C_2_FD_203314 | JGI IMG/M metagenome (GOLD analysis project Ga0307476, IMG submission 203314) | Hardwood forest soil microbial communities from Morgan-Monroe State Forest, Indiana, United States - atmos_gasesECM2C_05 | ecosystem: Environmental > Terrestrial > Soil > Temperate... | reverse complement strand
TGATCAAGATGTGCATGACTGGCTCCTGGTTTTGGGTGGTGACAGTGGACGCTGGCTCAGCGGCGGCCGGACCGACCGCCGAATCGACCCGAGATCCGGCGGACCAGCGCCTCGATCCGATCGATCACGGTATGGCCCTTGGCGACGAGCTCGTCGAGCGAGACCCGGGTCGAGCGCGGCCCGCGGCGCGCCCTGGCCTCCGCGCGCGCCGCGTCGTCGGGAGCTCGCTCCACGTAGCGCTCGGCGTCGCGCGCGGCAGGCTCGACGTTGCCGCCTGCGACAAACTCGCGAACGCGCCGCTGGTAGCGGCGCCCCGCGACTCGATCGCCTTCTCCTTGATTTCCATCCTGGGTGGGCTTGTCGAGCTTCATGTCCGGACAGGCAGCACGCCGCGTGCCACCGCGCGGCGATCGCGCGGCCGCGATCTCGGAGGCGAACGTGTGACGGCCGTGCGTCTACTGCGCGCGATTGCCTCGCCGCGCCGCCAGATGCGCAGTTGGAAAATATTCCCGCGGACCGTTCCGATCTGCACCAGCGGGTCGCGGGGGTCCCCGCTGCGACGGGCGCGGCACATTTTGCTGCAGCGGTGCAACTACCCAAGCGGTCGAAATTATGTAGTGTACGTTACACGCCGGTGGGGTGCGACAGCACTGCGGCCAGAAACTCGCGGCGTCGGACAGATTGTGTCGGCCCATTTCCTTGTAGCCGTCATCACGTGGCGTTTAGATGGCGCGAATCACCTAGGGGGGCCTCCGTGATCTTCACGAAGCGACTTACTCAACTATTTGGACCAGCACTCTGCTTCATCGCATTGTTACTGTTTTCCTTCGCCGCGCACGCCCAGCCAAGAGCAGGCAAGGGCCGCGAGATCGCCGGCAGCGTCGTCGACGTCGACGGCAACCCGATAGCCAGCGCGACCGTGACGGTCGACGGCGGTCCATCGGCGACGACAGCCGCCGACGGCAGCTTCAAGCTGACCGGGGTCGGGACCGGCAGCGTCGCGATCGCGATCACCGCCGACGGCTTCACCGCCAAGCAGGTCCCGGTGCTCGGCGCGAACACCGCGCTGCAGCTCCAGGTCGTGCTGGTCAGGCCGGCCCCGGCGGCGCCGCCGCCGGTCGAGACCCGCATGGTCGGCGGCGTGGTCAGCGACGCATCGCACGCGCCGGTCGCGGGCGCCACGGTGCGCGTCCACGGCACGCAGGTCCAGGGTGTCACTGCCGCCGACGGCAGCTTCTCGCTGCCCGGCGTCGCGCTCGGCGAGGTCACCCTCGACGTCGAGGCGCCGAACCAGCCGGCGGCCAAGGTCGTCGTGCCCGCGGACAAGGCCGCGGTCGTGGTGACCGTCGGTGGTGCCCAGGCGGCCGCGCCGCCGCCGACCCGCGCGATCCACGGCAAGGTGACCGAGTCCTCGGGTGAGCCGCTCGCGGCCGCCCAGGTCCAGGTCGCCGGCATCCCGGAGGCCACGGTGTTCACCGAGGCCGACGGCTCGTTCACGTTCGAGAACCTGCCGGCGGGCAAGATCACGCTCGACGTCACCGCTCCGGAGCACGAGAGCCACGTCATCGAGGTCGCGCCCGGCAAGGACACGGTGCTGATCCCGCTCGGGCTCGCGTCCGGCGAGCAGATCGTGATCGAGGGCCGCGCGCCGTCGATCACCAAGGCGAACATCACCGGCGGTGGCTCGGTGATCAACGGCAAGGACCTGACGCGGGTCGCGGCGCCGACGCTCGACGACGCGATGGTCGGCAAGCTGGCCGGCGCCAACCTGCAGGCCAACTCGGGCGCGCCCGGTGGCGGCGCCCAGCTCCGGCTGCGCGGGATCTCGACGATCAACGGCCAGAGCTCGCCGCTCTACGTGATCGACGGCATCATCATCTCCAACATCGCCACGTCATCGGGCGTCAACGCGATCACCCAGGCCGCCGGCGCCACCAACCTGCCGTCGAACCAGGACAACCCGGTCAACCGGGTCGCCGACCTCAACCCCAACGACATCGAGAACGTCGAGGTGCTCAAGGGCGCCTCGGCGGCGGCGCTGTACGGCTCCAAGGCGGCCAACGGGGTCGTCATCATCACCACCAAGCGCGGCAAGCAGGGCGAGAACCACGCCGAGGTCACCCAGCGGGTCGGGTTCTCGGCGATCTCGAAGGGCTACGCCGTCCGCCAGTGGAAGAGCCTCGACGAGGTCAAGGCCAAGTACTGCGGCGACATGGCGGCCGACCCGTCGTGCGACATGAACTCGATCGTCCAGGCCTACGTGGCCGCCGGCGGCAGGACGTTCGACCACGAGGCCGAGATCATGCGCGTGCCGTTCCTGCGCGAGACGATCGCCAGCGTCACCGGCGGCACCGAGAACGGCAACTACTATGGCTCGGCCCTGCTCAGCGATGAGCCGGGCGTCATGAAGGGCACGTTCTACCAGAAGCAGACCGCCCGGATCTCGGTCGGCTACAAGTTCGGCGACCACGTCAAGCTGGCGCTGAACGCCAACCTGCTGCACTCGCTCACCGACCGCGGCCTGACCAACAACGACAACAACGGCGTCTCGGTCTACAACGTGATCAGCGCCACCCCGAACTTCGTCGATCAGCGGCCGATGAACGGCGCGTACCCGATCAATCCCGCGGTCCAGCAGGGGACCAACCTGCTGCAGAACGTCGCGGAGGTCCAGAACCGCGAGGACCTGACCCGGCTGATCTCCGGCGCCACCACCACGATCGACGCGTACACGAGCTCGGACAACGAGCACCGGGTCCTGCTCCGCGGCAACCTCGGCATCGACACGTTCGACCAGAAGAACCACGTCCTGGCGCCGCCCGACCTCTACTTCGAGCAGGCCGGCGGGCTCCCCGGCAGCGTGGTCGACGGCACGACCACCAACACCAACATGAACCTCGGCGCCAGCGCGGTGTGGAACTTCACGCCGCACAGCGGTGGCTACCGCAGCGCGCTGACGGCCGGCGCCACCTACGAGAGCGTGGACACCCACTCGGTCTACGTGAGCGCCCACAACCTGATCGCCGGCCAGCCCAAGGTCGACACCGCGACCTCGGTCACCACCAATGAGGTCCTGCGGCAGACCAAGGAGGTCGGCGGCTACCTCCAGGAGGAGCTGGCGCTGCTCGACGACCGGCTGTCGCTGCTCGGCGGCCTCTTGTCCGAGCGGTCGAGCCTCAACGGGGACGACAGCAAGTACTACTTCTACCCCAAGCTCGGCGCGGCGTACTCGCTGATCAAGCCGGCCAAGCCGGGAGAAGCGCCGATGTTTGCCGGGTTCGAGTCGCTGCGCGTCCGCCTGGCGTACGGCGAGACCGGCAACCGCCCGAACCTCGGCCAGAAGTTCACCGCGCTCAACGCGACCAACACGATCGGTGGCAATCCCAGCCTCATCGTGGGCGGCCTCGCGGGGGACGCGCAGGTCGAGCCCGAGCGCCAGCGCGAGATCGAGGGCGGCCTCGACATGGCGACCAAGGACCAGCGCATCGTCGCCGAGGTCACCGGGTACCAGCGCCAGATCTCGAACATGCTGCTGCAGCGCACGCTGGCGACCTCGACCGGGTTCGGCGCCCAGATCATCAACGGCGGCGGCCTGCGCAACCGCGGCGTCGAGGCGGCGCTCGCGGTCAAGCCGGTCAAGGGCTTCGACTGGACCACGCGCGGCACGCTGACGCTCAACCGCTCGGAGATCACCGAGCTGCCGCCCGGGATCGCGCCGTTCAACACCGGGCCGAGCTTCGGCGCCGGGTTCGGCACCTACCGCATCGAGGTCGGCAAGAGCGCCACGCAGATCGTCTCGACGACCGACAAGACCGGCGCGCTCACGGTGGTCGGCGACGGCGAGCCCGACTTCCGGATCGGCTGGTCGAACGTGATCAACGTCGGCGACTTCTCGCTCAGCACGCTGCTCGACTGGCAGCACGGCTCGAAGGTCATCAACCTGACCCAGAACTACTTCGACGCCAACGGCAACGCAGTCGACCCGGTCGCCGGAAAGAAGCGCGCGGACGCCCAGGCGGCCGGCGACCCGCGGCCCTACATCGAGGACGGCTCGTTCGTGAAGGTGCGCGAGATCTCGATCGCGTACACCCTGCCCAAGCGGCTGGCCTCTCAGATTGGACCGCTGAAGACCCTCAACGTCAGCCTGAGCGGACGCAACCTCCTGACGTTCGCCCCTTACAGCGGCCTGGACCCCGAAGTCTCGAACTTCGGCAGCCAGGCGATCTCCCGCAACTTTGACGTGACCCCCTATCCGCCGAGCCGGACGTTCTGGCTGTCCGTCACGGCGGGGATCTGAAGGAGCCTACATGTCGAACAAACTAACCTCCGTCGTGCTCGGCGCTGCGCTGGCCTTGCTCGCGGTGCCCGGCTGTGACCTCAACATCCCGGATCTCAACAACCCCGGCCTGGAGCAGCTGCAGAACAACCCCACCGCGGCCGGCGTCAACGCCGCCGCGACCGGCATGCTGGTCTCCCTCCGCGGCAACAAGGTGGCGCCGACCGGCTTCGTCAACCAGATCGGCATCCTCGGCCGCGAGTCCTACGACTTCGACGGCAACGATGCTCGGTTCGTCGCCGAGGACATCCAGGGCAACCTGCAGAAGGGCAGCCCGTTCGGCGGCCAGTTCTGGAACCAGTCCTACGCCAACATCCGGGGCGGCAACATCATCCTTCACGCCATCGACAAGCTCACCAGTTTCGGGGATCCGATGACCGTGGCCGCGGACAAGTCGGCGGTGAAGGGCTTCGTCGAGACCATGCAGGCGATGGAGTTCCTGCTGGTCACCCTCACCCACTACGACACCGGCGCGCCGGTCGACGTCGATCGCGACCTCACGGCCGCGCTCGGCCCGGTCGTGTCCAAGGCCGACGTGATCAAGCACATCATCGAGCTGCTCGACCAGGGGAAGACGGATCTGATGAACGGCGGCAAGGCGTTCACGTTCCCGTTGCCCGGCTACGACGGGTTCGACACCCCGGCCACGTTCATCGCGGTCAACCGCGCGATCAAAGCGAAGGCCCTAGCGTACACCACGGACCACAGCAAGGTGAGCTACACCGCGGTGCTCACCGCGCTGACCGAGTCGGTGGCGGCGGCTCCACTCCTGAACGACGTCACGACCAGCAAGGGCTTCGACCTGAGCGCCGGCGTGTTCTATACGTACTCGACGAACCCCGGCGATCTGCCCAACACCCTGTTCAGCCGAAAGTCGGTGCTTGCCCATCCCAAGCTCGAGACCGAGGCGCAGAAGCAGGCCGACGGCATGACGCTCGACCAGCGCTTCCAGGACAAGGTCAAGATCGTGCTCGACGCGATGGGCAACCGCAAGACGACCACGAGCACGAACGACCCCACGCTGGCCTCAGCGCTCGCGTTCAAGATCTACACCGACGCGGGCTCGCCGATCCCGATGATCAAGAACGAGGAGCTGATCCTGCTCAAGGCCGAGGCGCAGTGGTTCACCGGCGACAAGGCCGGGGCGACCACCGAGCTCAACATCGTGCGCACCAACTCCGGCAAGCTGCCCACGCTCGCCCAGCCGGCGGACGATGCCGCGTTCATCACCGCGCTGCTCTACGAGCGCCGCTACTCGCTGATGTACGAAGGCGGGTACCGCTGGATCGACCTGCGGCGGTTCGCCATCCCGCTGCCGGTCGACAAGGACGGCCACGCCCGCAACATCCGGTTCCCGATCCCGCAGGGCGAGTGCGACGGGCGGCCCGGCGAGGCGGCGTGCACCATCACGAGCACGGACGCGATCCACGAGTGAGCCGCCCCGGTCAGCGGGATCCCCGCTGACCGCGGCCGGCCCGGCGGTCACGAGCCGCAGCGGTCACGAGCCGCAGCGGTCACGAGCCGCAGCGGTCACGAGCCGCAGCGGTCACGAGCCGCAGCGGTCACGAGCCGCAGGTCACGACCCGATCGAGCCGCTCTCGACGATCGTGGCCCCGGCGGCGCGCATCGCGGCGATCGCGCGGTCGCCATCGCCGGGGTGGAGCTCGACCGGCCGGCAGCCGTCCTCGATCACCCAGGTTTCGAACCCGAGCTCGCGGGCGTCGAGCGCGGTGGCCTTGACGCAGTAGTCGGTCGCCAGGCCCATCACGTAGACCCGGGTGATCCAGCGCTCGCGCAGCCAGTCGGCCAGGCCGGTCGACTTGCGGTGGCCGTTGTCGAAGAACCCGCTGTAGCTGTCGACCGCGCGATCGGTCCCCTTGTGGAACACCTCGGTGATCTTGTCGCGCTGGAGGCCGGGGTGGAGATCGGCGCCACTCGTGCCCTGTACGCAGTGCGGCGGCCACAGCACCTGCGGCAGGCCGTGGAGCTCGATCATCTCGCCCGGCTTGCGGCCGCGGTGCTGCGACGCGAAGCTCTCGTGGTCCGCCGGGTGCCAGTCCTGGGTCGCGACCACGGTCGAGAAGTACGGCAACAGCCGGTTGGCGATGGCGACCGTCTCGTCCCCGCGCGCGACGGCGAGCGCACCGCCGGGACAGAAGTCGTTCTGCAGGTCGACCAGGATCAACGCTCGCATGGTGGTCATCTTAGATCGACAGCTCGAAGCCTTGCTTGAGCAGCCGCTCGTACTTGCGGCGGTCGAAGCGGTACAGCCGCGCGGCGCGATGTCGTACACCCTGCTCCACCTCGTCGGTCTCGACGAGCAGGTCCATCGATAGGATCTTCTTTCGAAAGTTTCGTTTATCGAGCTCGGTTCCGAGGATGATCTCGTACAGCCGCTGGAGCTGGGTCAGCGAGAACCGGGGCGGCAGCAGCTCGAAGCCGATCGGCGCGTAGCGCACCTTGCCGCGCAGCCGCTCGTGCGCGCGCGTCACGATGTGCTCGTGGTCGAACGCGAGCTTGGGCAGGTCGTCGAGCGCGAACCAGCCGACCCCCATCGCGTCGGTCGCCGCGCGGATCCGGTGATCGGAGAGCTTGGCGAGCGCGTAGTACGCCACCGTGACCACGCGCTCGCGCGGATCGCGGCCGAGCGCGCCGAACGTGTAGAGCTGCTCGAGGTAGACGTCGTCGACCCCGGCCTCCTCGCGGAGCTCGCGCTGGGCCGCCTCGTCGAGCGTCTCGTCGAGCCGGACGAACCCGCCGGGCAGCGCCCAGGCGTGCTGGAACGGCGGCAGCTTGCGCTGGATCAGCAGGACCTTGAGGTCGGTCTCGTCGAGCCCGAACACCACGCAGTCGACCGCGAGCGCCGCCCGCGGGTACTCGTAGGCGTGGCTCATCGATCCGGGCCCCCGGCCGGGCCCCCGGCCGGGCCCTCGGCGGCACCCGACGCGACGTAGGCGCGCAGCTCGGCGAGCTCGCGCTCGAACCCGCCCGACAGGATCGGGAACCGGCACCACGACCGGGGATCGACGTTGCGGTCGTCGAGGTGAAAGCTCGGCGCGATCCGCTCGCGCTTCCACTGGTTCCGGCACCACAGCCGGAAGAACCGCTCGATCCACGCCGCGAGCTGGACCGGCGTGCGCTCGGGGTAGCGCGGCAACAGCACCTGGAGCACCTCGACCGGCGTGTGCTTGTCGCGGATCGCCGAGTCCTCGACCGCCTCCAGCAGGTCGTACGGCATCAGGTCGGCCTCGTCGGTCTGGGCGACCTCGCCGGGGCCGCACGGCCGGAGCTCGGCGGTCGGTTGCTGCGCGTTGATCAGGCCGAGCGCCGGGACCGGCGCGGCGCCGTCCGGCCCGGTGGTCTCCATCCAGACCAGCCAGCTGCGCAGGTAGGTCTTGTCGATCCCACCGAGCGGCGCGAGCCCGCCCGCGGTGTCGCCGTCCATCGTCGCGTAGCCGACCGCGGCCTCGGAGCGGTTCGACGTGGTGAGCAGCACCGCACCGCGGACGTTGGCCAGCATCCAGATCGACGGCGCGCGGACCCGGGCCTGGATGTTCTGCAGGGTCACGTCGTCGGTCGCCCACGACAGCCTGCGGCCGAGCGCGGCCTCGATCGACGCGATGTACGCCTTGTACTGGGCGTCGACGTCGATCACGTGGAACTCGGCGCCGATCGCGGCGGCGACCTCGGCCGCGGCGAGGCGGGTCACCGGGCCGCTGTTCTCGGTCGGCTGGTAGGCGCAGGCGAGCAGCGCGCCGACCGCCGCGCGGGCGATCTCCTCCCCGGCGCCGCCCTCGGCGAGCACGTCGAGCAGCCGGCGGCACGCCGGGAGCTGCTGGCGCACGCCGCCCGGGCCGAGCTCGGCGAGCGCGAGCCGGGCCGCGAGCGCGACCAGCACCGCGCACGCCGCCGAATCGGCGCCGCCCGACAGCGACACCACGTAGCCCTGGCCGCGGCTCTTGCGCAGGTAGTCCCACAGCCCGAGCGCGACCGCGCGCGCGAACTCCTCCTCGCGGACGTGGTCGCCGTCCTCCCACGACCGCACCGGCGGCGGCACCGGCTCGGGCCGGCGCGCCGGCCACACGAACGCGTGCTCGATCACCTGGGCCTCGGCGTCGTGGCGCGGCCGGTGGCTGCCGCGCCGCGCCTGCTCGCGCCGGTTGGTGTCGATGTCGACCACCGCGGTCGTCAGCTCGACGTCGTGGAACGAGAACCGCCGGCCGCGCGCGCACAGCTCGCCGTTCGACGCGACGAGGCCCCCGCCGTCGTAGACCACCCGGCCGGCCTCGTTGCCCATCAGGTTGGCGTACAGGTAGGCCACGCCGAACGCGCGCGAGCCCTCGACGACGAAGCGCTGGCGGACCGCGAACTTGCCGAACGCGAAATGGCTCGCCGACGGGTTGCAGATCAGGTCCACGCCGCGCAGCGCGAGGTCGACGCCGGGGCGGTTGGCGACCCAGGCGTCCTCGCAGATCTCGAAGCCGATCCGGATGCCGCCGAGCTCGAACACCAGATCGCCGATCGGGAACCGCCGGCTCGCGCCGTCGGGGGCGACCCGCTCGAGGACGTCGACCTCGCCGGCCGGCCACGGCTTGAACCACCGCGGCTCGTAGTGGATGCCGTCGCCAGCGAGGAACTGCTTGCCGACGAACCCGACGATCTCGCCGTCGGCGAGCAGCGCGCCGGCGTCGTACAGCGCCTTCTCGTGGTAGACCGGCATGCCGACCGCGACCACCATGCCGTCGGTCTCGGCGGCGAGCGCGTCGAGCTGGGCGAACGCGGTGTCCTGCAGGCCGTGCATGAAGAACGCGTCCTCGCAGCCGTACCCGGTGATCGCCAGCTCGGGCAGGCACAGCACGGTGACGCCCTCGGCTCGCGCCAGCTCGATCGCGGATCGGAGGTGGGCGAAGTTGTCGTCCCAGGCGAGCGGGGTCTGGTTGACGCAGGCGACGGCGACCTTGACGAGTCTCATGCGGGCTCCTCGGCCGTTCAGCGGTTGGAGATCAGATGCTCCACGAGCAACGTCGCGGTGCTGTCGACCTCCAGGAATCCGTTCTGTAACGCCACCGCGCGGGGGTGGCTGTCGGTGACCACGATCCGGCCGAGCAGGCCGCTGTCGGCGATCCGGGCCAGCGAGTCGGCGGGGAACACCCCGTGGGTCGCGATCGCGTCGATCGCCACCGCCCCGGCGTCGCGGTAGGCGCGCGCGGCCGAGACCAGCGAGCCGCCGGTCCGGATCATGTCGTCGTAGATCACGACCCGCTTGCCGGCGACCTGGGCCGACACCCCGGTCACCGCGGTCGCGTCGTCGTGGCGCCGCTTGTAGACGAACGCGGCGGCGACGTTCATGTCGTTGGCGAGCGACTCGACCCACTTGGCGCGGCCGGCGTCGGTGCACGCCAGCACGAAGTCGGTGCCGCCGAGCCGGCCCGCCGCCGCGGTGACCAGCCGCTTGCCGTGGATGTGGACCGGCCGGATCCCGCCCTCGAAGTAGTGCGCGATCGCCTCGACGTGGAGGTCGAGCAGGAACACCTGGGTGCCGCGGCTGGCCATCGGCACCGACGACAGCAGCCGCGCCCGGGTCTTGGCGGTCACCACCTCGCCGGGCCGGCCCGAGCGCTCCATGGTCGAGTAGCCGAAGAACGGCATCACCATGCGCAGCCGGTACGCCCCGCCGGTGACCAGGCCGCACGCCAGGTCGTAGAGCTCCAGGGTGGAGGCGTCATCGATCGTGCCGCCGACCAGCACGACGTCGCGGTCCGCCGGGTCGGTCTCGATCCGCCGGTAGTGCTCGCCATCGGGGAACGTCTTGCGCGCCACGACCCCGAGCTCCCAGCCGGTCGCCGCCGCCATGGCGCGGCCGAGATAGTCGTAGCTCCGGGTCGAGAACACGATCGGGGCGGTCATGGCTTCCGGGTCATCGGTCGGGCGAGGCGCCCCCCCAGTATGGCCTCACGGCGGCGCCGCGGGCGACCCGGCCGGCCGGGCCTCGGCGATCAGCTGCTGCTTGCGGGCGTGGACGTGGGGATCCAGGCCCACCGGGTAGGGCTGCGGGTTCAGGAACCGGCGAGCGCGCGGCGACAGCTCGGCGAGCTCGCGGGCCGCGCGCACCCGGGCGTCGGCCAGGCTGTCCGGCTCGCGGACCGGCCGGCCGACCCGGAGGTAGGTGACCAGCAGGTCGGATTCATCGTCGTACACCGGCGCCCACGCCGGGCGAAACGGGTCCTCGATGTCGTGCAACAGCGGCGCCTGCCAGCCCGCGTCGCTGTCGTAGAGGATGTCGGCGACCAGCTCGCCGCCGCGGCGCAGCCGGCGGATCGCGAGGTTGCCCGGGTTGGTGATCTTGGTCGGCTGCTCCGACAGCTTGATCGCGTCGCGCCACGCGCCGTGCTCGTCGCGCGCGCCGCCGAGCTTGTACACCCCGCCCAGCGCGGGCTGGTCGTGGCCGGTGACCAGCCGGGTGCCGACCCCGTACGAGTCGATCCGCGCGCCCTGCTGGAGCAGCGAGCCGATCACGACCTCGTCGAGGTCGTTCGAGGCGACGATCTTCGCCTCGGGGAAGCCGGCCGCGTCGAGCATCCGCCGGGCCTCGATCGACAGGTACGCGAGGTCGCCGGAGTCGAGCCGGATCCCGGCGAGCTCGTGGCCCCGCGCGCGCAGCTCGCGGCCGACCTCGATCGCGTGGCGCACGCCGTCGAGCGAGTCGTAGGTGTCGACCAGGAGCGTGGTGTTGCCGGGCATCGCCTCGGCGTAGGCGCGGAACGCCGCCAGCTCGTCGCCGTGGAACATCACCCAGCTGTGGGCGTGGGTGCCGAACACCGGGATCCCGAACCGCTTGCCGGCGAGCACGTTGGAGGTCCCGGTGCAGCCGCCGAGGTAGGCCGCGCGCGACGCCGACAGCCCGCCGTCGATGCCATGGGCGCGGCGCAGCCCGAACTCGATCACCGGCGCGCCGCGCGCGGCCTGGACCACGCGCGACGCCTTGGTCGCGATCAGGGTCTCGAAGTTGACCATCGTGAGCAGCGCGGTCTCGACCAGCTGGGCGTGCGCGATCGGCCCGCGGACCCGGACGATCGGCTCGTGGCCGAACACCAGGCTGCCCTCGGGCGCGGCGTCGACCGTGCACGCGAACTGGAAGCGCTCCAGGTAGTCGAGGAAGCCCGCCGGGAACAGCCGCGCGCCCTCCCCGTCGCGCAGGGTCGCCAGGTACGCCAGGTCGTCCGGCGAGTACGCCAGGGTCTGCAGGTAATCCAGCGCCGGCGCGATGCCCCCCGCGATCGCGTAGCCACCGCCAAACGGCGCTCGACGGAAGGTCAGGTGAAACACCGCCTCGCGATCGGCTGTCCCGGCCTTCCAGTAGCCGCAGGCCATGGTCAGCTGATACAAGTCGGTGAGCAGCGCCAGCGAGCCGCCGTACAGATCTTCGAGTCTGGGTTGTTCCGGGGTTCCGGGCACCTGGTGTGTATTATTTACACTAAGTAGCGCGATGTCAACCGACGCGGTCGTCATCTGGGGGGAGCTGTTGTGGGACCGCTTCCCGGCGGCGCTCGGCGGCGACCGCCTGGGCGGCGCCCCGGCCAACGTCGCCTGGCACCTCGCCCAGGCCGGCGGCTGGGCGCAGCTGGTGACCCGGGTCGGCGACGACGCCGACGGCCGCCGCGCGCTCGCCGAGCTCGACGGCCTGGTCGACACCTCGCTGATCCAGGTCGACCCCGGGCGCGCGACCGGCGAGGTCACGATCGAGCTCGAGGGCGGCGAGCCGCGCTACACCCTGCACGCCGGGCGGGCGTGGGAGCGCATCGCGTGCACCGACGCGGTGGCCGACGCGATCCGCGACGCCGGCGTGTTCGTGTACGGAACGCTCGCCCAGCGCACCGCCGAGGGCCTCGCCGAGTGGCGGCGCGCGATCGCCGCGGCCGGAGCCCGCGCGCTCAAGGTCTACGACGCCAACCTGCGGCCCAACGACCGCGCGTCGCACGCGGTCGGCGAGGCGCTGGCGCACGCCGACCTGGTCAAGCTCAACGACCGCGAGGTCGGCCAGCTCCGCGCGCTGCTCGACTGGGACGATCCGATCGCCGAGCTGCGCGCGCGCCGGCCGCGCATCGTGGTCGTCACCCACGGCGCCGCCGGCTCGACGATCTATCCGTCGTCCGGCGCGTCGTCCGGCGCGTCGGGCGGTGCGCCGATCGAGGTCCCCGGCGCCCCCGCGTCCCCGGGAGGCGACAACGTCGGCTGCGGCGACGCCTATCTGGCCCTGCTCGTGTTCGGCATGACCTCCGGCTGGGATCTTGCTACATCTGGCCGGGTCGCCAGCCGATGGGCCGCGGCCGTCGCGGGCGTGCGCGGTGCCACACCGCGCTTCGACGAGGACTGGATCGCAGAGCTGCTGGAGACCGCATGATCGACGACGACCCCGAGGTGCCCACGGCGCACGGTGCGGACGCCCCATCGGCCGATCCGGGGCAGCACGCCCCACCCGCCGAGGCGCCGGGCGATGCAGGCCCCCTGCAGTCCGTGCAGGCGCCGGCCCCCGGCGACGGAGCCCCGCAGGCCGGGCCCGCCACCGGCGCCGAGCGAACCGAGCCGGCCGAGCCGCCCGACCTCTGGGATCGCGTCACCTCGTGGGTCCTGCAGCGCGGTGCGCTGCCGGCGCTCGGCCTGATCACGCTCGCCATGATCGCGATCTACGCCCACATGTTCGCGGGCGAGCTCGCCGGCGACGACCTCACCTTCCACATGGCCGAGAGCGCGCGGATCGCCGACTGCCTGCGGATCGGCGACTTCGACTTCTGGAACCCGAGCGCCAATGCCGGGTTCGCCTCGGCCTACTACTACCAGGTGGTCCCCCAGCTGATCTCCGCCATCCCGGCGGCGGTGTTCGGCCATCACCTGTTGTTCTTCCAGCTCAGCGTGTTCCTGCCGCTGGTGCTCGCGCCCGCCGCGGCGTACCGCGGCATGCGCCTGCTCGGCGCGACGCCGTGGCAGGCCGCGATCGCCGCGCTCGCGATCGGGTTCACCAACGGCGAGTCGCGGTGGGGCACCGGCAACGCCGGCACGTTCCAGGTCGGCCTCTACACCCAGACCTGGGCGCTCGCCGCGTTCCCGCTCGCGCTCGGCCACGCCGCGCGGTGGGCGACCGAGGCGCGCGGCCTGGCGCCCGCGATCGCGTGGGGCGCGTTCGTCACGCTGTGCCACCCGTTCGCCGGCGTGGCGCTCGGCGTCGCCCTGGTCGCAGGCTGGTTCGCGCAGATCGTGCTGCTGGCCACCGACGCCGCGCTCGCGCGGCTCGGCCGGCGGATGGTCGGTGACCCCGCCCGCAGCACGTGGTCGGCGATGGTCGCGAAGCTCGGCGAGCGCTGGCGCCACCCACCGCCGCGGCCGGTGCTCCGCGAGCTCGGCCGGCTCGCGATCCTCGCGGTCTGCCTGTTCGTCGCCTGGATGCCGATCTGGCTGCCCCTGATCATCGATTACGCCGGGTTCGGCGGCTTCCCGCACCGGGTCAACGACGAGGTCGGCCCGGGCTTCGCCACCCTGCTGCGCTGGTACACCCACGGCGGCATCCTCGACTTCTCCCGCCCGGTCGTGCTGACCTGGACCGTGCCGGTCGTCGCGCTGCTCGCCCGCGCGCGGTTCCTGCGCTGGCTGTGGGCGCCGACCGTGGTCTACGCGGTGTGGCTCGGACTCGGGCCCCACCTCGGCAAGACCGACGACGATCTGATCCCCGCGGTGCGCTTCCTCGGCGCGATGCAGGTCATGATGTCGCTGGCGGCCGGCGCCGGCTTCCTCGTGCTGTGCCGCGCGATCTGGTACGCGCCCGAGGACTCGGCGCTGGTTCGCCCGATCCGCGTTGCGGTGGTCACGATCTCGGCCCGGGCCGCGCGCGCCCTGGCCCGCGGCGCCTCGCTGTCGTACGCCACGCGGACCGGCATCGCCGCGATCGCCGCGTCGCTGCTGGTCCTGCTCAGCGTGCGCGGCTCGATCGCCCTCGCCTGGCGCGTCCACGTGCTGCCGGACTACCCGGCCAGCCATGGCGACCAGCTCAAGGCGATCGCCATGCTGCTGCAGTCCCAGCCACCCGGCCGCAAGCAGGTCGGCGCCGGCTCGGAGAACCACTGGTGGAACCTGCTCAGCTACGAGTACGGCCGCCGCCCGGCGCTGCTGATGATGGGCGGCGGCGGCCTGCAGGCCAGCCCGAACTACGACTTCCTGTGGAACATGTCGAAGGACTTCCTGCGCAACGCGCGGGTCTACGACGCGCCGTACCTGGTGACCCAGAAGGCCAACCCGGGCGCGATCGCCGGCGCCGAGACGCTGTTCGAGACCAAGGACTACCTGGTGCGCCGGCTGCCCGCGCCCGGCCTGGTCTCGCCGGTCGAGGTCACCGGCACACTGCCGGCCGGCACCAAGAAGGCGGTGCGCACCGC
>Ga0307476_10001393_pt1 | contig 14764 bp, 18 predicted proteins | sample atmos_gasesECM2C_2_FD_203314 | JGI IMG/M metagenome (GOLD analysis project Ga0307476, IMG submission 203314) | Hardwood forest soil microbial communities from Morgan-Monroe State Forest, Indiana, United States - atmos_gasesECM2C_05 | ecosystem: Environmental > Terrestrial > Soil > Temperate... | reverse complement strand
GCCTCAACTTCCCGCCGCTGTGGGGTGGCTGACGCTCTACAACCGTTTGCCCGGCCGGCGCTGCACGCTGGCTCGTCGAGCGGTTAGATTGGCTGCTGCAGGCAAATCTGAACACTGGCGCAAGCGCAGGCAGGGTGGCTGCGGGCCGCCAAGTCGGTCCCGGAACTAACTGGCGCGGATCGACGACTTCGTAGGTCCTGTGTACACAATCGAGCGTCACACTCTGTGCCCGCAACCGCCCGAACGGGCCATCGTCGTACACCAGATCGTTGGCCGAGATTCCTGCTAACTCTGACAAATCGAGTGTGTAAGGCTCGTCGACCTTGATCAGGTTGCGCGAGAACACGAGCATCGTGATGTTGCCAGCGCTATCCGCTTCCGGTACCGCATCCTGCGAAACCAACAGGCCGCCGCCGATGGACCGGAGTTCGTTGTCGGGATGCAAGGGAAGTGGTGCGGGATTGCCGTGTGCCGCTGCCACGATGACACACGTCGCCAGAGCAACCCACACCTTCCTCATGCGCTGAGACCCCCGAGGTCCGCTCGCGGGTGAGTCTCGCGCAGCGGGTCAATGAGGCGCAGGGGAGGCGTCCGCACTGAAAACCAGTGTGTAGCGGTATCGGCTCGCTTTGAAGGATGGATCAAAGGCTACGTCGGGATCGACGGCAGCGCTGAAGGCGCCGTCGTTCGAATAACCGACTGCATTCAAGACGATCGCATACACGGTATTCGAGGCGACCCTGAACGACTGCTGCACGGTGAATGTGTTCGCAAGTCCAGCCGTCGCGGGGTTACCCAGACAATCGGAGAATCCATGGGAGCAAGCTGCGGCCCGGTACAGGACAGTCTTTCCGTCCCCTGTCGCAATTGCGGCTGATGCGAAGCCGTAACTTGAGCCGGACCCTGACTGCGTCTGCGAGGTCGCACCGTTTGCGTAGAAGACGAGCGGAACGCTTGAATTGTCCGGTCCGATCACCTCGAAGTACGAAGTGACCGAGGCGCTCGCATTTTCAGTCTTCGAATAGGAATTCTGGTACACAGTCACGGTGCCCGTGGCGTTTGCGTAGTAGGCCGCCGCCGTGATGTCTTTCTTGCCCGCAATGGTACATCCACCAGCGATTGAACCGGCGCTGGCGCTGGATGCATTGCAGTGACTGTTCCAACTCGAGATTGTTTCATTCACGACCGCGGGCGGTAGATTCGGCGGACTCGCAGTTCGGGTAGCCGTCGGCAACAGCATTGCTATCATCGCAATCCCGACGACAATCCCAAGGTTTTCGCCCGGTCTGTTCTTATTCTTCATTGTATGTCCCCCGCCGCGCCCGGGTTGTCCTCTGGTTCGCGACGCGACCTCTAGCCTAACAAGCCTTCAAGCGCTGTGTAGGGGTCGATGTCATGAATCCTGCCGATAACCGCGCGGGGCTAGCGATCTTCAGACGGATCAATCGGTTAGGATCTCACTGAAACCAGGAATTATGTTGCAGCGGTCAGCTGCCATGCGCGGTGGCAGACTTCACTGGGGCTCGAGTGCGTGACGGATGGCGAGGTTCGCGCGGTCGATGTTCTCCAGTACCCGATTGCGAACTCTTATTCCCATCGTGTCGTCTACCTCTTTGCTGAGGTAGGCATGCGCGCGGGCCAGCAGGTCGAGCGCCTGGTGCAGACGGGCAATATGGCCCTGTGCCATCTCGATCTGTTCGTGCTCTTCTATACTCTTATGATCGTCGAATGCGCCCATCGCGACGGCGCGCATCGCGACATCGATGTCCTGGATGGCTTCGTCCTCATTGGCGCGCACCTCGGGGTCGCCCGATTGCGGCGTCAGCAGCCAGCGCGCTGTACGCAGGTCCGGCAGCGCATGGGCGTAATCCGGGTTCTTGGCCGGCGGCTCCTCTGCGCTGGCCGGAAGCGGCACGGTCAGTAGCAGTCCGGCGAGCAGCGACGTCACCTGTCCTCTCATAAGCTGTCTCCTGTATCAGCGCCAAAAGCGCATCCCCGGGCTACCGACTCGATTTTACTCCCGCGCAATAGCCTCGGTTTGCGCCAGCCGTTGCTGCGTGTAGGCTGTTGTAGGCTCCCAAGTGAGACGTGGGATGGATTCAAGCAAAACGTTCGACGTCGATGCAGCCGTGCTGGACCCGGCAGCCCATTTTGGGTCGCCCATGGATGTGGTGAACGACAAACGACTTACCACAACGGATAAGCACCGGATCCTCGAGTCCTGGGTACGCGATGCCGAGCTCCTCTCGCAGGCCGAGTCCGAGAACATGCAGGGACCGGAGCGGACGCGTTTGCAAGAGGCCAATCTGGCCCTGCGGGAATTGCAGAAAAATCGATAACCGAGCGAGATTGCTCAGCGACTGGGCATCCTCGAGCTCGGTACAGGTCGACGAGTCTCCGCGCCGCGCGTCTATGCGCCGCCTTGCGAGCCGATCCGATTCTCGCGAGCGTGCGAACAAATCCTACGCGAGTACCAGAATTTTGCCGCTAGTTGCAGACGCAGCGGTGGGTGACCATGGTCGCACGAGGGTGCGATGCCCGAAGCGTAGGCGAGTCTGCAATGAGTACCGCAATAAGCGTGATGATCCTGGTGGCGATTCTGGTCGCGGCCGGGGTAGGGGCGATCGTAGGGGTGTCTGTTTACAAACGGCGACAATCCGCCCGGCTAAGAACGCGCTTCGGAGTGGAGTATGACCGGACCATTCAGAAGCTTGGTGATCGATCGCTAGCGGAGGCCGAGCTGGAGCAACGTGAAGCACGTGTCTCAAAATTGACGATCCGGCCGTTGACGGAGGAGCAAGTGGAACGATTCAGTCAGGCATGGAGTCGCGTACAGGGTCGATTTGTCGACAGTCCGAAGGGCGCCGTGGGTGAAGCCGACAAGCTTGTTACGGAGCTGATGACAGCTCGTGGTTATCCGATGAGCGATTTCGAGCGGCGGGCGTCGGACATCTCCGTAGATCATCCCGGCGTCGTCGAGTCCTATCGTTCGGCTCGGGTCATTGCGGGCAAGAACGCACGGGGCGAGGCTGACACAGAGGAGCTGCGAAAAGCCGTTGTGCACTACCGCACGCTCTTCGCTGACCTTCTGGAGGTACCCGCACCGCAGGCAGTCGAGCGGTCTCAACCCCGCATCGTGAGGCGATCATGAACAACGTGGGAGGTAACGTGGAAAGCAGAGAGCGGCAACCAACGCTCGCGACGGCAGACCTGGCGGCCGCAGCCGACAGGCGCGATCGGCATCGGCCGGATGAGGGCGAGGCGGGGTTGCAGCCCCGCACGTTCAAGTCTGCGGAAGCAAATCCGCAGGATGCGGAGCGTGCTCCCTTGTTCGATACCGGGAACGCGCAGGAATTCCGCAGTCGCTGGGGCATCGTCCAGCAGGGCTTCGTGGATGACCCCGCGAAGGCCGTTCGGGAGGGCGACGAGCTCGTGGCGCAGGTCATAAAGAGTCTGGCGGAAACATTTGCCCAGCAGCGCGAAAGGCTGGAGGGTACCGAGGCCTCGACCGAGGATCTGAGGTTAGCACTCCGACGCTATCGATCGTTTTTCGATCGATTGCTCTCCATTTAGCGTCACGCTGACGGGCAACCTTCGCAGTGCAAACGCCGCCATCCGGCGGCGTTTTGTCATGCGGTAGCGCGGCACGATTTAGCTACGTTCTTTTCCATTGGAAGAGCGTGCGAGTGATAGTTTACTAAGCGAGCGGGCGCCGGATGCGTAGGTGGCTGCGCCTCCGGCGAGGGATCGCCGGCTTGCGCCGTCGGCTTGTCTGCGACCGAACGATCGGGCAGAAATCAGTAAACTCCACGCCTTGCGGGGTGATTTATGCGAATAAAAATCGTGTATCGATTTCTGGCGTCCCTGTTGCTGCTCGCGGCCAGTCATGTAACGGCGGCATCCGACGCCAACGAGCCGCGTCAGTATGTCGATGAGGAGACCGGCGCGACCGTGTTTTTCGTCGGCCGGCCGCTGGTATTTTTCCATGACCGTCCGAGCTTCGGGGGCGACATGCCACGATCAAGTCCGGTAGCACCGCTCACACCGGCCGCACCGAAGACCACGACTGCGGTGCCGCGTGATTACATGACGCTCGCTGCCGCTGCAGTGGATCGCACTGGCAAGTACACCTATATGTTAATCGGCTACTTCTGGTCCGTGGGAGCCCCTGCGCAGGACGAGAACGCCTGCGTTGGCCGTGAGCGTCTCGTCCTGCAACTCGGGGACCGCCGCATCGAGTTCGTTCCGTTCGATGGTTCGGCTCGCGATGCGGGCATCAGCCAGCCAATACACCGACCACCCTCGAGCGACGCGAAGTCAGCTATCTACGCCAGCGATCTCGCTACGCTGGGCCTGATCGCCGAATCTGTGCGTCCCGTGCTCTATTGCGGTGCGGAGAAGGCGCCCCTCAAGTACGAGTTGCTGCAGGATCGACTCCCAGCGCTCAAGGAACTGGTGCGGCATCTGAGCAACTGAAGCGGCCGCGTGCCGCACCACTACGTGACGGGCGGTAGCGCCGGGCCGTTTCTGCTCGAGCCCGTGTGGCCCTGACGCACGAAACTGCGGGCACAAGAGAAGCGGCAGCGCCGAGCAGCGTCAGCGGTGGGCTGTCTGCTCGTGTAGCGGCCTGCGGCGATTTACGGACATGAGGCAGCAGTTCGTTCAAAGAACTTTAGAAAGAACTGTCCCGAGTCCTCCTCAGACGCTGCAACCTGGTGGCGAGCTACGTTCCCGAGCTTCGTCGATCGCCATCACGAGCTCATGGGAGCCGCGTGGCCGGTGGGTTGGCAGCGGGGCGCGCGCTCGAAGTGCTTCGTAACCATGCCATGTCCCGTGCGGGGTCGTTGACTAGGTATGCTGCGGCTTGCAGTATTGCACTTACTAGCAATGGATAGGAAGCACATGGCAACTATAAGAGGCAAGCGAGTTCTGACATCCCTGTACCTCGACCCGCCGGTCGCAGAGGAATTGAAGCGTTTGAGCGCAGCAACACGGGTGCCTCAGGCTGTCTACCTCCGTGAGGCGGTGGACTTGCTACTCGCGCATTACCGAAGGGTTGCCGACGGCATCGCCGGAAGGCCGATGAAGACGCTCCCTAGACCTCCCGTTCTGGCGCGATTCATCAGAGGAGCGGATCGGAGGAAGCGGAAATGACAGGCGAAGACAGCTATATCCCGTACCTGGTTCTTGTACGGTTTGACAAAGATGACGGCGACTTGAGGGCGCGTGTCATTGAGTCGGCGCCGGCGTTGAAGGAAGTCTTGTCGGAGATTGGTACGTTTCAATCCGTGGAGATGTCGTACGACGGTTCGATGGTCGCATACCTGGTAGCCGCGAATCCGCGATTTGAAAATCCGCTGCGTGTGCAGTTGCATCTCCAGTCACCGCGCTTGCGAAGATCGTCGCCGTTGATACCGCACGACAAGATCCTTGTAGTTTCGCTCGAAACTGGCTCGGCATCCCGTCTCGAGCGCGTGACGAGTTGGTTGCGGGAGTGTGATCTCCTCGTGGAGTGACTCAATATATGGAAAAAGCACCGGTTGAAGGGAGCCCATCGCAGTTCAGAGAGTTGTAGGAGAGGACAGGATTTGACGCTTGTTTGATTCGGAAAGGTCATTCTGAGTATCGACGGTTCGTGCACCGGCGACTCGCCCTCCAGGCATTCGGCGCGTTAAAATTAGCTGAGCGTGAGCTTCGCGCTACCAAATGAGCGGGAATTAGGGGCCTACATCAATGCGACCGACCTGGTTAATCACTCTCCTCGCGCTGTTGCCCCTTAGCGGTGCATGCGCCGAGCCGCCACTGGACTTCACTGCGATCCTTAAAGACGTGCAGATGCTAAGGAAAGTCGACAATCATTTGACGCTAGTTCTGTGGATGCCGGAGCAGTACTGGAAAGCGTCCCTTCAATCCAACGATAGGTTGACAGACAAAGCGAAGGCAGAGTTTTTAGAGGCAATGCGTCCCTATACCATGGTGGCGGTCGTGGACGCGAACGTTGGCTTCGGGGGCGCCTTTACGTTCTCGTCCTCGGATACGGTGAGGGAAATTGTCAAGATCGAAGATAGTGCGGGAAACCTCTATGCGCCGCTCGATCCGCAAACTGTTGGCGGTAGCATGAAGAACCTGCTGCAGGCAATGAGGCCGATCTTGGCCAACGCGATGGGAGCGCTGGGCTCAAATCTCGAGTTCATGCTGTTTCCGACAGACAGCAAGAGTGGTGGCCGAATCGCCGACCCGACAAGAGAAGGCTTCTTTACGGTGCACGTGAGCGATCTTCGTTTCCGCTATCGTCTCCCTCTCGGGAGCCTCCTGCCGCCGATGGTCGACACGCGCACCGGTGACACATTCCCCGGAAACTACCACTTCGATCCGTTCACCGGCGGGAGACTCACGCCGGCACCTTCGTCCGCGGATTCAAAGTAGAAATAGAGGGAGGCCGGGGGGGGTAATCACCAACTCCGGGCCGCCCGCGCGCTGGGCGGCTTTCTCCCGCTGTCCGGTGCGCGCCGAGCGCCTGGGGCGAAGCCCCGACTTTCAGCGCCCAAAGTCGTTAAGTGACCGCATCGCCTGACGGGGGCGTATCCTTTGTCGTTATGCCGATCACACTAGCAGGGGAGGTCCTAGCGATGAGAAGCCTCAAGATAACTTCAGGTGCCTCACGCGTGATCGCGGCATGTGTGGTGGCAGTCGCTCTCGGCATCTTCCAACAAGCGGTCGCGCAGACCCCGCCGGATACTACGACGGGAATTTGGAGGCTCACGAAAGTCGTGAACGTCGATGCCTGTAACGCCTGCGTGCAATTCAAGGGCTGTGATGGCAAACGCTCTGCGTGTACAGACGGATGCAGCTCCACGTATCCGCCTAATGACCCGCGCGGAGCGAAATGTCTAGACAGATGCACATGGCAGCAAAGTCGATGCGTGCGAGACGCTCAGAAGATGTGCCAAGCCTGTCAACGGTAAATTCTCATCTCATTCGGAACGGGGCGGCCCTGCTTGCGGGGCGGCTCTGACAAAGTGGTAGCGGGGGTCTGAGTCGTCCTTCGAGCGTCGCACGGGTACAGCCGGGCTGGCAGCCGGCATTCTTCAGGTGTGAACGGCAAGAAACGCGGCGCGCCGCTATCAGCAACATCGCGGGGTGCGTACGAAGGCTGCTGCTTTCTCCCATGATTCCTGCGCAGATTGCAAGTACAAACACCCATCTCTCGTAAGCGTTGGTTTTATTTCTCGTGTTAGGCCACGTGCCTACGATAAAACGTGCATACTCCGCGCTCTCGGCCGAACGCGAGCCGAGTTGGCCCGCGTATTCTCGCTGGCTATTCATTGGGGTGAATTATGGATGAGTCAAAGAGCGCCGCTTGCGCAGCGGTGACGGTCGCCTGCGTGTTCGCCGCGTCCAGTGCCATTGCCGGTGAACCGGACCCGCAGGTGCGTATGGAAGACATTACGTTTCAGGATCTGAATATAACCTCAACAGCTGGCATTGATGCCCTGTATAAGCGCATTCATGCGGCTGCACTACGCGTGTGCGCTGTCTCCGGACAACCCGAACTGGGTGATGCGTCGGGGTCTGCGGACTGTAGTAAGAAAGCAGAGACCCGGGCTATCGAAAAGTTGAATCTGCCGGCACTCACAGCGGTTGCGGCGAATCGCTGAAGGTTATGCGGGTCCGGGCCGGACCGGAAGAAAGGCCCGGACCCTTTTTCGTGCGTTCATCGATGTCGGCGGCCGTGCAGTGACACCAAAACGTCGGCGGGGAAACAGGTGGAAAACAGATTGAGGAGTGCGCTACATGGACACGATCCAGCGGTTCATGCGCCGGAAGCAATGGTGCGAGGAGCAATTGCGCCTGGCTGAGGCGGACCCGAATTTCCGGCTGCTCCGAAGGACTCACGGCGGCGGGCAAATCGACCTCACAGAGACGCATAAGAAGGACCTGCGCGACGCGCGCGACGAGTACCAACGCGCGATTGACTACCTACAGAGATGAGAGAACCGGGCTGATCCTGTTCGCTACCGCACGGACGAACTCGCGCTGCCAGAGTAAAGCTTGAATGTCTGAATCCAGACCTCCCTAATGAACGTCGCTCGCTCCCGAGTGACTGCTCGACCGGATTCAGTCTTGGTTCGCCGGCGCGGACATCCACGCTGGCGACCATTTTTGTGGTGGCGCTGCCGGCAGCGTCGCGACGCGCGGCGCGCTATCAAGGAGTAAACATGTTGAAATTCTTGGAGCGCAGGCTGAAGCGCCATCTACGCCGACGGCACGAGAAGTGGCTAAGACGTTCGCTTGTAATCTTGCCCGCACCACATCATTCGGCGCTAAGAGGCACGCCTGACACGGTCTCCAGGACGATGCCATGAGCGAGCACTACATCCCGGAGCCATGAAGCTTGCGCGTGTGCAAGGGGCATTGGCTCGTGGAAGACATCCGGGTGGGCAAGATCGAGAAGCTCTGATTAAGCGACTGTTCCAGGTCCCCTTACATTTATTGGCGCAACTGGCGCGAACCGGCCAAAACCCGCCGGTGGCAGTCTCAACTTCGCTGTCACACAGCGGGCATTCTCTGGTGTCGGAAAGTAGGGTCCAGCTGGGGCTGCGCGCGTCCTCAGTTAAGCCTCCTGGCGGCCGGTCATCAATTACACTCCGTCGGCCATGAGTGCACGTGATGAGACGGGGTCGGATGCCATGCGGATCGACCGCTGGCTGTTCGGAGTCCGATTGTTCAAGTCCCGTTCCTCCGCGGCCGATGCGGTCGGAGGCGGCAGAGTCCACCTCAACGGCGAGCGTGTGAAGCCCTCGCACGGGGTCAAACCCGGTGACACCGTAAGCTTTACCCGCAGCGCCCTTGTGTACGAATGCGTGGTAGCCGCAGTACCGCTGCGTCGTGGCCCGGCGAGCGAGGCGGCACGATGTTACGACGAAACACCCGCGAGCAAAGCGCGTCGTGAGGTCTTCGCTGCTCGTATGAAAGTGGCCGCCGGCCTCACGCCTAGACCCGACGCGCGCCCGGACAAACACGACCGCCGGCTGCTGCGGCGGTTGCGCGGTCGCAATTGAGCTTCCGGAAAGCAGTCGTTGACCACCGGCGGGATCGCGTCAGCAGCGGCCCTTCGGCGGCCGCTTATTCGAACGGATTCAGCACCCGCACGTCGAACGGGAGAAGTCCTGCACGAGGTCGAAAATGACAGGCGCGGTTACGCGCGCCGCGCATCCCCACGACGGGGAATCTAACGCCGGAGCACTCCGGGACGATTGTCAGTGACTCCCCCCGGACCGGGGCAGCGGGTGGTAAGCCCGCTGCCCCAGTTCCCGCCTCAGCAGTCAACGCTCCTGGAATGACTCGATGTAGTGATGGGGCGACCCGACGCCGGTGGAATCGTCGTAACCCTCCACGGCCGGCAGTGCGGCCGCGCCTTCACCGTCGATGCCGAGCGTACGTAACCACGTGATGATCGGGCCCGTCTTGGTATACGGGTCAGAGTAGTTGTTGCGGACCTCGGCCAGGTGAGCGATGCCGAACGGGTGATCCGTGACGTCGTGGAAGGCATCGGTTCCATAGCGCTGGTAGATCGCTGGATTCGCGAAGCCGAGCGGATGCCGGGCGGCCTGCTGCGCGTCCGCCTCGATGCCAGCCCAGGTGGGGCATGCCAGGCTCGTCCCGCCGATCCGGCTGAGGGAGAACGCGTACGTGATGCCGTCCGGCTGCAGCGTGGTCTGCCCGACGAGGATCCCTGTGCTGGGGTCAGCCAGCGCCGAGACGTCGGGTATCACTCGCATGGGGGTGCTGGTCGTGCCCTCCGGTACTGCAGTGGCGAGGCTGTGCGGCACCACCCCCGCCTGGTAGGACGGCTGGGCAAAGTACGTACTCACGCCGCCTCCGCCGGAGCCGTCGTAGAAATCGGGGTAGAGGCCGGGCGGGGTGTACTGCCAGGACGTGCCGCTGGAGGCCAGCGGGTCAAGCAGGGTGCCCCACGAGGTCTCGAACTCGTAGTTGTTGAACGGCCCGATGGCGAGACTGGTCCCGCCGACCGAGGTGACCCAGGGGCTGGAGGTTGGCCAGTCGACCTGCCGCATGTCCGAGAACGGGTCCTCCCCGTTCGGGTCCTCGTAACCGCTGTCCCCCGAGGAGAAGAAGAAGCCGATGCCCTCCGCCGCGCCCGCCTGGAAGAGCGTGTCCCAGGCCGAGTACTCCCCCGCAGCCTGATCGAACGGCTCGCCCCACGAGTTGCTGACAATGCTGGCCAAGTGGTTGTCCACGATGAGCGCCAGCGCGTCAAACAGATCCGAGTCGAAGCAGCTGGCCGCGCCGACAAAGACAACATTGGCGTCCGGCGCCTGGCCATGCACCGACTCCACGTCCAGTGTCTCCTCGCCATACCAGCCTGCCGCGCCGCACTCGGCGGTGTACAGGAATGTACTGGGCAGTTGTTGGGTGTACTGACCCGGTTTGAACGGTCGGTCGCCGGTCACGATCGCGTACTTGTTCGCATCGCTCAGCATGGTGGGCGAGGCGTAAGCATCCACGATCGCGACCGTCTGGCCCTTGCCGGTCATTCCTGAGTCGCTGGTGTGGTAGGCGCCCCGAATCTGGCGTGGCGTATAACCGCAGTTCGTCCACGGCTGAGGCAAGCCGTACGCCCACGGCTCTTTGAACGCGATGAACTCGCCGTAGAAACTGGAGCACGGCGGCGCGATCCAGTAGTTCGGGCCTGGGGGCGGGAGTGTGTCGAACGGCTTCATGTAGTGAGCCGCCGTGTCGAGGCCGCTGACGGCCAGCACGTGGCCCGCAACGCTCGCCGGTACAGTCGCGTCCTGCTCGGGTGCACGGTCGGCTTTCTTGTCCGGACCCAGGAAGGTCCCGAACGTCACGCCGAACGCCTGGGCGGCGGCCTGGACCGATCCGCGTACTGCGACATAGCCGGCGACCCGGTCGTCGACCTTGGTGACGGTCAGACCTTCCCGGGTTAGCCAGGCGGTGACCATGCTGATCTCGGCAACGCTCGGGCCGAACCTCGCCTTCACCTCCGCCGGCGACAGGTAGTGGCCGTAGAGCGCATCACTCGGCGTGGAGACGGCGGTCGCGTAGGCAGATAGGCCCGCCGCGTTCTGGCTGGCCAGATACACCCTGGCGGACACGGTGCCGCTGGTAACGTGACCCGGCGAGACTCGCCTCGTTTCGTTTGCCCATGCGGGGCGGGTGCCCGCGATGGCCGCGCGTCCCGGCGCTGACTCCTCAGCCATCGCCCCTTGAACGGGCAGAATGCCTGCGAACGCCAGGGCCGCAATGGATTTGCAGATAAATCCACTCGCTGCCCTGCATCTTTGACCAAGCTGCATATTGATCTTCATCGTGCAACTCCCAAATGAACGATTAGTTGTTCGGCATGAGAACTGTGTGAGCGGTGCTTTGTCCGCACTTCTTCGCTCACTCTGTCCTCGTGGAGGATCGCGACACTGAGAAGTCGCGCAATGATTGTCAAGGCACGGCGCAACAGGCGAATCGTCGTCGCGCGCCTGAAAGTGCAGTCCATCACGCGCTTCAAGTTGGCGACCTCACGACAGGTGCGCGAACGCGCCTCGAACGGGCGATGCAGCTTGCACCCGGGGCGGGTAGCCGAGCGGCCATTTAAGTTAAATCGAAAGCACGTGACGGAAATCAGAACGTGCTGTGTGACGTGAAGAACTGGCGCAGCGTCGTGCTTGAGTTCGCGCTATGCGTGTGAGGCATACCGGCAGAGGACGACACGTCTCGCTAGCACTCGGACAAGCGTGCGAGCCCGCGAAGGGGGTCGGCATACTCGCTGGCCGAGTCATTCCACCGAGGAGGTCAGTTGGGTGTTATTCAGATCCGCGAGCACCGGAGCTGGCGTAACCGGTAGACGGTCGAGAAGATTCGCACGATGACCCTGCTATCTCACCGGGCGGGGGCGCGGGCGCGCAGGACGGTCACTCGACCGGCGGACGAGTGTTTGGCTACACGAGCGTGCCAGTGGACCCGAGCAACCCGCGCAGTCGCCGCCGGTACGTGATCCACGAGTCGGTAGCCGCAGTCGTTCGCCGTATCTTCGAGCTGTACCCCGACGGCCACTCGCTGGTCGGTATCGCGACGCGGCTCAACACATGAGGCCGTCCCGTCGGATGGCGGAGAGTTGAGCCACTTCGCATCCGTACGACGCTTCGTGCGCATGCACTTCGCACCCGGCAGTCGAGCACCGGTGCAAACGCGGTCGCGGATCTGCGTCGACTTTTGAGCGGTCTGCGAGTCAAGCCGCCCTACGTGTTCAGCGACGCACTCAATGCGGTGGCAATAGAGCAATACAAGAGGAGGGGTACGCTGTCGGCGTGGATCTCCGAAAACGAAAACGCGTATTCGGTCAGCGCAGATCAGGTTCGGGCTGCACGTCGGAGACTTGGCGACATTCCTATAATCCTGCTGAGGCGCGAGCCTTCGCCCCTGCAGGCCAATGAGCCTCAAGCGCAGCACGACGCGTTCGAGAAAGTGAAAGCGGACGTGTCCGCGGAGACTGCCGGCCTATCCACCCGTGGGACAGTCCGGATCGTAAAGAACACCGATCACTACATACAGCTCGACCAGCCGGACGAGGTCACGGCTGCAATTCTCGAGGTGGTGCACTCGGCTTCTAGTAAGTGCTAGCGATAGCCAGCAGCGCGAGCGCCCCCGGGCTTCTTGATGTACTTGCGCGACGAGGCTTGCGGATTGTCCAGATTCTCACTCTAACGCAGGTCGTGCGGAAGCGATGGCATGAATGCGCCGCTACGGATCATCGCGTAACCAATCAGCAAAGCAGTCGACGTATAGGCAATGCGTGGTACCCATTCCGCAACAAGGTCGTCGAATCGATTGATCGCCGCTGTTTCAGCTGCGGAGTAGCGAAACAACATTTGCGGTAAGCGGCCGCTCGCTTCACCTGGCGCAATCAGCGCGTGGGCGTGCGCATGACTTGGGAAAGACAACTCAGCCACCGCCTGCGCGAAGGACGCGCCTGCTTCGATCCGAGGTTTGATCCGCGAAAGCTGCGTTCTTAGTGTTTGGTCTCGAACAGTGCTCAAAGCTATGGGCAGAGCGTCGAGTATCGGCATTCCGGCCTCCAGTAGCATCGCCAGACTATCAAAGAAATCCCGAACATTACGTCGCCCCTGAATCGGACCAAACAACGGCACGAGCGAAAAGACTTGACCAAGCGCATTTTGGAGCGCCCGCGCTGATTCCCAGCGCTGCGAAGGTTCGCCTAGCAGATACGCCGCGGCTCCCACAGCGATCCAGGGGAGCAGGTACTTCAGCAGGTAGCCGCCCCAGGTCAAAGTACCGGCGACAAGATTCGGCAAGGGCCTGATGAAGATCGCGATCACGAGCATGACCGCCGGTAGCATCATGCGAGACTTCATCACCTTTGTGCGTCCCGCCCGTCGCGCGTAATGATCTGAAAGAAGGTGATACGCCCGTGACGGGCTACCGGAGGCCGCCGCCGCACGCAATAGGGATGCCTCAAGGGACGTGAACAGGCCAGCTTTCAGTCCGGCGTCGGCAATTCCCAGCCTGATCCACTTGCGCGTCCCAGCCAGGCGCGGCTGTTCACGCGGTGGTAGATGGACCAAACGGAGCGCGTCATCGAATGGAAGGCCCGCGTCTTCCATTGTGGCCAGCTGTCTGAACAAATCAGCCCTTACATCAAACTTCATAGGGGTAAGGGTGTCGCCCAACATAGCCATCCACTATTCCTCGCCCGGACGCTAACAGGGAAAGAATATATGCCTCCGGGTAAGCAGACGGTGACGGATGACCGCCAGGGGTCAACCGGCAGGCGAGTGGAGGCGGCTAGGACCGGCCACTCGCGCGAGTCTAGTGAACGAAGCTCGTCGCGGATTTCGAACCAGTCGTCGATTCGCGGTGGGCCGGCAACGGCTTGGAGCGGTAAGCTGATGATGGTGGTCAACAGGTTCGTTCTGAGGGTTAGATCTCCATTCTCGGAAGGGTGACCAAATGCTGCGTGCTGCAGGGTTCGCCGGAATACTGTGCCTCATCTGTTCAGCAGCTGCCGCGGACACCCAAGCCCCCGATTCCGCGGGCGCCCGCATGTTCGACCGCATGCGAGGGCTCGTGGGCACCTGGGAAGGCACTTTGGAATGGTCCGGCGCTCGCACGGGCACGGGGAAGCTCCGAGTGAACTACCACCTTACAGGCAATGGATCGGCGCTCGTGGAAGACCTGCTCATGACTGAGAGCGACGTTCCGACGATGACCACGGTGTACCATTTGGATGGGGCAGATTTGCGAATGACGCACTACTGTGCGGCCATGAACCAGCCTCGTCTTAAGGCCACGATGATCGATGACACGACGGGATCTGCGAGTTTTACGTTTGTCGATGTCACCAACGCGAGCTCGCACCCCAGCTACGTCGATGGATTTTCCATACACATCATCAACCCCGACCACCTGAATCTAAAGTTCGAGTTCGGTGGGGCTTCCCCTAAGAGAGCGACGGAAAACATCGTCCTGCAGCGGGTAAAGCCTGCGGCGACCTAAGTTCACTCTCGCGGACACCTCACGCGCACAGTTCGACTTAGCAAGCCTTGCGCTACGAACCGGGCGTTCCCGCAAGTTGCGCCGTGCCTAGGTGTGGAGTCTCAACAGGTTGTTCCTGTTGAGGCCCAGTTTGGACAGTGGCGGCTGACCGGCGAGACTCATATGCGGCCTGTGCCAGTTGTAGCCGTGTAGCCAGGTCGGCAGTGCAGCA
>Ga0307476_10001392_pt1 | contig 14773 bp, 12 predicted proteins | sample atmos_gasesECM2C_2_FD_203314 | JGI IMG/M metagenome (GOLD analysis project Ga0307476, IMG submission 203314) | Hardwood forest soil microbial communities from Morgan-Monroe State Forest, Indiana, United States - atmos_gasesECM2C_05 | ecosystem: Environmental > Terrestrial > Soil > Temperate... | reverse complement strand
CGCGGCAGCTCAAGGTCGAGTGGTCGCAGGTGGCGCCGCCGTTCCCGGATCAGGCCACGCTGTACGACCACATCCGCAAGGCGCCGACGCGCAAACGCGACGTCGGCAAAGAGACCGGCAACGTCGACGATGCGTTCAACGGGGCCGCACGCGTGATCACGGCCGAATACGAATGGCCGTTCCAGTCGCATGCCCGCATGGGTCCGGGTTGCGCGCTGGTCGAGATCAAGGATGGCCGCGTGACGTGCTGGACCGGCACACAGAAGGCGCACTTCGTGCAGGCCGGCCTTGCCGCGACCCTGGCCGTGCCGGTGGACAACGTCCGCGTCATTTGGACCACGGGTCCGGGTTCCTATGGCCGCAGCGACGCCGACGATTGCGCCATGGACGCTGCCGTCCTCGCCAAAGCCGTCGGCAAGCCGGTGCGGTTGCAATACATGCGCGGCGAAGGGACCGGATGGGATCCGAAGGCGCCCGCCTCGATTCATCAGGCGCGCGCCGCGCTCGATGCCGCGGGCAATGTCATCGCCTACGACTATCTGAGCAAGGGTTTTTCCCGCATCGACGTCAACACCAACGGCAGCGAGCCGAGGGACACGCTGGCCGGGCAGAATCTCGGCGTCGATATCAAGTCGGGCGATGGTTTTGGCTTGCCGGGGGATTCATATGGCTTTGTGAACAAGCGCACCGCCTGGGAAACCATAGCGCCGCTGCTCGACCGCGCTTCGCCGTTGCGCACGTCGCATATGCGCGATCCGGTCGGGCCGCAGATTCACTTCGCCAGCGAATCGTTCATGGACGAAGTGGCCGCGGCGTTGAACGCCGATCCGGTCGAATTCCGGCTGCGCTATGTGAAGGATCCGCGCGACATCGCCGTCATCAAGGCGGCGGCGGAACGGTCGGGCTGGCAGGCGCGGCCGTCGCCGCGCAAGGACCAGGCCGGCGACAAGGTGTCCGGTCGCGGCATCGCTTACGCGCAGCGCGGAGCGAGCCGCGTTGCGGTCATTGCCGAAGTCGATGTCAACCGCTCGACCGGCAAGATCTGGGCGCGCAAGTTCACGGTCGCCCACGATTGCGGCCAGATCATCAATCCGAACGGACTGCGCCACGCCATCGAGAACAACATCGTCCAGGCCACCAGCCGCACGCTGTGGGAGGAGGTCAAGTTCGACCAGAACAACGTCACCAGCGTGGATTGGCGGACCTATCCGATCCTCGACGTCACCGAGGCGCCGGAACAGGTCGACATCGTGTTGATCAATCATCCCGAGATCGCGCCGTCGGGCGCCGGCGAGGCATCGAGCCGCCCCGTCGCCGCCGCGATCGCCAATGCGGTGTTCGACGCCACCGGCGTTCGCATCCGCCGCGCGCCGTTGTCGCCGGGCAATGTGAAATCGGCGCTGTCGTGACGCGCCGATGATTGCCCGCACGCTCGATGACGCGATCGCGCCGATCACCGACGGCTGCATGCTCGCGGTGCCGCGCGAGACTTCGGGGGCGGCCATGGCGGCGACGCGGGCGTTGATTCGGCGCGGCGTCAAGCGCCTGCATCTGGTGGCGCTGCCGACTTCGACCTTACAGGCCGATCTCCTGATCGGCGCCGGCTGTGTCGAGACGCTGGAGACGTCCGCGGTGAGCCTCGGCGAATTCGGCCCGGCGCCGCGCTTCACCGCGGCGATCCTTGCCGGCACGATCCGCATGATGGACGCCACTTGCCCGGCGCTGCATGCGCAGTTTCAGGCCGCCGAGAAGGGCGTCCCGTTCATGCCGCTGCGCGGCCTGATCGGCTCGGACGTGCTGGCGCACCGGCCGGACTGGAAAATCCTGGACAATCCGTTCGGCAACAATGATCCGATCGTGCTGTTGCCGGCGCTCAAGCCCGATGTGGTCTTGTTCCACGCGCCGATGGCCGATCGCGCCGGCAATGTCTTTGTCGGCACCCAGCGCGAGTTCTTTGCCATGGCGCATGCGGCGCAGAAGACCATCGTCACTGTCGAGAAAATTCACGACGGCGATCTGTTGCACGACCCGCTGCTCGCCGCCGGCACGCTGCCCGGCTTCTATGTCGAAGCGGTCGTGGTCGAGCCGCGCGGCGCCTGGCCGCTGCCGTTGCCCGATCATTACGGCGTCGACGCCGCCCATATGGCCGAATACGCCCGGCTCGCCGCCACGCCCGAAGGTTTTGCCGACTACCTGCAACGGTACGTGCATGAGCGGCGCGCCGCCTGAAAAGACTTTCCGCGACGAGGAATTGCTCGCCGACGTGATCTGCCGGCTGATCGGCGACGTGCGCCACGTCGCGGTCGGCGCCTCTTCGCCGATCCCGGCAATGGCGGCGCTATTGGCGCGCGAGCGCGGCGGCGGCAAGCCTTACGTCTCTCTGCTCGGCAGCCGCGCCCACACCTTCTTCACCGACGGCGCCCGCGAATTGTTCGACTGCGCCGGCCAGGGCCGCATCGACGTGTTCTTCCTGTCCGGCGGCCAGATCGACGGCGAGGGCAACATCAACCTGGTCAGCGTCGGCGACTACGACCATCCGAAGGCACGCTTTCCCGGCTCGTTCGGCTCGGCTTATCTCTATTACGTCGTGCCGAAGGTGATCCTGTTCCGGGTCGAGCATTCGCGCCGCACCTTGGTGCCGAAAGTCGATTTCATCAGCGCGCCGGGCGGCAGCCCAGACAACGTGTTTCGCCCCGGCGGTCCGGTCGCGCTGATCACCAACCGTTGCCTGTTCGATTTCGACCGCGCGCGCCGCCGCTTCCGGCTGGCGAGCGTGCATCCCGGCCACAGCGTCGCCGAGGTGGTCGAGAACACCGGCTTCGATTTCGACCGGCCCGCGGACGTGCCGACCACGCCGGCGCCGACGCCGGAGACGCTGGAGATGATGCGCAACGTCGTCGCCCCGCAACTGGCCGAGGTCTATCCGCAGTTCGCAAAGAGCGTATTCGGGATCGCGGCGTCAGTACCGTCAGCCGACATCCGGTCGAGTGCCCGAAAATGACCCAAAGCAACAGCGGCAGCGAAATTTGCTGTGACGCACATCGCGCGAAAAAGTAAATCAGCAATCTGTCCCTTGGCGGGAAATCAGTTTAGATGGGCAACACCCCCGGATTCCATCGCAACTGACTGTGTGGCGCTCGTCCGCCCGAGGGCGGTGACTGAAAAGGCCGCAATCCATAGGCCCGGACCAAGCAGGCCCGGCCACCACGGCGCGTATCCGGGGATCAGGACAAACAGAATGAAAGGAATGTCGGCAATGCCGACTATTATGCCGTTGACCCGGAAGCCAAGCCGGTCGTTGCGCCAATTCAGCGTGACTGCGAGCACGATCGCCGTCGCAGCAAACGCCGCCAAATAAAACGCCGTCTGCATCAACCGCCCTTGAACCATGGTTGCCGGCGAGTTCTGCGCCAACCTGTAAACGCCGTAGGCCGCGGTGAAGTGCAGGAGTCCCCAACACACGTAAAGCAGTGCGCCAAGTTTAGCGGCTATCTTTTCCATGGTGTCCTCCTGCGAAAGCGGCAAGTCTTGAGAGGCAAGTCTTGAGAGGCTAATCTTGAGAGGCCGGTCAAGAGAGACCAGTCTCGCGCAAATGCGGAAAGCGTTCGGTCAGAAGCGACCCTGCATAATAGGTCGGGGCGAAGGCCGAATGGGCGGCGATTGCCTCGTACCAGCGTTCAACGCGCGGCAGGTCGCGCCAGTCGCTAGAGCGGCCGAGATCCGCCATGCGAACGATCGCAGGCATCAGCATGACGTCGGCTAACGAAAGATCGACACCGAGAAGCCATGGTCCGCCGCTCTTGGCAATTTCGGAATCCATGCGCTCGTAAGTGCGGCGCAGCCGTGCCAGTGCTTCATCCATGGTCTTCTGCGGAAAGCCCGTCCGGCCCATTGCCAGCATGAATTCGCGCCGCAGCGGTTTTGATTCGGCGAAGGCCTTGAACGCCTCCTCGCTCATTGCCGCAAACCGCGGCAGAAAGGCGAGATTGAACGTCGGCACCCGCACCGCCGCCGCTGCCATTTCGTCGATGAAATGCATGAGCGCACGCATCCTGCCCGCAACACGGGATTCTCCGGCGTGAATTTCACCAGCGCGGGCGCTACTTCGTCGAGATATTCGATGATGACCGAAGAATCGATGATGATCGCGCCGTCATGGTCGAGAGTCGGTACTACGCCGTTCGGATTCAACGCGAGATAATCCGGCTTGAGTTGATCGCCGGCGAGCAAGTCGAGCTTGATCTCGTCAAACGGAATATCCTTGGCGTTGAGTGCGAAGCGTACGCGCTGGCTGCAGGTCGATTGCGGCGCGTTATAAAGTGTAAACGTCATGATGCATGACGCCCGAAAGTCTTGGTCGAAGTGCCAGCGGCTATGAAGCCGATTCGCATGATGGGCTCTCTCCTTGACGGCGCGAGCGTACCGTTACGCGGCGATGGCTGGCGCGGCAACCGCAGCCGACCTGACGGCGGCGCCGAACTGCTCGACTGCCGTTTCACCCGTGGCGCCGGCACGCGCGCGCCCGGCAAGGATGAATTCGACATCCTTGATCCCAATCCAGGCCAGGACCTGGCGAAGATAGCCGCTGGCCTGATTGTATTTCTCTACCGGCGAACCCGGGCTGAAGTCACCGCCGCTTGCCAGGATAACGGTCGCTTTCTTGCCGGTGAGCAAGCCGACATTATTCGGCGACACCGTCACGCCGACCCGAACGATCTGGTCGATATAGGCCTTGAGGACCGCGGGGATAGAGAAGTTGAACATCGGCGTGCCGATGATGATCTCGTCGGCCGCCTTGATCTCGGCGACGAGCTCGTCCGAGACCTTTATGGCGGCGGCGTTTTCCGGCGAATGCTGCTCACGCGGCGTGAAGGCACCGCCGATCCAGGCATGATCGACGAACGGCGGCGGCGTCTTCATCAGATCGCGGACCACGACGGCAGAGCCGGGGTGCGCGGCTTGCCACGCGTCGATGAAATGCGCGGTGAGCCTTCGGGACGTGGAGAATCCATGGCGAGGACTGACCTCGATAGCGAGCAGTGTGGGCATTTGAGGCTCCTATGCAACTGGTTTCCCAGAACACCTAGGGGATACGGATCATCGAAAAAAGAGATGAAGTTTCGATAGAGATGATCTATTTATCCGATCATGATCGATTCGCTGACCCTGGACCAAATCCGGATATTCCTCGCGGTCGCCGACACCGGAAGCTTCTCGAAGGCTGCGAAACAGCTGAACCGAGCCCAGTCGGCGGTGACGTACGGAATTCAGAAGCTCGAGGCGCAGTTCGGGATTCCGTTGTTCGACCGCACCGCCTATCGGCCCGCGCTGACGCAAGCGGGGCGAGCGCTGCTGCCGCGGGCGCGCCGGATCGCCGAGGAGACAAATGCCTTTCGCGATACGGCGCGAAGTCTGGCCAGCGGATTGGAAGCAGAGCTGACGGTCGTGCTCGATTCCATGTTCCCGCTGCGCGCCGTCGTGGAAGCGTTACGCGCTTTCACCGAAAAGTTTCCAACGGTTACGCCGCGTATCTACGTGCAGTCGCTCGGCGCCGCCGCGGAACTGGTCCTCGACGGCACCTGCATGATCGGATTGCTGCCGCTTTATTTCAGCGACATGGCGCTTCTGAAGCGCTTCCCGTTGCTGACCGTCGATCTCATCCCGGTGGCGGCACCCGATCATCCGCTGGCGGCGCTCGACGGCCCGATCGATCCGCACACGCTGCAGCAGCACGTTCAGCTGGTGCTCACCGATCGCTCGTCGCTGACCGCAGGACGCGATTACGGCGTGTTGTCGAGCCGCACGTGGCGCCTGGCGGATCTCGGTGCGAAGCACGCGATGCTGCTGGCGGGTCTTGGCTGGGGCAACATGCCGTCTCATCTGGTCCAAAACGATGTCGCGCAAGGACGACTGAAGGTCATTCGTCCCATGGAGTTCGACTCGAGAATTGCCCAGCTCGTGATGTGCGGCGCCTACCTCGCCGACCATCGGCTAGGTCCCGCAGGCGAGTGGCTTGTCGAACATTTGTCGGCCGTTGTCGGCGGTTAGGCACCGCCGCGTGCAACTCACCGTGTCGCTCATGAGGGCGTGGACTCATAAACGCGCAGGCGTGTCCGATTTCGGGGTCAAAGCGGACGTCTTCCGACCATCGCAAATCGGTCGGTAATGACCCATTGCGACAACTTCGCGACCGCCGATTGACGCAGTGCGAAAGGATTACAGGACCTCCCAACTTAGCGGTTGGCATTCTCAAACGTGATCATATCGCTGCGGGTTACAGTAACCCACTTGGTGGTTACGGGTGGTCCACCGCCTCCCATGTGCCAGGCAGCGTAGGCCTCCCGGAACGCGCTTTCCGAAAGCAGACAATCCACCGGATAGATCACGAAATAGCCGCGCTGGGCGGCAGCCGCGCCGGTGCCAAGACCGACACCTTGGGCTGAGGTGCCGCAGAGGATAACCGTCTTGATGCCATGGGCTTTCAGTCGCTGGTCAAGGTCGTCGCCTAGGAACTTGTCGGGTCCACCCGGTTTCTGATCGACAACCTCGCCGTCTCTCGGCGCGATACCCTCATCAATGATTTTGCCACCGCCGGGCATTGTGTACGCGACAAGCATGCTGGCGGCGCGCGCCCGATCATGCAATGCCTTGAGTGTAGGGACTGCAGCGACGCAGCGCGGACGCTGGCCACAGTTTTCGGTCATGAAGTCGAGCAGGAAAAGTGCCGTGCTCTTGGGGTCGACCGTCACCGGCTTCAATGTGGGCGGCGGCGGCATCTGAATGGTCGACCATTCAGCGATAACGTCGGTCGCGCTCGCAGGCATGGCGCTGCAGATTGACGTGGCAATAGCCACGCACGCGGCGCTCAAGCGCAACCATCGGGAAATTGCAGGCATGCGCTCCTCCTTTTCGCTGACCAACCTGCCCGGTAGCGTAGCATCCTGCTTGAACGATGTCCCACCGTTGAAACTGTTTGACCGTCCAATGAGGGAAGAGCAGACATTCCCGGTGGCTGCTCGAAATGTCCTTAAATGACCCAAAGCGACATCTTGTCGTGTTTGACCGCGCTGTTGAAGTCGCTTAATCGCGATGGAATGCAATCGTCGCGGGTTGAATTCGAACTATGGTCTTTTATCGGAGGGAGGTAGATGCGGCGGCGGGATTTTATCGGTGGGTTGGGTGCTGCGGCAGCCTGGACAAGGGCCTCGGTCGCGCAGCAGGCGGCGATGCCTGTCGTCGGCTTCCTCAGCAGCCAATCGCCTGAGGGCTACGGGCCGTATGGGGCGGCGTTCCGCCAGGGCTTGAGCGAGGCGGGCTATGTCGAGGGGCAAAACGTCGCCATCGACTATCGCTGGGCGCGCGGTGATCAGGCCCAGTTGTCAGCGCTCGCCGCCGATTTGGTTCGTCGCCGGGTTGATGTCATCGCCGCAACCGGTGGCGTAGTGACGGCGCGTATCGCCATGACGGCGACCTCCTCGATACCGATCGTCTTTAACAGCGGCGAAGACCCGGTACAGGCTGGCCTCGTGACCAGCCTCAATCGGCCGGGCGGCAACGTGACTGGCGTCAGCTGGTTCAACGTCGAGGGAGTAGCGAAACGGATGGCGCTGCTTCACGACGTCGTTCCGGCCGCGGCGGTGATGGCGCTGTTGGGAAATCCGAAAGATCCGGAATTCGACCCGGCCACCGCCGTCGCAAACGACACGGCGCGCGCACTTGGGGTGCAGCTCGTCTTGCTCGAGGCGGCCACGCCGGGCGAAGTCGAGGCGGCCTTTGACACTGCCGCACAAAAGCGTGTCGGCGCTCTCGTCGTCGCATCCGGAGCGTTTTTCATCAACCAGCGTGCGCAGCTCATCGGCCTGGCGGCTCGGCACGCGGTTCCCTGCATCTACACCGGGCGGGAAACTGTCACGGACGGCGGCCTCATGAGCTACGGCAACATTCTGTCAGACGCTTATCGCCGCAACGCCCTTTACGTCGGCCGCATTCTCAAGGGCGAAAGGGCCGGCGACTTGCCGATCGACCGTTCGACCAAGTTCGAGCTACTGATCAATCTTAAGACCGCCAAGGCACTGGGTCTCACCGTGCCGTTTGGCCTTTTGAACGCTGCCGATGAGGTAATCGAATAGCGGACCCATGTCCGCTTTGGGCCCTAAACGTCACCTGATGTGGCGCAGCGCTTTGGTCGCTAAGCGGACATGGTGCGGACATCGCAAATCGGTCGATCATGACCCACAGCGTCATTTCGCCACCGTCAATTGCCGCATTGGGAAAAGCTCATTCGATCACCTCGTCGGCGAGCACGATCAGGTTATGCGGAATAGTGAGGCCAAGCGCTTTGGCGGTCTTCAGGTTCACGACCAGATCGAACTTGGTCGGTTGCTCTACCGGCATGTCGCCCGGCTTTGCGCCACGCAGAATCTTGTCGACATAGTCGGCAGCGCGCCGGAACTGGCCGGGTTGGCTTGGTCCATAGGACATCAGACCGCCCGCTTCGACGCCTTCGCGAGTATCGTGGATCGATGGTAGTCGCGCGCCCAGCGCCAATGTATTGATGCGAATCTCGTTGGCGATGACGAGTGGGTCGAGGCAGACATAGAGTGCATCCGCTTTGCCTTTGTACGCCTCGACGACGGGCGCGATATCGTCGGCGTGCCGGACTTCCAATGTGCCGGCCTCAAGGCCGAACGTGCGTGCTGCCGCCCGTACCGCAGCCATTTCTTCCAAGCTCAAAGGATTGTCGACATTGGCCAGGATTGCCAGGCGATGGAGACCAGGGACAACCTCGCGCATTAGTTCGAGCCGTTTGCCGACAGTATCGACTGTCTGACTCGACAGGCCAGTAACGTTGCTGCCTGGTCGCGCAAGGCTCGCGACCAGGCCGCTGCCAACCGGGTCTCCCGCCGATGCGAACACTATCGGAATAACCGAGGTTGCCTGCTTTGCTGCGATGACCGCCGGGGTTCCCTGCGTCACAATCACAGCAACCGTGAGCGCTGCGAACTCGGCAGCGATCTCTGCCAAGCGCTCGCTGCGTCCTTCCGCCCAGCGATACTCGATCGCGACGGTGTGACCCTCGATCCAGCCGAGTTCGTGCAGACGTTGCGTAAAGGCGGCAACATAAGGACTCCAGGACGACGCCGAGGCCGAGCCAAGAAATCCGATGGTCGGCAGCTTGGCCACTTGCTGCGCGCGCGCCGCAAGCGGACAAGTAACCGCAGCACCGCCGAGGGCGGATAGGAATTCCCGTCGTCCGATGCCGACTGCCATTTGCCCCGTTCCAGGATCTGCCCGCTGCAGCGCGGGGATTGTATCATCCCCCATTCGGCAGGTCCGGCCCATTGCGGCAGGTGCCGCAATGTAGCGATGCGGTCGCCATCGGGCGAGAAGCAGACATGACGCCAACATCGCCAATCGGTCGCTAGTGACCCATAGCGACAGTTCGGCACCACTAATTGCCACATTGCGAAAGGCTCATTCTGCCTTGGTGTTGCGGGCCACTGGCCGGCTTCGATCGCTGGCGGAGCAGGAGCACGGCCAGACCCACTCAACCGCCTGTGCTGGAAGTCACACGCGGCCACTCCCATTGTGCTAATTTCTACACCTACGATGCCTTGTCCTGAGCCTTGGGGTAGGCAATGCGACGGCGCTCCAGTACAGGCGGCAAGCCAACTAAAATGCGACGCCGAAAGACGGCGACGCTAGGCCGCTCCAATGCGTCTAAGGTCAGTGGGCGACACAAGCCTTCCAGCACCAACGCCATCACGAAGAATGCGCTGCTCGAACGCGAGCGCGATGAGGCCCTGGAGCAACAGAAAGCCACAGCGGAGGTGCTGCGTGTAATTTCCGGCTCGCCCGGCGAGTTGAAGCCAGTCTTCAAGGCGATACTGGAGAACGCGGCGCGGCTCTGCGAAGCCAGCATCGCAACGCTCTGGCTCTATGAACAAGAAGGGTTCCGCGCGGCGGCTGTCCACGGTGGAACGAAAAAGTGGGCCGCCGAACGAATGCGAGGGGCGTTGTTGCGGCCGGGTCCCGGAACCGGCCTAGCGCGCGTCGCCGAGACAAAACGGGTGGTGCACATCAAGGACATGAAAGCCGAGAAGGCATACCGCGACGACGAGCCGGTGTTCGTCGAGGATGTCGATCTCGCAGGTATACGTACACTGCTGTCGGTACCGATGATCAAGGACAATCAATTGATCGGAACGATTGGCCTATCGCGCCGCGAGGTACGTCCCTTCACCGACAAGCAGATTGAACTGGTCCAGAACTTTGCCGCCCAGGCCGTCATCGCGATCGAGAACACGCGGCTGCTCAATGAATTGCGCCAGCGCACAACCGATCTCACCGAGTCGTTGGAGCAGCAGACTGCGACATCCGAGGTGCTGAGCGTCATATCAAGCTCACCGGGCGAGCTTGATCCTGTGTTCCAGGCCATGCTGGCGAACGCAACGCGCCTTTGCGAAGCCAATTTCGGCCTCCTGCACCTCCGTGAAAGCGGTGCGTTCCGCGTCGGCGCGATGCATAATGTACCGGCTGCCTTCGCCCAGGCCGTCGCACTGCGCGGACCGTTGCTCCAGCCCGGTCCGGCGCATCCGCTTGCTCGCATGGCCGCTGCGAAACAATTGATCCACGTTTTCGATTACGCCGAGGACCCAGCTTATACGCAGCGCGAACCGGCAGCGGTCAGGCTGGTCGAACTTGCTGGGGCGCGTAGCGTCATTGCGGTGCCAATGCTCAACGACGATGAGTTGGTCGGGGCGATCACCATTTTCCGTCAAGAGGTTCGACCATTCACCGACAAGCAGATCGCGCTTGTGCAGAATTTTGCCGCCCAGGCCGTTATCGCCATCGAGAACACGCGTCTGCTCAACGAATTGCGGCAATCGCTGCAGCAGCAGACTGCCACCGCCGACGTACTCAAGGTCATCAGCAGTTCACCGGGCGAGTTGGAGCTAGTTTTCCAGTCCATGCTTGAGAATGCAACGCGCATCTGCGAGGCCAAGTTCGGGACGCTGTTCCGCTTCGACGGCCATGCGTACCACCTAGCGGGGCAATTCGGCACACCGCCAGAACTTGCAGAATTCCAACGGCAACGTGGAACGTTTCAGCCTCCGGGCGGCCACCTGGAACAGATTACGCGGACAAAGCAAGTGAGGCACACTGCCGACGAAGCCGCTGATCTTCTACCCGGCAAGGCAGCAACGCTCGGCGGCGCGCGCTCCACAGTTTATGTGCCAATGCTCAAGGATGAACTGTTGATTGGCGCTATCGTCATCTACCGCCAGGAAGTTCGTCCCTTTACCGACAAGCAGATAGAGTTAGTTCAGAGCTTCGCCGCCCAGGCCGTCATCGCGATTGAGAACACGCGGCTGCTCAGTGAATTGCGCGAGAGCCTGGACCGGCAGACGGCGACGGCAGATGTGCTGCGTGTCATCAGTTCGTCGCCGGGCGAATTGGAGCCGGTCTTCACGTCAATCTTAGATAACGCAACGCGGATTTGCCAAGCCAATTTCGGCACGCTGTTCCTGCGCGAAGGCGATGCGCTTCGCGTCGCCGCGCACCATGGTTCGTTGAAGAAAGCCTGGGACGATCAGTGGCGGGTCGGAATGTTGCTGCAGCCTGACTGCGAATTGCAAGCATTCCAGACACTCTCGGCCCGCCAGCCAATCCAGGTCGCGGATCTGAGCAAAGCTCCTTCGTATCTCGCCCGCAATCCGAAAGCCGTTAACTCCGTTGAGATCGGCGGCATTCGCACGATGGTCACCGTGCCGATGCTCAAGGACGGCGAGGCAATTGGCGTCATTACCATCTTTCGCACCGAGATACGCGAACTCACCGACAAGCAGATCGCGCTCGTGACAAACTTCGCCGCTCAGGCCGTCATCGCCATCGAGAATACGAGGCTCCTGAACGAATTGCGGCAATCGCTGGACCAGCAGACGGCAACGTCCCAAGTGTTGAGCGTCATCTCAAGCTCGCCCGGCGACCTGGAGCCGGTATTCCAGGCTATGCTGGCGAATGCGGTACGGATTTGCGAGGCCAAGTTCGGGAACCTCTACCTACATGAGGGTGGCGGACTTCGCATGGTAGCGGAGCATGACGTGCCACCGATGTTTGCGAAGGCACGCAGAAACCGCGTCGTGCATCCCGCTCCTGACAGCGCCCTAAGTGGGGTTATTGGAACTAAGCAGACCACTCACATTCTTGATCTGATGGCGACTCGATCCTACGAGGAACGCCACGTCTCGACAGTTGAGGCCGTCGAAGTTGGTGGTGTTCGAACTGTAGTAGCTGTGCCGTTACTCAGAGAGAATGAGCTTGTGGGCATCATAGCGATCTACCGCCAAGAAGTTCATCTTTTCACAGACAAGCAGGTAGCAGTTCTTACCAATTTCGCCGCCCAGGCCGTCATCGCCATCGAGAACACGCGGCTGCTCAACGAATTGCGACAGCGGACGACCGAGCTTGAGGACAAAGGTCACCAGCTTGAAGTGGCGAGTCAGCACAAGTCGCAATTCCTTGCCAACATGAGCCATGAGCTACGGACGCCGCTCAACGCCATTCTGGGCTACACCGAACTGATGGCGGACGGCATCTACGGTGAACTGCCTGAAAAGACGATGGGCGTATTAAAAAGGCTTGAGAGTAACGGCAGACACCTGCTCGGCTTGATCAATGACGTACTCGATTTGTCGAAGATCGAAGCGGGCCAATTTGTTCTCGATCTCTCCGATTACTCCTTTGAGGATATTGCTCAGACCGTCCGTAGCACGCTTGAGCCCCTGGCCGCCGACAAGAAGCTCGCATTCAAGGTCGAGGCGGCTTCCAAAATGCCAGCAGGTCATGGCGACGGGCGGCGTTTGACGCAAGTCTTGATCAACCTCGTCGGCAACGCCATCAAGTTCACCGATGCTGGCGAGGTCGTAATAACTGCCGGAGCGGCTGACGGATCATTCCATCTGTCGGTGCGTGACACCGGTCCCGGTATCTCTGCTGCCGATCAGGCCAAGCTGTTTCAGGAATTTCAGCAGGCCGACAATGCGATCACCCGCAAGAAGGGTGGCACCGGCCTAGGACTCGCCATATCCAAACGTATCGTCGAGATGCACGGCGGCAAAATCTGGGTCGAGTCAAAGGTCGGCCAGGGCTCGACGTTTTCCTTCACGGTCCCGGTTCGCGCTGCTCAGCAGGTGGTCACGGCATGAGCAAGTGTATTCTAGTGGTGGAAGACCAGGAGGATAATCGCCAAATCATTCGTGATTTGCTTTCCGCTACCGACTACGAGATCACGGAGGCAGAGAGCGGCGAGCAAGCGCTTGAAGCTGTGGCAAAACAGCGGCCCGATCTTATCCTGATGGACATCCAACTGCCGGGCATGGACGGTTACGAGGCGACGCGGCGGATCAAGGCCGATCCGGCGTTGCGTTCGATCCCAATCATCGCGGTAACTTCCTATGCGCTCAGTGGGGAAGAGCAGAAGGCGCGGGCGGCTGGCTGCGATGAATACGTGCCAAAACCCTACAGCCCGCGACAGCTGCTCGCAAAAATTCGTCAGTATCTGCCCTAGCCTTAGGCGAGACTTGATCGCCCGGCGGCAGTGCGCGCCGAAGTGACAATCTCGATTACGGATTGCCGTAGTGCGAGAGGTCGCTATTGACCCGAAGGCGACATGAGAGGTTCAGGATTCTCGCGGTGCAAATTGATTGTCGCCCCCATTCCGCCGGTTCCAAATCTCTGATGTAATCGCTTCGTAGCTAACCTTGGGGCGGCAATGCGGCGACGCGATTTCATCAAAGCGATAGCCGTTGTAGCGACTACGTGGCCGCTCGCGGCGCGCGCGCAACAGTCGACTGCGAACGTACCAGTCGTCACATTCATTAGTGGCAGAAAGGCTGACACCAGCGCCGCGTTGGCCGCTGAGTTTCGTAAAGGCCTGAGCCAGACTGGCGTCACGGAAGACAAGGATGTTGTTATCGAATACCACTGGCTGGACGGTCACTACGAGGACATTCCGGCAATCCTCAACGAGGCCGTCAGACGCCATGTCGCGGTTATAGCAACACCTGCCAATTCTCCCGGCACGCTCGCCGCGAAGGCCGCCACTTCGACCATCCCAATTGTGTTCGGCGTGGGCGCAGATCCAGTGAAGCTCGGGTTGGTCGCGAGCCTGGCGCAGCCCGGCACCAACATGACCGGGGTCAATTTTTTCGCGAGCGAGATCGACGCCAAACGGCTAGGTCTGATGCATGAGTTCCTGCCCAAGGCGAAGCGCATCGCTGTGCTGACCAATCCCGACAACCAAATGACTACGGAGGCAACAACGAGAGCCCTCAAGGATGCGGCGCCTGTCCTCGGTTTGGACCTGCTGTTTTTCAAAGCAAGCACACCTGCTGAAATCGATGCCGCGTTTTCCGCAATCGTTGATGCACAGGCAGACGCCCTCTTCATTGCGCCAGACGCCTTTTTGACGAGCCGAGGCTCGCAATTGATCACGCTCACAGCGCGCGATCGGATACCCGCAAGCACTTTCACGGGCGAAACGGTCAAGGCTGGCCTTCTGATGAGCTATGGGACCAGCCTTGCCGATGTTTTTCGCCAAGTCGGCGTGTACACCGGCAGCATCCTCAAAGGCACCAAGGCAGCCGACTTACCTGTTTTGCAATCAACCAGATTCGAATTCACAATCAATCTGCAAACCGCACGTTCGCTCGGTATCGACGTCCCGCCGACTTTATTGGCGCGCGCCGACGAGGTGATCGAATAGGACACC
>Ga0307476_10001391_pt1 | contig 14778 bp, 12 predicted proteins | sample atmos_gasesECM2C_2_FD_203314 | JGI IMG/M metagenome (GOLD analysis project Ga0307476, IMG submission 203314) | Hardwood forest soil microbial communities from Morgan-Monroe State Forest, Indiana, United States - atmos_gasesECM2C_05 | ecosystem: Environmental > Terrestrial > Soil > Temperate... | reverse complement strand
CGCAAACCACTAAACCCGACTCTGGAATCCTCCAAACTTTGTCATTCCGAACGAAGTGAGGAACCTGCTTTCCGCCGCCATCACCACTGCCCGTAGTACTCGGAGCCGTCTGCGCGACCGTGGAAGAGCGGCGCTTCAGCGCCGCGTCGGCAATTCGAGAAAAGAGGGGCGTTAGCCCCGGCGTCTGCCCCCCACCCTCCAAAAGTCCACCTTCCATCGTGCCCTCAAAAACTCCATTCTCCCCTTGCCCCCACACCCGAAACCCATTACCCTTAGTCAGCATCTGGTCAGGCCATGTTCACCCCGCACCCCAATCTAGCGGACGACGTCAACCACGCCATCATCCAATCCGAAATCGAAGGCGGAGTTTTTCTCCACGACCTCCCACCCTCCACCGTTTTGAAAATCCAAACCATGCACCACTGCTACACCGCCGTTCTGCTGGGCGGCAGCGACGCCCTGATCTCCGGCCATCCCGAATTCTGTCCTCACCCAGTGCAGGTAGCCATCGCCGGTTCGACCTGGGGAGGCTCCATGCTAAAGCTGCAATACGTAGGCCGCGGCATGCATCTCGAGTTTCACCACCCCGAATACGACACTCCCATAGTCACAAGTCCCATCCAGGAAATCCGCGACTCCCAACCCAGCTTCATCGAAGCATTGTCATCCCGAGCGTAGCGAGGGACCTGCTGTTCACCTGCGCCACCCTTGAACTCGCAGAGCTACCAAGACTCTGTCATCCTGAGCGGAGCGAATGCTTGCGCGAAGCGCAAGTATTCGTGCAGTCGAAGGATCCCTAGCGCCGTGCACGCCCAGCCTCGCAGGGCATTTCCACCACCCGCCCGAAATTTCTCCGCGCCTCCGCGTCTCCGTAGAAGATTCCCTCATTCCGAGGTACAATCAATCGGCATCATGTCCATCACCACTCGCGAAGTCAGCCACGTAACCATCGTCGACATCACCGGACGCATCACTCTGGGCGACGAGACCGGACAGCTCCGCGACACCATCCGCCAGCTCCTCACCGAAGGCAAGAAAAAAATCATCCTCAATCTCGCCCAGGTCGATTACATCGATTCCTCCGGCGTAGGCGAACTCGTCAGCGGCTTCACCGCCGTCCGCAATGCCGGCGGCGAACTGAAACTTCTCAGCCTCACCAAGAAAGTTCACGACGTAGTCCAGGTCACCAAGCTCTACACCGTCTTCGACATCAAAGACGACGAATTCACCGCCATAAAATCCTTCGACTACTTCTTCGCCAAATAGTTTTTTGGGTGGCGCAGCGCTTCCATCGTTGCAATTTGAAATCACCGACAATGTGGAGCTTCAGTGTGTGCGTGAGAACTGGATTTTGGACGAAGAGGCGGAACGGAATCACCCGCACCCGAGCCCGTTTAGGGCGGCATTCATTAGCCCCGGACGTTAGTCCGGGGTCCAGGTGGGCCCGAGAACGAGTCCCGACAGGGACGGCACGAGTTCTCACGCACACTCTTCAGCCCTTGAGGCTACTGACAATCCCGGTAACCCCCGCAACGCGCGCCCAGATAGATGCCATATAGCACTAATCGCCGCGCTATCCGCCAATCCGAGTAATCGCAATTAAAGTTGCCGAACGTGCTATAGAGGTCTATACTCCTCCCGTTCTGAAATTTCAGCCGGAAGGATTACTCCCATGAACCGCACCCTCCCCCAGCGCATGTTCCAATCTTTGTCCGCCGCACTGTTCTTCGCCCTGCTGCTCGCCTCCACCACGCCCACCCTCGCTCAAGACAATCAAGCTCAAAACGATCACGCTCGCGATCATCGCAAAATCCTCGCAGGATATTTCGAGGAGTGGAGCATCTACGGCGCGAATTACAACATCGCCAATCTTCAGGCCAACGAAGTCGCCGACCATATCTCACACCTCATCTATGCCTTCGGCAATGTAGCGCCCACCACCGGCGCCCCCAACGCACAATGCCAGCTTGCCGATACCTGGGCCGACTACCAGACCCCCTATCTTCCCAGCGTCAACGGCCAACCTTATACTGGCCCACTGCTCGGCAACTTCGCCGCCTTGGCTCAGCTAAAGCAACTGCACCCCGACCTCAAGCTCATGATTTCTCTAGGTGGCTCATCCGCCACCAACGCCGCAGGATTCTCCTACGCTGCCAGCACCCCAGCCTTGCGCTCGCAACTGGCCGCTTCCTGTATCGACCTTTTCATCAACGGCAATATCGCGTCCGGCGTCTCCGCCCCCAATCTGTTCGACGGCATCGACATCGACTGGGAATTTCCCGCCGCCGCCGATAAGCAGAATTTCACCCTCCTGCTCCGGGAGTTCCGCAATCAACTCGACGCGCTTGGCAAAGCCAACCACCAACACTATCTCTTAAGCATCTTCGCCCCTGCCGGCTCACAAAACTATTCCAACATCGATCTTCCCAAGGTTGCCGCTCAACTGGATTTCTTCAACCTGCAAGGCTACGACCTGAACGGTACCTGGGAAACCGTCACGAACCACGCCGCTTCGCTCTTCGACTCGCGCCAGGATCCCAACTTCGGCCAGGGCCTCGACGTTGACGCCGTCGTCAGCGCCTACCTCAAGGCTGGTGTCCCCGGCCGCCAGTTAGTCGTCGGAGTTCCGTTCTACGGCTATGGCTGGATCGGCGTCCCCGACGCGAACAACGGCCTGTACCAGACCTCAACCGGGCCAGCTCCTTCACCAGCCGGCGATACTCTCGCAACCAACGGAGTAGCTACCTTCCTGACCCTGAATAGTCTCACCGGATTCGAGCGGCACTATGATCCCAAAAGAATCGCGCAATGGATCTACGACCCCGCAACCCTCACCTTCTGGACTTTCGACGATCCATCGACTGCCTGGGCAAAAGCCCTCTACATAGATTTCCGCGTCCCCGGCGGCCTCGGCGGAGCCATGTTCTGGGCCTTCAAAGACGACGACACCAGCGGCACCCTGGTAAAAACTCTGGCAGAAGGCCTACACCGCCACTAGCCCAGACCGCGAAAAGTCGACGGCAAACTTGAACGATAAGCCGCATACCGCCAACTCCGTGTGGGGACGGCCGCCCTCGGCCGTCCCCGGAGCGCAGCTCCGGCGTCGCCACGACCTCCTATGCACAACCGTGGAAGAGCGGCGCTTAAGCGCCGCGTAAAGGCCAAGAATCGACGTAGGCTTCAGCCCCCGAGGTAACTAACCCACTCCAAACAGATTTAACTAGCTACCAGCTACTAGGAACTACTTCCCATACTCCCGCACCTCCCCATCCACCGACACCGCCACATACTTATGCGTCTCCACATCCCGAAACTGCACCACCTGATGTTTCTCCCGCGCCAGCTTCCCCCACCGGCTAGGCTTCTCCCGATTCTGCTCAATCGCCTCAAACACCCGCCCATTCATCCGAAACTGAACCATCCGCAGGCGCCCACTCCCCACCCGCTTAACCGGAATCTTTTGCCCCTCCAGCAAAACCACCTCCCCATTCATCAACTGCACCGCGACCGCCCCCAAAACCTTCTCCACCTCGGTCAAAGTCATAACCAACCCTTCTCTGATTCCGAGTCGCGCCAGCGACGCCATTCACTAGCCCCGCACGTAAGTGCGGGGTAAGCAGCAAGAAAAGAACGGAGTCCCGCCAGGGACGGCACCCCCTTCACCTGCGGCGCGAATGAACTGTGCCGCCGAGTCGAACAAAATCCTGCCGCATCCCAAGAATCAAAGTAGTTAACATCCCCACCAACGCCCACTTCATCACCAAATCCAAGGCCGGACCGAGATCACAACGAGGCTAACGCGGGACAAACGCCCCGCCCCTTCCCACTCTTACCACCTTGATTCCTCCCCACCCACGCCAGAAAAACAAAAAGGCGGCCAAAAGCCGCCTCCCAAACTGGGTGCTAGGCACTAGATACTGGCTACTTCTTCCCCCGCAGCATCCCAGTAACCCGCTCATAATCATCCACGGAAGCATACTCGATCACGATCTTCCCCTTCCCATGCCGGTCTCGAATCCGAACCCGCATCCCCAAAGTCCGCTCCATATCCGTCTGCGCCGCCCTAACATTCGGATCCTGCCACCGCGCCCCACCTTTTTTCTTCTTCTCTCCCGGCAAGGTCTGCCCCGGCAGCATCGGAAACGACCCGTTAATCCGCATCACCCGGTCTTCAATCTGGTCCCACTTCAACTTGTGCGTCACCACTTCTTCCGCGACCGCTTCAATGTAGTCATCATTCTCCAGCCGCAAAATCTCCCGCGCATCGCTGAAGCTGATCCGTTCCGCCAGCATGTACTCCATCACCTTCTGCGGCAGCCGTAACAGCCGCATGTAATTCGACACCGTCTCCCGCGACATTCCAATCCGGTCCGCTATTTGTGACTGCGTCAGCTTAAACTCCAGGCTCAATACACGAAACGCTTCCGCCTGCTCAATCGGATTCAGATCCTCCCGCATCACGTTCTCGAGCACGGTCATCTCCGCTGCCTGCTGCGGCGAAACCCTCCGCACCAGCGCCGGGATTGTCTCTTTCCCCGCCATCTTCGAAGCCCGCAACCGCCGCTCGCCGAGCACCAGGATGTAGCGCCCTTCCTCCTCCGCCGGACGCACCACCACCGGCTGCACCACCCCGTGTTCCTTAATCGAATCCCGCAACTCCTCCAGCATCTCCTCGTCAAACACATACCGGGTCTGATAAGGATTCTTCTCGATGACATCCACCCGAAGATGCGTAACCCGATCCTGAGGAATCCGAGCCTCAGCCACCGCCTGAATCGAAATCACCTCCCCGGGCAAAACGTCGGATGCCAACGGCTCGTGTGGGTCGGACACTCCTGTCCGACTTGCCTCCATCTCCTGCGAACCGGTGTCAGTAGAGGCTTTATCACCAGAAGTTTTGTCACCAGAAGCCTTGTCCTCAGAAGCATTGTCATTCCGAACGAAGTGAGGAACCTGCTTTCCGCCGCCATCGCCACCGCCCTGAACAGGAGCACCAGCGCCGCCCGGAGCAACCACCCGCGGCCCCGGCAGCAACGACTCCAACCCCCGCCCCAAAGCCCGCCGCTTCTCCACCTTCTCGTCCTTCTTCTCCGCGTGTCCCGCCAAATTCTCCGCCGCCGAAGTAGTCATCCAGTTTCCTCCCAAAAGCTTTTGTCATTCCGAGCGAAGCGAGGAACCTGCTGTCCCTTCCGCAACCACAATCTCCGCCCCTCGTTCGCGTCGGCATACATCGACGCGCATCAATCTAATACATCGATGCTCATCAATATAAAACTCAAGCGCTGATCGCCGCCGGCGCCTCGCCAGCAGCCGCCAGATGCCGCCCCAGCAGCTCCTTAGCCAGCCGTATATAACTCTCCGCCCCCTTCGACCGCGGATCGTACACGAGCGCCGCCTTGCCGTGGCTGGGCGCCTCCGCCAGCCGTATGTTCCGCGGGATACTCGCAGCACACACCTTGTCCCCAAAAAACTTCCTCAGTTCGGCAGTGACCTGCTGCGCCAGGTTGGTCCGCTCATCCAGCATCGTCAGCACCACGCCTTCAATCTCGAGCCCCGGGTTCAACGCCACGCGGATCCTCTCCACTGTGTCCAGCAGCTCGCTGATGCCTTCAAGCGCAAAGTATTCCGCCTGCATAGGAATCAAAACTGAATCAGCCGCGACCAGTGCGTTCAAGGTAAGCAGGTCCAGCGCCGGCGGGCAGTCGAGGACGATGTACTTGAAGCGATCGCGCAATGGCGCGATCGCGTCCCGCAATCTGTACTCCCGACGCTCCGCCTCCACCAGCTCCAGGTTTGCCCCGATCAGGTTCTTGTGTGACGGGATCAGCCAGAGTTGTTCCAGCGCCGTCACAGCGAGAGCCTCGTCGCCAGTGGCAGCGCCCAGCAGCAGGTGATAAGTAGAGATGCGTTCCGGATCTTTCACCAGGCCCAGGCCGCTGGTGGCATTCGATTGCGGATCGCAATCAATGAGAAGCGTGTTCACTTCGGCCGCGGCGAAAGACGCGGCAAGGTTGATGGCAGTCGTAGTCTTACCCACGCCGCCCTTCTGATTGGCAACAGCGATGACGCGTCCCATAAATTGTCGAGGAGCCAGAGCTGTTGGCAGGATAGTGCGATTCGTGTTTCGAATGCAAGGTCGAATTGCCATCAGGAAGTTGAATTGTGTGCAAAACGCGTCCAATGTTCCGGTAGGAACACTCGCGCAGTTTTTCATGATGGAGGTTTGGGCGAACGGCTTGAATGTTCCGGTTGGAACATTGATCGCATCCTGAATGTTGGAGTTCGATAAAGCAGGATGCGTAGCGGGAGTCTAAGAACGGCGTCGAGTGTTCCGGTTGGAACACTGGGTTGAATGTTCCAGTCGGAACATATCGCTGAAATGTTCCAACTGGAACATTGTGCAAAGTGTTCCGGTTGAAACATTGAGCGGTGTTAGCTGAGACGATTTGGGGCGTTCGGCATCGGTTTACCACTTTAGTGGCGATTAACCCTCTAACGTGGGCAGCCTAATCTTTAGTACTGGGACAAAGTGGCTAGTCCATTCCACCTGTTGGCGTTCTTGGTTCTGGGCTGCCCACGAGAATGATCCGGGACTGGGACTGGGGGATAGGGATCGGATGGTCCCAGGAGAAGTTGGGGAGGGTGGAGAGGGTGGATTCTAGTTGGGAGGAGGATATGAGGAGGGCCAGGCGGCCGGTGGGGGATAGGAGGTTGGCGGCTATTGGGAGGACTTTGGGGAGGCGCTCTACGGCTCGGAGGGTTACTACGTCGAAGGTGGATGGGGGGAAGGTTTCGGCGCGGGCGTTTTGTATATCGATGTCCGTCAATGTAAGGGCGCGGGTTAGTTCGCGGAGGAAGGTTGCCTTCTTTTGGTTTGACTCGATCAGGGTGAGGGCGATGTTGGGGGCCCAGAGTCTTATGGGGACGCCGGGGAAGCCGGCGCCGGAGCCGAGGTCTGCAAGGCGGGCTTCGGCCTTCGGGCTTTGGGCTTCGGGAACTTCAAAATCAAGGTCCAAATCTTTTAACGCAGGGGGCACAGAGGAAGACTCAGGGCAAGGCGGGAAGAGGTGGCGCGCGGCGAAAAGGGATTCGCCGAAGTGGCGGGTTACTATTTCTTCTTCGTTGCGGATGGCAGTCAGGTTGATGCGGGAGTTCCAGTGGATGAGTATATCGATGTACGTCGATATACTTTGGAGTTGGGCGGGAGAGAGAACAGCAGGTTTCTCACCGGCCCTTTGGCCTAATTCGGAATGACAAGGATTTGACACGGGACATGTAAAGGGGTGGAGCAGTTCGGCGATGTAGTCAGGGTGCATGTCCAAGTTCGATTGTAGACAAGAACGTCCAGGATGAGCACGCGGCAGTCGTAGTGTGGTCGGGGTTTGGATGAACGGCTGAGAACTGGAGAGGCGAATTGTGGCGCGGGTAGGGATGGTTAGAATGCGTAGGATCGTCGTTTGGACGATCCTACTTCGCTCGCATGACATGGAAATCCTTAGGGGGATGGGGACAGTGGAATCCCACCCCTGACAAAGACGTCAAGGATGGGACACCCGGCCGGTTCCAGTCCAAGGAGCTAAAACCTCCAACCTAGCCGCAAAGAACGCGGCTAGGTTGGGCCATCCGCGGGAGCTCGGAGGCTAGCGTGTTTGTGACATCGTCGGGGTCGGCTTGAGTATGGCTTTTAGCGACGCGGGACGAGGTTGGGAATTCAAATTTGGAGTATGAGGGTGCCGCGGTCCCGCTAGGGCACGCATTTGCATCTTTTTAGCCTGCTCGATGTCGCGGGTGTGGTCGGCGAAGCGGACGTTCTCGTATTTCCGCCGCAGCGCCATGATGCGGTAGTCAAAGCGCACGTTGGAAGTGCCACCGCCCAGTTCCCGGATCTCGAAGGACGTTGCTGTCTTATTGGTCACGTACAAGCCCTTGCAGTCTCCATTGGGGACGGGAAAGACTTTGTAGTCTATCTCCGTGTTGACGGTTTGAATGAAGTCGCGATCGAGGGTAACTATTGCGACGCCGTTCGCCAATTCCGCCGAGCCCGCATCCTCAAACCAGTTCTGCGGGGCCTCGATGGCTGACATTGCCACGGTTCGTGCTCCGCTGTCGATGGGCACGATGGCGTTTTTGGACCCAGTACAGTTGAGGTTGCCGTTGGAGTCGACGTCGCAGGACCCTCCGGTTGCGCTGTTGAATACCTCGAATGGGACGTTAGTCGCCGAGTTGTCAGCTTCGATCCACACGGTCTGCCATCCGCTGGAAGAGTTGTTTCGGAAGTACCCGGCGTCGCCATCGTCCGCGGAGCCAACGACCCCCATATCCGAGGAAGTCGTGCCGCCATCACCCCAAACACCGACCCCGCGACCGAGGGCAGAGATAGTTGAGCCCTCTCCGCTCTCGCTTCCCTGCTGGCCGAAGACGCCGATGCCCACGGTACTGTTCGGGGCGCTGCCGTAGACTCCAGCATTAGTTCCGGTGGTTGCGGTGTTCTCCGCGATGATCCCGTTGCCGCCGCCGGAATTGATGACTTCGACTTCCCAGCTGCCCCAAGCGCCTTCGAAGTCGGCAAAGCCGCCGTCGAAGACGTTTATTCCAGTCAAGGTCGGATATCCGCTGGCTGCAATGCCGCCCAGCGCGGCGGCGTCGACGTTGGTCACGGAAGCGCCGTTGCCAGAGAAGGTTGTCGCCGTGAGCTTCCCGTTCACCGTCTGGTTGGCCGTAAAGGTGTTGGCGGCTGCCAGCAGCGGAACCTTGGTGGTATTCAAGTTGAGGGTGGTGGCTCCGCCGAGGGCTACGAGACCTCCGCCGGTCAGGTCGGTGCCCGCGGTTATGGTTAACGAGTCATGCGCGAGATCGGCATTGGTCACGCCGGCAGCGGCAAGGCTGATCGTTCCGGTCTTGGTAATGGTTCCCCCAGTCAGACCTGCTCCGGCGATCACACTTGTGACCGTGCCCGTACCAGGGAAGGTCTGCCCTGCAGCAAAGGTGACGAGACCCTTGCTGCTGATCTTCAGTCCGGTCTCTGATGGTGCGGTCGCGCCCTCGCCAAACAGCAGATTCAAGGTTCCCGAGGGGGCAGTGGTGTCATTGCCGGCGGGCTCCGCCTGCAAGTGGAAAACCTGATTGAGAGCCGTGCTGCTGGTGCTGTTGAACGCCGAAGCCACCAGACTCAACGGTTGCGAGTCCTTGCCCGCTGTGGCCGTGGCCGCAGCAGTTGCTGGCAAAGTCAGCGTGCCGCGAACCGTACCGGTGCCGTTCACGTCCAGCGTCACCGCCGGCGTGATGGTGTTGATGCCCAACTTGGCCGTGGCGCCCGTCCCCGTTTGAAATACTGCTGAGTCGATGATGGTGGCGGCGCCGCTGAAGATCGGAAGGAAGTTCAGTGTGCCGCCGGTGGTGGTTACGTCGGTGGCGGCGGGCGGCGGAACTGTCCCGGTGGTGCTGCTCGCTGTGGTCGAGCCGATGGCCAGGGGTGCGGCCAGCACGAAGGCGGAGGGTGGAAGTCCGCCGATGGTTTCCGCGTCGCCTGCCTTCAAAGCATAGGGAGCGCTGACCAGCAGCACGCGCGGCTGCTCGGGTTGTCCGGAGACTTGCACTCCGACCCAGCGAGCTTGTTCGTAAGTGAACAACTCAGCGGGCAGGCCTTCGGGCTTGGTCGATCCCAGAAGAACAGTGTAGTGGCCGGTGCTGTCGGCGGTTGCGTTCTGGGTCTCCAGCCAAAGTGGAGAGCCGCCAGTTTTTTCGGAGTAGAAGGCGAAGGTGATACCGACGACGCCAGTCATCGGACTGCCGTTGAGATCTTTCGCTGTGCCGCCGAAGCGGACTAGACGGGGCAAAGCAGATGCAGTTTGAGTGGAGGTTTGAGTGGCCGTCTGGGTAACGGTCAACGAAACCAGCGACAAGAATCCAATAACCACGCAAGCGACGCGGAGCTTCATGGAATTTCTCCTTCAAGGGAATCGAACCTAGGATTCAGCGGGCGAAACGGTTAAGCAAAAAGCCGATTGGGAAATGAATTTACGTTTTGCGCACAGGAAAAAGGAAGGGCCCCAAAACTTGCGCAAGATTATGTTCGCTGGTTGGGGGCTTGTCAAGCAAGAAATTGCAGTCCGGGGGGTGGCGTACCAGCGGCTGCTGCGCAGCATGATAGGGAAATCCTTCGAGGGATGGAGTTGTGGAATCCCACGTCTCGCAAAGGCGCGAGACATGGGGCACCCTCGATCGGTTGAGGGATGGTTGGGAATTTGCGATCAGATTGCGGCGAGGGCGAGTTCGGCGTTCTGGCGTAGTGGGGTTAGGCGCGTTTTTTCCAGGTCGTCGCGGTAGAAGAGGTTATAGGTGTCGAAGGGGATTAGGCGGCCGTCGGGGTGGACTATGTGGACGCAGGTTTTCTTGACGCTGCGGACGTCGAAGGAATGGGCGTCGATGAATTGCATGATGATTATGCGGAAGATGTTTTCGTAGGTGATGTTATCGGGGACCAGGACTTTGGGGAGGCAGCAGAGTAGTTCGCGGAGAGTGCCGGCTCCGCTGCGCGGGGAGTGGTTGGTGGCGAAGAGTTTGAAGAGGTTGGTGCGGACGGCGGGATCTTGTTCGTAGAGGATGGTGTTGGCGGCTCCGTTGATTAGGACTTCGGGCGGGATCATGCTGGTTAAGGGGACTACTTTTCCGTTTAGCTTTAAGGCATAGGCCATGGCTAGGGAATCGGGATGGCAGGGGACGGGGATTACGTCCTCGGGGCGGAAGACTTTGGTTTGCTCGAGGATTTTGCGGCGGACTTCGGTTAGGGTTAAGCGGTCGGTGGCGGGGTTGAAATCTTCGAGGCGTCCGGCGTCTTGAATGGGTTGGAAAGTTACGCCGCGGACGCAGGGTTGCTGCAGGGCGAAGTCGATGGTCTTGCCGATTTCGTGGTCGTTTAGTCCTTTCTTTAGAGTAACCACCAAGTTGGTGGAGATGTTGTGGCGGTTTAGCTTTTCTAAGGCATCGTGGCGGACGCGGCGGAGGTCGGCGCCGCGGAGTTGCATCAACGGTTCGCGCTCGAAGGAATCGAACTGCAGATAGACTTCGAAGTCGTCTCTTACGTCGGCCAGGCGTTTTACGAAATCTTCCTCTTGCGCGATGCGGACGCCGTTGGTGTTGACCATCAGATGCTTGATGGGGCGGGCTTTTGCCATTTCTACAATCGTGAAGAAGTCGGGGTGCATGGTGGGCTCGCCACCGGAGAGTTGGACTACGTCGGGATGGCCTTCGTTGCGGACTACGGCGTCCAGCATCTTTTCGATTTGGGGGAGAGTGCGGAACTGCTGGCGCTCGGGGCCGCTGGCAGCGTAGCAGACGGGGCAGCGCAGGTTGCAGTAGTCGCAGATCTCGACGAGGGTGAGGCAGGAATGCTGTTCGTGGTCGGTGCAGAGGCCGCAGTCGTAGGGGCATCCCCATTTGACGGGAGTGTTGTAGACCTGGGGCATCTCGGGGGGCTTGATGAAGACTTCGCGGCAGCGGCGGTAGTAGTCGATGTCGTCGGCGATTAGGACTCGCTCGGAGCCGTGCTGGGGGCAGCGCTTCAGTAGGTAGACTTTGTCGTCCTGGAAGATAGTTTTGGCTTCTACCTTGCGGTAACACGTGGAGCAGATGGAGAGAGCTACGTCGTAGAAGAGGTAGGGACGAGTTTTTGGCATGGGGCCTCGCAACGGGGAACCGAATCGTCCGTGGCGGTGTCCCCACTTCTCGCAAAGGACGCGAGAAATGGGGCACCCGGCGGAATCATACAGCAAAGTGTCGTCGAGTACGGTTCAGCGTCGCAGGTAGTTCAAGGCTACGAGGAGAACCGGTAGCAGTGAGTAGTAGATGACTACTACGACTGCGGCTACGATCAGGCGGGCGGGGTTGGGGAAGATTCCGGTCAGGCGGATGGCTTTCCAGGCTAGATAGAGGATGAAGATGTGGAGCGCCCAGGGAATCAGGAGAAGGAAGGATGCAGGCGAGTGGGCAAAACGGATGAAGAAGAAAATGCTGGCGGAGTTGCCGAAGATCCCGAAAAGAATTAGGAGTGAGGGAATCACGAGGGAATAGGCGAAGGTGCGACGGCTCGGGTTGCTAAGCAGACTGAACAGAAGAACAAGGTAGGGCAAATTTGAGGCTAGGCCCGAGACCAGGGCGATCGGCACGCTGGGGCGGAAGCTCGCTATGGGGGATTGGAGAGCCCACTGCCAGCCGAGGACTCCGACTGCGACCTGGGCGGCGATTTGCGCGGCGAGGGCGAGGACGAGGGTGTGAATGGCCGAACGGCTGGCGGGGGAAAGGTGGGCGGCGACGTCGTGCGTGACTGAGGGCGCGAGGGGAAGTGATTGGGATTCTGCTTGCGGAGCTGGGAGCGCGGTTGATTCGCGTACGATGCCTTTCGCTAATTTGGCGATGCTGAGGACGCCGATGATGACGAGGATTGCCGCGGCCAGGATCGAGCCGTAGAAAAGCTTCGTGGTTTGGGGATCGTGATGGGCGGGGTTTCCCGCGGCCCCCAACATTCCAGCGCAGAGTGCCAGGAGAAGCAGCAAAAGGCAACCGACGATTACGAAGATGGAAATGGCGACGATGCCTAGAGTGCGAAGCGTGTTGGAGGTGAAACGATCCATGAAGAGCTAAGTCTTGTTTAGCCTGGCGATGAGTGCGTGAGCCAGCGTGCGATGTCGCGAGAATAGTACAGCAAGGTCAGGAGGCAGGCCCATTGAATTCCTCCGAGGCCGAGGAAGATGCGCGGGTAGGGTTTGATGAAGTCGCAGAGGAAGCGGAAGGAAAGGTAGGCGACCATAAAGAATTTGAAGACGTCGCCGGGGAGGAATGGATCGAGGGAACTCCTTGCTGGGGCGGTGGCGCTGTCGTGGTGCAAGGGGTCCTTCGACTGCGCAGAGGCTTCGCTTTGCGAAACCTCTGCTCCGCTCAGGATGACAATTCCTCCCACGATCCTATAAAGGATGGGGATTAGGGCTAATAGGAAGACGATTTCGTAGAGTTGGGTGGGATGGCGCGGGATGCCGTCGCCGAAGTCGATGGCCCAGGGGAGGTTGGTGGGAGTGCCATAGGTGTTGTCGGAGAGTCCAGTGAGGAAGCAGCCGATGCGGCCGACGGCGATGCCGAGGGCGAGTGGGATGGCGTAGAGATCGCCGGTGGACTGGTGGACGCCGATGTAGCGTTTGAAGAGTTCGACGGAGATGAGGCCGAAGATCAGGGCGCCGACGATGGTTTTTCCTCCCATGAGGTAAGCGGGGTCGCGGAAGCTTTGCCAGGTGAGTTGGGGGTCTTCGAGCCAGTAGAGGAGTCTGGAGCCGAGAGCGCCTCCGGCGACGGCGGCGGCGACGACGGCCCAACGGATGGGAGTGGCGACGGGATCTCGGAAGCGGCGGCGCAGTGCGAGGTAGACGGAGAACGCGACTATATAGGCGAGAGTTTCGAAGAAGAAGTGCGGGTGGATTTTGTATCTGCCTAGCGGTATGTAGACCGGGAATTGTGTCGCGGGATGAAATGAGTGTGGGATGGGGGCATTATAGCTGGAGGGTGCTCTGGGGTGGGTAGGGATGCTTCGACTGCAGAAGATCGTCCTTTGGACGATCTTCCTTCGCTCAGCATGACATGGCAGCGTGTAAGCTTAAGGGATGAAGAAACAAGGGTCGGACCAAGCGTTTCATGATCGACGGTATCAGGAGCGGAAGCGGGCAGAGGCGGAGCGGAAGGTGCCTGCTAAGAAGAAGGTGGTTAAGCAGGGTGGCGAGTCTCGAGTCTCGAGTAGCTAGTATCGGGTTGTGCTTGATGGACGGGACTATGGTGGTGTCGGCGAGTACATAGGTCCTTCGTCGGGAGTCCTCCGCTTCGCGGACGACTCCACTTCCTCAGGATGACAAGTGTTTTAAAACCGCGAAGTGGTTGACGCCAGGGTTGTTTATTCTGTAGATTCTGATGGAACTGAAGGAACTGATATGGCTGCTTTGACTGGGGTGCAGAAACAGTACATTTTGCATTGGGGAGAGATGGGGACGCGGTGGGGGATTAACCGGACGGTGGCGCAGATCCATGCGTTGCTGTACTTGTCGCCGCGGGCATTGCCGGCGGAGGAGATTGCGGAGACTTTGAGTGTGGCGCGGTCGAATGTCAGTACGTCGATCCGGGAGCTGGAGGGTTGGGGGATTGTGCGGGCGGTGCATGTTTTGGGCGACCGGCGGGAACATTATGAGTCGATGAAAGATGTATGGGAAATGTTCCGGCTGGTGATTGAGCAGAGGAAGCGGCGGGAGATTGATCCTACGCGGGAGATGTTGCGGCGGAGTTTGGAGGAGTTGGATCCGAAGGAAGCTGGGGCGGAGTTTACGCGAGAGCGGCTGGCAGCTATGGCTGGATTTTTTGAGGCAGTAACTGAGTTGCATGATCAGATGAAGCGGCTGCCTACGGGGACGGTTAGGAAGTTGTTGAGGATGGGGGCTAAGGTTAGGAAGAAGTAGGGAGTTCATCCTGCGGAGAAATCCCCACTTCTCGCAGAGGACGCGAGAAATGGGGCACCCGGCTCTTGGTGGATGTGACGTACGTCCGCAGGGATGGAGACTCCTGTAAGGGCTTGTGGTTGTGCTGGCGGGTATGGGATGCTTCGACTCCGTGAGATCGTCCTTTGGACGATCTCACTCCGCTCAGCATGACAAGTTAATTTTAGTCCTAGATTAAGAGGTGTTTGAGACATGGCGCAGGTTGATTCGGCGAAAAAGATTTGGGTTACGTTGGGTGGGTTGCCTTTGACTA
>Ga0307476_10001390_pt1 | contig 14785 bp, 11 predicted proteins | sample atmos_gasesECM2C_2_FD_203314 | JGI IMG/M metagenome (GOLD analysis project Ga0307476, IMG submission 203314) | Hardwood forest soil microbial communities from Morgan-Monroe State Forest, Indiana, United States - atmos_gasesECM2C_05 | ecosystem: Environmental > Terrestrial > Soil > Temperate... | reverse complement strand
ACCATCACCGACTCCACCATCACCGCCAACCAGGCGCTGGGCGGGACATCGGCCTTCGGGGATGGGATTGGCGGCGGCGTCTACGTGCTGGCCGGCAACGCCACGATCGCCAACAGCACCATCAGCGACAACCTGGCCGCGGGTGCGGACGGCAGCAGCGACGGGGGCGGCTTCGGCGGCGGGTTAGAGATCGTCTCTTCCGCTACCCTCACCGGCTGCACCGTGAGCCGCAATCTTGCCCAGGGGGGCCAAAACGCGCCCAATAGCTTCGGCATCGGCGGCGGAATCAATCTCGTCGGATCGGCCACCGTCACTGATTGCACCTTCAGCGGCAATCGGGCCGTCGGCGGCAATGGAGGGACCGGGGTTGACGTCGGAATCGCGGAGGGAGGCGCCCTCAACGACAATGGCTCGGCGACCATCTCCGGCAGCACCTTCGATCACAACCAGGCCATCGGCGGCAGCGACGGCAACAGCGGCAGCGGCAACGCATCTCCATTCGTGAATTACGCCTTCGGCGGCGCCATCAGCGTCACTTTCGCCACCGTGAATGTCGCCAACAGCAGCTTCAGCCACAACCAGGCCATCGGCGGCAACAACTCCACCGCCACCGGGACCGATATTGTCGGGGTCGGAGGCGCGGAGGGAGGCGCTCTCTATAATGAGGTGGGAGCGGCGGCGAGCGTCGCCGGCTGTACCTTCGACCACAACCAAGCCATCGGGGGCGACGGAAACTCCGGCAGCGGCGCCGTGGTCCTGGTTGGCGAAGGCTTGGGCGGCGCGATCGTGTCGGGCTATGGCGGCAGCCTGGATGGGGCGAACACGCTGGCCGTCACCAACAGCACCCTCACCCACAACGTCGCCCTGGGCGGCGATAACAACAGCGGCAGCGTCAGCGTGGCAGGCCTGGTCGGGGCCGGGGCCGGCGCCGGCATCGCCAATTACGCGGGAGGCGCCGCCACTGTCAGCGGCTGTGAGTTGGACCATGGCCAGGCGACCGGCGGCCAATCCAACACAGCCGGCGGCAGCGGGGCCGTCTTCGCTGGCCTGGGCGCCGGAGCCGCCATTTTCAATTTCCTGGGGAATTTTAATTCCTCCGTTTATGGTCCCTTGAATGCCAGTATGGTCTCCGTCAGCGGCTGCACGATCGACCACAACCAGGCCCAGGGGGACGGCGGCAATGGCGAGGGCGGCGGCATCGCCAATGTCCTTTCGGCCACGACCATGGCGGACAGCAGCACCATCACTCAAAACGAGGCGGACGGCGATGGGGGCGGCGCCGGGTTAGGCGGCGGCGCTTACAACGACGCAACCTCCGCCCTGACACTGACCAAGTCCTCGGTGACCCGCAACCGTGCCAACGGCTCGCCGGGCATTGGCGGCGGCGTCTACACGCTCGGGACGTTCGTCGAGGACTCCATGTCCGTCATCATCGATAACCAGGCCTCCACCAGCGGGGACAACATCGGGCCGTGAGGAAATCTGTTCCACAGATCGGAGCATTCTGAGCGACCGGTGCAGCAACGAAGGAGTTGACTCAAAGCAACCGCGGATTACGCAGATAACGCAGATGAGGCTACCGCAAATTCGTCTTGCCGAATCGCTTGGCAAGGAAAGGCGTCCCGCATTCGGGGCACCGGTTGGTCGCGCAGGCCCGCAGGTCGTATCCGCATCGCAGGCATAACCCTGCTGCAGAACGTCGCCGCGACCTTCGTCGTTTAAGCAACGAGTAAAGAGTCGGCAAAGAAAGAAGCACAAATATCACGCCGAGCACGAACTGTGATTCCGCCTCGCGTGGCTCTCCAGCCTGCCTGCTTATTCCCGCGAGTAAGAACTCGGCGAACGCAAAAAGCGAGCAAGCAACCAGAACCGAGTCTTGACCTCGTAAGAGATTCATGGGTCCCATTTTACCGCTCGCGCGTGGATTCGGCGTTGGGTAATCCAGGAAAGAATGATCTTGATTGGAGATTCGATGGTACCGCTAATTTCGCCACCTCCTCTGCTTCGCGAAGGTGTTAAAATGACCCCCAATGAACGCGTCGGCCAACGACGGACGAGTGCGCGAACTCTTATGGCGGTTAACCGAGCTCTCCCACGATAAGGATGAGGCGGTTCGGCGTTGCGATTACCATCGGGCGGCGGAGCTTCGGGACATCGCCCACGTCATCAAGCAGCAACTTAGTTCCCTGGCGCCGGACTGGGAACAGCAAGTACGGCGTCAATGAACGAAAACAAGCCGATTCTCGAGTACGCAACGCCCCGGTCGCGCATTTGGCCGGTGTGGGCCCATGCGGGTGTCCTGCTGCTGTGGCCCCTGGGCGTCATGATCATTTACGGCGGCGCGCTGAGCGGGGTGGCCCTGACGGTGCTGAGCGTCGTCAACATCATTCATCCGATTCCGGACCTGAGGAGCTCCGGGGAGCCTCTCCCAACGAACTGGCAGAATGCCGAGCTGATGCTCCGGGGCGTCGGCGTGAGCCTCTTGTTCATCCCGCTGGCCATTTGGCACGTCCGCTGGTCGCGCCGTAGCAGCCGGAAAGAGGAACCGAATTCTGTTCCCCAAATCGACGAGGCCGGTTAGCATGGGCGCAAAGAGATGCGCGGAGCCGGAGGAAGCCGCCAGTTTGTGAAACATCCCGTATCCGAAGTTGACGATCACCGCGCCCCCTGCTTTGGCGGCCGTCAATCGTGATTTGCACAGAGCACTCTTGATATTCGAATGGAGCCCAACCGAATGAGTTGGCAATTCTGTTCTGGACTCGGACGTGGGGGACTTCGAGCGCGACGCCAATCGGTCGCCCGCTCCGTCGCCGAACGACTGGAAACCCGCCGGCTGCTTTCGGTCAGCGTCCTGAGTTATCACAACGACGCGACCAGCTCCGGGGCGAACCTCGCGGAGACCAGCCTCACCCCCGCCAACGTCGCCACCGCTACCTTTGGCAAGCTTTTTTCGACGCCCGTCGACGGGCAGATTTACGGGCAGCCGCTGTACGTGCCGGGCGTGAACATCACCACCGGTTCGCAGCCGGGAACACACAACGTGGCGTTCGTCGCCACCGAGGGAGACAGCCTCTACGCCATCGATTCGACCTCCGGCGCGGTCCTGTGGCACGATTCGCTGCTCAATGCCGACCCGGCTCTGACCGGCGGGGGCAACACCGTCACAGTCACGACCGTTCCCAATGCGGACGTCAATACATCCGATATCAACCCGCAGATCGGCATCACGACCACGCCGGCCATCGACGCGGCGACCAACTCGCTTTTCGTCACCGCCAAGACCAAGCAGGTGGTCAACGGCGCCACGGCCACGCCCAATTACGTCTACACGCTTTACAAGGTGAACATCCAGAATGGTTCGTATACGAGCATCGTGATCGGCGACACCAACTACAACACTTCGACCAAGGCCTATACGTATGTGAACGGCCCGTATGTCGGCGATCCCGCCGATGGCGGGGCGGGTGTCGTCACCGCCGGCTTCAGCGTCTCGGTCAACACGGGGACCAGCACGGTCTCGACCAGCGACCTGATTTATTTCAACGCGCTGCGGCAGATGAACCGCTCGGCCATAACGATCTATAACGGCACCGTCTACATGGGCTTTGCCAGCCACGGCGACAACACGCCTTACCACGGGTGGATTCTGGGCTACAGCGAAAGCAATCTCGCGCCGACCGCCGTGTTCAACGTCGATCCCAACGGCAGCGATGACGGCATCTGGATGTCAGGCAACCGGATCGACATCGATTCGCAGGGATACATGTACGTCGTGACCGGCAACGGCACCTTCGACACCACGCTCAACGCCCAGGGGTTTCCGGTCGACGGTGATTACGGCGATTCGTTCGTCAAGATTGCCCTCGATCCCACCACCAGCGCGGCCAACGAGAACATCAACGGCTGGGGGCTGAAGGTGGTCGATTATTTCACGCCGATGAACCAGGGGACGCTCTCGTCCAACGACCAGGACGTGGGTTCGGGCGGCCCGGTTTTGCTTCCCGAGACGGCCGGATCGGTCACTATCGGCAGCGCCGCCCACCCCGATCTGCTCGTCGGTGCGGGAAAGGAGGGAAGGATTTATCTGATCGACCGCAACAACATGGGCCACTACAGCGGCACCACCGACAACGTCGTGCAGGAACTGGCCAATGCGTTGCCGGGCGGATCGTACGATACGCCGGCCTTCTTCTTCGACGGAACCACGGCACGAATCTATTACGCCCCATCCAACCATCAGGCGGTGAGCTTCACCATCGCCAATGCGGTGCTTACCGCGGATCACGCTTCCCCCGATGTGTTTGGCAGCCGCGACGCGACCACGTCGATTTCCGCTAACGGCACCGCCAACGGCATTGCCTGGGACATCGATCCGGGCAGCAACCAGCTTCGCGCTTACAACGCCAGTAACATTTCCCAGGAGCTTTACACCAGCGCTCAGGCCGGCGTCCGCGACTTACTGGGGACCGCAACCAAGTTCAGCACGCCGACCATCGCCGACGGGCTGGTCTTCGTGGGCACGGCCGGCGCACTGGTGGTTTACGGCGAGCTTGCCCCTCCCACCACGGCGCCGGCGGCGCCGACGAACCTCACGGCCGCCGCCGTGTCCGGCGTCCAGATCAACCTGACCTGGGCCGACAACTCGAACAACGAAGGTGGCTTCGACATCGAGGATTCAACCGACGGCGGCAACACTTTCACTCAGGTTGCCACCGCCAGCGTCAATGCCGCCAGCTATGACGTGACCGGCCTTCAGCCGGGCCAGACTTACACGTTCCGCGTCCGCGCATTCAACATCCTGGGAAACTCGGCTTATACCAACACCGCCGCGGCGGCCACGATCAGCCAGGCCCCGACCGTGAATTTCGTCAATGGCTTTTCCAACGTTTCGGGCGTAATGACTCTCAACGGCAAAGCCGCCATCAATGCCGCCAATCTCGAGCTGACGGATGGCAACACCAACGAGACCAGCAGCGCGTATACAACTACCCCCGTGTCGGTCACGCGCTTTAACAGCGTCTTTACCTTCCAACTGCTCAACCCGACGGCCGACGGGTTCACATTTGTCATTGAGAATGCCGGCGTGAACGCGATCGGCCCCGGCGGCGGGGGCCTGGGGTACGGCGGGACCACCGGCGGCATCGCTTTCAGCGTCGCGGTCAAGTTCGACCTCTACAACAACAGCGGCGAAGGCACCGACTCAACTGGCCTTTACACCGACGGCGCCACGCCGGAAGGCACGACGGGCTCTTTCGACATGACTTCCAGCGGCGTCAATCTCCACAGCGGCGACCCGATTCAGGCCGTCTTCACCTACGATGGGACCACGCTCACCGAAAAGCTGACCGATACGTATACCAATGCGGTATTTACGCACAGCTACGCGATTAACATTCCCGCGACGGTCGGGGCGAACACCGCTTACGTCGGCTTCACCGGCGCTTCCGGCGGTGCGACGGCCATCCAGAACATCCTTTCCTGGACCTACACCGCGCTGCCGGCGCCGCCTGCCACGCCCACCAACCTCGCCGTGACCCCGGCTTCCGGCACCGAGCTGGATGTTTCCTGGTCGGAGACCAGCTCCACGCCGGTCGATCACTTCGACATCCTGAAGCTCAATTCATCCAACGTCTACGTGCAGATCGCACAAGTCCCGGCGACGCAAACGCTCTATCCCGATTCCGGCCCCGGCCTGACCGAGCACACGACTTATTCTTACGAAGTGATCGCGGAGAACGCCGGCGGTGCTTCGGCGCCGGCCGGGCCGGCGAGCGGGACGACCCCTTATCCGCCCGCCGGGCCGAGCAATCTCGTTTACTCCAACATTGGGACCAATACGGTCACGCTGACCTGGCAGGACAACGCGACCAACGCCCAGGGGTACAAGATCGTCCGCCAGTTGGCGTCCAACAATTCCGATCTCATCGCCACCCTCGGCCCGACTGCCACCACCTACACCGATTCCACACTCGCCCCCGGCAGCCCCTATGAATACATCGTCGGCGCCTACAACCTGGCCGGGCCCAGCAACGCCGAGAACGTGTTCTTCCAGACGATCGCATTGGCCCCCACGAACCTGGTCGCCGCCGGCGGGGGGGATGAAGTCCATCTGGCCTGGACGGCCAGCTTCGGCGCAACCGGCTACAACATCTACCGCGGCACTTCGCCCGGCGGCGAGAACATCACCCCCGTTGCCAACCTAACCACGACGAGCTTTACCGATACCGGACTGACGCCCGGCAAGACTTACTACTACGAGGTTTCCGCGGTGGACGGCGGCGGACAAAGCAACCTCAGCACCGAGTCCTCGTCGGTCGCCTACCTGCCCGGCGACATCAACGGCGACGGCACAGTCAACTTTGCCGATTTGGTGATACTCGCCCAGCACTACGGCCTGGCCAGCGGCGCCACCTGGGCCGAAGGAGACCTCAACGGCGACGGCGCCGTCAACTTCGCCGACCTGGTGATTCTGGTGCAGAATTACAACCAGTCCCTGCCCGTCGCGGCGGCGTCGGCGCCGTCATTTGTGTCCGCCAGCATGTCTGTGGATCCGGCCCCCGCACCAACAACACGGGCCAAAACCGCGGCACACCGCTTAGGCCATCTGTTTTCCAGCAAGCTGGTTCACGGCAACCGGAATCCGCGAACTCGATTGGATGAGTTCCGTGCCGCAGATAGAATAGAGACGGCCTGATTGGCAGCACATATGTCGACGCCGCAACTCAAGGAATTGCTGGAGGACCGGGCACTGGTCGTGCCGCTCTCGGTCGAGCAGTACCACCGAATGATTGAAACGGGAATTCTCGAAAGCGGCCAGCCCATCGAACTGCTTGACGGTTTTCTCGTCCGCAAGGACCGCAGCGCCACAGGAGCCAATCCCATGACAGTGGGGCCTTCACATGCATGGGTGATTGACAAGCTAGCCTCGTCGTGCGCCGGCCTCCCAAAGCACGGCTGCTATCTTCGCGTCCAGCAGCCGATCACGCTTCCGCCTGACAACGAACCCGAGCCCGACGGCGCCATCGTGCGGGGCTCGCCCGATGAATATCGCGATCGTCATCCCGGGCCCGGCGACATTCTGTGCCTGTTCGAGGTCGCCGACAGTTCGCTCCAGCGGGACCGCGTCACCAAGCAGAGGATTTACGCCGACGCCGGCATTCCTCTGTATGTCATCGTCAACGTGATGGATCGCGTCGTGGAAGTCCATCACGGGCCGCTGGTTGAGAGCGGCCGTTACGGGAAGCTGGAGCCGCGTCATCGCGGAAGCAGCGTCCAGATCGTTCTGCCGGATGCCACGATCTTCGAGCTGCCGGTCGATGAGATCCTGCCGTAAATCACTTGAACGCGGAAAAAGTCGGCGGGAGGACGACGCGGTCGGTGTGCCGCATTCCGGGCACAGGTCCGGGGAAGCGTGGATGTCGTAGCCGCACTTCTGGCACCTTCCCGCCCAGCGACGAAATCGCCTCATTGACAAATGCCAACCCAACCACAACGGCAAAAGGGCGAACGTTGTCGTCAGGAACCAGAACGGCGCCGCCACGACGAAGATCGGCGCCAGCGGCACATTCGGATTTATGCGCCAGTTTCCGTATTCAAACGCAAATCCAAACATCCGCCAGGTGATCCTGTCGGGCCATGGAAGCGTCATTCCTCCGGGACCGTAGATGGAATAGCTGTAGCCCTTTGGTAGTGGCCAAGCGCAAAACGGACCGGTCCCCAGTGCAATATCACCCCGAGACCAAGTGCAGCCAATGACCGATTCGCCTTGCTTGGTCCACGCGAAGTATTCGTTGACCTGGTAGCTCCGCACCCACGCGACGATGGTCGCAACGAATAACAGCAATGAGGTCACGGAGACGATGATGAAGAGGCGGCGGCGCACGAGCCGTATCTTACCATCCACGACAATTCGACGGGAACGAGTCCGGCGGCCGTATTTCCACCATCCAAACCGCGCAATCCTCGCAAGCCCAGTCTGCCGGCGTCGTCATATTCAGTGTAGCCTGTAAAGGTCGCGGCGAGCGGAGGCCAGATGAATAGAGTCTTTCATCGCCTTGGACTTAATCTTGCGTTCGGCGGAGCGGCGGTCATCGCTTTATCGACGATGACGCCTCGTCTTCTCGCCGGCTCGGTTGCTTCCTCGACTCAAGCGGTTTCTGCCGCCGAGCAGGTCCGTCTTGACCGCGGGGTCCGCGTGCGTCGTGTCCTGCTGGAGACGCTCGAACAAGCCTATCGCGACGGCGGCGACTGGCCTGACCATCTGGCGACCCCGCCTGAAGACCGACTCGATCTTATTTATGCCAGGCCGCCCGGGATTGCCGGCTCGGCAAGCGCCGACATCCTCGCTCAGGCAACGGTTGTCGTCCATGAGCGCCCTGAGCAGCACGCCGAGGGCATGTGGGTCGGCTACGCCGATGGGCATCTGGAGTTCGTAATCGGGCCCTCAGAGCTGAAAGCCTGCGAGGAACAGATCTCGATCGTCGTGGCCGCCAGCGCCAAATATGGAAATCCCTTCGGTCCTGTTTCGACATATCAGCGGGATGCAAAGGCAGAAGCTCTCTGGAACAGCAAGGTCAATAGTCGGCTCATGCTCAAGGTTCTCGATCCCGAAGGCGGGCCGGTGGCCGGGGCCTTGGTCGGCGTGTGGGGTCAGTTCGGCGACCTGTTTCCGCTGAAGGATCACGTCGTCTTTCTCAGGGATAAGCCGGCGGCGGTGAGCGACGCCAACGGCGAGGTAACGCTTGCTCCCGACTACCGCAATGACCGGGGTTTGGCGCCGCTGTATGTCCTCGACGAGCGGCGCGGGCTGGCCGCGCTCGAGGAAGTGTCGCTGTCGGAGTTCGGGTCCGCCAGGAAACGCGAGGTACACCTTGGGCCGGCGTGCAGGATCAGCGGTGAGGTCACCAGCCTGGGGTTCGGCGACGCCGGACGAGAGTTCACCCACGTCGAGGGTTATGTGTTCAAACCCGGGTTGCATGCGATTCGCGCGATTTTCAGCGAGTCCAATCGTCAACGGTTCGAGTACGTGGTTCCGCCGGGCGACTACGTGCTGATGATCCATCGGACCCATTGCTATCTGATTCATCGCATCGTCCGGATTACGCCCGGGCAGCGGGAATTGAACCTTCACCTGGACGCGCCGCCCTACGCGACGATGACGCTGTTCGGCCAAGCGGCCCCGGATCTTCGCGGGATCAAAGGGTGGAAGAACGGCGGGCCGGTCGCCCTCGCCGATCTTCGCGGCAAGGTCGTCCTGCTCGACTTCTGGGGCTACTGGTGCGGGCCGTGCGTCGGCAGTATGCCCGCGCTGATGAAGCTGCACGATGAGTTCAAGGGTAAGGGCCTGGTCATCGTGGCAGTACACGATGACTCGGTCGATTCGATCGCGGACATGGACCGGAAGCTGGAGCCGGCTCGCAAGGAGTTCTGGGGGGGGCGCGGGCTGCCGTTCCTGATCGCGTTGGACGGCGGCGGACGTACCCGCAACACGCGGACCGCCTTGACCACGCGAGGCGCGACCACTGCCGCGTACGGCATCACGGGCTTTCCCACGACCCTGCTGATCGATCGTGACGGAAAGCTCGTCCGCGACATCGACGTGCGCCGGCCCGACGCCCGCGGCGAGATCGAGAAGCTCCTCGACGAACGCCACAGATGAACACAGATGGACACAGATAGATTGCGCGGAACGAGCAAGTGGGTTGAGACGACTTAGCCACGCCACGCTTTTGACCCATTGAACGTTTTGCCTGCTGAGCTTGCCCGTCTCTTATCTGTGTCCATCCGTGTCCATCCGTGGCGAATCTGTTCCGCGGTTTTCTCTATCACGTCTTGCGATTTTTCAGAATCTTGGTCTGCTTCCGCGGCGCGTCACGCCAATATTGTCTTGCGGAGGACCGATCGTGGAAGACGAAAACCCCGTCGAGAAAGTCCATGAGGACGTTCACGAAAGGGCGGAGCGCTCGAAGGAGCCGTGGGTCGCCTGGGTGGCGCTGACCACGGCCCTGCTGGCCGCGGTGGCGGCGTTGGCCTCCAGTCTCTCCAGCCACCACGAAAGCGAGGGCATCCTCGGGCAGATCAGGGCCTCCGACGGCTGGGCCTATTACCAGGCCAAGGGAATCAAGCAGGAGATCCTAAAGACGCTGCGGCCCGATTCGAGCGACATCCAGCGATACGCCCAGGAGGAGGCGAAGATCCGCGACGAAGCCCAGCGCGAGCAGGACGACTCGAAGTCGCACATGCGGCTGCACAAGATTTACGCCAACGCGGTGATGTTCTCGCAGATCGCCATCGCGGTCGCGGCGATCTCGGTGCTGACCAGGCGCCCGCCGTTCTGGTTCGTCAGTTTAGGCTTCGGGTTGCTCGGGTTATGGTTTCTCGCCTATGGGCTGATGCGTTGAGTCAGCAATGTGTCACGGCGGCCCCACTGTGTTCCGCCGCCAGTCGGAAGAACCTTCAAGCTCGGCAGGAACACGGCTCGACTCACTTTGGCTCCAAGGCTTGGACTCGAAGATCGCTCGACGAAGACAGCCGAGGGGCTTTGGCGAGCTCAGTCAAGTCGCGGCCGTGCCACACGGAAGCCTCGCCAAACCTTACGGTCGCACGCAGCCGAACCGCGCGATGAGAATCGCGGCGGTACAGAAGATGACCACGCCGATCATGCTGAGAAGTGTGTAAACCATCTCGCCAGCCGGGGAATCGCGCCAGCGGGGGCGCGGGGTGGGCCTTTCGTAATCAAGAGTGGGCTTCTTCTCATTCATTTTTGCCCGCCGTGCGCATGGCGCTGATGCGTTTCCAACAGATCGGTCGCAAGACGAAGCAGAAAATCGCGCCCCTTGGAGCCGTTCTCGAGCAACTGAAGAAGATGACCAGGAACAGCGCCGATGCCGAGGTGCGCGCCGACCAGCGCGCCGGTCATCGCTGCCAGCGTATCGACGTCTCCGCCCAAACCCAGGGCGCGACCGACCGCATCAACATACGACGAAGGATGCGAAGTAAAGCAGGCGATCGCCGTCACAACTGACTGGTCCGCCTCGAGCCGGTTTCCCAATGTCGCAACCGAGTCGTCGAGGGTTAGACGAGATGCGATCGACAACTGGTAGCGGAATTCTTCCGTCTTTGCCCGCGCCATCAGTTCGGCATAAAACCGCTTGCCATTAAATACCGACATTCGCATGGCCAGGGCCGTCGCCAGTGCGATCAACCTTGCGCCATCAATTCCGACGGGATGCGTGTGGGTGACGACCGAGGAACGTTCCGCTTCGCGCTCGACTCGATCCAAATCCCCGTGAAACAGCAGGCCGATTGGCGCGGCCCGCATGGCCGCGCCGTTACCCAACGAGCCCCCGGGGAAAATGTGCTTTGCCAATTCGCGCCAGTCGCCGCCGGCCGCGACTTTCTCAAGTATCTCGCGCGCCCCGGGCCCGTATCCGCGGCCAGGGTCATAGTTGCCGACGAAGGCGTCGCAGAGATGTTGCTCGTCGATGCCACCCAAGGCAATGAGCGTCTCGGCAATGCCGATCATCATCTGCGTGTCATCCGTATAGACGAGCTCGTCAACCGGCGGCTTGGCGAGGATCTTTCGGGCCGATCCGAAACCGTAATAGATGGCATCGGCCGGCATCCCCTCGAACGGGGCAGCGACAGCATCGCCGACCGCCTGCCCGAGGATGCAGCCACGGAACCGATCCGTCAGTGATAGTGTTGCAGCCTCGTTCATTTCCTCACGCCCGGCATAAACGGCCCGCCAGGGGCATCCCGGCAAAATTCGCCCCTCTTCACATCGTAGTCTCATGGAACCCTGTCGAAAATTGCGCCAGGCGTCAGCACGTGACGCGGATAACGGGTAAGTTAATTTCGTCTTTTTGCCAGGGCTCTGTGGCAGAGCCCGCTGGAGGGGTGCCATGTCCACAATCGCGTTGTCGGGCGAGACCGACTTCATCGCGTCGCTGCCGCGGCCGATGCGGGCCGTCACGCAATGCCCATCGTGCGGCTACGAGCCGCCCAAGCGCGAGCACCCGCCCAAGCGCTGTCCCAAGTGTCACGGCGGCTGCTGGGAACGTTTCATCTGGCAAGGCAAGCTCACCGACGCCGCCGCGGCGGATTGAGGCATGCCGGAGCGATAATCCTCAAAGCAGCTCTTTGAACTCTTCTGTGGTTAGACCCAGATCGGTGATGATCCCACGAAGTGTTCCGGGTTTCAGGTCTGTGCCATGATGCATGGGGATGACCACACGCCGGTGGTCGGCCGCGCGATAATAAACGGCATGACTTCCCCGTTGTCGATCCAGAATGAAGCCAAGCGACTCGGCTATGCGCGCAACGTCGCGGGGACGGACGGCCGGGAGCTTGTTCATACCGGCAGCGCCACTTTGATTTGCTTGATTACTAAATCTTCGACCGGGGCGGCCTCGTTGTGGGCGGCCAAGCTCTCCAGGTACAACTCGATGGCCTCCCCAATATTGGCCATGGCTTCGTCGAGCGTCTGCCCCTGCGAATGACAACCAGGAAGCGCCGGGCAGAAGGCGTGATAGCCGCCATCTTCCTCGTGTTCGAGGACGACGGTGTAGTGATGAACCATTCTACTTCTCCATTTCCCCTGCGCCACGAAACGGCGCAGGGCGGCTGGCACATGGCTACTCATCGCCCAGCTTCTGCCGGGCCCGGGCCTTGGCAGGAGGCATCGGGTGCTCGAGTTGGAGATAGTGGTCCAGCTCCGCCGATTCTTTGGAGTCCAAGTCCGAGAGCTTCTGGCGCCGCAGTAGTCCGGCGACCCGCTGGCGCGCGGCATAACGGCCGGAAGACCGCGACTTCATCCGGACGGGAACCCCCGGCGATAAAGTCAATGATCTCCTCGTACACGCGAGTCATTTGACCAATTATCCCTCGTCCCGGCCGCCCCGTCCACTCATCGGCATTCACTTACGCATCCCGCGCTGGCAGCGCGACCGATTTCACGCGCGTAACCCCCGGCCGGCTGCGGAGCTTTTCCAGCAGCGCCGGCGGCGGGGGACTGTCGGTCTTGATGACCATGAAGGCAGTGGCGGCGCCGTCCTTGTCGAACTCGCGGCTGATGACCATGTCGGCGATGTTGACCTGGGCATCACCAAACGTCGTGCCCACGGCGCCGATCACGCCGGGCTGGTCCTTGTTGACGATCAGCACGATATTGCCCTCGGGGATCATGTCCATCGAGAAGTTGTCCACCCGCAGGACGCGCGGGAAGCCGTCGGCGTAGACGGTGCCCAGGACGCGATGGGAATCCCCACCGGGCCCGTCGGCGCGCACGCCCACGATGTCGCCCACCAGCCCAGCGGGCGGGGCCGGCTCGTGTACCTGCACCAGCTCGATGCCGCGGGCGCGGGCCAAATGCTCGACGTTGATGACGTTGACCGGCGTATCGAGGTGCGGCTTGAGCAGCTCGACCGTGGCCAGCCGCAGCAGCGTGTTCATCAGCTTGGGGGCGCGCTGCCCGCTGGCGCGGAGCGTGATCGTCCGGTAGCCGCCCTCGTTGAGCGCTGCCAGCAGCGCGCCGATCCGGCTCGCCAGCCGGGCGAACGGCGCCTCATCGGGCGGAAGATCGAGCCGGATTCCCCCGGCGTTGACGGCACCGCGGATTTCGCCGCGTTTGAGGTAGGCGATGATCGCCTCGCAAGCCTGTACCGAGACGGCGGTCTGCGCCTCGTCCGTGCTGGCGCCCAGGTGCGGCGTAAGCACCGTGTTCTCGAGCTTGAAGAGCGGATGATCCTTGGCCGGCGGTTCCTGGGCATACACGTCGATGCCGGCCCCGGCAATCTTCTTTTCCTTCAGCGCGTCCGCCAAAGCGATTTCGTCAACGACCTCGCCGCGTGCGTCGTTGATCACCAGCAGGTTCGGCCGGCACTTGTTGAACAGCCGCTCGCGGTTGAGCAGGTGGCGGGTCTGGTCGCTGCCGGGCACGTGAAACGTGATCACATCAAGCTGCGCGAGGAACTCGTCGAAATCCCGGATTAGCTTCACGTGGCCGTCCAGCGCGGTGGGGGACGTGTAAAACGGATCGTATCCCAGCACGCTCATTTCCATCGCCAGGGCCCGCTGGGCGACGGTGCGGCCGATGCGGCCCAGGCCCACGACTCCCAACGTCTTTCCCGCCAGTTGCGTACCCTGGTATTGATTGCGCTTCCACTGGGCGCTGCGGACATGGGCATCGGCCTGGGGAATCTTGCGGGCCAGGCTCATCATCAGCGCCAGCGCATGCTCGGCAGTGGAAAGCGTCGACGCCTCGGCGGTGTTGAGGACCAGAATCCCCTTGGCCGTCGCGGCGTCGAGATCGATGTTGTCCACGCCGACCCCGGCCCGGGCGATCGCCTTCAGGCTCCCCGGGTTCTGGAGGACTTTGGCGGTAACCTTCGCCCCCGAGCGCACCACCAGGGCGTCGTAAGATCCGACCGCCGCGGCCAGCTCGTCTTCCTTCAATCCGACCTTTACGTCGTAGGCGATCTTCTCCGACTTGAGCACCTCGAGACCTTCATCGGCCAGCTTGTCAGCAACCAGGATACGCATAGACATCCCTTCTGATGGAAACAGGCGGATCGTAAGAAGGCGCCCGCCGCGAGGCAAGATGGACGGAGGGCGTTGGTCATTTGTCAGTTGTCAGTTGTCACTGCCAGTTGTCGGTGGTCAGTCGTGGCCTATTCGACCAAGGTGTCGTAGACTGCGATCAGGAACGGAACGATGGCAAGGACACCTGCCGGCTACGTCGCGCAACTCCTTCGCACGATCGCGGTGATAGGGGGCATCTTCTGCG
>Ga0307476_10001388_pt1 | contig 14800 bp, 26 predicted proteins | sample atmos_gasesECM2C_2_FD_203314 | JGI IMG/M metagenome (GOLD analysis project Ga0307476, IMG submission 203314) | Hardwood forest soil microbial communities from Morgan-Monroe State Forest, Indiana, United States - atmos_gasesECM2C_05 | ecosystem: Environmental > Terrestrial > Soil > Temperate... | reverse complement strand
GGAGAATGTCCGCGTCTGAGCTTAGAGCGTGGGGACTTCGTTGCTTTGCCATCTATTCCGGCCAGCAATCCGCTAAAGCATACAAAGCACGCGGTTTAGACTCATGGTGTCACGCGCGTGCTGCACGTAAGCTCAAGCAAGAGCAACGAAATAAAGACCTTACGACACGGTCCAAACAACTGCCTATCGGTTGATTGGTGAGACTCGATTGGTGAGACTTCCGCTAACCCTAAGTGTTTGCAACGTAAAGAGATAATCTAGGATACTCTGGACAGGGAACCCCTACGCGAAAACGCAAGCCCCCGCCTCAAAACGCGCGTCCGGGGCGAGTGGCTCTAGCTAGGGGCATATCCAGAATTGTCTTGCTTCATGCCCAACAAGTATGATAGGCAGTTTCCTCTGCCCAACAAGGGCAAGGAGGGTACGATGGCAACGACTTTGGTGAGGAAGCAGGCGGTATTTCCAGAGGTGACAGAGGCGAAGCTGAACGAGCGGGTAGCGAAGGATGCCGAACAGTTCCTCGGCTACCGCTTCGGCGAGCGCAGGAACAGGGAGGTAATTGAGAAGCTGACGCGGCGGGAGCAGCTTACGAAGGTGCAGGGGATACTGAAGCGGTGCGGGATTGTGCCGCTCCAGGAAGCATCAGTCCTACGTTATCAAGCTCGGGTTCGCAAGAATGCGCAGGCCAAAGCACAGCGGAACAGTTGGAATCGCGTTACTTTCGCGTGGCGCTTCGTGGACCTTGCCGACTATAAGGCGGAGATTCCACAGTTTGCGCTATCGCGGGCGACGGCGGTGGCAAAGGCGTTGACACGAAGGATGCCCAGGCTGGGAAAGACCTTTGCGGTATCGGAGTTGCACCGGCAGAGGACGCGGGCGGTGGACCCTGATCCGTTCATGGTGCTCCAGGTGCTTGGGCACAATTTCTATTTGGATGTGTGGGATGAGCCAAACTTCGAGGGACGAAAGACGGTTTAATTCGGGAGGCCGGAGTGAGCGACGAATTCCAACAAATCACCACGTTCGCCCCGGCCTTCGACCGCCGCGATCCTGATCCGAAGAAGAACTTTGGCATCCACGGCGTTGAGTTGCGCATGGTGCTGAAGGGACCGGAGGGCGCGGTGCAGTTTCTGCTCTATACGAACTGGCAACTGCCGCACGTTCAGGAGGAGCAGGACCGTAGAACGCTTCTCCGCATCGCCATTGATCGCGAGGATGGCCGGATGCAGCTCAGGTGCTTTTACCATCCCTTGCCAGCCGATCTCGGCTATCACAGCCCGAAGCCGCATTACCCAGATCAGTTGCCGATGGGCGCGGAGAAATTTGACTTCGAGCACAAGGAAACGCTCAAGGGAGCAACGGGAGACATTGAGATTCCGACCAGGGTCAAGACCGGAACATTTGATCCCTGCGAGTGGCTGGACGGCAAGCCCTGCTACTACGACGGGTCTACACTCAATGCCGAGCCGATGTTTGAAATATTACTGCGTGAAGGCAGCGCGGGCGTGTGGCGCGAGCTGCGCGAGTATTACGACCAAGTGTTTCGGAGTGGGCGATGACCGACGAGGTGTCATTACGGGATCGGCTGACCGAGGCGGGGAACAAGTTTGACGGGCATGTCACGAACGGTTCCATAGAGGAACAGCTTAAGATCGTGAGAGAGATCGTCGTGGAGATGTGCGCCGAGTATCGCAACACCGTTCTAGAGGAAGCCTACCTCATCGCTCGTGGCGGTGACGGCAGATTCGAGAAGCAAGGCGCGCGGCAACTCTATTGGCTGGGCCGTTCGGCGGCGGCGGATGAGATTCGAAAAGCGAAAACAAAATGAAGCGACTCGATAATTCACGCGAACGAATTCGCCAAGCGCTCGACTGTGCCTGGGGAAGCTACATCGAGCAAGAAGGTAAGAAGAACGACCAGTGGCGCGACCAGAACCTCGGACAGCTCGGCGATCACATCCGTCATGAGATCGAAGAGTGCATGGGCAATATCCGTTGTGGCGAGCTGGGGTTCCTTCTACACAACGCGATGGACGTGATGGAACTGGGGGCCATGCTCTACGCGCGCGCCCAGGAAATCCTTGAAAACAGAAACCGAAAGTAGTCCAAATTGGCCCTCTTGCTTTATGCCCAACAAGATGGTAGTGTCCTGTTTCTCAAAAGCACGCACCGTGCTTTTCTGACTTCCCACGACGAGGTTTCGGAATGCAACTGGAGCCACTGAAGGTTCACGGGATCAGTTTTCGCGTAACGGACCAGGAGCGGGCGTTTCTCGTCGGGAAGGCGCGCACGAAACACTTGAGCGTAGCCGCGCTCGTGAGACTACGACTTTTTTACGACATGGAAGGAGGTTCGACCCATGGCCGAACCAACCGAACGACCAAAGTGTTTGCTCGACCTCTTCGCTGAAGTGGATGCGTTCGACGCGGAGCTGTTTCCGGTGAACGCCCCGTTTGACGCCGGGGACGACAGGGTGATCGGCGATGTTCCGCCCTGGGCGAGGAAGTTGTACGCGCTCGTGCGCTACTTCACCCGGCAAGCAAACGTGCTCGCTGCCGAGCGCGAATACAAAACGGCGGACGACTTCGCGGGCGACGAAGAACTCTGCGCGCTGCGCTATAAGGCGAATCTCTTGAACGAGTTGATGTACTTCATCATTCGCTCGGAAATTCAGAACGGTTTCAGCACGAGCTGCGTCGGCGTGCGCGAGAGCTGGCAGGTCGTCAGTACGACGCCCGACGATGACGACGACTTTGAAGGATTTCTCCGCACGATCCTAAAGCGGAAGAAAAAGGGCTGACGGGACCGCCCCTAAGTGTCCCGAGAAAGGGGACACGATGGGCCGGAAGCGTAAGGAGCACTGCCCGTGCCGCGCGTGGGTTGATTTTTTCCGCCGTGCGGCCTACATGCTCGTTGTTTTGTTCGTGGCTGCGATCTTAATCGCTGCCGTCGGCGGCGAATCCTTTTCCGCCCTCGGCTTCGTGAAGGAAGCAGCCGCCTCGCTCGCCGAAGCGGCGGGCGAGGCGTTTGGTGAACGCGGTTAGCCGACCAGGAAGGAGACTAGGGATGCCCATGACCATCACGGAGGCGCTCGCGGAGATCAAGACCATCGGCAAGCGCCTCGAAAAGAAACGGCAGGCCGTGATCGACAACCTCGGTCGCGACTCTCGCCTCAAGGACCCGCTCGCGGACGGAAATGGCATGACCAGTGTCAAGTTCGTGTCCACCGAGCGGCAGGCCATCAGCGATCTTGAAAAGCGCGTCGTGGCGATTCGCACGGCGATCCAGGCGTCGAATCTCACGACGCGCTGCAAGGTCGGCGAGCAGGACATGCCCGTGCAGGACTGGCTCAATTTTCGCCGGGAGATTTCCGTGGGCCGTCAACACTTTTTGATGCAGCTCAACCAATCGATCAAGAACCTGCGCGCGCAGACGCAAGCCAAGGGCGGCAAGGTCACCTTTGCGGGCGTCGCGCAACAGACCAACGTCACGACCGGGGATCAGCAGCCCGTCGAGGTTCTATTGAATCTCAACGAGCGCGAACTCCTCACGGAGCAAGAACAACTGGAACAAACACTCGGCGAGCTGGACGGGAAGCTTTCCCTCCTGAACGCCACGACGGTGATTGAGGTATAACGAACCTGCCTTCGGTAGCGAAACGGGAGAACGCGAGGAACAACAATTTCGGTCTTGAAAACCGAAAATTGCGCGAGCAAAGCGCTCAACGACTAGCTCAATGGCAGAGCATCGGAGTTGTAATCCGAGGGTTGTGGGTTCGAATCCCACGTCATTCGATTTGAAAGGTGAAAGTTAAGCGCGTTGAAAGCTCCTTCGCTCAAACTTGAAACCGGAGAAGTGAAAGTTGCACAAAACCAACTACATTCGTGATCGTCATGGAGACATGCGAGACGGGCATCCCTCACGGCCCGTTCCCCACGAAGTTGCTGCGACTGGGAGGCAGAAATATTTTGAAACCCGGTGGTAGGCTTAGAGGTAGCCATCCATAAGACTGGACCCGCTGTCCCGTGTGACCTCACCAGAGGGTAAAGTTGCCGGGATAACTCTGGAGCGGAAAATAGGCGGAATGTTTCCGAGTCGCGCGGACTTGTTCATTCGGTCGCATGACGTGCCGACAAGGAGCCTTGGTCCTTGAGTGTAATAACGCGCCGGGAAAAAGACTTTGGAGTGTACGGAGGGGGCCGCGCAATCGCCGTATATTCCAAGTAGGAGCGGGCGGTGGGACCAGAAGCTACCCCTCAGTGGCCCGAGTTCCACCGTCCGTGCTCTAAAACCTTTCAGAAAAGAAGGAGTAGTTTATGAAACAAGACTTGACGCAAATCACCATGGTGCTGGACCGTTCGGGATCGATGAGTGTCGTGCGCGACGCGACGATCCTCGGCTTCAACGAGTTCGTCGAGGGGCAGAAGAAAGCTCCGGGCGACGCGAGCCTCACTCTCATTCAATTCGACTCGGAAAATGCCTATGAAGTCGTTTTCGACAAACCACTAAAGGACGCTCCGGCGCTCACGGTCGAGACGTTCGTTCCGCGCGGCGCAACGCCGCTCCACGATGCCATTGGGCGCACCATCACTTCGCTCGGCGCGAAGCTCAAGCGTATGGCCGAGGCGGATCGTCCCGGCAAGGTTGTGATCGTCGTCATGACGGATGGCCTGGAGAACGCCTCGCATGAATACACTGCGCCACAACTCGCCGAGATGATCCGGCATCAACACGAGACTTATAAGTGGGAATTCATTTTCCTCGGCGCAAACCAGGACGCCATCATGACCGGCGAGAAGTTGAATATCCCTCTGGCACAATCCGTGACTTACGCGCACACCTCGGGGGGCACGCAAAATGTCATGCGCGCCACAACCGCGAACGTTGCAAGTTACCGCCGCACCGGCATCGCAGGACAGTCCCTCGCCTACACGAAAGAGCAGCGCGAGGAAGCGGCAGACGATCAAAAGCCAGCGTGAAGCGCAATTGCATCGTCGATGGCAAGCGCCGGAGGAAGCACAGGTTTGATCCCTGCACCCGGCGCTGTACACTTTGCGGGGCGAAGAAGAAGTGAGCCGTGCGATCCACAACTACGAGATAGCTCCCGACGGATCGTGGATTCGCTGCGGCCAGTGCGGACGCACGAGCAACAATACAATAGATGTGGGCATGAAATACTGCGGCTACTGCCACACTTGGCTCTCCAAAGGTTGCTGCGATTTCTGTTCCGGGGAATACGAGACATTTCATGACTACGAAGCGGTCGGGAAGTTTGTGGGCGAACTGAACGATGGCCGTGTTGTCCTTGATGGTGATCTTCTTTGGGCGGCGTGCCAGGATTGCGAACAACTTATTGAATCAGGGGATTGGGAAGGACTAATCTCGCGCGGCCTTGCCGGTTGCGACGCAAAGTGGGGCCAGGGAAACCATGGCATCGAGCGAGCCAAGGTGATCTGGATGTATCGCGGAGTCTTCGGAGATCGGTTCACGGTGACAAAGTGAGATACGGTCCCATGATTGGTAACAAGCTCGGCGCGCTCAAAGCGGCGACCGAGGGCAACTACCGCTGGATCATGCTCGCGATGATGGCGGCAGAGCTGGCGCTCCTGGCGGTGCTCGTCGTTCTGGAGGTGCTGCACAGGTGAATGCAAAAGAGGAATCCGGTTATTGGCTTCCCGAGATCGTCCATCTTCATTTGACCGCCCTTGAGGCTGGATGGCTAACTGCCGCACTGCAATTCGGCAAAATTGGTGACGTTGAGGTAAACGTGCGCGGACCAAACGGTGAGAAGATACCCTCGACCATGGCCCGTGCGATTGGCGAAAAGCTCCGAATCGCCTGGGAATCCGCTGTTGAGACGCACAGCCGTTAATGTTTCGACCGGCACCACCTATCGTGCCCTCCAAGGGCGGCTCAATCAGAAACTCGGCGAGTTCGGAAACTGCGAAGTAAAACTCTGGAGTGAACCTCTCCCAAAGACCTGGACGAGCCATAGGGAAGTCCCCTATAGGTTCAAAGCTCACGCGCTCAGGTCGGTTGACACGGATTTGATCCTCTGGCTTGACTCAGCCATTCTCCCACTTCGTTCGCTTGAACCCCTCTGGCAGCAAATCGAAACGGTCGGCTACTTCATCCCGGCCAATCCCGGCATGTGGAACTACGAGTGGACGGCAATGAGCGCCTATGACGATCTCTTCCCCGAGATCAGCCGCGAGGCAGCCATTGGCCTCAATAAGCGAATTCCTCACTGCTCCTCGGCAGCCTTCGGCTTCAACCTCAACTCCTGGATCGGCAATCGCGCCTACGGCGAGTTCTCGCGCCTCGCGAACACACGAGCGTTCTGTGGACCTTGGGCAAACGCGAACGGCCCGGACAAGGATCGCTACCAGGAGGAACACCTGAAGAAGCTCTACACGACCGCGCCGTGCGGACCACCGGACGTGCGCGGACATCGGCACGACCAGACGGCACTCAGTGTGATCGCCTGGAGGCTTGGCATGAACCTTGACAAGACACTGTATGGTCATGTCGAAGGCACGCCCGATCCAGGCGAGAAAGTGATCCTGTACCACAAGATATGACCTCCGCGTACGAAAAGAAAATCCAAGAGTTGTCCGACATCGCAGAGCATCTGGCCTGGATCACGGCGCATGCCAGAGGCAAGGTCATGGAGATCGGCGTCCGCGAGGGTCGCTCGACGGCTGCCATTCTCATGGGCTTAGCGCGCAACGGGGGGCATTTGTGGAGTATCGACAAAGAGAATTACGGCGATCTCTACTGCGATTCGCATTGGACATTCATTCAGGCCAACAGCCTCACGGAGTCCGAACGCATTCTCGACGCGACAAATATGAAGAGTAACCATCTATGGATCGACTTGCTTCTGATCGATGGCGACCACACGTATGCGGGCTGCCTCTCCGATCTCACGAATTTCGGACGCTACGCGAAGATTATTGCCATTCACGACACGAACTCGGAATGGCTCGGCGTGTGGCAAGCAGTAACCGAGTACTTCCGTTCGCCGTTTAGCGGCACATTCCGGCGCGCCGAGTTCCGCAATAAATCGAACGGCCTGGGGGTCTTGTATCGATGATCGGCGAAGCGTTCGAATATATGGCGGCGCATCCGGTTGCAGGAGTTCTCTGTGAGTTCGGCGTGTGGCAGGGACTTGGACTTGAAAGCATCGCGCAATACGCCCAGCAATACTTTGGATTCGTGCCAGCATTGTACGGCTTCGATTCGTTCGAAGGAATGCCGGTGACCGAGATCCCTCTTCACGATCTAAATAGGATCGTTTGGCGTCCGGGAGGCTACTCGGAAACGAGCGTCGAAGCGGTCCAGGCCCGCGTTCCCGCTGCGCATCTCGTGAAGGGAGTGTTCGAAACCCTGCCGCCGCTCCGGGAGTTTGGCATCACGAAGGTTCGCTTCGCGCGGCTTGACTGCGATATTTACGAAGGCTACCGCGATGCGTTGTGCCTTCTCTCTCCCTGTGTTCATCCAGGAACGATACTTCTGTTTGACGAAGGCGTAGCTCCAGACGATCCGAACTACCACGACGGGATTCGCGATTCCGGGGAACGTGCCATTCGTGAATGGCAGAAAGCGACAGGAAGGAAACTTCGCGTCCTCAATTCAAAGTGGACGGAAAGTTTGACGGTGGTCGAATGAAAACACTGATTGCGGGCGGCACCGGCATGATCGGTAGCAACGTGTGCCGCGTCTTGTCCAAAAAAGCGCACGCGACTGACTTGAAAGTCCTTGATTTGAAAACGAAATACGATTTCAGATTCCCGCGCGACTGCGCGTTTGCGGTAGACGATTGCAACCGGGTATTCCACCTCGCGGATCAGACGGCGGGCCTTGGATATGCCCAACATCACCACGGCGAGATGCTGACAAACTCACTCCTCATCTCACTGAATCTCCTGGAGGCCGCACGCAAGGCGGGCGTGACGGACTACCTGTACGTCTCCAGCTCCTGCGTCTACGCCGATCACTATATGAACGAAGCCATGCCGGAATACTACGCTGACGCCTATCTGCCGGAGCAGGCGAACGAAGGTTACGGCTGGGCGAAGCGCGTCGCTGAGAGGCAATGCCGCTACTACTACCTGGAGCACGGGATTCGTACGATCATCGTCCGACCGGCAAACATTTACGGGCCGTCGTACGACTGGTCGCGCCCAGTCGAAGACATGCACGTCATCCCCGCGCTCATCACGAAGATGCTGCGCGGCGATCCTGAGATCGTCGTATGGGGCAGCGGCAAGCAGGCACGCACGTTTCAATACGAGAAGGACGCGGCGCAGCTCATGGTGTGGCTCATGGAAAAAGGAACGGCTGGCGAAGCTTATAATCTCGGCGGGCATGAAGTCACGATTCAGCACCTCGTGGACGGTCTGGCAATTATGTGTGAGTACAAAGGAAAAATCACCTACGACGTTTCGAAACCCGAAGGACCGCAGCGCAAGGCTCAGGACACGTCGAAGCTCCAAGCTTGTCTCGGGTTTCATCCGCCGTACGACGGACTCGCCGAGACGGTGGAGGCCGCAAGGAGGACACTCCAATTATCTCGATCATGACACCCAGCCGGGGGCGGCCAGAGGGACTGAAGCGCATGGCAGCCTCGGCGCGAATAATGGCAACAAATCCCATCGAGATCATCGTGTGGCTCGATGCCTGCGATCCCGTGCTGACGGAGAACCTACACGTCTGCCGCGAAGAAAAGATCATGTATCTTATTGGCCCCCGCAGTGTGATCCATAGTTCGCGCTGGGATCGCTGCCTGCCGCTTGCAACGGGTGACATTTTGGCTCACGGCAATGACGACATCGTGTTCAGGACTCCTGGCTGGGACCGGATCGTCGAGGACTTTTTCGCCAAGTCCGAGGACAAGCTGTGGCTCGTCGGCGGCGACGACGCCTACTTGCGTAGTGAGACCCTGGCACCGCATCCCATCGTTCACAGGCGGTGGCTCGACGCGCTCGGCTATATCATCCCGCCCTACTTCGACGGGGAGTATGGCGACACTTGGGTGTCCGAGATCGCCACGAGGATCGAGCGACTAAAGTTTCTGCCTTACGTCTGCGAGCATTTGCACTTCAGCCGGACGGATTGGCTGGTCTGTCCAAAGTGCGGACGGGACGATGCCAACGCGAGCGTGGCCGGGGGAACCTACTGCAATGGCTGCGGATATCTCTGGGGCAAATCCCGGATGGATGAAACGGCTCGGGCGTATCTCGCGCGCTCGCAGGCCCAGAACCCTGCGGAAGTGTTTGCGTACCTTGAACCCGACCGTATCCGCGACGCTGAGAAACTGAAAGCTCTCCTTGGCACGCCATGGCGATCAAATTCGAAATCATGATCCTCACGATGGCGACGCGGGAGAAATTTCTCGCGCGAATGCTGGACTGCCTAGAGCCGCAACTCACGCCCGAGGTCAAGGTCACGATTCGTCTGTGCGATCCGCAGTACACGCTCGGCGAGAACCGGGAAATGCTCCGGCGCGCTTCGGTTGGCGAGTACATCGCGTTCGTGGATGATGATGACGTTGTGGCGTGCGACTACGTGAAGACGATCCTGCCGCTCCTCGATGGCGTGGACATCATTGGATTTGAGTGCCAGCTCTACGTGGACGGAATCCTAGAGGAAAAGCGTGACTACCACACGATCACGGCAGGCTCTTGGTACAACACGGACACTGCATACTACCGAGATATTTCACACTTGCAGCCGATTCGCCGGGAGATCGCACTAGCGGCTTCAATGGAAGGTGGGCATGGGGAAGATGGCCGCTGGGCGGACAAGATGCGCGCCCTGGGCGTCATTAAGACGGAACACTACATCCCGGATAAAATCATGTACTACTATCTCTTTCGCAACGGGAAGAATCGGGGAGCAATTTGCCCGAAGTGCGGGCGGGATTCAACCGTGATGGTCGAAGAAGGAACGCACTGCAATGGGTGCGGAACACTTTTCAGCCTTCGTCCAAAGACGCAGAAGTCGTGCCTTTGGATATAGCGAGACGGGGGTTTCACCGGACCCGCCACACCGGAGAACATTAGCGGGGGTCGCCAACCGCCCAAAGAGCGTGGAATATCCGTCTCCCCTCTTATTCTTTTGTGAGTAGCGGGTAGGTCTGATAGTCCACGGTGTGAAAATCGCAAACGTAGGCGGGATCAACTTCTGAATCATCCTCTGGCCGGAAAATTTCGCAGGTGTGGAACTTGTCCGTGACCCGCTCGAAAAAGTGAACGCAGGTTCGGCAGACCTCTTCGCCCTCGCCCTCCCCGTAGTTCACCTCGTTCCTATCGAACTTGTAGGGCCGGTTGTCGATCAGCCGCAGGTAGGAATCTTTCGTGATAGTCGCCATTTCAGTGTATCTCCGTCGGTGGAACTTCTACGTCGGACGGCCTGGATCGCGCTCTGGCTTCAATGGCCGCAATCTCTTCCTCTGTCAATTCGACAGCCGGTACGACTTTCGCAAACGATCTTCCACACTTCCCGCAGAATCGATCTGATCTGTCCCCGATCTGGCCGCAGGCTTCACACTTCTGCGGACTGACGAGCCGCTCCCCATCGCCTCGGCAGAACTGGTCCCCTGGCCGGGGAATTCGGACACAAATTGGGCATGAGAGCGCCTGGGTCGCGGGCGGCGGCGCGACCGGCTTACGATTCCAGGTGTGAGTTGGACACAAGCACCGGCAATCGCGGTCGGCGCAGGTCTCGTGGTGACCGGAGACGCAGGCTTCGCTATACCCCGGCATGTTCGGATTCCTTCCGGTGCCAGCGCGACATAGCCGCGTGACGGGCTTTCGCGCGGTTGGCTGCCGACTTTTTCGGGCTGGACACACGTCCACCCTTGGCTCCCCGGCAGCTCAGGCACGGGAAGGGCCGGTTGTGAACTCCGCAGATTCCTCGTGTTTCCGTTCCTCGCATCCGGTGAAGATAAACAAAATCGTTCCCAACTTCAATGCCCAAGTTAGATTTCGCGTAGTAAATGTCAACAATCGTGACAGCCATCTAGTTTGGATGTAGATTCCGAATCGTGCCCAACTTGCCGACCTGTGGAAACTTTCTCGCGGGAACCTGCGAGCGATCCGACGTTTATCTCTCAAAGGAAACCGACGCCGCGTATGTCCTGACCTGCCGCACTTGTCGATCCATCAACGTGTGGCCCAAGGAACGGGACGAAAGTCTAGGCCGCTACGAAGCGCACATGAAGAAGCTGGCCGCGCGGCAAGCTCAACAGCGATACGAGTCAAGCCGACCAGCGTACTCGCTGCCGATCAGTGGAGGAAAATGCTAACAGCTGAGGAACGAACCGCGCGATCCCTGCGCATGAAGGAGCACTGGCAGAAGAAGAAGGCGCAGACGGGTGAGCTGCCCGCCGATCCCGCGCTGCGCGAGGCCATGGCGAAGGTGCCAATGAACGCCGTTGTCGAGCCTGTTTTCCACAATCCACCGCCCGCACAGCCAAATCACGATCCGCTCGCCGTGCCGCACATCAGCGTCATGGTTGACTGGCAACACATCGCCATGATCGATGGACAGCACTTCTACGGCGTTCTCAAGGAAGAATTCGAGCGCGCGGGCCGCATCCTGAACGCACGCGCGATGGAGCGTGTCTCCGGCTACACCTGCTTCATGTGCAAAAAGCAGTTCCAGGGCAACCCTGGCTTCACCGATTTCAGCTACACCGATCCCCTGACAGGACTTTCGCCACGCGTCGATTGCTGCGGAGAACTATGCGTCATCAACTACAACGCGATGCGGATCAACCAGCGGCACCAGCGCGATCTCGCGCGTGCCGCCCAAGAACGAAATGGCTGATTTAATTCCATCCAAGCGTCCTCGGCTCTTAGTTTTCAGAGCAAAGAAACGTGGCCCGCAGGGGCCACTCGATAAGAAGGGCGAAGCCCGCCGGAACTGGCGCAAGGCTAGGGTTGCGCAGGGCCTATGTGCCGACTGTGCAAACACGTTGGACCGGTGCCGAGCAGCCCATGCCCAGCAATGCCGGGACACGCTCCAGCGATTAAAAAGCCAAGTGTATCGGGCGTATGGGAATAAGTGCCAGTGCTGCGGTGAAATGAACGAAGATTTCTTCACACTCGACCATGTGAATGGAGATGGCGCACGGCACAGAATCGAAATTTGCGGTAAAAATTCAGCAAATCCGCTCCTCATGTACCGATGGATCATTCGGAACGGATACCCGTCAACGATTCGCCTCTACTGCTACAACTGCAACATTGGTGCCTATCGCAATAGTGGCATCTGTCCACATCGAGAAGCCGAGGAAAAAATTGGCTAAGACGCACGATCCAACGTGGATGGATCGCTCGCGCTTGCTGTTGCAGCATCTACCCGTCAAGTCCCGCGAACACAATTTAATGGCTCCGTTCGTCTTCTTTCCGTCCCAGGAGAAGCGATTCCAGCGGATGCGGGAGCAATGGCGCAAAGAGGGGCAGATCAGGATCATCGATCTCAAGAGCCGACGTGTAGGGTTTTCCTCACAAACCGAAGGGCTTTTTTGGTGCCGGGGCATGGCCCTGCCCAACATGAACATGAAGATCGTGGCGCACCTTGCAACGAGCGCCGAGGAACTGTTCCGCGTCCCTGCCGATCTCTCGCGCGGTTACCCTGAATTTCCCCTGGAAGACGTTCAGCAAAAGCGAATTTATTTTCGGCACGCCGCAGGCGATAGCCATATGACGGTCGCGACGGCGGGCACGCCCTCGGCGGGACGTGGCGGCACGCTTTCGGCACTCCATCTCTCAGAAGCGGCCTCGTATCCTGACGATGAAATTTTCACCGCCATGATCTCGTCGGTGTCAAAGGGTCCTGGCAGCATGATTATCATCGAATCGACGGCCAACGGGCGCGATGGACCGGGCGCGGCGTTCGCGGAGTATTGGGACGAAGCGGTTGCAGGCCGGAACGGGTACATCCCCAACTTCGCCTCCTGGCTAGAGGACCCGGCATTCATTCGTCCTGCTGAGGAAGCCGAGGACGCGCCGCGCGACGATCTCGAAAAAGAACTCATGGCCGCTCCGTTCAAGGCGACGCGCGAGCAGATCGCGTGGATGCGGAGGACCAAAGCGGATGACTGCCGGAACATCGAGTCAAAATTCCTCCAGGACTTCCCGCACACACCGAGCGTCGCGTTTCAGGTTTCAGGCTATCCCGCACTCCCCAGGGAGGAACTTGCCTATGCTGAATCGACAGTCAAACCACCCATTTGCCGTGGTTCGTTTCAGCGCACTCCTGGAAGCACGGCCTTAAAATTCATCGAAGACGACAATGGTCCTGTGTATATCTGGAAGAAACCGTTCAGTGACAAGTTTCGACCCGATGCTTTTCACTATTACGTTGGCGCAGACGCCGCACTTGGCACAGACGAAGGAGATTTCTGCGCGTATGCGTGCCTGTGCGGAGAAACTGGAGAGCTTGCTTGTCGATTTGCTGAACGAATCGCTCCCGAAGTCCTAGCCGATCAGCTCGACATGGTGGGCCGTTGGTACAACCGCGCCATGGTCAACATCGAGCTGACCGGCAACCTCGGGCGCTGGGCGCTCATCAAGCTGCGCGATCAGTACCGTTACCCCAACCTGTACACCTGGAAGGGCCGTGACGACCGCAAGAAGGGCAAGAGCCGGAGCATCGCCATCGGCTTCGAGATGACGAACGCAACGCGCCGCCTGATTATCGACGCCGCGCGCAGCGGCATCCGCATGGGACTGAAGGCCGAGCCGGGAGCGCTCGTCATCAACGACCGCGCGCTCATGGAACAGCTCGGCATGATGACGATCAAGGAGTGGCGCTGGGACGTGGTGCGCGGCCACGACGACATCGCCGTCGCCTGGATGATCGCCTGCCTCACGCGCGAGCAATATCCCCCTCCCCGGATGCGTTTTGCCCCAAAGAACACGATGGACCCACAGAACCCGAGGGAGGTTCTGGAGATGCCGATCCGCGAGGAGATCGGGCCGATGATCCAGCGCGAAATGCGCATGTTCATGAAGGCAGCGAAGACGAAAGTGAGAGACCGGCTTGTCGGCATATAACCGAGGCGAGTTGAGCCTGGAGGCGTATCTCGTTCGCATCCTTGCGGCGCTGTGCCGTCAGGCGGGCGGCGAGCTGCGGATCAAGGGCGAACTCGTAGACGCGATCAACGAGCCGACGACGCTCCTGAAGGACTGGGATACGCGGACCCAGGAGCTTGTCTTGCGGACGCACATGGGAACTTTCGGCGAGGTGTTCCGCGTGGTGCCGGAGAAGCAGCCTACGAAGGAAGTGATCGCCGCCGATCCCTTGAAGCGCGAAGGGGAGCAACCGAGCCTATTCCAGGCTAAGGGTTCGACGCTAGACGATGAAAAGCTCCAGAAGCTTGAGCGGGACCTCACGAAGCGCCGGGTAGCGAGCATGATCGCGGAAGACTTGCGCAAGCGGCAGCGGCAACCCGAGGCACAATGACGGACAACTACCTTCCCGACGAGAGCGCGCGCTCGATCTACGAAAAGATTTGGGCGGACTTCGCGCGCGACCGCAAGGCGAACCGCACGACGGCGTACGCGAATCTCCAGCACGCGCTCGCCGAGCACGCCGCCGATCTCGTGCCTGCCTATTTCACGGCGAAAGAACACCTTACGGTCGTGGCCGACGTAGAGCAGTGGGCGAAGAACGACAAACCCTCGAACGTGAACCCCGTGGAAGCGGTTGCAAACTGGCTAGCAGGCAAGGGACCAGACCTCTCGCGTATCTCCATGATCCGCGAAGACAAGCCGCAATGAACCCGG
>Ga0307476_10001387_pt1 | contig 14800 bp, 8 predicted proteins | sample atmos_gasesECM2C_2_FD_203314 | JGI IMG/M metagenome (GOLD analysis project Ga0307476, IMG submission 203314) | Hardwood forest soil microbial communities from Morgan-Monroe State Forest, Indiana, United States - atmos_gasesECM2C_05 | ecosystem: Environmental > Terrestrial > Soil > Temperate... | reverse complement strand
GCATGCGGTCGAGAAATGCCGCGAAGCGGGCAATACGCAGGTCTTTCTAACAGAGCGCGGCACCAGCTTCGGCTATAACAATCTCGTCGTCGACATGCGTTCGCTCTCGATCATGCGCAAGTTCGCGCCCGTAGTTTTCGACGCGACGCATTCCGTTCAACTGCCTTCGGCGCAAGCTGACGAGCGGAGCGCCGCGGTCGCTGTTAGCGGCGGGCAACCCGAGTTCATCCCAGTACTGGCTCGCGCTGCGGTCGCTGCCGGCGTGGACGGCGTCTTCCTGGAAGTGCATGACAAACCCAAGGAAGCGAAGTCGGACGGAGCCAACGCGCTCGAGTCGACCAAGCTCCGAGAGGTACTGAAGGAATTGCTGGCCGTGAAAAAGGCGCTGGATGTGGCGCGGGCTACACCTTAGCTCTCGTTGCCCTTCTCCGTGGTAAATTTGAATCTCTGCATGAAGGAAATCGCTAACTGGGCTTTGAATGTCGCGACGATGCGCGGGGCGACCTATGCCGATGCGCGCATTGTCAACCAGAGAAGCCGCGCGCTTACCACGAAGAATGGCAAGGTCGGCAGCGCGTCTGACGCCGAGTCTGCCGGGATGAGCGTGCGAGTACTTGCCGATGGCGCTTGGGGATTCGCTGCTTCCGAAGACTTGTCTCGCTCCGGGGTCGAAGCCACCGCGGCCCGCGCGGTCGAAATTGCCCGCGCTTCGGCGCAAGTGAAGCAACAGGATGTTCGTCTCGCTCCGGAAACCCCCGTCACTGCCGAGTGGACGACGCCGCATGTGATCGATCCATTCTCGATTTCGGTTGAGCAGAACATTGCGCTGCTGCTGAACATCGACTCAGAGTTGCGGGCGGTTGCGGGCATCACCCTGGCCGAGAGCAACCTCAACTTCAATCGCGAAGAGCAATGGTTTGTATCGTCGGAGGGAACCGACATCCATCAGACGAAGTATTCCGCGGGCGCGGGGTACGCCGCGTATGCGTTTGCGGGCAACGAGATTCAGAAACGGTCCTACCCTAATTCTTATGGGGGACAGTGGCAGAACAAAGGCTACGAGCTGATCGAAGAGTTGAAGCTGGTCGAGAACGCGCGCCGCATCGCGGAAGAAGCTGTCGCTCTGCATCACGCCGAGCAATGCCCGGAAGGCACATTCGACATCATTCTTGATAGTTCTCAGCTTGGGCTGCAGATTCACGAATCCATTGGGCATCCGATTGAACTCGATCGCGTGCTGGGCATGGAGGCGAATTTTGCGGGCACTTCGTTCCTCACGCTCGACAAGCTGCGCACCCTGCGTTACGGCAGCGAGATTGTGAACGTGGTTGCGGACGCGCGCCAGGAGCACGGACCGGGCCTGGGAACCTTCGGTTTCGACGACGAGGGCGTTCCCGCGCAGTGCACTCCGATCATCGCCAACGGATTATTCACCGGATACCTCAGCTCGCGCGAGACCGCACACACCATTGGCGAGAATCGTTCCGGCGGAACGCTGCGCGCCGAAGGTTGGAATCGCTTGCCCATGATTCGCATGACCAACATCAGCCTGCTGCCAGGCGAGAAGCCGCTGACGCTAGAGCAAATGATCGCCTCCACCGATCACGGCATCTTGATGCAGACCAATCGATCCTGGTCGATCGACGACCGGCGCTACAACTTTCAATTTGGCTGCGAGATCGGCTGGGAGATCAGGCACGGCAAGCGCGTGCGTATGGTGAAGAACCCGTCGTATTCCGGAATCACGACTGAGTTCTGGAATTCGCTGGATGCTATCTGCTCCCGCGATGAGTGGACGCTCTGGGGCACACCGAATTGCGGCAAAGGCCAGCCGCAACAGGTAATGGGCACGGGACACGGGGCGGCGCCTTCGAGGTTTCGGGGGATCAAGGTGGGAAGCGCGTACAAAGGAAGCTAGTTCACGACAGAGACGCAGAGTCACAGAGAAGAGCTAAAGCCAGTTTAAATGCTAACCAGGGACCAAGCCGCCGACATCTTCGATCGCATTCGCAAACTCTCGACCGCTGACGAGGTCGAAGTCCTCTTCTCGGGTGGAAGGTTTGCGCTTACGCGCTTTGCCAACAATACCATCCATCAAAATGTGGCCGACGAGAACCATATGGTCTCCGCTCGTACGGTGTTTGGGGGACGAACAGCTCGCGCCTCCACTAACAAGTTTGACGACGACAGTTTACGGCGGGTGGTTGAATCTTCCGAAGCTTTGGCTAAGGTGCAACATCCAGATCCGGACTTGCTGCCTATGCCCGACAGTCGCGAAGCTGCCGGCAGCGCCGACGAGGGCGTCCGCGCCACACGAGTTCCTGCACGCCACTTTGTTGAGACTGCGGCCATCACGCCGCAGTTTCGCGCCGACGGCGTGAAGAAGATCGTCGATGTGGCGCAGAAACACAAACTCACCACCGCCGGCATCTTTTCCAGTTCCGAATCGGTCGAGGGTATTTTCAATTCGCGCGGCTTGAGTGACTGGCACAGGCAAACTCTCGCGGAAGTTTCTATCACCATGCTTGGCGCCGACTCTTCCGGCTGGCAGAAGACCAACTCGCCCGACGTGACCAAACTCGATCCGCTCAGCCTGGCCGAGGCTGCGGCAAAGAAGGCGCTTGATTCTGCGCGTCCCGCCGAGGTTCCGGCAGGGAAGTACACTGTGATTCTTGAGCCGGCTGCGGTGCTCGACATCGTTGGCTTCATGTTCTGGGATTACTCGGGCACGGCGATCCTCGACGAGCGCTCGTTCCTCAGCGGCCGTATCGGCAGCCAACTGTTCGGCGAGAACATCACCGTCTTGGACGACTTCACTCATCCCCTGCAAACCGGATCTCCCTTCGATGGCGAAGGCATGCGGCGCCTGCAGGTGCCGCTGGTTGAGAACGGAGTGGTCAAGCGAGTTGTCTACGCGCGGGGAACGGCCGCACGAATGAGGAATTCGGAATACAACAACAAGGTTGGACCCATCGAAGCCACCGGCCACGGATTCGTGCTGCCCAACGAAACGGGCGAGATGCCGCTCAACATCGTGTTCGCGGCTCCGCAAAATCCGCAAACTCTTGATCAGATGATCGCATCCACCGAGCGCGGCGTGCTGGTCACGCGGCTGTGGTACATCCGTGAGGTTGATCCTTACGAGAAAATCGTCACGGGCATGACCCGCGACGGAACCTTTCTCGTGGAAAACGGCAGAGTTCGCCAAGGCCTGCGCAACTTCCGCTTCAACCAGAGCTTGATCCACATGCTCTCGAAGGTCGAAGCCATGAGCGTGCCGCTTCGGTCTTCCGGCGAAGAGTCGTTCGACATGGTCGTGCCGGCCATGAAGGTCCGCGATTTCAATTTCACGGAAGTGACCAAGTTCTAGCGGATGCAGCATTTGGCTGCCCGCTTCCCTGCAGACTTCTACCGGGGGCGAATTTCCGCGGTAAAATCCCTCTAATCGGCTCATCCACAAGCAGTTAGCACCCTTTTGTTCCATGACTTCCGTAACTTTGCATGCCTGATTCCTGGGTGTACGCTGCCTCTGAGTTCCCCCAAAAGCAGAGGAAAGGTCTAATCGAGTCGTGGCAGCCGAGGCAGGCAAGGAACTGACGATTCCACCGCAGGCGGAGGGCAAGCACTATGCCGCAATGCAGAGTGCTCCCCGATTTCCCCTGCATCTGTCCGTGGAGCTGAACTCGTCGAGCGGAGCATGTTCGGCGGAGACGCAGAACATTTCTGCCAACGGCGTGCTCTTCGCCATGGATCGCGACGTCCCAGTAGGTTCGGTGGTGGACTTCACGATCCTGCTGCCGGGAGAGGTTGTGGGTTCCCGTCGCGATGTGCAGATTGACTGCCATGGGCGCGTGGTTCGGAGCTTTGAGGACCAGGGACGTCGCGGCGTTGGTGTAGTGATTGACGAATACCATTTCGAGCGGGCATAGGTGCAAAGAAACTGAATGGCGAGCACTTCGGTCAGCGTGGGAGAAAATAACGGCACTCATGAGAATGCTGGCACGGGCCAGTTTATTCGCGTGATCCTGGCCGATACCCAGGCTATCTTCCGCGCCGGGCTGCGCAAGATCTTTGCGCTCGAAGACGATATCCGCGTAGTCGGCCAAGCCGAGACGTTACCTCAGACCCAATCTGCAGTAACTAAGTTTTCCGCAGACATTCTGATTTTTGAGTCGGCGTTGGCGCCGAATCCGGTTGAAACGGTGGCGGAGCTGCTGCGGCAGGCGCCGCAACTGAAGATTGTAGTGGTCACGCCCGCGTCGGATGAACAGCTTACGCTGGAACTATTCCGCCGCGGAGCACATGGCATCCTGTCGCGCGAAGTGGAGCCGGAGACTCTGGTCGATTGTCTACGCAAGGTCGCCGCGGGCGAACCCTGGCTTGAGAGCCAGGCTATTCATTGGGTGATGGAAGCCTACCGCGGCCACAATTTGCGTCCCTCGGGAGCGCGCCCGAAAGTCCAGCTCACGCCCAAGGAAACGCTGATTGTTTCCTGCGTCACCCAGGGCATGAAGAACAAAGAAATTGCGGTTCGCGTGGGGACGACCGAGCAAGTCGTAAAAAACTATCTGCGGAAGGTATATGACAAGCTGGGCGTCGCAGATCGCCTCGAACTGGCGCTGTATTGCATAAGCCATCACGTCGTCGATGGAGTTAAGCCGCCTCCAATACCTGCAACCGCGTCACAGAATGGCGACATAGTCAATGCCGCGGCCGCCGGCGCGGCGGCGGGCGCAGCCTCTTCGAATGCGCCGGTCGCACCCTCCAGTTCAGACGTGCCCAAGAACAATCCGCCACAGAAGACCTCCTAGACTGTTAATTTCAGCCACTTCGTTTTGCGCATCCGCATTTGTGCCCGCAGTACGGCTGTGTCGCCTATTTGCGCTAGTGCGCCTCTGACCATAGAATAAAAACGAAGCCAAGTCGGCGTGAATCCAGTCGACTCGGCGCGGTGCGATCGCCTATCAGAGAGCGATCGTTCGTCCCAGGTTTTCGCCGGAGAGATGGCCGAGTGGCTGAAGGCGCACGCTTGGAAAGCGTGTTTACTCGAAAGGGTAACGTGGGTTCGAATCCCACTCTCTCCGCCATACTTCCTACGCGCATAAACACTGGACTGGGCGTCGAATAAGTTTGCGGTTAGGGGTAGGCCGCTGCAATGACCTCACCGATCTGACCGGGGGAGAGTATCTAGTTTTTCATACATAGAAGGCGATTGAGACAGATGTGGTTGGTTTTGCTAATAATCTACATAGCAGATAGGCTCTGAGCTTTGAGACAAAGAATCCGCACTTGGGCTTTCACCACATTCGAGTGCGCTTGGGCGACCCTTTGAGAAAGGCGCTGGCCCTGTGCCGGACAAGCTAACTGGGTGCGAGGAGAAGAGGAGCAATAGGGCTCTAATGCCCATCGAGCGCAACTGGTAATAAATCGTCATCGCACTCATGGACCCATTTTCCGGCCACGACGTCGGGATAACGCCAATCGAGATAGAGATTTATTCTGGAAATATTGCCGCTGCGAAATTCTAGTGTTGCGGTAAAGGCGGGAGCGCCAGCTTCTGCTGAATCCCTGCGCCCTCGACGACGGTGTAAATGAAGTCCGCCGGCAGGTCGCGCAGAACTTCGGTTTCGCCATTCGGCCAGCGCACCCTTACTTCACTCATCTTGTCGTTTGCCGCTAAACCGAAGTGCAATCGCAAGTCATTTTGCGAGAGGTAGCTGGCGCCACCGCGCACTTCACTGAACTGCACGAGCGCGCCGGCTTTCACCGTTACTCGCGCGCCAATCGCGGCCTTGTTGCTTTTCATTCCCACCAGCTTAAACAAGACCCTGTGATTCCGGCTGTCGTTATGATTCAGCAGGAGCGATGGCGGCTCGCCCACATTGAGCACGACGATGTCGACATTGCCGTCGTTATTGATGTCTCCAAAGGCCGCGCCCCGCCTCGATTGCGGAGGCATGCTCGCCAGCGCCCGGGAAACGTCTTCGAAAGTTCCATCGCGATGATTGCGGAACAGCAGCATCGGCTGCCGGTACGGCGTTCCTCCGGGAATCGTGTCGACCTGGGGGTAGACGTGGCCGTTGGCGATAAACAAGTCCAGCCAGCCGTCATTATCCATATCAAGGAACGCGGTGCCCCAGCTCACGAAGGGATAAGTTGGCTTCATCAGCTTGGCGCGCACGCTGACGTCGGCGAAATTGTCTTTACCGAGGTTGTGATACAGGGTTGAGCCTTGCTCAACAAAGTTGGTGACGATCATCGACAGTCGGCCTTCGTGAAGATAGTCGCCCCAGTCGACGCCCATCGACCCTTGTTCCATGCCGTCACCACTGAGCGCGACCCCATCCAGCAGTCCGACGTCCTCAAAAGTTCCGTCGTGCTTGTTTCGGTAGAGAAAGTTCGGCCCGGCGTCGTTTGCCACATAAAGATCAGGCCAGCCGTCATTCTCATAATCGCCCCAGGTCGCGCCTAAGCCGTAATAATGATGGGGATCATCCACTCCCGCCTTCTTTGACACTTCTTCGAACGTGCCGTCACCCTTGTTATGAAACAGCAAATCCGATTCGCCGGGCATGCCCCACGGACCACACTGCACCAAGACTCCCTTGAAGCGACAGAAGCGCGGATCGTTGCCGAACTGCGGCAGGTTGTCGATGTCGACGTGCACGTAACGTGAGACGAAGAGGTCTACCCGGCCGTCGCGATCGTAGTCGGCCCAAGCGGCTCCCGTGCTGAAGCCGCCCGCACCCACGCCAGCCTTTTCCGTTACATCTTCAAACTTGCAGTTGCCCAGATTGTGATAGAGCGCGTTGCCACCGTAGCCGGTGACGTAAATATCCTGCAGACCGTCGTTGTCGTAGTCGGCCACGGCCACGCCCATGCCCCAGCCCTTGTGAGTGAGGCCGGCGGATTTAGTGATGTCGGTGAAATGGAGCTCGTTGTTCTTTGAATCGTTGTTCTTTGAATCGGCGTTCTTTGAATCGCTATCCTGATGATAGAGCGTGATCATTAAGTCGCCGCCCTGGCGGTAGCGCTCGACCGTGGAGCCGTTGACGGTGATGATGTCGAGCTTGCCGTCGTTGTCGCAGTCGATCAGTCCCACCCCGCCGCTCATGGATTCGACTATGTACTTTTTGTCGGGAGAAGAAATGTGCGGCACCGTCAGCCCGGCTTTCTGTGCGACATCTTCGAACTGCGGGATGGATTGTTCGCTGGGATCTTGGGTTTTTCGTGACGATGAACTTACAGGAAGCTTGGCTGGAGAAGACTGTGCGAACAGCATCGCAGTCAGTAGCCATCCCGTCCCGAAGGAAAGCGTCCACACGGAAAGCAGTGCTCGCATAGGCAGGAAACGATTATACAGGCGTGACAAGGCGGCGCTGGAGCTCAAAGTTGGCGGTCAAAACATACAGCTATATCGATGCGTGGGTTAGAATTTGGCGTATGCGAATGCACGTTCGGCAGATGGCGAGAATCTCTGCACTGTGGCTGCTGATCGTGCATTGTGTAGCGGCTCAGACGCAAGTGCCGCGCAACACACAGCCCCCAACTGACGAGGAAATGCAGCTCCACATATACCTCGACCATGCCTCGGAAGCGATGCACAAAGGCGACAATGCGGCTGCAGCCGAAGCTTTGCGAAGCGCATTGAAGATCGATCCGCATTCGCTCGCCGCTCTGAACAATCTGGGAATTGTGCTGTCCCGGATGGGGCAACCTGCCGAGGCGATCCCGTTGTACGAAAACGCGCTGAAGTTCCACCCCGACGATCCTGCAACAAAACGCAATCTCGCCATCGCTGACTTTAAAGCCCAACGCTACTTGCCGGCGTGGCGCTTGCTTCGACCATTGTCGACGGCGTATCCAGGCGACTTTCAGATTCTCGATTTGGCCGGGCTCTCGCTGTTTGCTCTGGATCGTTATCCGGAAGCAGCCGGGTATCTGGAACGGGCGAACCACGTGGAGCCGTCCGACCTGGAGACGCTCGACATGCTCGGCAAGGCTTATCTGCGGATGAAGGATTACAAGGCGCTCACGGGCGTGTTTGCTCGAATCATGGAGGTGAATCCGAACTCGGCATCCGGTCACATCATGATGGCTGCGGCCTACGATCAGATGTCGGATCGGGCGGAGGCTATCAAAGAATATCAAGCGGCCGAGGCTGCCGATCCGAACTTCATGGGAGTCCATTCCGGCCTGGGCTTTCAGTATTGGCGAGAAGGCGAGAACGAACTCGCCGAGAAGGAGTACCGGGCAGAGTTGCAGCGCTTTCCCACTGATCCGGTGTCAAACTGCATCCTGGCGCAAATCCTGTTGAACAACTCACAGCTTGCAGAGGCTGAGTCGCACTTCCGCGCCGCCATCAAAGTAAACCCGCGTTATGGGGAAGCTCTTTTCGGCTTGGGTAAGACGGAGATCGCGCTGAACCATCCCGCGGCTGCCCTCAGCCCGCTGCGCAAAGCAATTCAGGTTAACCCCGACTATGCGGAGGCACATTTCGTACTCGGCACGGCGTTGCGGCAGTCGGGACATGCAGAGGAGGGGAAGCGGGAACAAAAGATTTCGATCGATATTCAGGAGAAGAAACGCTCGGCTGCGATCGATAAGGCCGGAAGCCGCGACCGCCAGAAATAGCATTCTTGCCCTGGCATCATTCGAAATAAGAACGGCGCACGTCGTTAAGGCGTGCGCCGTTGTCTTGTCGTCTGATCTTGCGATCAGAACTGGAATTTGAATCCAAGCTGCAGAGTGCGCGGGTCGTGGTACGCAGTAACGGTTCCGAATGCACCACCAGCCTGGGGTGTTGTGCAGCAGCTCGTATTGATCGCGCTCGGGCTGCCATGATTGAACGTGTTGAACGATTCAAACCGGAGCTGTGCGCGCACCCGCTCGCCAAGATTAAAAGTCTTGTGCAGCGACGTATCCCATAGCTGGAACCCGGGACCTAACACCGAACCCGGCGCCTCGTTGCCGAAGGCCCCAGAAGCCAGGGAGAAAGCCCCGGTATTAAAGAATTCAGCCGGGGTTTTCGGCCCGTTGACATCGCCGCTCCGGTTGGTTCGGATTTGAATCAAGCCTTCGCGTGCTAAATTAATTCCTGAGAAATTGTTTGCCACCGTGGCGAACGGATCGGTGCCCTGCGTCACCGTCGTCGACTGACCGGTTTGGATGTTCGCGATGCCGGCGATTTCCCACCCGCCAAGCACGTAACCCTTCCAACTGTGCTCATTCTTAAAGAATGGTAATTCGTAAACATAACTGAGAATGAAGATTTGAGGAGTGTTGAGCGTGGACAAGCCGTAAGCGGCTCTTACGTTATACGTATCCTGGATCCCCGAGTCGCGATCAACCGATTGCGTGGTCAGGAGCTTCGAATACGTGTAGGCAACTCCCAGGGTCAATCCATTAGTCATACGCCGATTCAACGAAATCTGTAAGGAGTTGTAGTTGCTCGTGAAGACGGGATTCCGCGATCGGATCGACCCAAAGCCCGGGAAATTGACCAGTGCGTTGGCGTCCGAGTTGGGATTCGCAAGGCGCGCGGCCACGGTGGGTTGATTAAGGTCGATGTCCCCGAGCAGATGGACGCCCTTGGTGCCGACATAGCCGACTTCGAGAACTGTGTTTCGCATTACCTCATGCTGGACCGAAAGATTGAAATCCTGGTAACTCGGAACTTTGAAGACCGGAGTTCCCGTTACCACAATGTTAACGGGGGTCACGGGAGTAGGTGCCGCTGACCCGTTTTGCACGTTGTCAAATATGTTGAAGCTGGACGTTCCGTTGTTGTTGATCGCCGATGTTTGAACCAGAGGCGGGTCGTCGAAGGCATTTTGCTCCCAAATGCCGTTGAGAGTGCGGTCGTAGAAGATGCCGTAGCCGGCGCGTACCGCCCACTTCCCATTTCCGAACGGGTCGTAAGCGAGACCGAATCGCGGGCCGAAGTTCTTGTTCGAATTGGGATTCACCAGGCTGCCAAACGGAGAGCAGCTCGCCGTGGAAGAGATCGCCTGGGCAGCGGAACAGGCAGTGCCTGTGGGGAAAACTAAACCATTGGCATAGGTGGCGCTGTTGGCGTTCGGGCTCCCCGTGACCATCTTACCGGTGGCGGGATCGATTGCAGGAGCGCTGCCGGAAAGGAATCGCGAGGGATCGAAGTTTAGCAAAGTGTTATTGCTGTCTGACGGGGAGGGGAAATAACTGTACCTTAGCCCTAAATTCAGGGTGAGCCGCGGCGTGACCTTCCAGTCGTCCTGGACGTAAGCCTCGAAATTCACGTAGTGAAGGAACGGGATCGTATCCTTGCTTTGCTGGGAGTAAGAGTCTGCCTGTCCCAGAAGGAAGTTGGCAAATTCAGCATCTCCGCCGGCGGCGGTTGCGCCAGTGGCCGTGTGGTCCGAAAAACTGAAACTTGCCGCGCCACTGTCGCCATTCTCAGTCTTGATCATCCACATGGCCGTAACCCCGGCACGAATCGTGTGGTTGCCGTGTTGAATCGAGATATTGTCGAAAATGTTGCGATCTTTATTTCGCTCGAAGTAGGGCGCACTTTGGTTCGCCAAGCCCACGTTACCTGACGACGCAAAGGCGACGCCCGGCGCGCGACCGTACGGGTCCTGGTACGTGGTGAGGCCGGTGAGCGTGCTCGTGAACGCGGGCGAATCCGCAATTGCGTTCGACAGCACGGAATTGATGGCGCCGTAGGCATCAGCGAATTCGACTTCGTTGACTACCTTCGGAGACAGAGTTGCTGTCGCGCTGAGTACAAGATTGCGGCCGGGCGTGTTGAGAGACGTAGGTTCAACTCCCGGATAGTTCGCAGAACCCCAGAGGCCAAACGGGAAACTATTTGGCACTGAGTCCTGCATGTAACGCCCATACACGCGGATCTTGTCCCCTATGTTCTGGTCAAGACGGATATTATCCTGCCGGAAATTGTTCAACTGACTGAAATCCGTGACCAATTGTCCGTTGGCGTTTGCCGGAAAGGCGCCCATAAAACCACTTATGTAGGCGGCTGCGTTATGGCTTTGGCACCCAGGAACTGAGAGGTTGATTTGCGAAGTTTGGGGCGTAGCCGAGGTGGGTTGCGTTGCGCTCGGAGCCGTGCTGGTCACACAGCCCGGTATGTTAGGAAAAATGGGAACCGAATTTACATAGAGACCTTCGTTGACTGACCCCTTATTTGTGTCCAACGCCCAAGGGAATGTGCCTCCAAGCTCGCCGGACGTTGGCACGGTGAACGTTTGTGGATCGGGTGTATTCGCCTTGCGCCACTCTTCCGCCCAGAAGAAGAAAGTCTTATTTTTGTCGGGATGATACACCTTGGGAATGATAATCGGCCCGCCGATCGTGAAGCCGAAGTCGTTATAGTGCTCAACTGGGGTCGGGAACGCCGAGTAAGGAGAGCCTGCGGCAATGGATGCGCGATCCGTGAAGGTGTTCGCGTTGTAATCGTTGTTGCGGTTAAATTCGTAGGCGCTGCCGTGGAATTGGTTGGTGCCGGATTTTGTCTGTACGACAATCTGCCCGCCACCGCTACGACCGAACGACGCATCGTAATTGCTCCGCTCCAGCGTGAACTCCTGGATTGCATCGATGCTGGGCGTGTTAAGGAGCGTGCCGTTCGAGCCACTATCGTTGATATCGGCGCCGTCCACCGTCCAGTTGTTCGCCCCGGATCGGGCGCCATTGACCGAGATCACAGTGTTGCTTTGCAGGCCAAATCCGGGCTTATCGCCAAGCTGGCTGGAGACACCCGGTTCGAGCAATACAAGCTGTTCGAAGTTACGATTGCTTAACGCCAGCTCACGGACCTGGTCCCCGGTGACCGTTCCCGACTCTTCCGCCGTCGTGGTTTGAATGGGAGTGTTTTCCGCGGTCACTTCGATGGTTTCGCTTGCTCTACCGGTCTTCAACTGCACGTCGAGAGTGTGCTTTTCGGCTGTGTTCAGGATGACTTCATTGGCCACGTAGGTCTGAAAGCCGGCGTTCTTGACCGTGACCATATATCGGCCCGCGGGGAGGTTCGTGATGTTGAAATAGCCGGCGCTGGTGGTGGTCACAGAGCGGACATCGACGCCGGTCTCATTGCTGTGAACCACGACCGTGGCGTTAGCCACCAGGGCTCCGCTGGCATCGGTCACCGTACCTGTAAGCGTAGCCGCCAGCTCTTGCGCCAGCCCTGCGGTCGACAAGCCAAGGGTGACTACGCAGACCGCTAGGAATAAAGCCAGCTTCTGCGGCGCCCCACGCTCATCGTCTCTTACGTCTCTACGCCTTCCGTACGTCAATTTCGTCATCGCAGCGCCTCCTGAAAGCACTTACCAACCAGGTTACAAACTAGCCCCTAATACAAACGAACTATGCTATATAGCACGCAATGGCCTATAGTCAAGAAAAAAAGCAATAGTGTGAAAAAAAGCGTCCGATTCGGGCCTTCCGGGTTCCGTTCCCTCACCAGAGAGGAACCCCCAAAGGAAAAGTTGTAGCTCCAGAGCAAGTCCCAAATCGGGAAATGACTGCGTCAAGTGCACATGATTACTCGTTGCCGGCCAGATTTGGCGCTGCCCCACATTCTGATCCGACGCGCGCGTAGCGCCGTTTCAGCTTCCATCTTGTGCCAATCCGTGTGTGAAGGACCATCAAACGCCATCTTTCAGGAATTGAGCTTTACATCAAACTCTCAATAAGCTATATAGCATAAGGCAGCCCAAGTGCTCGCATCAGGACTTGCCGACGGCGGCACACCATTTAAGAGATTCTGGAAGCGATGGACTTGGAAGCCATAGACTATGTCTGGAAATCATCGCAATCGGACTCCCGCCTACAAGAAAATCCAGAGCGAGATCCGCAACCACATTGCTTCCGCTAGCCTCAGGCCGGGGGATGCGGTTGCGTCTGAGCGCGAATTGGCCAAAACCCACAGGGTGAGCCTCATGACGGCTCGCCACGCCTTGGCCGGCCTGGAACACGAGGGAATCGTCGAACGCCGGCTCGGGGCAGGCACCTTCGTTGCCGTTCCAAAAATCCACTTCAATAAGTTGATGAGCTACACCGAACAAATGTCGAGCCGTGGTTTGGCTCCGCGCTCCCGCGTGCTGGTGGCAAAGGTGATTGAGGGGGAGCCGGAGGTTGCGGCCAGGCTGGGGCTGCCGGCAGCCAGCCGAGTGGTAAGGATCCAACGTCTCCGGCTGACAGGGGAAGAGCCATTTGCACTGGAAACCTGCTACTTGGCCGCGGCCGAATTTCCCGAACTGGCCTCGGCCCCCCTGGGACGGAGTTCGCTGTTTGCGATTCTCGAGAATGACTATGCGACGAAATTGGCATACGCAGACGAAGAAGTGGATGCGACATCGGCCGACGCCAACGTTGCGGAACTCCTTGGTGTGCCTCGGGGAGCTTCGGTGCTGCGTATTCGCCAGATTATCTATTCAACTAAGGGCAAGGCTGCGATTTATGTAGTCGGTTTCTACCGTTCCGAACGGCACACGCTATTTATCCGGCGTTTCCGCTAAAGCGGTGCAGCCGGCGGCCGTGAAAAGAGGCCACGATGCATTTCGCAGTTGCCATGATTCTCGCCAGTCTTGCAGCATCGGCGGGCGCGCTCAATCAGTCAATGCCGGCGCAAAGCCCGGTTCCTGGGTTCGTCAACGCTGGGTTCGTGAACACTCTGATGCCGCAACCCTCGCATCTCTCTACGCAGGAAGGGCGGCTCACCCTCTCACCCTCCCTTGCTTTCATCACCGACCATTACAGGGACGCGCGCCTCAACGCCGCCATAGCGCGTAGCCTTGGTCGAATCGAGACACAAACCGGTATTTCGATTCCAACCTCTCCGTCAGCCGCTGGCGCATCCGTGGCGCTGGCCATCAGTGTCGATGGACCCGGCGAAACCCTCCAGTCGGTCGATGAAGACGAGTCTTACTCTCTCGATGTCAGTCCCTCGGGTGCGCGCCTCCGCGCCGCTACAGTAGTCGGAGCCATGCGCGGGCTCGAAACCCTGCAACAGCTCGTACAGACAGATCCAACGGGTTATTTCCTTCCCGCAGTGTCGATTCGCGACACTCCACGTTTTCGCTGGCGCGGCCTCATGATCGACTGCGGACGACACTTCATGCCGGTTGAGGTTCTTAAGCGGATGCTCGACGGAATGGCCGCCGTTAAGCTCAACGTCTTCCATTGGCATCTTAGCGAAGACCAGGGCTTCCGGATCGAGAGTCCAGCTTTCCCCCGGCTTACTGAGCTGGGCTCTGACGGACTTTTCTATACTCAGGAGCAAGCCCGCGAAATTGTTGCCTATGCGCGCGAGCGGGGCATCCGTGTCGTGCCTGAGTTCGACATGCCGGGACACACCGGTGGATGGTTCGTCGGATATCCCGATCTCGCGAGTGCTCCCGGTCCCTTTCACATCGAGCGGGAGTTCGGCGTTTTCGATCCGGTGATGGATCCAACGCGCGAAAGTACCTACAAGTTTCTCGATACTTTTATCGCAGAGATGGCAGCCATCTTCCCCGATCATTTCATGCACATCGGAGGGGACGAGAACAACGGCAGGGAATGGAAGGCCAATCCGCGGATCCAGGCTTTCATGGGCGAACACAATCTCCAAGACACAGCCGCCCTGCAGAATTATTTCAACCAGCGTCTGCTCAAGATCCTCGAGAAGCATGGTAAGCACATGATCGGCTGGGACGAAATTCTTACGCCCGATCTGCCCAAGGACGTTGTCGTTCAGAGCTGGAGAGGCTTCGATTCACTGGCCGCCGGAGCGAAAAACGGGTACAGCAGCATTCTCTCC
>Ga0307476_10001385_pt1 | contig 14822 bp, 19 predicted proteins | sample atmos_gasesECM2C_2_FD_203314 | JGI IMG/M metagenome (GOLD analysis project Ga0307476, IMG submission 203314) | Hardwood forest soil microbial communities from Morgan-Monroe State Forest, Indiana, United States - atmos_gasesECM2C_05 | ecosystem: Environmental > Terrestrial > Soil > Temperate... | reverse complement strand
TTCCCGCCGCCGGCGCAGATCGCCGCGTGGCTCGGCGGCGACGTCGACCTCCAGCCGGTCTCGCTGCCGCGCGACTGCCAGGACTGGATGCTCGGCTCGTTCTGGGCTCATCCCGAGCGGGTGCTCGACCCGGACGCGCGCAGCGCGACCTCGGGGTTCGCGCGGATGGCTCCCGGGGTCGTCGATCGCATCGTCGCCGCGCTCGGCCGCGACCTCGCGGACGGATCGTGGGCCGCGCGCCACGGCCACCTGCGCGAGCTCGCCGAGCACGACGCCGGCCTGCGCCTGATCATCGCGCGACCCTCGTGACGCGACTCGCCGCGACCGCTAGAACTTGAACTTGCGGTACGGGTCGTACGAGAGCGCGTCGGCGGCGAACGCCGGGTATGGATCCACCGGCGACGTTCCCGCGCCCCCGGCCACCTCGGCGAGCGCTTGCGCCGCGAGCTCGTGAATGCCTCGCCGCGGCCCGCGCGGCTTGATCTGCCTCTTCATGCATCGCCTCCCTCTGCCGCGCCTGGCGCGGCCCAGACTCCCGATATCATACAGCATCGGGAGCACTGCGGTCGACGCGCTCTCGACCGCGCTACCGTATCGCGCGGTCGAGCTCCCGGTACGGGTCGCGCGCCACGACGGCCTGCCACGCCGGCGGCGGCGGCCAGCGCGCGAGGTAGCCGCGCCAGCTCGCCGGATCGTCGAGCGTCGCGAACAGCCACCACGCCCAGCGGTCGACGTCGTCGGCCCGATCGATGTCGTGGACGATCGCGTCGCGCGGAGGGTGGCCGCCGAGCCAGGGAGGCGGGAGCGCACCGTGCGCCACCATCAGCGGGATCAGCTGCTCGATCCCACCGGTCAGCGTGGCCCACGCGGGGCCCGCGCGGCGGGCGCGCACGGCGGCGACCACCGGCGACCACGCGCTGGACGGCGCCGGCTGGGCGTCGAGCCACGCGGTGCGGTCGGCGCATTCGGTGGCGAGCCAGCGCGCCCACCACCCGATCTCGCGCGTCAGGTAGCGCCAGCCGTCGGCCGGCGACCCGGCGGCGACGCGCCACGTCCAGGGAGCGGTCATCCCGCCCTCGCGCCGGGCGTTGCGGACGTACACGGGGTACGCCACATCGTCGCCCACCAGCCCGAGCGCGTCGATCTGGGCGCGATCGAGCTGGAGCGCGCCGCGCGGGTTCGCCCGCGCCAGCGGCGGGAGCCACGACAGCAGGAACGAGGCCCACGGTCGCGGCGCGCGAGGGTGGCGCTGGAGGTAGGCCAGCGCCGACGGGAAGTCCACGATGCGCCGAGCCGCGTACGGGAACCAATCCATCAGGTAGTCCTCGCCGCAGCCCATCCGCCAGCCGATCGAGCCGTACTGGATCCAGGGGTACGCCGCCCACGGCGGCTCGAGCTCGGGCTCCCCGTCGGGTTCGTGACTCATCGCCACCAGCATAGCCGACGCCGGCAGCGCGGTCGCGATGGACCGCGGCGCCCGGGCGGCGTTCGGATCGCGGCTGCTCGACGAAGCGCGCGCACCCGGCCGCGGCCGCGGGCTATGCTCGAGGACGGAGGATGCCCATGCTCGCTCGGTCCCTCGCGGTCGGCCTGCTCGACACCCGCGCACCGTACGTCCAGGCGATCGAGCTCTACAAGGCGGTCGCGGAGAACGGCACCGAGGCCCGGCTGCTGGCCGACGCGCAGGCCGGCCACGGCCCCGGCGATCCCAGGGGCGTCGTGGTGTGGCAGCAGGCCATCGTCGGCTGGTTCGCCGCGCACGGCGGGCCGGCGCTCCCGGGCGCGGCGCTGCCGAAGTGAGCCGTGGAGACCAACCTCGACAAGGTCCGCGCGTACTACGCCTCGTTCGACGAATGGGGCCGGCTCGATGCGCCGGAGGGCGCGCGCGAGCTCATCCGCGCGCTCGAGATCCTGGCCGACAACCTCGCGCCGGGCGCGCGCGTCCTCGACCTCGGCGGGGGCCCGGGGCGCTATGCGATCGAGCTGGCGAAGCGCGGCCATCGCGTGGTCCTGGCGGATCTGTCACCCGGGTTGCTCGAGGTTGCCCGGCAACGGGTCGCCGAGGCCGGCGTGCCAGGCGTCGAGTCGCTCGATGTCGTCCATGCGGCGGACCTCGGGCGCTACGCCGACGGATCGTTCGACGCCGTGATCGCCTTCGGGCCGTTCTATCACCTGGTCGCCGATGCCGAGCGCCGGCGGGCGGCCGCCGAGATTCACCGTGTGCTCGCACCGCACGGCCAGGCGTTCATCGCCTTCATCCCGCGACTCGCCGGCGTGATCGCGCTGATCGATCGCGCGGCGACCCGGCCGGCGCAGGTCCCGGACGCGGTATTGCGGACCGCGGCCGACACCGGCGCGTTCTCGAACCCGACCCCGTCCGGCTTCCAGGAGGGCTACTACCCGCTGCCCGGCGAGATCGAGCAGCTGTTCGTGGACTCGGGCTTTCGAGTCGACGACCTGCTGTCGCTGAAATCGATCGCCAACGATCGCGCCCACCAGGTGGCGCGACTCGAGCCGACCGTGAGGGCCGAGGTCGAGCGCCTGGCCCGCGCGCTGTGTCGCCGGCCCGAGGTCATCGCCACCTGCGGGCACGCGCTGCTGGTGGCGAGGAGATCGCCGTGAGCCGACTCAACCGACGGTGCGGCGGCGAGGACGGCGGCGCGCAAACAAGTAGATGAATGCTCCGATGATGCCGGCAAACACGATGATCAGGATCCACACGACCTTGTCCTGCTGGTTCTCGTATCGGATGCAATCGAACAGCATCCAGAACCAGACCACCGTCATGGACAGGATCAGCATGATGACGATGAACTCGCCCAGTCCCGGCATGCTGGGCAGTATGTCCTGAGCGTTCCCTTGATACAACATCGAGTTCCTGGACTAACCTTCGCCATGGCCCAGGTTGGCTCGCGGTTGCTCGTGCTCGTCTTTGCGGCCGGTTGTGCGCAGGCCACCCCGGCACCGGCCGGTCCCGCGTCGGCGTCGGGCGGATCTCCGCTCACGCTGGGGGAGACGTTCCAGCTCGAGTCGAAGATCCTCGGCGAGCGCCGCACGATCAACGTGTACCTGCCGCCGAGCTGTTCCCACGGCGGGCCAGCCTGTCCGGTGCTGTACATGCCCGATGGCGGCATGGACGAGGACTTCCCGCACATCCTGGGCAGCCTCGATGTCTCGATCAAGAACCGGATCATCCGGCCGGTCATCCTCGTCGGGATCGCGAACACCGAGCGGCGGCGCGACCTCGTCGGTCCGACGACCGTCGCCGCGGAGCAGAAGGCGGCGCCGCACGCCGGCGGGGCCCCGCGATTCCGTCGGTTCCTGCGCGAGGAGCTCAAGCCGGCGATCGCGGCGCGCTACCGCGTGGCCTCGGACTCGGCGATCATCGGCGAGTCGCTGGCGGGCCTGTTCGTCCTCGAGACCCTGCTCGTCGAGCCGGACCTGTTCGATCGCTACATCGCCGTCGATCCGAGCGGCTGGTGGAACCAGCAGGCCCTGGTGCGCAGCGCGGCGGCTCGGTTCGCCGCCTGGCCGGCGGGCCCCAGGACGCTGTACCTCGCGTTCGCCGAGGAGAACGCGACCTACGGCGGCGCCGAGGTCCTGCTCGACGCGCTCCGCACGGCGAGGCCAGCCGGCCTGACCTGGCGCTACCAGGCGCTCCCCGAGCATCACGACACGATCTTCCCGGTCGCGGCGCTGCAGGCCCTCCGCACCGTGTTCGCGTACCCAGCGGGTCAGCCCGCGCCCACCGGCGCTGCGGCCGTCGATCGCCCCGACCTGCCATCGGCGGCTCTGCCGGCCGAGCTCGAGCGGGTCCTGCGCGACAACTCACCGCGCACGACCCACATCCATGGGACGGCGCGGGCATGGACCGACGAGAAGGGGCAGGGAGGCGGTGGGCTTGCCGCAGGACTCGCCGGCGTGCGCGCGCGCCAGGATCGACCGCGATGGCCCGCGCGACGCAACCCGCATCCCCGGTGACGGCCTTCAACGAAGCGCTGTGGCGACCCACCCAGCTCGACCATCGGGCCGGCGTGTACGCCAGCTGGCGATGCGCAGCGCCCTTCGAGTGCGGAGGTCACAACGGCACATGGATCGCGACGCCGTCCCGGCCGGAGATCCAGTCGCGCAGGTACTTGTTCAGCTCGCCATAGAACGACGCTGACACCAGCTCGGCCACGGAAAAGAATTCGACGAGCAGGGCGTTCACGTTGCCGTTGTGCGTCTCGGCGGCGTCGGCGTCGACGTACTCCTCGACGATCGAGTAGTGGCCCGGCCGCTGTGTGACAAACCACTGATAACGCAAGGTTCCCGGTTCGTCCGCGGCGGCGGAAGCCAGCGCCCGCGCGAGCCGGACGAGCTCCGGCTCGTCGTCAGGCCGCCGCACCCGGAACTCACACAGCACGAGCAGCGTCATGCGGGGATGATACGGCAGATGGCGACGCGCAACGGCCGAACGCGTAGACCGGGCGCCGGCGGATCCGGATGAAGGGTAAGCTGCGGGATGTTCGCTGCTGAGCTCGCCGCCCGCCGGTACATCCATGCCTGGTTCGACCCCGATCGCGACCGGCGCGCGGCGCTGCTCGAGGCGTGCTTCGCGGTCGACGGCCGGATCTCGGTGCTCGGCAACCCGCTGCGCGGCCGCGCGAAGCTCGCCGCAGCGATCGAGGCGTTCCAGGTCGACCCACGCAAGCTCGTCGCGGCCATGACCAGCCCGATCGAGGCCGGTGAGACCAGCTTCCGGTTCCGCGCGCGGTTCACCTTTCCCGACGGCCGGCTGCACTCCGAGCTGGTCGACGTCGGCGAGATCGACGGCGACGGCCGGATCGCAGCGCTCTGTACATTCTCCGATCCGCTCGGCGACCCGGAGCCGGGTGGGTTACCGGCCGACGCACCGCGGGCGGCGCGGGCGGCGCAGCGCTACGTGGATGCGTTGGCTGAGCGCGACCCTGCCGCCCGCCGCGCGGCGCTCGACGCGTGCTTCGCCTCCGACGCCCGGTTCGTCACGCTCGGCCGCACGTTGCGCGGCCCGGCCGAGATCGCCGCGATGGTCGACCGCGCGCTCGGAGATCCGCGCGGGTTCTCGGCGCGCCGGACCACGGCGATCGAGGCCACCGGCACCGCGTTTCGATTCGGGGCGATCGGCGAGTTTGCCGATGGCTCGCCCGCGGCGCCCGCCGAGGACGCCGGTGAGATCGACGGCGACGGCCGGATCGCCGTGCTCTACACGTTCCCCGGCTCACTACCGGCGATCGAAACCGTGACGTCTCGGGAAGCGCAACGCGCGGATCTGCAGGGTGAACTGTCCCAGCGGTCGATCTCGCGCCGCGACTGAGCCGGCTGTATGGCGGCCCCGTGCCGGGGCAGCGTAGTCGTTCGTTGTCCTCGAGGCGTCCCAGCGCTGTGACGTGCCCCGTGCACACAAGCCACGTGTTCTTGCCCCTGTCCAATCCGATGCTACAACCGGTACGGTCCGCTGCCAGACGATATTGCGCGCGACGCGCGGCGGCTGGTTCTGCGGCGCGCTGCGCAACGCGAGGACGGCGCCGCGGTCTGGGCACACAGGTTCCTGGAGAGAATCATGAGCGACACGAATCTTGCCGGCGGCTGCCTGTGCGGCGCGGTGCGCATCGCCCTCTCCGGCGCGCCGTACCGCGTCGGCATCTGCCATTGCCTTGATTGCCGCAAGCATCATGGCGCGGTGTTCCACACCTCCGCGATCTTCCCGGTCGATGCGGTCACGATCAGCGGCGCGACGGCAGAGTACAGGAACCGGCACTTCTGTCCCGCTTGCGGCTCCCCGCTGTTCGGGCGCAGCGGCGACGAGATCGAGGTTCATCTCGGCTGTCTCGACGCGCCCAGCCAGCTGCGGCCGACCTACGAGCTCTGGGTCGTCCGCCGCGAGGACTGGCTCCCGCCGTTCGACGTCGCGCGCCGCTATCAGCACGATCGCGAGGGCACGGGCCGCACGGAGCCGTGAAGCCGGACCTCGAAACACCCGGCCTTGGCGCACCCGCTTTCACGGTCGGCGACGGCACGGGCGCGGTCACCGAGCTTTCTCGTCACCGAGCCACTCCAGCCCAGCTGACTGACCGGCGAACCTGATGAAGCTGTTCCATTCGTTCACAAACAACCAGTAGCGAAAGGCGCCGCTGTCCGGCGGTGGCAGCGGCACGACGGATGTCCGGGGATCTCCCGCTCCACCGTCGATCGTGAGCTCCCCGATGAAAGGCCCGTCACCGCGACAAGGGTTGTCGATGATGAGAAAGCCCAGCCCCAGGACGGTCACTCGCCCCAGCCGGTAGATCTCGCGGCGCCCGTCGTCCATGCCCCCGATCCAGAAGTCGATCTCAAGGCGAAGGACGCTGGCTTCGTAGTCCACCGCTAAGCGACGAAGAATGGCGTCGTGGAACCCGTTCAGAAGGAGTCGCTCGACCTCGTCCATCTCGGTCTCCGTATACCGGCGTCCTGACCACGGGGGAAGGGTGCTGGGTGCTGCCAGCGCGGGGAACTTGCGAGCGACGACGAGCGGCCGACGTAACTCATGGATCCACGAGCAGAAAGCCCGGGTCTAGCTCGTCCAGACCGTTTCGTTGTTGCCGCGAGGCAGCTCGACGCTCGTCCGGCAACGCGTACCTTGGCCGGCGCATCGAGCCGTGGTGACCTGGAGCTCTCCGCCGTATGCGACGTTCGAGGCGCTCGCACCCGCTGTCGAGACTAGCGCGGAGGGCCTGGCATCACCGCGTACGCACCCGCCGCTCGCAAGGCGGATCGCGGCGGTGCGGGCCCACGTGGAACGCATGCCCGCGTTCCGGGATTTGCCACCGCAACAGCAACATCCGGAATCGCGCCGCGCAACCATGGCGCAGCCTGGCCGACCGATCACGGGCCGACCACCAGCTCGACGAGCTCGTCGAGCGCTGCGAGCGAAGATCCCGGTGCCAGTGCTGCCGCGAAGGCCGCGTAGACAGCGGGCTCGCATTCGTGCAGATGGGCAAGCGCGCGCTTCGGGCCTCGGTACCACGCTCCGCGCATGGCGAAGTGGTCCTCGAGGAGCTGGAACAACAGCCAGTGGTAGCGATAGTGCGCTTCCACATCTCCGCGCCGGATCCGCGCCTGCATCTTCCTCGCCCACACGCAGCGCATCCGCTGCTCGGGATCCGAGAGCACTCCGGGGCCAGCGTGTTCGAGCGCAGAGAGTCGTTCGAACAGCGGGCCGGCGAGGCCGCGCTCGTCGAGCAGCGCTCGCCCCCCGCACAGCTTCAGCAAATCAACGTCGACCGGCGCGCTCGCAATCGCCGTCGGGTATACGAAGCCATCGAGATACATGCTGTCCCATAGCCGCGCATCGCGCGTGGTCTCGGGGACGTCCGCAAACGCGGCGACGTCGATGTCGCTCTCGGCGGTGGCATCGCCCCGCGCGCGCGAGCCGTAGAGGATGATCGTGTGCGCGCAGTGCATGCGCCGCAGCTCTTCGACGAGGGCATCGACATCCATGCGCTACCAGGCTACCCGAGGCTCAGCGTGAGGGCCAAGATCGAGCTCCCCGAGTGCTGGGCCGGCGTGGCCGAACCGCTGCGCGCGCTGATGGCCAAGGTCGAGTGCGAGGCGCACGCGGATGGCTCGGCACCACCGGACCTCACGGCCGTGTCGGCGTGGATCGCGATCGCCTGGCTCGCCGCGGCCGCCGACGCGTCGCCAGGCCTGATCGTCGAGCGCGCGGTGGTGGTCGGCCGGGTCGACGACGGGCCGTGGACCGACGCGCCGACCGAGGCGCGCGCCGATCAGAAGGCCGAGCTCGCCGCGGTGGTGATCGGCCGCCGCGGCCAGCGCCGCGTCGTGGCGCACAGGCGCTGCCCGGCCTGGGCACCGTGCGCTACCCGCTCGCCAAGCCCGTGCAGATCGCGGTCGGCGCGTACGCGGCGAAGTCGACCCGGACCGCGCCGGTCACCAGCGGCCACGGAGCGCGCGCGGCGGCGTAGCCGGCGCAGACAGGCGGCGCCGCGCGTGGGCGCGAAACGAGACCCTGCCGCAGTTCGGGGTGCCGAAACTGGTTTTGCGGCCTGGTCGGGGGTCGGGCAGGATGGGGCATGGCCACGATCGAGCTTCCCGAGGGGTGGGCCGGCGTGGCAGAGCCGCTGCGATCGTCGATGGCCGAGGTCGAACGCGAGGCGCATGCGGACGGCACGGCGCCGCCAGACCTTGCGGCCGTGTCGGCGCGGTGGGTACAGGTGAGCGACGCAATTCGCGCAACTTTGCGTGCGCGGATCTCGCGCCGCTCGTTGGCTTACCGCTGTGGTCAGCTGGTCGCGCACTCGATCTTGAGTGGTTCCAGTTTGGCGCGCAACATGTCGTCGTGGCGCGGGTTGGCAAGGCGAAGGGATCCGAACGAACCGTTGGTGAGTTTGCGCTGCACGTACAATGTGCCTGGCGAATCTCGGGTCCGAATGGCGTTGTCGTGGCCTCGCGCGATCGCTACATACCCGTCGGAGATCCCGACAGTGTGTCGCCGGAGTGGGAATGGGCTGGCGTGGATCAGCGTCGGTCAGCCGCCGCAGGCCACCACGATCGGCAGTGGCTCGGTCACGCAGCTCGGCCGGCGCCTGGCCAACGACAGCCACCCGGGTATTCTCGGATCTCGTCGAGGATCTGAATGGTTCCGCGTCGACTGGACGACGGTCGCTCGACCGTCACTCCCCGACGATCACCCCAGATACCAGGGGCGACTGCACTTGCCAGCCCATCGTGCGATACATCTCGTATCCGTCGGCCGTTGCTCCGAGCAATCCGCGCTGCGCACCGAGCGTTCGCGACGCTGCATCGAGCGCGCACATCACCGCACGACCGAGCCCGCGCCGCCGGTGGGCCGCATCCGTGGCGATGCGGTCGAAGATGGCCGCGTCCTCCACGACCGCCACGTGCCCGGTGGCAGCGACGCTGCCGTCGGCCGCGAGCACGCGTGCCACGGCGAGACGGCCCTGCGTCGCCACGTCGAGCCCGTAGCCACTGGGCAGCTCCGGCGCCGTCGGCGGCGGTCCGTCGAAGCGCATGAAGTAGGTCTCCTCGACGTGCCAGTGCGCCGGCAAGGCGGCGCGCAGCTCGTCGGCCGTCGCGCACGCCTTCAGATAGCTCCAGGGTTCGACAATGGTCTCGCCGAGTGCATGCAGCGCCTGCGAGATGCGCGGGAACACATGGCGGCGCTTCTGCTGTGGACGGCCGACCTCGACCCGCCAGCCATCGCTGTGAGCCACCGGCGGCGGCACGCCGCGCACAGCGGCCCAACCCAGCACCCAGAGGCGAACGAGCAGGGTGGTCTCGGAAGTGTCAGCGGTCCTCCCCGTCGCTGCCTCATGCCCAGTGTGACACCACATCGACGTGCAGCTTACCGCGCGGTGCGGCGCGCGCCACCAGACCAAGACGTCGCGTGCCTGATCTCCGAGCGCCAACGCGAGGTGTAGAATAGCGACGTCGTCGGTCAACACCGCCGGCTTGCCTCGGATCCCGTCGAGGATCTGGATGGGCCCGCGTCGACTCCACGACGCAGGGAGCCCGACGATGACGACCACGACGATCGCTGTACCGACGAGCTGCGCGGCGCTGTGCACCAAGCTGGCGGAACTCGCCCAACGCATTGACGACGAGATCGCGCAGGGCGGAAACGGCGCAGCGGTCGACTACGGCGCGCTCGAGCAGCGCGTCGCCGGCGCGCTCGGCGAGCTTGAGCGCGGGCTGCACGCGCAGGGGTGTGGATCCAATACTGTGACGCCCATGCGGCGGTAACACGCGGATCTACAAGGTGAATGTCGGATCTCAGGGCGCCGAAACTGGTTTGCTGCGCGGGTGACGGGTCGGGCAGGATGGCGGCGCGACCCAGATCGAGCTTCCCGAAGGCTGGGCCGGCGTGGCCGAGCCGCTGCGAGCGCTGATGGCTGAGGTCGACCGCGAAGCGCACGTGGACACGCGACGCCGCCGGATCTCGCGGCCGTGTCGGCGCGGTGGTCGCGGAGGCGCAGGCGCGAACGCGGTTCCGTCGTGATGGATCTAGGCTACGGTGGTGAGATGGTCAAGAGCACCGCAAGCGTTGCGTCCCGGCCATGATGGTCGTGATCACGGCCTGGATTGTCGCCGGAATGTTGGCGGCGATCGGCGTCCTCCACGTCTACTGGGCGCTGAGCGGGACCGCTGGGATCGTCAGGGCGGGCGATGCAGTAGTCCCTGAGGTCGGTGGTCGACCTGCCTTCACTCCAGGACCGGCCTTGACCCTGGCCGTCGCCGCGCTCCTCGAGATCGCGGCCGCGCTCGTGGCGCTGCAAGCCAGGCTATTCGTCATCGGCGGTCTGCCATCGGCGGTCACCCGCGTGGGCGTGTTGGGGGTGGCGGTGGTGCTGGCTGCACGCGGGGTCGGCGACTTCCGGCTCGTCGGGCTGTTCAAGCGGGTGCGAGGCACGCGGTTCGCGCGGCTCGACAGCCGCGTTTACACTCCGCTGTGCTTCGCACTCGCAGCTGGCATCGTCGTCGTGGCTGCGGCTTGATTGGCCCAGATCGCCGGCTCGTTCGCAATACGCCGCCGCGCGCTGGGAGGGCCGTAACCCGACCTGGGCGGTTCTCGACGAGTAGAACTACACCCGATCCTGGCGGCGCAGGTCCGCGGACTCGACCTTGTGGCGGTGGCCATCGCGACTTACGGTCCGTGGGACATGAGGTTCACCCAGATGATCGGAGGGTTGCGGCAGTGGCGCGGATGGGTGCCGATGCGGCGCCGGGCCTGGATGATCGGACGCACCGAGGTCGCGGATGCGCGGCGGATCGCCGATGCCGAGCGCGCCGCCGGCGAGATCCCCGAGGGCTGCGCCTGGCTCGACGAGCGCACGGTCGAGGACATCGATCTGCCGCTGGTGTTCCAGACGATCGATCGCACGGTGACACCGACCGGCGGGCAGGCGCTGTGGCGCTGGCTCGTCGCCCCGGCGCGGCGCCTCGACGTGCTCGCCACGCGCGAGCGGGCGCTGGCCCGGCTCGCCGCCCAGCCCGCGCTGCGTCACGGGATCCGCGACGCGCTGGCCGGCCCGGCGGCGGCGGACGCGCCACACCTGCCGCGCCTGTTGTGGGAGCCGGCGGGGCGCCTGGGCAGCCTCGCGGGGTTTGCCGCGCTGGCCGCCGCGGTCGTCGTAGTCGGCGTGCTCGCAGTGTGGTGGCCCGTGCTGGTCCTGCCCGCCGGTGCGCTGCTGATCGCGAACGTGCTGCTCGACGACTGGGCGAGCCTGCGGATCGCGCCTCTGGGCTACGCGCTCCAGGTACTCGGCCGGGTCCTGGCCTCGGCCGAGCGCGCGCTCGCCGACGGCGTGTGGCGCGACGACGCGGTCGCCAGAGACCTCGCCGCCTTCACGGGGTTTCGCCGGCGGCTCGCGTGGCTGACGGTGAGCGATCCGTTCGGGCTTGCCGATCTGCTGCGCGCCGGGTTCCTCGTGCGGCTGCTGCTCGTCGGCAGGTGGCTGCGCACGGTCGAGCGCGAACGCGCGCGGCTGCGCCGCGTGGTGTTGTGGCTCGGCGAGCTCGATGCCCTGGTCTCGATCGCGAGCCTGCGCGCCGAGCGCGCCGACGCACGGCTGCCGGAGCTGTCGGCCGGCGCGCCGCGGATCGTCGCCACGGGCATCGTGCATCCCGCGATCGCCGGCGCGATCGGCAACGACGTCGCGCTCGACGTCGGCCTCCTGGTGACAGGCAGCAACATGTCGGGCAAGTCGACGTTCCTGCGCGCGATCGCGATCAACGCGATCTGTGCGCAGTCGATCCACACCACGTTCGGAACCTGGCGCGCGAGCCTGTTTCGCGTGCTCGCGGTGATGCGAATCGCCGACTCCACCGCGGACGGCACGAGCACGTATGCCGTCGAGGTCGCCGCGATCGGCAAGCTGGTCGAGGCCGCGGCGCCGGGTCACACGTTGCCCGCGCTGCTCGTGATCGACGAGCCGTTCCGCGGCACCAACCCGGCGCTGCGCGTCCCGATCGCGGTGTCGGTGCTCGACTACCTCGGCGCGCGCAACCTGGTGATCGCGGCGACCCACGATCTCAACGTCGCGGCGCAGGTCGACGCGCGGTTCGCGCGCGGTTACTTCTGTGAACCCGACGACGCGACCGGTCGATTCGATCACACGCTGCGCGCCGGCGTGGCGCCGACCAGCAACGCGCTCGCCTTGCTCGTCCGCGCCGGCTATCCCGCATCGATCGTGGCGGACGCCGAGCGCCGAGCGGGTGCCGGCGCCGGCCGGGCGTGCTGGTCGGGTGCGCTGCAGCGCTCGTGATCGCAGCGCGGCGCCGCGCTCGGCGGCCAGCGACCATGCAGTCACGGCAGCGCGAACTGCGCGGCGAGCGGATCGAAGCTCGCCACGAAACGAGAACCACACCCGGTCGGAGTCCCGAGGGGTGTGGTTCCAATATTGTGACGCCCTCGTTGCGGTAACACCTGGATCTACAAGGTAAATGTCCGGTTTCGGGCGCCGAAACCAGTTTGCGTCGTCCGGCCGGGGCCCGGGCAGGATGGGGGCTTGAACAAGATCGAGCTTCCCAAGCCTGGAGGTTCGGATGAGCACAACACCGATGTCGGGATCGATCGAGACTGCGCGGAGAAATCCGGCATCGGGCGTTGCGAGATCCGGCATCGGGCGTGGTCTTGCGGTTGCACTCGAGCAGCGACATGCGATCTGCGCTCTTGCTCGCGATGCTTGCTGCGTGCAGCGGGATCGATGCCGCGAACGAGACGGACGATGTTGCCTCCGTCACGGCCCCTGCGTTTACGAGCATCGTTCCGCTCGCACATCATCCCGGTTACATCGTGGAAGGGGTGAGCTATCTCGTCAGTGGCTTGACGATCGTCGGGCAGGTCTGCCGCCCGACCGGGCCCGGCCGCTACCCGATCCTCTTGTTCAACCATGGCGGGTTCAGTGGGCTGGGTGCCGAGTGGGACGGAGCGCTGTGCTCCGGCGCCGCCAACGGGTTCGTGATCGCGATGTCGTCATATCGTGGCGAGGATGATTCACAGGGTCAGGTGGAGGTGTGTGCGGGAGAAGTCGACGACACGCTGCAGATGCTCGCGATCGTGAGAGCCCAACCCTACGCGGACGCGACGAGCGCCGTGATGATCGGTGCCTCGCACGGCGGTTGCATCACGCTGCGTGCGGTCGCGCGGGGGGGCTCGGTGCTCGCTGCGGCCGACCTGTTCGGGCCGGTGCACTGGGGGGCGATCTACGATGATCTGTCGGGCCGGCTCGCGCTGGGCGCGACCGGTGATCTCGCGGTGACATATCGTGACATCGTCGAGCGGCTGAGGGCAGGGACCGGCGGTACGCCCGACCAGGCCCCCCAGGCCTACGCGGCGCGCTCGCCGTTGTCCGAACTCGCAGCCATCGTGCCTGCGCGCCCCGACCTCTTGATCGTGCATGGCAGTGACGACCTCATCATCCCGGTCGAGCAGTCGTGTGCGCTCGCCGGGGGGCTCGGCGGTCTGGTTGCGCATCATGTCGACAGCCAAGGTCAGGCCACGGCCCAGCCGCTGGGGCGCTGCTCCTACCTGACGTGGTCTGCGTCGGCGCTTCCGTCGCCTGACTGGTCCGGCCATCGCCACTTTGTCGCGCACGATGGCGCGGGACATGGCCTCGGTACACCGCTCGAGCGCCAGATGCTCGACGAGGCACTCGGCTTCCTCCTGTCGCGGATCCGCTAACGGGCGTGGGGCGGTGAAACCGCCGGCAGCAGCTCCCCAGGTTACGCGGCGCCCTGACCCGGCACGTGGTCCTCGAGCGGCGCGCCCGCGGCGCACATCGGACATTCCGCGGGTGACCTGTGCAACCGGACGTCCGACCAGCGCCTGTATCCGCCGGACGTTGCCGCGCGGTCCGACGTCGACCGCTGGCTGTTCTGGATCACAGGGCAACTCGAGCCAGCGGCGGGCGGGCTCAACGTCGAGAACATGTGGAAGCAGCTGATCGATGGCAGCGCGCCGGATCCTGTCGTGGTCGCGCGGCTCGAGGCGATGCTGCCCGAGGTCGTTCTCCCCCCCCCGCAAATACCGCACCCGGGAGAAACGGCTGGTCGCGATCGCCGCAGCCGCGTGCGGCCGTACGCCACCGGAGTTTGCCGCCGCGGTGCAGTCGCTCATCGCGGCGGTCCCGGGCGCGAAGGTCATCGACCGCGCTGCCCCGCTCGTGGATGGCCTGGACAGCCTCCTCATCGAGGCTGATGGCGCCACGCCAGGTATTTCGGGCGCGCCTGCGCGCAATTTCTCGATGGCCCGAAGGATGCCTGCGTGCGAACTGCTCCTCGCGGTGGTGGAACTCGGCACCGACAACGAGAAGCGCCGTTTGAGCTTGATCGTGCTAGGGTGGGTGGGGATGACGGCACCTCGGTTCGGGCGGATCACTCCACTGCAGGGGGACATGTTGCGATTTGCAGGGCATGTTCTCTCGCGCCAAGCGGAGGCCGACATCACCGATGAGCAGCGCATCGCCGCGCTCAAGGCTGGCCACGCCGCGCTCGTCGCACGAGTTGGCCGTGACCTCGGCTACGAGCTGCTTGCGTGGCACGCGTTGCTGTCATCCGACCGCGAACTTCGGGGTGAATATCAGCATCCCTATGCATGGCAGAGTGTTCGCGCAGCTGTCGAACGTGCCCTCGCGGATCCGACCCGCGAGCGACTCTTGACCGCGCTTCGATAGCGCGCGCGGACCAGGCGCGCCTTGCGCACCTCGCGCGCGCAGTGGACTGGCCGTCACAATACGAGAACCACACCCAGCCCGAGGGGTGTGGATCCAATACTGTGACGCCTC
>Ga0307476_10001384_pt1 | contig 14823 bp, 14 predicted proteins | sample atmos_gasesECM2C_2_FD_203314 | JGI IMG/M metagenome (GOLD analysis project Ga0307476, IMG submission 203314) | Hardwood forest soil microbial communities from Morgan-Monroe State Forest, Indiana, United States - atmos_gasesECM2C_05 | ecosystem: Environmental > Terrestrial > Soil > Temperate... | reverse complement strand
GAGCGCAGCGCCTCGAACGAGGCCGCCCTTTCCCGGTGCTCCCCGATGCGCACCTCGAAGGCGGGCGCGCCGGCGAGCTCGAGCAGTTGGGCGTGCACGGCGGCGAGCTGGCGGTACTCCTGAGAGTCGAACAAGCTGCGCTTAATGCGGTGCACTCGGGCGAAACCCGTGCTGGTCTCGACCGCGCGCACCCTCAGCTGCAGCGGGTCCTGCTCGAGCAGCTCGACGGCGTGCGTCTCGCCCTCGATGCCCTCGCGTGAGAGCACGGCGATCGCCTGCTCGGCACTAAGCGCCCGCTCGCCGAGCAAAGCCGACTCCTCGAGGAATTGCACGACGTCGTGGCCGTGGGCGGCCCGTAGTGAGGAGGCCCAGCCTTCGTACTGCTTGAGCAGGCGCGTGAAGCGCTGCCAGCGCGTGTCCGTCAATTTGAACTGGCTGCCGTGGCGGTCGGATACCTGGAGCTTGTCCCACTTGTCGGACAGCAGGATCTCTTCGAGCTCGGACTCCTTCTCGATGTAGCGCTCGCGCGAGCCCTGCTTGAGCTTGTACAGCGGGGGCTTGGCGATGTAGACGTAGCCGGCCTTGATCAGCTCTTCCATCTCACGGAACAGCAGCGTCAGCACGAGGGTGCGGATGTGCGCGCCGTCGACGTCGGCGTCGGTCATGATGATCAGCTTGTGGTAGCGGGCGTTCTCGAGGTTGAATTCCTCGCGCACGCCCGTCCCGATCGCGGTGATCAGGGCCTGGACCTCGGTGTTCTGCAGGACCTTGTCGATGCGGCTCTTCTCGACGTTGAGGATCTTGCCGCGCAGCGGCAGCACCGCCTGGGTGTTGCGGTCGCGGCCCTGCTTGGCCGAGCCGCCGGCGGAGTCGCCCTCGACGACAAAGAGCTCGGCGAGCGAGGGGTCTTTGATCGAGCAGTCCGCGAGCTTGCCGGGCAGCGTTGAGTTCTCCAGCGCCGACTTGCGGCGCGTCAGGTCGCGGGCCTTGCGCGCCGCCTCGCGTGCCCGCTGCGCCTGCACCGCCTTGAGGATCACGGCGCGCGCCTCGCTCGGGTTCTCCTCGAGGAACTCGGCGAGGCCGCTGTTGACGACCGACTCCACGAAACCGGCCATGCCGGGGTTGCCGAGCTTGGTCTTGGTCTGCCCCTCGAACTGCGGGTCGCGCAGCTTGGCCGAGATCACCGCTGTCAACCCCTCGCGGACGTCGTCGCCGGAGAGGTTGTCCTCTTTCTCCTTGAGCAGGTTGTGGTCGCGCGCGTACTTGTTCAGGGTGCGCGTCAACGCCGAGCGGAAGCCCGACATGTGGCTGCCGCCCTCGCTGGTGTTGATGTTGTTGGCGAACGAGTGGATCGACTCCTGGTAGGAGGAGTTCCATTGCATCGCGACCTCGACCGCACCCTCGTCGCTTTCGCCGGCGAAGAAGATCACCTTGCGGTGCACGGTGTCCTTGTTCTCGTTGAGGTAGGCGACGAAATCCTCGATCCCGCCCTCGTACTGGAATTCCGCCGAGTGTCCCTCGGCGCGCTCGTCGACGATCGAGATCTTCAATCCGCGTGTCAAGAAGGCGGTCTCGCGCAGGCGCTCCTCGAGCGTGCGGAAGTCGAACTCCAGCGACTCGAAGATGTCGGCGTCGGGCAGGAAGGTCACGCTGGTGCCGGTCGCGGACCCTTCGGGCAGCGCCTCCCCCTTGTGCAGTTCGCCCAGCGGCGCGCCGCGTGAGTACTCCTGTGAGAAGACGTGGCCGTCGCGGCGGATCTCGACGCGCAGCTGCTCGGAGAGCGCGTTGACGACGGACACGCCGACGCCGTGCAGGCCGCCGGAGACCTTGTAGCCGCCGCCCTCGCCGAACTTGCCACCGGAATGCAGGACGGTGAGCACGACCTCGACAGCTGGGCGGCCCTCCTTCTCCATGATGGCGACGGGGATGCCGCGGCCGTTGTCGGTCTCGGTCACCGAGTTGTCGGGATGGATTACGACGGAGACCTCGGTGCAGAAACCGGCCAGGGCCTCGTCGACGGAGTTGTCGACGACCTCATAGACGAGGTGGTGCAGCCCCATGACGCCGGTCGAGCCGATGTACATGCCGGGGCGCTTGCGCACGGCCTCCAGGCCCTCGAGCACGGTGATGTCCTGCGCGTCGTAGCCCGCGCTGACGCCCTGTGTCGGGTCGCCAACGCTCGGCTTGGCATCTACGTGCCCGTTCGTGCTGTCGCTGTCTGAAGCCAAGGACCCTCCACTGCCTGACGTGAGAAAGCCCCGGCATCCCAGGCGCTCAGGGCGGGGACCGGGGCCACTTGCGTTGTCCACAGGACAATAGCACAGGGGCACCCCCGAACCGGCCGGTTATAGCCGCCAAACCCCTGCAAACAAGCGGAAAATGCGTCAGCCTGTGCGGCAGCGAAGAGTGCGCAGAGCCTCCCCGCCGAGCGCCTCGTTCAGGCGCGCCAGCAGCGCCGGCGCCAGCAGCTCGAGCTCGTGCGCCCAAACCGAGGCGGTGCAGGTCACCGTGAGCACTCCGTCGCGCTCGGCAGTTGGGGTCGCGGCCGCCGCGACGGCGCTGCCGGCGACCCGCTCCCAGACCTCCTGCACACGGGCCAGGGTGCTCGCGGGGGCGAGCCTGCCGGTGAGCTGCTCAAGCGCCGCCGACAGACCGCGCGGCGCCGCGCGGTTCACCTGGCCGCTCCGGCGAAGCATCGTGAGTGGCTGCTCACGCGGCGAGGGCCTCCTGCAGGATCGCGCCGGGGCGGATACGCAGCCGGGTCACGCCGGGGTCGGCCGCGCCGGGTACGTGCGCGAGGTCGGTGGTCGCGATCACGCTCTGTCCGTCTTGCGAGAGCTCGCCGACGAGCAGCTCGCGGCGGCTGTGGTCGAGCTCGCTCATGACGTCGTCGAGCAGCAGCAGGGGAATACGTCCACGCTGCGCGCTGAGCACTGCGCGCTCGGCCAGCAGCAACGCCAGCAGCGCCAGGCGCTGCTCGCCCTGTGAGCCGTAGGTGCGCAGCTCGCGTCCGCCGCGCAGGAACAGCAGCTCGTCACGGTGGGGGCCGTGCGCGCCGAATCCGCGCTCCAGTTCACCGGGTAGCCGCTCCTGCAGCTCGGCGAGGAATCGCTCGACGTCACTCGCACGCGACCGCGGCCGGTAACGCAGCTCGGCCTTCCCGGAGAGGCCCAACTGTGTGGCGCGGGTCGCGAAGTGCTCGCTCAGCAGAGCCATGGCCTGCGCCCGATCGGCCTGCAGCGCGAGCGCGTGGGTGGCCAGCTCGCGATCCCAGGCGGGCAGCGCCGTGCGCGAGGCGCGGCCGGCGCGGATGCCCGCCAGCAGCGCGTTGCGCTGAGCCAGGGCCTGGGCGTAGGCTCGCCGCGTGGCAGCGCGCGGCGGCCAGAGCGCGGCGATTAGACGATCCAGGTGGGCACGGCGCGGGGCCGGAGATCCCTTGATCAGCTCCAGGCGATCGGGGAGGAAGACCCCGAGCAGCGGCCTGATCTGCACGTCGAGCAGCCGCTGCACCGGAGCGCCATCCGCCCGCATGCGCTTGACCGGCGTCTCGCTGTCCGGGAGTAGGCCGTAGCCGACGCTCAGCTCGTGCCGGTCAAGGCCGTCGGCCACCTCGACCACGACCCTCGCCGTGTCGGCGTCGAAGCGCACCAGCTCACGGTCGTTGCGGGCGCGCAGCGAGTGGCCGGTGCAGCCGAAGAAGACCGCCTCGAGCAAGTTCGACTTGCCGGCGCCGTTGGGGCCGTGAACGACCGTGAGCCCCTGGCCGAGACTCGCCTCGGCGCGGGCGTAGGTACGAAAGTCGCGTAGCTGGGCACTCACGACACGCATGTGACTCCTATAACACGCCAGCCCCGTCGCGCTGGGCGCAGGCCACGGGACAGCCCGTCAGGCGTTGAGGCGAATCGGCATGACGAGATACACGAAGTCGCCCGAGTCTGGCGACTCGAGCAACCCCGGGCGCAGCGGGCTGATCAGCTTCAGCAGCACCTCGTCGGTGCTCATGCTCTCAAGGCCGTCGCGAAGGAAGTCTGGGTTGAAGCCGATCTCGAAGGTCTCGCCGTGGTAGGGAACCGGGATCGTCTCGCTTGCCTCGCCCACGTCCGGGGTCTGAGCCGAGACGGTCAACTCGCCCTCGCGGAAGGCCAGGCGCAGCGGGGTGTTCTTCTGGGCGAGCAGGCTGATGCGGCGGACGACGTCGGCGAACTCGGTGGTCGAGAGGCGCAGTTCATGCTCGACCGACTCAGGGATCAGCTGGCGGTAGTTGGGGAACTGGCCCTCGATCAGGCGCGAGGAGAGCACGGCTCCGTCCAGCTCGAAGACGATCTGGTTCTGTCCCAGGCTGGCCGCGAGCTCCGCGCTTTGGGCCTGCTGCGCAATGCGCGCCAGCTCCTGCAGGGCTCGAGCCGGGACGTTCGCGTCGAGGGCGCCGATCAACGGCGCCTCCAACGCCGTCTGCTTGACGCTGAGGCGGTAGGAGTCTGTCGCGACCATGCGCAGCTCCTCGCCGGAGGCCGAGATCATGATTCCTGTCAACACCGGCCGGGTCTCGTCTTTGGAGGCGGAGCGGGCGACTCGCTCGACGGTTTCGATGAAGGCGGCGGCCGGCAGCGCCATCCGCGTGTCCGGGGTTGGGTCGGGCAACGCCGGGAAGTCCTCGGCGCGCAGCGTGCGTAGATGGAAGACGGCGCCACCGGAGATGAGCTCGACATCCTGCTCGGCGGGCCGCAGCTCGAGCGTGACCGATTCAGCGGGCAGCGCTTTGGCTACCTCCTGCAGTAGGCGCCCGGGGAGCACCGCCCGGCCGGTTGTGGCGATCTCCGCCTGGAGCTTGACCCGGACACCGATCTCGGCATCGGTCGCGAGTAGTTCGGCGGTGTCGTCCTGCACAGCGATCATCACGCCGGACAGCACCTGGTTGGCGGTGCGGGTCGAGACGACGCGGGTCACGGTCTGTAGCTGAGAGAGCAGCTCGGATGTGGTGGTGGAGAGCTTCACTGATGCAGATACGCCTGGCTTTAGAGGATTGTGTTAGTAGAGGCTGTGGACTTGTGGATTGCGTGGAGCGGTGAGGCGTCTGGCTGGGAAGGCTGTGGGGAAAGACGAGAAGTTTGGCAAGTGGTGCGGTCGCACGTGGTGCTTGATGGTATGTGGGGTGCTGTCAAGAGTGATCGTGCAACAGGATCTGGCGGACGTTCTCCACAGCCCGTCTACAGGCTGGGTCGTCGCCGAGGCGCTCGTCCGCGCGTCGGCAGGCATGCAGGACGGTGGTGTGGTCACGGCCGCCGAAGTGGCGACCGATACGAGGGAGGGACTCATCCGTAAGCTCACGCGAAAGGTACATGGCGACCTGTCGAGGCCAGGATACGCGGGCTGTTCGGGAGCTGGAGAGCAGATCGTCGCGTGAGAGACCGAAGTGCTCGCAGGTGGCGGCTTGTATCTGCTGCACCGTCAAGGCGCGTTTCGCTGGCGTGGGGTAGAGGCTGTCGAGCACCTCACACGCAAGGTCGAGCGAAATCGGCCGTGACGTCAGTGAGCTGTAGGCGACGACCCGGATCAGCGCGCCCTCAAGTGAGCGGACGTTCAACGTGATGCGCTGGGCGATAGCTTCCAGGACCTCCTCGTCGGCGTGCTCGATCTTGTCCTGCAGTGCCCGCTTGCGCAGGATGGCGATACGCGTGTTGAGATCCGGCGGCTTGATGTCGGCGACTAGTCCCGCCTCGAAACGCTCGCGTAGACGGTCTTCGAGCGCCTGCAGGTCGCGGGGAGGGCGATCGGAGGTGAGCACGATCTGGGCGCCGGCTTCGTGCAGGGCGTTGAAGGTGTGGAAGAACTCCTCCTCGGTGCGGGCCTTGCGCTCGATGAACTGGACGTCGTCGATTAGCAGCACGTTGATGTCGCGGAAGCGTGTCTTGAAGTTGTCGATCTGACCTCCTCCGAGCGCGTTGCGGAACTCGCTGGCGAACGCCTCGCCGGTGGCTGTGCGCAGGGCGAGGCCAGGGTTGTGGTCGGCGAGTAGGTTGGCGATGGAGTGCATCAGGTGGGTCTTGCCAACCCCGGGCGGGCCGCAGATGAACAGCGGGTTGTAGGCCTGGCCGGGGAGCTCTGCGACGGTCAGGGCAGCGGCGTGGGCCAGCCGATTGGAGTCGCCGATGACGAACCGATCGAATGTGTATCCGGGGTTGGCGAGTCGCATGGCGGCTGGGCGTGGCTGGCCTGCGGCTGGCTGCGCTTGGCGGCTCGGCCCTGTCACGGGAGCGCTGACGACTATTGAGATCGCGACCGGCTGGCCGAGGGCGTGGGTGACGCAGCGCTGTAGTAGGCGGCCGAAGCGCTCCTGCACCCACCCGCGGATCTGCGGGGGCGCTTGGATTGTGATTGCGCAGGACGACAGCTCAAGTGGCTGTAGAGGCTCGAGCCAGACGCGATAGGTGGGCTCGTCGACAGCCGCGGCGAGTTCCGCTTGCACGCGGGTCCAGATCTGATCGAGCTCGGCGTTCACGGCAGCGGTCAACGGCTCCTTGCGGAGGGGTTGGGAAGCATGAGGTGGGGGGCCCGGTCAGAGGCCCGGTCGGGCGAATATACCCAAAGCCAGCGGCGCTCCGCGCGCGGGCTGGTCGGGCCCCCGCAATTGGCGAGAAAATCCGGCGCTGCCGCCGGGCTATACTTCGCTGCCCACGGCTAGGCCTCTCGGCGCGGCGTGGAACCTTCGGTATCGGACTAGACGGAGAGCGACGCATGAAGCGCACCTATCAACCCAAGAAGCGCAAGCGCGCCCGTACGCATGGGTTTCGCGAGCGGATGAGCACGCGCAGCGGCCGAGCCGTCCTCAAGCGTCGCCGTGACAAGGGGCGCAGGCGCCTCTCTGCGTGACGCCGACGCGATGAAGCCGCGCTCCGCCGGTCGTGGAAGTCAGCGGGGTAGGCGGCTCTCGCGCAGCGCGGAGTTCGAGCGGGTCTACCGCCAGGGCAGCTCCACGGCGAACCGACACCTGGTTCTTTACAGCTTTCCCAACCCCGTCGTAGGTGCTCCACGCCTCGGTCTTTCCGTCTCGCGCAAGGTCGGCGGGGCGGTTGAGCGCAACCGCGTCAAGCGGCTGCTCCGAGAAGCGTTCGAGCACTCGCGGGAGGGACTAAGCGGGGGGCACGATCTGGTGCTCGTCGCCCGTCCCCCCGCCCGTGAGCTGGCCGAGCGCGAGGGTCTGTCCGGCGTGCAGGCGGCGCTATCCGAGCTGATCGAGCGCTCCGGGCTGCGCGAGGAGGCGGGGCGGTGAGGTCAGCGGAGTGTGAGCACAGCAGCGATGCCCCGGCGACCGCCGATGGCGCTCCGGGTTGGCTCGCTCGCTCGTCGCGACTGCTCGTGAGCGCCCCGATCGTCGTCTACCAGCGGCTCATCTCGCCGGGTCTGCCACGTCGCTGCCGCTATGAGCCGACCTGCTCCAGTTATGCGGTACAGGCGATCGGGGAGTACGGCATACTGAGGGGGCTGGTGCTCGCCGTCTGGCGCCTGCTGAGATGCAATCCGTTTAGTCCGGGGGGATACGATCCGGTCCGGGCTCAGCGGGTCTTCAGATCGCGCCCATCGCCGAGCCCGACCCGGGCTCATCGGTGAGCGGCCCAATGGTCATCCCCGCGTAAACACACAATGCCGATTCTCGCGAACATCATCGAGGAAGCGTTCTCGCCGCTGATCAGCCTATTCGAAGCGGTCCTCGTCTTCATCCATAACAACCTGTTCAGCGCGAGCTGGGGATTTGCGATCGTGGGTCTGACGATCGTGGTCCGCGCGGTGATGATGCCGCTCACGGTCAGCCAGTTCCGCTCGATGCGCAAGATGCAGCTCGTCGCCCCCGAGCTCAAGGCGCTGAAAGAGAAGTACAAGGACGACAAACAGCGCCAGAACGAGGAGATGATGAAGCTCTACCGGGAGAAGGGGATCAACCCCTTCGCCTCGTGCCTGCCGCTGCTGCTGCAGCTGCCGGTGTTCATCTCGCTTTTCTACATGCTGCGTACGGACCTCAAGAAGCACATCTGCGGCCCGGCGCTGAAGGCGGCCGGCAAGGTAACGACCAAGGCGATCGAAAACGCGACCTGCAGCCAGGTCGCACCGCACTCCACGGCGGCGAAATTCCTGTTCATCCCGGACATCACGGCGAAGGCCACGGGCGTGGTGCTGATCGTGCTGATCCTGCTCTACATCGCCTCGCAGGTCTCCTCGACGCTGCTGATGAGCGCGAGCGCCGAGCCGAGTCAGCGCTGGATGATGATCGGGCTGCCGCTGGTGTTCGTGGTGATCCTGCTCAAATACCCGGCCGGTCTGCTGGTGTACTGGATCACGACCAACATCTGGACCGTGGTGCAGGGTTACTTCGTCCGCCGCGGTATCGGGGTGCCGCCGGCCGCGCTGCCCGGCAAGGGGGCCGGACCGACCAGCGAAGACTCGCCCAACGGGAAGCCCGCCGGGGGCTCGGGCGCAACGAAGGGGCAGCCGGCCCTGGCAGGTGTGGGCGCCGGAGGTGGGACTGCGCCTCCGCCTCCGCCTCGTAAGAAGAAGAAACGCTCGGGTAGGCGACGATGACCGCTGATCGGGGAGGGGACATGGATGACGGGGACAACCCGGCGGAGCTGCTCGAGGAGCTGCTCGAAGAGGTCACGGAGGGTCTGGGACTCGAGTGCGAGGTAAGCGTGGTGACCGAGGAAGGAGTTCTGCGCGGCTGCATCGAGGGCGAGGATGTAGGTCTTCTGATCGGACGCCGGGGTCAGACGATCGATGCCGTTCAGCACCTGGCGCAGCGGATTGTCTTTCCCGGCGGCCAGCCCGCAGCGCGCGTGATCGTCGATGCTGACGGCTACCGTGAGCGCCGTGCCGCGGTCCTGCGCGAGGAGGCCGACGACGCCGCCGAGGAGGCTCTGCGCCTTGGCGAGCCGGTCGATCTTGATCCTATGCCGGCGTCTGAGCGTCGCGTCGTGCACGAGTACCTGCGCGAACGGGGGGACGTGGAGACGCACAGCGAGGGCGAGGAGCCCGAGCGCCATCTTGTCGTCTCGCCGCTCGGCGCCTAGCGGCGTCGCGGCTCGTGCCGCTACCGGAGGGGTGTTTCACGTGAAAACACATCAGCCCGGCGAGCCGGCGACTGAGAACGCTCTGGCGCGGCTTTGTGCGCGGTTTCGCCTAGATGTCGATCGGGAAGGCCAGCTAGCCGCGATCCTCGAGTGCCTGGAGGGCGACGCGCTGGCCCCGACGACTGTGCGGGACAGGGCGTCGGCGCTCGACGTGCACCTCGCCGACTCGCTGGCCGCGCTCGACCTGGCCCCGCTGCACGACGCTGCGGCGATCGTGGACTTGGGGTCTGGTGCTGGCTTTCCGGGGTTGCCCCTCGCGGTGGCGCTGCCGACCGTCGAGGTCAGCCTGCTGGAGAGCCAGCGCCGCAAGGCCGACTTCATCGCGGGACTCTGTGACGCGGCGGGTATCGGCAACGCACGGATAGTGTGCACGCGGATCGAGGAGTGGCAAGATGGTCTGGGCCGGATCGATGTCGCGCTGGCGCGCGCATTGGCGTCCGCGCCGGTGGTGCTGGAGTACGCGGCGCCGCTGCTGCGCATGGGCGGCACGCTGGTCGACTGGCGCGGGCGACGCAACGCCACCGAGGAGCAGCAGGCGGCACAGGCCGCGTCCCAGCTGGGTCTGCGTCTGGTGGAGATGCGTCACGTCGAGCCCTACGCCGGGGCCAGGGAGCACCATCTTCACCTCTACACCAAGGTCACGGCGACCCCTCCCCGCTTCCCTCGCCGCGCCGGCGTCGCTCGCCGCCGACCGCTCGGTTGCTAGCTTGCCGTAGGGATGGGCACGGTTTACGCGATCGCCAACCAGAAGGGCGGGGTTGGCAAGACGACCACTGCGGTCAACGTGGCCGCGTGCATCGCCGAGGCTGGCTATCGCACGCTGCTGGTTGACGTCGATCCGCAGGCGAACGCGACGGTCGGGCTCGGTCAGCCACGCGCGACGCCGGGTCTCTACGAGGTCTTGACGGGGGCCTGCGGGATGGAGGACGCGATAACGGAGACCGCGATCGAGGGTCTGAGCCTGCTGCCGGCCGGCCCGGGCCTGGCCGGCGCCAACGTCGAGCTGCCGCGCCTGGAGGGCTTTGAGACGCACCTGCGCGAAGCGCTCGAACCCGTCCGGGGTGGCTTCCGCTTTGTGCTGCTTGACTGTCCGCCCTCGCTGGGGCCGCTGGCGGTCAGCGCGCTGGTCGCGGCCGACCGGGTGATCGTGCCGGTGCAGACCGAGTACTTCGCGCTGGAGGGCCTGGCGGGGCTGCTGGAGACGCTGGAGCTCGTGCGCCGCGAGCTCAACCCGAGGTTGACCGTGGCGGGCATGCTGCTGACGATGCACGACGGCCGCACCCGCCTTGGGCGAGATGTGGAGCGCGAGGTGCGCGAGCACTTCCGCGAGCTGGTCTTCGAGACGGTGATCCCGCGCAGCGTGCGCGTCGGTGAGGCGCCCAGCTATGGTCTGCCAGTGACTCACCACGACCCGCACAGCGCCGGTGCCACGGCCTACTTCGAGTTGGCCAAGGAGGTCGCGGCCCGTGGCTAGCCCCAAGCGCGGCATGGGCCGTGGCTTGGAGGCGATCCTGTCGGTCTCCCAGGCCGCCGGCGAACGCGGCGAGCTGCGCGAGGTCCCGGTCGACTCGATCTCGCCCAACCCACGCCAGCCGCGGCGGCGCTTCGATGAGCAGTCACTGAAGGCGCTCGCCGACTCTCTGGGCGAGCGCGGCGTGCTGCAGCCGGTGCTGGTGCGGCCGAAGCCCGACGGGACCTACGAGCTCGTCGCCGGCGAGCGCCGCTGGCGCGCGGCGCAGATCGCCGGCCTGGAGCGCATCCCCGCGCTGGTGCGCGCGCGCGACGACGCCGAGACGCTCGAGCTGGCGCTGATCGAGAACATGGCGCGCGAGGACCTCAACCCGGTCGAGGAGGCACGGGCTTGCGCCGCGCTGGTCGAGGAGCTCGGTTTGACCCGCGAGGAAGTCGGCCGCCGCGTCGGCCGCGGGCGCGTCGCGGTCTCCAACCTGCTGCGCCTGCTCGACCTCCCCGACGAGGCGCTCGAGTTGCTCGAGCGCGGCTCGCTCAGCGAGGGCCACGGGCGGGCGCTGCTGCTAGCCAAGGACCACGCCGCCCGGCGCAGCCTCGCGCGCGCCGCGGCGGCCGAGGGGTGGTCGGTGCGCACGGCCGAGCAGCGCGCGCGGCACAGCAACGAATCGCTGCAGCGTCGGGCGTCGGGCCCCCCCGCTGGGCGTGAGCGCGGCGACGACGGTGTACACCCGGACCAGGCCGCGGCGGCGCGTGAGATCGAGGCCGCGCTCGGGGCCGCGCTCGGGGCCGAGGTCGGGGTGCGACCGCGACCGGATGGGAGCTTCCGGGTGGAACTCTCGTTCGAGTCCTCCGAGGACGCGCTCGCGCTAGCCGAGCGGCTCGGGGCTCGGACGGCAGCCTGAGTGCGTCAAGTGGGCGCGAGCCCCAACGCTGCCTCTGGATGCCTAGATGGTGAGCCTGCGATGTGGCATCATTGGTCGCCCCTGGGCCACTGTGCGTGGTGCCGGGTAAGGGCGATTAGCTCAGCCGGTTAGAGCGCTTCTCTGATAAGGAAGAGGTCCCTGGTTCGAGTCCAGGATCGCCCACTGTTCCGTGCATTGTGCGAACCGCGTGCGGGACGCGGTAGGTGGGCAGGATCTCGTTGCGGCTGTTGACGCGTAGCTCGGCGATGAGGATGCGCAGTAGTGCTTTGGCTTGGTCGGGGTCGCCCGTCTCGATGACTTGGCCGAGCTGATCGGCGACGGCATTGAGGGCGGCCGCGTCGGGGGTCGCGGGCGGGTCGGCGGTGAGTTCGCGGACGAGTGCTTGGTCTTGGCCGCGCAGGCTGTCAAGGCGCGCGTCGAGGCTGGATAGCCGCTCGGTGAATCGTGCGGGTTGAGGTTGCCGGTCTCGAAAGCGTCTTGGTAGCGCTCGATCGCGTGTTCGGTGCGGGTTATCTCCTTGGCGAGTGATGCGCGTTGTTCGGTGAGCGCGTCGCGGTTGGTGTCGTTGCTCGCGGCGGCTTGTGCGATGGCGTCGCGGATGAGGCCACCGTGTCGGTAGAGGCGGGTGAGCTGGTCGAGGATCGCGATCTCCAGCTTGTCCTTGGTTAGCCGCTCGCCGTCGCAGCCTTTGCGTCCGAGCTTTTGGCGGCCGGAGCACGCGTAGTAGTGGTAGGTGCCGTCGTTGCCTTTGGCGGACATACCGACGTATGCGCGGCGGCAGCGCCCGCAGCGCAACAGGCCACTGAGCAGAAACTCCGCGCGTGCCGCTCGGTGTGTCCAGTCCCCGCTGCGCTCCTTCAAGAGCGCTTGCGCGCGGTCGAATGTGTCCTGGTCGATCAGTGGCTCGTGTAGGCCGGGAAAGGTCTGGTCGCGCCAGTGGACACGACCGACGTATGCCTCGTTGGCGAGTATCCACAGCACGACCGCTGGCTGCCATCCACGCGGCGGCGCAGGAGCGTGCTCAGCGTCAAGACGCCGAGCGATGGCGGCGGCACCCATCCGGCCAGCGGCGTACCAGGTGAACGCACGCCGGATGACGGGCGCTGTGCGTTCGTCAGGGATTAGCTCCTTGTTCTCGTTGCGTGCGTATCCGAATGGGATGCGTCCGTTGGGCCAGCGGCCTTCCCGTGCTCGTCGCTCGATGCCGCTGGTGACGCGGTCGACGATAGTGGCGTGCTCGAACTCGGCGAACACGCCGAGTATTTGCAGCATCATCCTTCCGGCTGCTGAGCCGGTGTCGAATGGCTCGGTCGCTGAGCGCAGTACGACGTTGAGAGTGTCTAGCTCCTCGGCGATGCTCGCGAGCTGGCGCACCTTGCGCGATAGGCGGTCGATGCGGTAGACGAGGAGCTGGTCGATTCGTCCTTGGCGGGCGAGGTCGAGCGCGGCTTGTAGCCCGGGCCGGTCGAGCTTGGTGCCGGTGGCGTGGTCTTCGTGGTGGGCGATGCTCCGCCAGTCCTCCTGCACCTTGCAGAACGCCTCCAGCCGTTCATGCTGGGAAGCCAAGGAGGTTGGCTGGTTCTCCTCGTCGGTCGAGATGCGGGTGTACAAACAGACACGTGTCATCGCCAAGGCTCCTCCTGCTCGTGGTCTAATAGCCCCGTGGGCGCTCGGCTAGGAGAGTCCATGTTTGCCATAGCCGCGGCGCCACGCCCCTTCGTGAGGCGGGATGTTCCTGTCTCCGCTGATAGCGCGGCGGCGCGTCCGAAAAGGATGGCTTGCACCGCATTGAGCAGCACGTGCCTGGAAGCGATGCCTTCCGTTGGTCAGGTTGAAGCGTGTACTCGACATACGGGCTGTGAGACGGACCAACGATGCTCAACCAGCCGAGCGCCCACTTCCGAACTAAGGGTTCCGGAGCTACCAGGCAACCTTCGCGGCCCTTGAAGGCCCAGCGGGCGGCTCCGGCGCGATCCATCCGCGCCCTATGGGAACATATGTTCGTCTATAGAGGACTTAGGTGATGGAGGATGAAGACACATTGGCTTTGGCAGATCGCAGTCGAATCGAGTGGACGGAGGCGACGTGGAATCCCGTGACGGGGTGCCATCAGGTGTCGCCGGGCTGCGCCCATTGCTACGCCAAAACCTTTGCTGAGCGGTGGCGTGGCATAGCCGGCCATCCCTACGAGCAGGGGTTCGATCTGCGCCTATGGCCAGACCGTCTTGAGCAGCCGTTGCGCTGGACACGATCGCGAATGATCTTCGTCAACTCGATGAGCGACCTTTTTCACGAGGGCATCTCCGACGAGTACATAGCTCACGTGTTCGACGTCATGCGACGCGCGAAGCAGCACACGTTTCAGGTGCTGACTAAGCGGCATGAGCGGCTAGCGGCACTCGCTCCCGACCTCCCCTGGCCGGAGAACGTCTGGATCGGCGTCAGCATCGAGAACAAGCGCTTCGTGCACCGCGCCGACTACCTGCGCGAAGTTCCAGCAGCCGTGCGCTTCATCAGCGCGGAGCCATTGCTCGGGCCGCTGCGTGGCCTCGACCTAGCCGGCATTCATTGGCTGATCGCCGGAGGCGAGTCCGGCCCTGGTCATCGCCGGATGAAGATCGAGTGGGTTCACGAACTTCGCGACCGCTGCGGCGACGAGCAGGTCGCATTCTTTTTCAAGCAGTGGGGCGGGCGAACAGCAAAGATCGGCGGGCGCGAACTCGATGGCCGCACTTGGAGCGAGATGCCGGATCGCCCCGCGCTCGCGGTCGCCTAGATGATTGATTCCACGGGCGGGGCCGTGGTTTTCGAGGGTTTTTGAGCGGCAGGGTCGAAGTCGGCGGTGCTCTGATGCATCGCCGACCGAAAGGGGCCTCGATGGACGCCGACCTCGACCTGCTGCTCACCGCCGTTTATGTCACGGCTGACGATCTCCTGCCACAGAGGCGGGGGAACGCTAGGCGAAGCGTCACAGACGCGGAGGTCGTCACGCTCTGCGTCGCGCAAGCGATCATGGGGATCCCGTCCGACCGGCGGTTCCTCGCGGTCGCTTCCAAGTATTTGCGCCACCTGTTCCCGAGGATCCCCGGACAGGCCGGCTATTTCAAGCGCCGCCGAAGGCTGGCGGACACGCTGGAGTGGCTGATGGGCGTGTTCGCCAGCCAAAGCCCAGGGATCGAAGACGATCTGCTGCTTGTGGACTCCACGCAGGTGGAGTGCGCCAGAAGCCGCGAGACAGTCAAGCGCTCCCAGCTTGGGGACGCCGCCGACTACGGGTACTGCGCCAGTCACAGCCGGTTCTTTTGGGGTTT
>Ga0307476_10001383_pt1 | contig 14824 bp, 12 predicted proteins | sample atmos_gasesECM2C_2_FD_203314 | JGI IMG/M metagenome (GOLD analysis project Ga0307476, IMG submission 203314) | Hardwood forest soil microbial communities from Morgan-Monroe State Forest, Indiana, United States - atmos_gasesECM2C_05 | ecosystem: Environmental > Terrestrial > Soil > Temperate... | reverse complement strand
GTTCTCGTTGTTCGAGTCGTCGACTCGCTACGGTCTCGCGCTCGCGCTCGCCCTCCCCGCGATCCGCGAGCTCGACCGCTGGTCGCTCGTGGCCGACCTCCGGTGGGGTACCGCACGCACGCCGCTGCGCTGTCGCCTCGACGGCCACGGCGAGCCCGATCCCGAGGCCGCGCCGCACCTCGCCGACGACGTGCGCGCGCTGCTCGATGCGCTGCGTGCACTCGACACGCCGTGGCAGGCGACACCCGCGGTGGAGATCCTCGATCTGCCGGGCCATGGCGTGTGCGTCCCCGATCTCACCTTCGAGCACGCGCGGAGTGGCGAGCGCGTCCACCTTGAGGTTCTCGGCTACTGGAGCCGCGACGCCGTATGGAAACGCGTCGAGCTGGTCGAGGCCGGTCTCGCGCACCGCATCGTGTTCGCGGTCGGCCACCACCTCCGCGTCAGCGAGGCCGCGCTCGACATCGAGCTCCCCGCCGCGCTCTACGTCTACAAGCGCACGATGTCCGCGAAGGCGATCGTCGAGCGCGTCGACGCGCTCGGCACGGTTCGTGTTCCCGACAAGCGCGGGGCCGCCACACCCTGACCATCGGCGATCGATTCAGCGGCCGTGCTGGCGACTGCCGGCGAGCCGCGTACGGCGTCGTCGCCGATCCGCGCACGCGACGCCGGCGAAGCGCACTTCGCCGGTCTTCGGTCTCGCGTCGCTCGGGCGTTGTCGCATCCTCCGCGTCATCCCAGCCAGATGGTGACGGTCGGGTGGATACGTCGCGACGCTGCGCATGAGCGCACGCCCCTGGCGCCGCACCTGGGTCGGATCTGTCGCGATCACTTCCGACGCGCGCGGGCGCACGCTTTACACGCTTCGCGGAAGCGGTAGATCGATCTCAGGAGATGTCGACATGGAGATCATTCCACAAGCGGCCGTGATTCCGAAGGAGACGGATCGACTTCCGAAGGGCAAGTACGGACCGATCTTCCCAAGGTCCCCCGCGTGCTACGGGTTCACGATCATCGCGAACGTGAAGCCGGGAACGGCGGAGACGATCCGCAACTACGGATCCAAGCTTGCCAAGGCCCTGGAGGGTGATCCTCATCTGCTCGCGCCGCTGAAGCTTCACTACCTGCGGTGGGTGCTGTTCGACAACGACACCCGCTTCATGTACCAGGGCATCTTCGACACGGACTTCGACAAGTACACCGAGGACGCGGTGGCGTTGTTCCGCAAGGCGGGTGTCGACACGGTCTTCGAGAACCTCGAGGGGTTTCCATCGGACTGGCAGACCAACACCGCGGCGTTCATCAAGTTCGTCCGCGACCACCAGTGCAACAGCTTCATGGAATACGGCGAGTACCCGTACGCCACCAGCGACGAGATCAAGAAGGCCTTGAGGGTCAAGGCGGCGCTCTCCGAGATGCTCGAACAGATGCAGTGACTCGAGACTCTCCCAAGGAGAACGCCATGAGCGAAGCCAGGACCGCGCGCACGTACAACCAGGATCACGTCGCGCGGAAGTATTCGAAGGGACACCGTCGCGTGAGCGTGTATGTCGCCTGGACCTATCCGGGGGAAGCCAGCCGCGACGTGTCCGGGCTCGACAACCGGTTCTCTACGATGACCGAGGTCCGCCGCGTGCTGTGGCCGAGCTACGAGACACCGGAATGGTCGGATCCCATGCGATTCCAGCAGGGGATCGCCGGATCGCTCGAACTGTTCTTCTGGGCGTGGGTCCGGTTCCAGCGCGTGGTCACCGAGGCCACCGGGAACATCGTGCCGATGTTCCAGCGGGTCGACCAGGCCGGGTTCCGGCTTCCTCTCGACGATCGCGTGCTCGGCGACGCCGATACGCTGTTCGTTTTCGGGCTCGATCACAACGTGACCGAGCAGGAGGCCGCGCCCGACGAGCTCGAGGCGGTGCGGCAATTCCTGGCGCGCGAAGGCACGTGCCTGGTGATCGGTCCGCACCACGACGTCGGTGCCTCGGAGGACATGAAGACCCGGGAGATGGAGTACGCGCACCACGGCGACGCGCTGGTGCCGCGCCAGCAACGGTTCGGTCGCTACACGCGGTCGCTACTGGAAGGCCTCGGGATTCCCGTCGAGAATCGTTACGGGCTGCGCCCAGCCGTGGCCAAGGCCACCAACCGGATCGCGCCGCTCACCATCGCGCGCGATCTCGACCGTCGCGGCTGGCTCGTGGGAGTCCAGACCTTCAACTTTCACATGCATCTACCGCACTACGCGGTGACGGCCGACGACACGAACTCGATCCACGTGCTGGCTCGACAGCCGATCGATCTGTCGAGGCCACATCCGTTCACCGAGGCCGGGAACCGCGAGTTCAACACCCTGGTGTGGATGCCGCCGCGCGGCAGCCGCGCCGGCGACGTCCTCGTGGTCGACTCCACGGTGTTCAGCACCCTGTTCGGAGTCGACCAGAGCCTCGAGCAGTTCTGGAGGAACATCGCCACGGCGATGTGAGTAGCCCCATGCCCGGGTCCAACGGCGCCGTGCTCGAGCTGGACGACATCCAGAGTGGCGTGTTGCGTCCGCGTCCGACGCCGTATGCAGCGACGTACACCGCGTTCCGGATCGACGAGCCCCGCGCCGGCCGCGAGCTGTTGCGCCGGCTGAGCGGCGTGGTCGCCAGTGCGGCCCATCCGATGAGCCCGGCAGGCGACACGTGGGTGAGCGTCGCCCTCACGTTCCAGGGTTTGCGCGTGCTCGGCGTGCCCCAACCGGCTCTTGCGAGCTTCACGTGGGAGTTCCAGCAAGGCATGGCCTCGCGTGCCCAGGCGCTCGGCGACACCGGAGATAGCAGCCCCGAACACTGGGAGCATCCGCTCGGTACCTCGGAGGTCCACGTCGTGACCACGGCGATCGCCCCCGACAGCGACCGGTTGGAGGCGGCGGTTTCGCGTGCTCGCAGGACCTACGAGACGCTGACAGGGATCGAGGCAACCTGGCGGCAGAACTGCCACGTGCTCCCCAGCGAGCGCGAGCCGTTCGGGTTTCGCGACGGGATAAGCCACCCGGCCATCGAGGGCTCCGGGATCCCCGGAACGAACCCACGCGAGCAGCCGCTCAAGGCCGGCGAGCTGGTCCTCGGCTATCCCGACGAACTCGATCCATGGCCCCCGATTCCGCAGCCCGAGGTACTCGGCCGCAACGGCACCTATGTGGTGTTCCGCAAGCTGCATCAGCGAGTCGCCGCGTTCCGGCGATACCTCAAGGGGCACGCGCAGGATCCAGCGCAAGAGGAGCTGATCGCGGCGAAGATGATGGGCCGGTGGCGCAGCGGCGCACCCCTCGCACGCTGTCCCTTTCACGACGATCCCGAGCTGGGTGGTGACCCCACGCGGAACAATGACTTCGTCTACGAAGATGACCCGATCGGCTACAAGACGCCGCCCGGCTCACACGTGCGGCGCTCGAACCCGCGCGACGCCTCGGTCGCGGGCGTCGTGCGGCTTCACCGGATGATCCGGCGCGGCACCGCCTACGGGCCCGAGTTGCCGGAGGGCGTGCTCGACGACGACGGCGCGGATCGCGGGCTGATCTTCGCGTTCGTCGGCACGCAGCTCGGTCGTCAGTTCGAGTTCGTCCAGTCGGAGTGGGTCAACGGAGGTGACTTTCTCGGACTCGGCGACGTGAAGGACCCGATCGCCGGGGATCACGACTGCGGCGATCGCACATTCTCGTTCCCGCAACGTCCAATACCACGACGGCTGCACGGCCTCGCCCGCTTCGTGGTGACGCGAGGTGGCGAGTACTGCTTCATGCCCGGTTTGCGCGCGTTGCGCTGGCTGGCGGAGCCCCACAAGTAGGCTGGAGATCGTGTCGAGCGCCGATACCGTGCGCCGCCTCTACCAGCCGCTCGAGATCTCGATCGGTGACCGCGTCGAGCTCGCGCGACGGTTCAACACCCACCATGGCGCGGTCGCAGCCGACCCGCGCGTCATCGAGCTCATGCGCCGGGTGCGCGCCTACCAGGTCCAGCTCGACGAGCTCGGGATCACCGACCGCGAGCTCGCGCGCGACCTCTCGGACCGCGAGATCGCGGCTCGCATGATGCGGCACCTCACGCTGCTCAAGTTCTGGCTACCCCTCATGGTGCCCGGTGCACCGCCGCACGTACCCGCCGTGGCGTTCGCGCGGATCGCCGGACCTCGCCTCACGCCGCGCAAGGACGTCATCGCGACCACCAGGCTCCTGAGCGGCATGTTACTCGTCCTCGCGTCGTACGCTGCCGCGGTCGCCGTGCTGGGGCGGCGTGCCGGGCTTCCAGCCGCGCTCGCCGCCGCGATCATGAACGACCCATGCGTACACGGCCTGGTCGTGCGCTTCCTGCGCCACCGCAGCTTCCGAGCCGTGCGGTCTCGCGCCGCACGAGCGCCTCGTCGGCCGAGCTCAACGCGTGCAGACCGAGCGATCAAGCGTCGCCGAGGTAGAACGCGTGTAGATGGCCGTCGCCGTCGACCGTCATCGGGGTCACCTGCACGTCGTCGCCGGTCACGGTGAACACGGTGAACGTGCTGGCGTCGTGCTCGATCATTCCCTGACTTCGATCGCGCGCCAGCTCGAACCGGCCACCGTTGGGCATCGTGCAGCTGAGCGTCCCGCGCGCTCCCTGACGCTCGCAGGCGGCGCGCTGCTGCGCCGCCCTGGACGGCGAGAAGACATAGAACCCCGATGCGCAGCCCACGGTCACCTGGCGCAGCGCGTCGCCCGAGGGCAGCGCGAAGGTCTCGTCCCACGTGATGTGCTCGTGACCGGCGACGTAGAAGTCGGCGTGGCCGTGCTCGAGGATCGGACCGAACCGGTCGACGAACTGCCGCGCCGGGCGGCGGATCACCGAGAACAGCGGGACGTGGCCGAACACCAGGCGAATGCGTGCGTTCGCGGCGGCCGCGAGATCGCCGGTCAGCCAGTCGGCAACGTCGCGGTCGATCGCCTGGTCGACGACATGCGCGAGCGCGAAGTGCACACCGTCGAAGTCGAGGCTGTAGCTGTAGGGGGACCGCGCAAGCCCCCGCCCGGTGCCGGGGTTGACCTTGAACGGCGCTGCCCAGCGCGCGAGGTCGGCGAACGCTTGCTCGTAGCCCTCGCGCTGCCAGCTCAGGTAGGTGTCGTGATTGCCGGCGATCGGCAGGACCGCGATCCCGGCGTCGTGCAGCGGCTCGAGGGCATCGGTGACGGAAGCCCACCACGCCTTGACGCGACCGCGCCGGTGGTCCACCTTGTCCGACCCGTTCGTGTGGTCTCCGGTGACGATCACCAGCCGCACGCCCAGCGCGATCAGCCCCTCGATCGTCCGGTCGACCGTGAGGACCCGTGGGTTCGGGAGGTGCAGGTCGGAGAGCACGGCGAAGCTCCACCGCTGCGGCGTACCGGGACCGACGACCAGGCTCGAGAAGGACTCGCGCGCAGAGAGCGTCGCCACGACCGGCTCGATCGCCGGCAGCGCCTGGTCGGCTTCGGCGTCGCTGATGTCAGCGGTGTCGATCGGGTCGAAGGCGCACCCCACGCTCGACACGATGGGTAGCGCTCCGAGAACCAGCACGGCGGCCGAGCGCATGGAGGATAGACGCGGTGCGGGCCCGCGCTATTCCAGGGACCCGGTTCCGAAGGTGTGATCCTGGATGCTCATCGTGGAATAAATTCCCACCACTGGCGCGTCGCATGAGCCCAGACCGACCTCGGGCACCTGACGGGCTTGCCATGCGCCGTGGGCACCTGTAGCGCGCAGCGCTACACCCGGATGTCGATTCACGAGGGTTCTCGCCGAGATCGCCCGCGGTACGCGACTTGCCTTGCTCGCTGCCGTCACGCTGGGGCAGATGGCCCCGAGGAGAACGTTCGATGACTCGCATGTGGAAGCTCTGTCTCGTCACGCTGTGCATCGCCGCCGCCGGCCACGTCACCGGCTGCGCCACCCCGGACGCCGAACCCGACGACGTCGCCGACCCCGAGCTCACGCCCGGCGAGATCGCGGCGCTCCCCGATGCCGCCGAGGTCGATCACGCCGGCCTCGACGCGATGCTGGCGGCCGAGCCGCCCCAGGACGACGCCGCGACGTTCGACACCGACGAGGCGACCGAGCTCGCCGACGGGCCGGTCGACGACACCGAGGCGATCGCTGCGTCGCCGGCGATCACCGCGCAGGCGGCGATCCTCAAGTTCGGCCTGCACCCGCGCGCGTCCGACGCGCTGCGCTCGATCGGCGTCTCGGCGTCGCGGATCCTGCAGACGATCGGCAATGCCCCGGCGTCGGCCGGTACCCACGCGCAGGACGGTGTGGTCAACGGCCATCCGTACTGCGCCGCGACCGACATCAGCGTCAGCGGCCTGAGCAACGCGCAGATCGGGAACCTGCTCGCGCGGCTCGCCAAGGTCGGGTTCGCGGCGTGGTTCCGCTGGCCGGGACACGACGGCTGGCCGGCGTCGGAGGCCCGCCACATCCACGCGGTGTACGCCAACGCGAAGATGAAGTCGGCGCTGCGCTCGCAGGTGCGCTCCTGGCTGGTCGGCCGCAACGGCCTGGTCAGCAACACGCTGTACAGCTTCTTCCACTGGACCGCCGCCGAGAAGGCCGTCGTCCGCCACAAGTTCGCCCAGAGCGCGAGCGGCACGACCAACGGCGGCGCGAGCTGCGTGGTCGGCGGCCTGTACTGCGGCGGCGACAAGATCAGCGGTGACCGGGACACCCTGTTCCGCTGCACCGGCACCGGCGCGCCGGCCGTCGTGCGCCACTGCGCCAGCGGCTGCGCCGTGCACCCGGGCAGCGACGACGCCTGTCGGTGAGCGGCCCGACGCCGGGCTACCGCAGCCCGACGCGGGCGAGCAGGCGGTGGAGGTGGACCCGGTCGATCCCGGCCGCGCGCGCGGCGGCGCTGACGTTGTTGCCGTGCAGCACGAGCAGCTGCTCCAGGTAGCGGCGCTCGACGTGGCGCAGCCAGCGCTCGCGGACCTCGCGCAGCGGCAGGCCGACGTCGATCGCCGGCTCGTCGGTGCTGGCCGGCGCGGCGCGCTCCTGGCGGACCAGGCACGCCTCGATGTAGTTGCGCAGCTCGCGGACGTTGCCGGGCCAGCCGTGGCGGAGCAGCTCCGGCAACAGCTCGCCGCCGCGCAGCGCGGCCGCCATCGCGGACTCGCCGGCGCGCAGATCGTCGAGGATGCCGGCCACCAGCAGCGGCAGATCGGGCGCCCGGTCGCGCAGCGGCGGCAGGGTGACCACGAGCACGGCGAGCCGGAAGTAGAGGTCGGAGCGGAACCGCCGCGCGTTGACCTCCTGGCGCAGGTTGCGATTGGTCGCTGCGATGATCCGGACGTCGGTCGCGATCCGCTGCGCGCTGCCGATCCGCTGGATCTCGCGGCGCTCGATCGCGCGCAGCAGCTTGGGCTGGAGATCGAGCGCGAGCTCGCCGATCTCGTCGAGCAGGATCGTGCCGCCGCTCGCGGCCTCGAACGCGCCGATCCGCTGTGCGGTCGCGCCGGTGAACGCGCCCGCCTCGAAGCCGAACAGCTCGGCCTCCAGCAGGTTGGCCGGGATCGCGCCGCAGTCGAGGACGACGAACGGCCCGTCGCGCCGCGCGCTCTCGAGGTGGATCGACTCGGCGGCGAGCTCCTTGCCGGTGCCGCTCTCGCCCTGGAGCAGCACCGTGCTGGTGCTCGCCGCGGCGGCCTCCAGCACGACGAACGCGCTGCGCATCGCGGTCGAGCGGCCGATCAGCCGGCCGAACCGCTCGCGCTGCGACAGCGGGATCTCGACCTGGCGGGTGCCGATGTTGAACCGGAGCTGGGTCCGGCCGAGCGACAGCACCGCACCGTCGCGCAGCGGCGCCTCGATCACCGGCACGCGATCGACCAGCGTGCCGTTGCGGCTGCCGAGATCGCGGACCACCGCGGCGCCGTCGCGGATCCGGATCTCGCAGTGGAACTTCGACATCGCGCCGTCGGTGATCTCCAGGTCGGCCCTGGGATCGGCGCCGATCACCATGCGCTCGGCGGCGAACAGGAACGCCGGCCCGTCGCGGTCGTGCTCGAGGCGCGTCAGCCGGCACTCGCGGACGGTCGCGCGCAGCGGCTGCGATGCGGTCAGTGCCTCGGTGGTGCGCGGGTCGTCGGTCATGTCAGTCGAGGGTCTCGCCCGCGGCCGGGCCGCGGCTGGGCGGCCGGTGGGCCGGGGTGAGGCGCACGTCGATCTCGCCGGCGCGCTCGGCGCGCACGCGCGACGGCCGGTAGCCCGCGCGGGTCACGACGATCGACGCCGGCCCATCGAGCGCGATCGTCGCGGGGGTGATGCCGACGCGCTTGCCGCGGACGAGGACCTGGGCGCCGGGCGGTGCGCTGCGGACCTCGACCGTGAAGCTCGCCGCGGGTGCGGGCGCGATCACCGCCGCGACCGCGGGCGGTTTCGCCGCCGGATCGCTGGACGGCGCGGCCGCCGCCGCCGCAGCGGCCGCCGCCGCGGGCGCCGCCGCCGCGGGCGCCGCCGCCGCGGGCGCCGTACCACCGGCGCCGGTCGCGCTCGACGGAGCCTCGCGATCCTCGGCGCCGCGCAGGCGCAGGACACCGACCACCCCGCCGACCGCGATCGCGAGCGCTGCGATCGATCCGGCGATGCGGCGGCGCCGCCGCCGATCGGCCGGGGTGCTCCGGACCGCGCCACGACCCGCCGCGGGGCGGTCGTCGCTCGGCCCCGCACCGCGCGCACCGGCCCGACCCGCCGCCGGCGCCACGTCCTCGGTGATCCGCGGCTCCTCGCCGGTGTCGCGCAGCGCCCCGGCGATCGCGCGCATCGACGGCGGCCGCCGGGTCAGATCGCGCTCCAGGCAGCCGGCGATCAGCGACGCGAGGGCCGGCGACACCGGCGCAACACCGCCGAGCGGCGGCGGCGCCTCGAACAGCTGCGGCGTGCGGCCCGCGGCGAAGCCGTCGAACGGCAGCCGGCCGGCGACCGCCTCGTAGAGCAGCACGCCGAGCGCCCAGATGTCGACGCAGGGCGCGACCAGGCCGCCGGTGAGCTGCTCGGGCGCCATGTACGCGATCGTGCCGAGCCGCGAGCCGGTGGCGGCGGCAGCGACCTCGCGCGCGATCCCGAAGTCGATGACCTTCGGCTGGTCGCCGACCAGCACGATGTTGCCCGGCTTGAGGTCGCGGTGCACGATGCCGCGGTCGTGGGCGGCGGCGAGGCCGTCGGCGATCGCGGCGCCGAGCCGGCGGACCTCGGGCTCGGCGAGCCGGCCGGCCCGCGCCAGCCGCGCCGCCAGGCTCTCGCCATCGAGCCGCTCCATCACCAGGTAGAACGCGTCGCCGTCGCTGCCGAAGTCGAGCACGCGCACGACGCCGGGGTGATCGATCGCACGGGTCCGGGTCGCCTCGGCGACGAACGCCGCGGTCGCGGCGGCGTCGGCGGCGAGCTGCGAGTGCAGCAGCTTGATCGCCACCCGATCACCGAGGAAGCGGTGCGTGGCGGCGTGGACCTCGCTCATGCCGCCGCGCCCGAGCAGCGGGCCGAGCACATAGTTTCCGATCGTTCGCTCCGCCGACATCGTGTGACTTCCGGCGCGCGTTGCGACGCCACCGCGCGCGCTATATCGTCGCACGAGATGACGTCGCACGTGGCGCGGATCGTCCTCGTGACGCAGCTCGCGGTCGCGGCCGCGATCGGCCACGCCGATCCGGCGCCGGCCGGGTCGGCCGAGTCCCGCGCGCTCGATCACCTCGATCGCGGCGTCGCCGCGTACCGCGCGGGCGATTACGTGCGCGCGCGCAGCGAGCTCACCGCGGCCAGCGCGCTGGCACCCGACCGGCCCAACCCGTACCGCTGGCTCGCGCTCGCCGAGGCCGCGCTCGGGGATTGCGACGACGCGCGGGTCCACGTCGAGAGCTTCCTGTCGCGGGTGCCCGCCGGCGACCCGCGGGTGCCGGAGATGACGGGGCTGCGCGAGCGCTGCCGGAGCCCGCGCCCCCCGGCCGCGCCGGTGCCGGCTCCCGCGGCCGGCCTGTCCGCCGCGCCACCGCCGGCCCGGGAATCGCCGTCGCTCGCCGGGCGCTGGTGGTTCTGGGCCGCGATCGGCGCGGTCGCGGTCGCGGCGGGCGCGACCTACGAGCTGACCCGCGGCTCGCCGTCGCGGCTGCCGGTGGTGACCTGCGACCCTGCGGGGTGCCGTCCGTGACCGGCGCGCGCGGCGCGCTGGTGCTCGCGCTCGGGCTCGCCGGGGCCGCCTGCAGCGACGACGATCCGTGCGCCGGTGCGGCGACCTGCGTGCGGATCGACGTCGAGTCGGCCGCGATCGCGGAGATCGCGCGGATCGATCAGCTGGAGCTCGACGTGATGTATGGCGAGCGCCACGCGACCACGACGACCCAGGCGGCGGGCGGCCGCACCACCGAGCTGCCGCTCGCGACCGCGATCGTGCTCGACCTGCCGGGCAGCGATCCGGTCGCGGTCGGCGTCGTCGCCGCCGGCAAGCTCGGCGCCTCGGTGCTCGGCACCGGCGCCGGTTCGACCATGGTCGCGCCGCGCCGGCACGCCGCGATCGCGATCGCGCTGTCGCCGACGGCGGACTGCAACGCGGGCGCGTTCTACTGCGGCGGCGATCAGCTCGCCGGCGATCCGGGGACGCTGTACCAGTGCAACGCGGGCGGCGTGCCGATCGCGCGCGGCGCGTGCCGCGACGGCTGCCTGGTGCGGCCGGGCAAGGACGACGCGTGCCGCGGCGGCGGTGGCACCTGCCTCGACGGCGGCATGTACTGCGGCGGCGACAAGCTCGACGGCGATCCCCAGACGCTCTACGTCTGCATGGCGGGCGCCGGCACCTCGCCGCAGCGCTGCGCCGGGGGCTGCGTCGTGCGGGCCGGCAACGACGACGCCTGTCGCTGACCGGGCCGGCGCTGCGTCATCGGCGGTAATCGGCCGTCATGGATCGGCGCCGGAGCGGCGCGTAGCGTCGGTCCACGCGTCAGGACCGGCACCGCGCGAGCGGGCGGGCCCGGCGACGCCCCGGAGGCCGACATGCATCGAGAACGTTCCCGCGACGCAGCACCTGGCAGGCATGGCGCCGGCGGCTCGCCGGTCCAGCGCGACGCGCATCCGGGCAAGCAGACGCTCACCGCGGCGATCGCACCGGACCCGCCGGGGCCGGTCCAGCGATCGATCGCGTCGCGCCCGGCGGCCGCTCCGGTCGACGCGGTCCCCGAGCAGGGCGCGCGGCCGATCGCCGGCCTGACGAGCGTGGCGATGAAGTCGCTGTTCGGCGGCGCTGGCGTGCAGCGCGCGCAACCCGCCGGCGCGGGAGCCGGAGCGGCGCCGGCGCACGACGCCGCGTCGGTTCATGCCGCGGCCGCCCGGGGGATCGCGACGCCCGCGTCGGCGTTGCCTCACGCCGGCTCGATCCAGCGCGCGTTCGGCCGCCACGACATCTCGTCGATCCAGGCGCACGTCGATGCCGACGCCGCGTCGTCGGCGCGCGCGATGGGGGCCCAGGGCTACGCGACCGGAACCCATGTCGTGTTCGATGGCGCGCCCGACCTGCACACCGCGGCGCACGAGGCCGCGCACGTGGTCCAGCAGCGCGCGGGCGTGCACCTCCGGGGCGGGGTCGGCGACGTGGGGGACGCCCACGAGCGCCACGCCGACGAGGTCGCCGATCGCGTGGTGCGGGGCGAGTCGGCGGAGGCGTTGCTCGACGCCTCCGCGGGCGGTGGCGGAGCCGGCACCGCCGTGCAGCGGCGGGTCCAGATCGGCGACGTGCCTTCCGGCGCGACCAGGAACCAGGCCATGACGGTCAAGAAGGTGCTCGCGCTGCTCGAGGGGCCGGTCGGCAGCCCCGCGCTGAACAGCGTGCTGTCGTTCCTGACCGCGTCGTCGACCGCGCACCTCCACATCGAGTTCGAGACCGTCGGCGGCGGGGAGCACACCGGCGAGAGCGGCGGCCCGATCCACGGCGAGACCGGGATCTTCCTGGGCGATCGCCGGCTCGAGAGCTCGCAGATGCTCCAGGAGGCGCTGCTGGTCGATCCGGCACCCCTGCTCTCGGCGCAGTGCGACCTGACGATCTCGGTGCGGATCTTCCTGCGATCGGACACCAGGGAGCACGAGCTGGCGACGACGATCCTCCACGAGCTGGAGCTGCATGCGGTGCCGGCCGGGACGCTGCTGCAGCGACTCGACTTCTTGCGCAAGAAGATGGGCAACGATCCGGACAAGGTGATCGGCATGCTGCTGCAGTACCTGGCCGCGCCCGATGACCACCGCAACATCGACCACGCGGTGGCGATGGTGGAGTCCGGCGGGCAGCTGTACGAGGCCTGCCGCGGCACCCAGTGGGAAGGCTGGGCCAAGGCGACGCTGAACACGATCTGCAACGACGCCCAGGAGCAGTTCCTGTCAGCGGTGCTGAAGTCGTCCCGGGAAGGCGACCTCGAGCGCATCGAGCACCTCCAGGCGGTGATCGCCAAGGTCAAGGGCACCGGCCCCGACCCGGGCGACCGTCCCGAGAAGCTGCGGCCGCAGCACCCGTATCGCACGGTGAACACCGCCAGGCGGTCGCTCGACAGGACCCAGGTCCTCGAGTACCTCGCGGAGGGCGTGCGCGAGCGCCGGCCGATGGAGGCCATGGTCCAGGAGCTCGGCGAGAAGTACGGCGTGCCGCGGGCCGAATCGATCGAGCTGTACAACCGCGAGATCGCGCCTCAGGTGTTCGCCGAGGCGCCGAAGACCAAGGACGACGAGCTGCTGTTCTCGTTCATGGAGAGCTACGGGGTGCCGCGGCCGGTGACCATGGCGCTGATCGAGCGCGAGCCCCGGGAGACCGGCGGCGACAAGAGCCTGGATGGCGAGGGGAGCCACTCCCGCAAGAAGTCGAAGCTGCAGAAGCCCTCGTGGTCGCTCCCACCGCCGAAGGAGCGGGCGTTCCTCACCCGGCTGGGGACCGAGGACGACTGGACGCCGATCACGAACCACTACGTGCCGCGCCAGGTCCTGGCCGCCCACGCCGAGCTGGCGCCCGGGACCTGGATCATCGTCGACGGCTATCAGATGCGCGTCCGGTACACCGACAAGAGCGGCGTCCAGGGCGCGTCTCGGGTGAACGGCAGCGAGCACGGCAGGTACATGGTGCTGCGGTTCGAGGTGCGGGGCGGCTAACCACGGCGCGAGCGTCACCCAGCCGGTTCGCCCCGTCGACCAGGAGGCCGCGTGAGGCGAACGCGTGGACGCCGAGGGCTCACTTCTGGAGGTGGATGTGCGGTCCGCTCCAGGCGGCGTTGCCGCCCCGCCGCTCGTCGAGCACGGTGATGCCGTGCGAGCGCGCGTCCTGCATGAACGCGTTGACCTCCGAGGAGCTGTGGTCCCGCGTCCGCACGTCGATGGCGCGGCCCGCCTTGTGCGCCCAGCCGAGGTGGTGACCGCCGGTGGTCGAGGTCACTTGAAAGCCGCGATCGGTCGCGAATTGCGAGAGCTCGCGCCAGGTCTGCGCGCCGCCGCTGGCGTGGGTCAGGGGCTCGTCCGGGATCGTCTCGAGGTTCGACATGGCTGCTGTCCTTTCGTCCCCTCGTCACGTGCAGCGGCAGTGCCATCGCGTCGCGCGCGGCGCCTGCGTCCTCGCGGATACGAAGCGAGTCCTCGAGGACTCATCCGCACGAGCCGAACTGCGTGATCCCTCGATGACCGCGTGCGCGATCGGCTCGGTGTTCCCTGCGAGAGACAGGCGATCGAGGGGCAAAGCCCCAGCCAGCACGGGCAAGTCGAGCTTCCAGCGCACCCGGCGCATCGATCCGACCTGGGGGGTACACGCGGTTGGTTCGCGTGCCCGACGGCCGGCTGCCCGTACCGCCGCGCTCACGAGCCACGCCGGGCCGCGCGAGGGCGGACCCCGTGGCACCTCGACCGAGGGCTCAGAGATGGACCTGGCCCTCGACGACCTCGATCGCGTTGCCACCGACCCGGACATTCACGATCTTGTCGCCCGTCCTGTCCGCGCGAACGAAGAGATGGCTCGGGCGATGGATCTCGGCGCCCTGCAGGATGTGGACGGTCTGTCCTGGCTTCACGATCCCGTGGCGAACCAGCCAGGATGCGGTGCAGCCCGCGGCGGATCCCGTCGCGGGATCCTCGCCGTCCAGCGAGAGCGCCCGGGCGCGAAGCCCGACGCCGGGATCGTGCGTATCGCGGGTCACGAAGTAGAAGTCGCAATACGCGGGTCCGTGGTGATCGAGGTAGGCGCGGAGCTTGCGCAGATCCGGGTTCAAGGTCTGCAGGGTGTGCAGCTCCCGGATCGGCACGATCGCGAAATACAGGCCCGTGGACACGGTCTGAATCGGCCAGTCGGCGACCAGGTCGGAGGCCTTGAGGCCGAGCAACTCGGCAACGATGGTGCGATCGTGCAGGGGACCAAACGCGGGGTCGATCTGGTGCATCTCTCCGAACGCATTCCCCTGGTCGTCGGTGCGGAACGCGACGGGGATCTTGCCCACCTGCAGGTCGAGCACGATCTCCCTGGGGCCGCTGGCAGCGCTCACGGTCGCCCCGCGAGCCGAGACGGCGCGGTTTCGCAAGACCATGGCGGTGCCGAGGGTCGGATGTCCGGCGAACGGGATCTCCGCGTTCGGGACGAAGATCCGGACCTTGATCCCCTGTTGCTGCTCGACGGCCGGATCGCGCGGCAAGACGAACGTGGTCTCCTGCAGGTTGGTCTCGCGCGCCAGGTCCTGCATCTCCGCGTCGGATAACCCACGCGCATCGGGAAACACGACGAGCGGGTTCCCTTGCAGCCGATGGGAGGTGAACACGTCGATCTGCACGAACGAGTAGCGGCG
>Ga0307476_10001382_pt1 | contig 14825 bp, 12 predicted proteins | sample atmos_gasesECM2C_2_FD_203314 | JGI IMG/M metagenome (GOLD analysis project Ga0307476, IMG submission 203314) | Hardwood forest soil microbial communities from Morgan-Monroe State Forest, Indiana, United States - atmos_gasesECM2C_05 | ecosystem: Environmental > Terrestrial > Soil > Temperate... | reverse complement strand
GGACTGTTTTACGGCTGCGATAACGGCGCGGAGGCGCGCCAATTCAACCGCATGCTGATCGATGCCGGCCTGATAAAAAATCTCTGAGCGCAAATTCGTCTGGTTCGATGCCTTACGGCGCATATCTGAACCGAGGAATTTTTCCGCGGCGCGGGGGTTGTTGTGTCCGTACCCGCCTTGATCTCGCATCCCCGGCCGTTACACTCCGGGCACTACCACAATCCAAAAAAGGGAGGACTATTCATGCTTGCAAAGCGACATCACATGCTTATGGCCGCGGCCGCGCTGACGCTGGGTCTGTTCGGTACGGCGGCGAACGCAGCCGACATTTTCTCGCTGACCTCGGCGACATTCAAAGACTCGACCATGATGCCGAAGAATGCCGCCAACAGCGCCGCCAATGCGCCGAAGAACCCAAACTGCGTCGGCGAGAACGTCTCGCCGCAACTGTCCTGGAGCGGCGTGCCGGAAGGTACCAAGAGCTTCGTCATGCTCATGATCGATCCCGAAGGCCGCGGCGGCGCCGGCGTCAATCACTGGGTCGCCTATGGCATTCCGGCTTCCGTCACCAGCTTTGCCCAGGGCGAAGTCTCAAAGCCGTCCGATAAATACGTCGGCGGCAAGAGCACCCAGGGCGTCGGTTTTTATTCCGGCCCATGCACGCCGCCCGGCACCACGCCGCATCACTATACGTTCGTTCTGATCGCCACCGACTTCGATCCGAAGGAACTGCCGCCCGGTCTGACCAAAGATGAGGTGACCGCGAAGATCGCGCCCGACAACGGGCCGCCTGTGCACGCCAAGGGTTCGGCCGGTCTGGTCGGGCTGTTCGTCAATCCATGGAAAATGTGAGTACGCCCAGTCATCGGCGTATTTGTCTGATGCCATCCGGCTGCGTCATCGCCATAATCACACGGCGATGACGCAGCGGTCCCCAAATCCCGAAATCTTCGAGATCGACCGCGCCGAGATCGCGCGGGAAGCCTGGTCGTGGCCGTTCGCCGTCGACCACAGCGCGGACATCGATCGATATTTTGCCGAACTGCAAAGCCGGCGGCCGGGCGTATGGAATGGCCGCGTACTGCTGCTCAATCGCTACGCCATTGCCGACCGCGTGCTGCGCGGCGCCTGCTTCGAGACCGACTATTCAAGCTTCATCACCTGGCGCGACCGGGAATTTCCCGATCCCAGCGTCTCTAATTTCTTCGCGGCGGCGGTATTACACGCAGCCGACGGCGGCTATCTGCTCGGCGAGATGGCGGCCTACACGGCGGGGGCGGGGCGCAGCTATTTTCCATGCGGCACGCCGGAGCCGGCCGACGTCGGCGCCGACGGCCTGTTCGATCTGCACGGCAATCTATGCCGCGAGCTGTTGGAGGAGACCGGCCTTGCCGTCGCGGGACTCGATGCCGAATCGGGCTGGACCGTGGTGCGCGATCGGTGTTTTCTCGGGCTGATGAAGCGGCTCACGGCACGCCAAAACGCCGACGAGCTGCGCGCCCGGATCATGCGCCACATCGCCGGAGACAAGCACCCCGAACTCGCCGATATCCGCATCGTGCGCGGGCCGGCCGACATCGATTCCAGCATGCCGCCCTCGGTGGTCGCTTATCTGCAACGGGAATGGACGCGGTGACATGGCCAAGCAACGCAACCGGTTGCCCATGAAGCTCGCCAAGATCGTCAAGCATTGCCGCATCGACAAGCCGCGGCATTTCAAGCTCGCCGACCACGATCCGGCGGAACGCTTTGGCCTCTCCACCGACATCGAGGACGTCAAGCATATCCTTGCCGACGGCGTCGCCCGGATGGAGGAGCTGCAGCAGCGCCTTTACGCCCAGGGCCAATGGGGCGTGCTGATGGTGTTCCAGGGCATGGATGCGGCCGGCAAGGACGGTGTGGTCAAGCACGTGATGTCCGGCATCAATCCGCAAGGTTGCGAGGTGCATTCGTACAAGGCGCCCAGCGCCGAAGAACTCGCTCACGATTTTTTGTGGCGGACCGGCAAGGACGTTCCGGCCCGCGGCCGCATCGGAATTTTCAACCGCTCCCATTATGAGGAAGTGCTGGTGGTACGCGTGCATCCGGAACTGCTGCAGCGGCAGAACCTGCCGCCCAGCGCCACCGGCAAGAATATCTGGAAGCACCGCTTCAAGGAGATCCGCGCGTTCGAGCAGCATTTGGCGCGTAACGGCACGCTGGTGCTGAAATTCCACTTGCGCATTTCCAAGGACGAACAGCGCAAGCGCCTCCTGGCGCGGCTCGACGAGCCGTTCAAGCGCTGGAAGTTTTCCGTCAACGACGTCACCGAGCGCGAGCGCTGGGACGACTATATGGCCGCCTACCAGGACATGATCCGCGAGACCTCGACCGACTATGCGCCTTGGTACGTCGTGCCGGCCGACCACAAGCATGTGGCGTGGCTGGTCGTCTCCGCGGCGATCATCGAGGCGCTGGAAAGCCTCAAGCTCGAATACCCAAGGGTCACCGGCAACGCGCTGGAGAGGCTGAAAAAAGTAGAGCGTGCGCTCAAGGCGGAGTAGCGGCGCCATCGCGGGCGCTTGCGCCGGCGCCGGCTTTTCCGCTACAACGATGCCGATACCGGTGAGGTTAACGCGGAATTCACCTTGATCCGCGACCTTTGGACGGTAATGAGGGTTTGGCAATGTCGACGCGCCGCGATTTCCGCGCGATGACCCGGGAGGCCGTGCAGGCCTCGGCCGGTGCTGCCCTCATTCTCGGCGGGCTCCTGCTGCTTAGCGCCCCCTGAGGGCCGGCTGGGCGTTTGCGCCTGGGCACTCAGGGGATGACCGAAGCCACGGAACCCACGGGCGCCTCGACCCGAAAGCGGCGGGCGCAAACGAGAAGGACCTTAAATCATGACCCCGCCAGCCAAATCTGAGCCGGCCAATCTTGCCCCAGTCAAGTCCGAAAAGGACCGCGTCGTCATCTTCGACACCACCTTGCGCGACGGCGAGCAATGCCCCGGCGCCACCATGACGCACGAGGAGAAGCTCGAAGTCGCCGAGCTCCTCGATACGATGGGCATCGACATCATCGAGGCCGGTTTTCCGATCGCCTCCGAGGGTGATTTCGCCGCGGTGAACGAGATCGCCAAGCGCACCAAGAACGCCGTCGTGTGCGGTCTGGCGCGCGCCGGCTTCAAGGACATCGATCGCGCCGGCGAAGCGCTCAAGCCCGCCCGGCAGTCGCGCATCCACACCTTCATCTCCACCTCGCCGGTGCACATGAAGTGGAAGCTGCAGTTGGAGCCGGAGAAGGTCTTCGAGATGGTGGTCGGCTCGGTGACGCGGGCGCGCGGTTACACCGACAATGTCGAATGGTCGTGCGAGGACGGCACTCGCACCGAGCACGATTTCCTCTGCCGCTGTGTCGAGGCCGCGATCAAGGCCGGCGCCACCACCATCAATATTCCCGACACCGTCGGCTATACGGTGCCGGAGGAGTATTTCGCGCTGATCAAGATGGTGCGCGAGCGGGTGCCGAATTCCGATCAGGCGGTGTTCTCGGTGCATTGCCACGACGACCTCGGCATGGCGGTGGCGAATTCGCTCGCCGGCGTGCGCGCCGGCGCCCGCCAGATCGAGTGCACCATCAACGGCATCGGCGAGCGCGCCGGTAATGCCTCGCTGGAAGAGGCGGTGATGGCGATGCGGGTGCGCAACGACGTGATGCCATTCTGGACCGGCGTCGACGCCACCATGCTGACGCGGGCGTCAAAACTCGTCTCGGCGGTGACCTCGTTCCCGGTGCAATACAACAAAGCGATCGTCGGGCGGAACGCCTTCGCCCATGAGAGCGGCATCCACCAGGACGGCATGCTCAAGCATACCCAGACCTACGAAATCATGATGCCCGAGGATGTCGGCGTGAAGCAGACCTCGCTGGTCATGGGCAAGCATTCCGGACGTCACGCCTTCGTGCACAAGTTGGAGGAGCTCGGCTACAAGCTCGCCGGCAACCAGCTCGAAGACGCATTCGTGCGCTTCAAGGCGCTGGCTGACCGCAAGAAGCACGTCTACGACGAGGACATCGAGGCGCTGGTCGACGAGGAGATCGCCACCGCCCAGGATCACATCAAGCTCGTCTCGCTGTCGGTGATCGCCGGCACCCGAGGGCCGCAGCGCGCCACCATGAAGCTCGACGTCAACGGCAAGACGATGCTCGAAGAGTGCGAGGGCAACGGGCCGGTCGACGCGGTGTTCAATTGCATCAAGGCGATGGTGCCGCACGAGGCGGTGCTGGAGCTTTACCAGGTGCACGCGGTAACGGCGGGCACCGACGCGCAAGCCGAAGTCTCCGTGCGATTGTCGGAGCAGGGGCGTGCCGTGACTGCCAAGGGCGCCGATCCCGATACGCTGGTCGCCTCGGCAAAGGCCTATCTTGCCGCGCTCAACAAGCTCGTGGCCCGCCGCCTGCGCGGCCAACCGGATGAGCGCCGCCTCCACTCGACGGATGTCGGCTGAGAGCATCCGCAGCCATCAAATAAAAAGGGCCGCTCGTGAGAGCGGCCCTTCGTCTTGGCGGCATGCCTTTCGAAGGCGCCCGCGCCGAGGATGCGGCTCGAAATGTGGGTTCAACGCCAGCAACATAGCGTCTCGAATCCTGTGATACTTCGGCAACATGCCGGGAAAAACCATAGTTCGGCCGCAGCGATGGCTTGGCCGTTGATGAGCGGCAGGAAACTCGGAAACCTTCGTCGTGGGTTCGCGTCGCCGGCTGGGTCGACGGCAGAATGCGACTTGATCGCCAATTTGGCCTCGGTCGGGACATTCATCCGACGAGGAATGCCGGCTTATGCCGGCAAGGAATTCGAAAGGCTGGTTCCTGGCGACTCAAGGAGCGATCCGCCGGCGCGCTTGCCCGCTCCCGACCCCGCCGCTATATCTGCCCTAGGGTGCCGCTCCCCGTCGGGGCGGCGTCTTTGTCTGAGCCCGAATCGGCGCCGCGACAAAATGGTGGAAGTGCCTAACCACGTGTCGTTCTTCGGTTAGGGCGCATAGCTCAGTTGGTAGAGCAGCTGACTCTTAATCAGCGGGTCCAAGGTTCGAATCCTTGTGCGCCCACCACATCAATCAAGGCCTTAGCCGATTACAATTTGTCGTTTCGACAAGTCGTCAGCGGCTCATTCCGACACAATGGCTGCTCGAAGCGCGGAATTGCGCGTACCGTGCATTTCGAGGTCGGATCGTTGAGCTTTTTTCGCCTGTTCGCCGTGCGTCAGATTGCGGGTCAAGCAATTCATCGCAACGCTTTTTGGCATTCGCAAAATCGGCTCCCGGCGTCTCGATCTCAAGAGCGCGCCCAGGCCGCTTGGCCCAAGCCGGAATGCGCGGTCGCAGGTCGATTTTGCCACGGCTCACATCTGCGCCATGCAGCGGGCGAGAAGACGGCGCGACGTCGGGCGGTTCATCATGCCGACCGCGACATCGAGTCCGCCGCTCACGACAAGTCCCCGCCACACGCTTGCGCTGCGGAACGAGACACCGAAAGCCTTTCGGCACGCGCGTTCGTATTCACGGAATGCACGCTCCGGCTTGACGCCCAGCTTGAGGATGTCGTTCAACGTCCGCGCGGCCAGCATGCCGGAACGCATTCCCTGATAGATTCCCTCGGCCGTCGCCGGATGCGTCATGCGGCCGGCTTCGCCCACGACGATCCGGCCGGGCGACGTCAATCGTGCGAAGGTCGTCGCAAATGAAATGGGATGGCCTTTCCAAGACCCGATCTGACGCGCCGCCGAAAGCCGCTCGCGGTAATGCTTATCGAGAAAGTTCTGAAACAAATGCCGGGCATTGCGCTCCAATGATTTATCTTCGTAGCAGATACCGATGTTCACGCGGCCCGGACCTTCCGGAAACAGCCAGCCGTAATAGGGCGCGACAAGAGCGTCGAAGATCATTTCGACATGATGCGAGCGGAACGGTACGCCTTCCCACCAGCCCATGATGGCCTGAATAAGCCGGTGCGGCTCGCGCTCGGGCGCGAGGCGCGTATGTGCACCGTCTGCAACGACGACGTATTTTGCCCGAACCTCGCGTCCGTCCGTGCCGCGGAATCCGACGACGCGATCGCCTCGCTGCAGCAGATGACTGGCTTCGAAGTTTCCAAAGAACCGCGCCCCACACTGCCGTGCGCGATCCAATAGCAAGTGATCGAGGGTGCGGCGGTTGCAGATCAACGCCACATCCTGCGGGCTCGACATAATGACGTCATGGCCACGCGGTGTAACCAATCGAAGGCCGCTGATGGTGTAGGACTCGCGCGCGACCGCTTCGTTCACGCCGAGCGCATTGAGGACGGCGCAGCCTTTGGGCGAAACGGCGCTGCCACACGTCTTATCGCGCGGAAAATCCGCTCGATCGACAATGACGACTCGGCCGACGCCGAGCTGCCCGAGATGCACAGCGGTCGCGAGGCCAGCGGGCCCGGCGCCGATGATGCCCACATCGGCATGTACAATGGCCGGACTGTGGTCACCGGCGCGTTGCGGTTCAGCCATGGTTACCCGGAATTATCAGCATAACCATACTAGTTTGACCGCCGTTGCCGCGCCAGCCATGGCTCGACCGCGAACCATACCTTGGGCTACGCTGGCGAGGTCATTTCAGCGCGCCCGGGCGGTGGGGATTGGCGTGGGGAATCCGTGAATACGATCGCTTCTGAACCTCCGGAAGCGCTTGGCGGCACGCCGACCTCGGCCCGCACGACCGTCACACCTGCCAACGTGGCGTTGACGTTCGTCATGCTGCTGACGCTGCCGCTGTTCGTTTATTACCTGTGGTATTGTCTAGAGTTCAATCGTGGCCAGCTCATGCTGCCCTCGGTCGCGATGCTGGAGCGTTTCCCGCTCCCGACCGCCGGCTCGGTTGCCATCGTGGCGGGTTGGCTTGCCTTCCAGGGCCTGCTCCAGATCGTCGCCCCGGGCAAATGGATCGAGGGCACACCGCTGCCCGACGGGCCGCCGCTCAAATACAAGATGAACGGATGGTTTGCTTGGTGGTTCACCTGGGCCGCGCTCGCGGCCGGAGCCGCGTTGCGCTTCTACTCGCCGGTCACGTTGGCCGACCAGTTCGGCGCGCTGCTCACCACCGCCAACATTTTCACCTACCTGTTCTGCATCTACCTCTATTGGCACGGCAAGCGCTTCGGGACGCAACATGAGCGCATCACCAACAACACCGTGTACGACTTCTGGCTCGGCACGGCGCTCAATCCGCGCCTTGGCGGTTTCGACCTCAAGCTGTTCTGCGAGGCACGGCCGGGTCTGATCGCCTGGGTCGTGCTCGACCTCGCGTTCGCAGCCAAGCAGTACCAGCTTCACGGCTTCGTCAGCGTACCCATGCTCCTCGTCTGTACATTCCACTTCTGGTACGTCGCGGACTATTACCTGCACGAGGAAGCGATTTTGACGACATGGGATATCAAATATGAGAATTTCGGATGGATGCTCTGCTGGGGAGACCTGGTCTGGGTGCCTTTCACATACACCATCCAGGCCTATTACCTGGTCGAGCACACGCATGATTTGCCGTGGTGGGGAACGGTTGGGATCATCGCGCTCAATGTGGTCGGCTACATCATTTTCCGCGGCGCCAACATCCAGAAGCACAGGTTTCGCAAGAATCCCGAACGGCCCGTCTGGGGTCAGCGCGCCGAGTACATCGAAACCTCGCGCGGATCGCTGCTGTTGACATCCGGCTGGTGGGGACTCTCGCGCCACATGAACTATTTTGGCGATCTGCTCATGGGCCTCGCCTGGTGCCTGCTATGCGGGTTTGAAAGCCACCTGCCGTATTTCTACATTGTCTATTTCACCATTCTGCTCGTGCACCGTGAGCGGCGCGACCACGATATGTGCGCCGTCCGCTACGGCACGGACTGGGCTCTCTATTGCGCCAAGGTGCGCCACCGCATCGTTCCGGGAGTCTATTGATGACCGGCAGCGTGCTCGCCCGACCGGCTGCGCCCGCGGCAGCGCCGCTTGCCGCCAAGGACAAGGCGATCGTTTGCCTCATCCTGTTCTTCACCGCGGTGGCACTGACATTCGAGCTTTACTGGCTGCTCCATCACCAGGAGATGGAGAGCCGCACCGATCTGTTCGCCCGCATGCTCGCGATCTATTGGCCGGCCGACCATACCTACCGCATCCCGGGCTACTCAATCGAAAAGGCTTTCACGTTGTCGATTGAAGGCGTGAACACACTGCTGACGCCGATCCTGTCTACGGCGCTGATCTGGGCGATCTTAAAGCGCAAGCGCTACCGTTACGCGCTCCAGCTTATGATCGCGACCTACACGACCTACGGCACCTTCCTTTATTATTGTGTCGCGCACCTCTCGGGATACGCGGTGTTTGCGGAAAAGAGCATCGGCAATTACCTGTTGTTCTATCTCGCCAACCTGCCCTCGCTGGCGAGCTATGCCTGGATGGCGTGGGACGCCTATCGCGCGATTGTGCGCGGCGAGCGGGGTTAATCGCCATGGGCCGGCGGCGCATGCTCGGGCGCAGGAGTGGCTTCTTTGCGTGCAACGGCAATTGTCCCCGTTAGCACCTGCCTCGCATTGCGAAAAAGCGTCGCGATCAGCAATCGCGCGACAGCAATAGCGCCAATGCCGCGGTTTTCCAGCTTTGGATTGCGCAAATGGGCGATAAAGCCGCGCAGCGACGCGGCGATGATCTGGCGGATCAGGGCGGATGGCCGACCATCCGCCGTGGATAACAGCGCCACCGTGGCGGAGCGGGCGACGGCACTATCCCGCCAAAGCGCGAGAATGCCGCCCTGCACCACCCGAAGCTCCGGGCTCGTACCGCATAGCGCGTCGCGGAGCGCATCGGCCAGCACGAGTCGGGTCGCCTGCGGCCAGTGCCGGCGACGCTGATAGAGCTGCAGTGCGGCTGGAAGATCGCCGGGCCGCTCCGCCAGCGCCTTGCGCAACAAAAGTGCGTCACTCACACACATTGTCATACCGGTCGCCGTGAGCGGATGGCAGGACCCGCCGGCGTCGCCGACCAAGACGACGCGACCGTGAGCGATGCGATCGGTCGTGGTGGCGCGCGTGACCACGCTCATGCGCTGCTGCGTCCCAATCGTGTGCGTGACCTCTTCGCGCAGCGCACGGGGCAACGACTGAGCGAGCGTGAGACAGTGGGCGGCGGTCGGCTGGTACGACTGATAAGGAATATCGAACAGGATACGCGCCGTATCGCTGCCGATCGGATACAACAGGATCGGCGTCGCAGCGCCGAGAAAAACGTGGCCGAAATCGCGCTGCGGCAAGTTTTCGGTGCCGATCCGATAGCCCCAGACGGTCGATATCCGGCGATTGTGAACGGCAATTCCGGCCATCCGCGCAAGGCGCGACGGCGAGCCGTCAGCGACGACAAAGATCCGGCAGCGATGGCTCCCGGAGTCGGAACCGTTCGCCACGTCGACGGCAACATGCGACTGATGGCTTTGATCAATGCCGACAACGCGCGCGCCGCGCTTGACCGTAACATTGGGCAAGGCACTGACCGCGCTCAGCATGCGCTCTCGGATCAGGGCGTGTTCAAGACAGAGCCCTGGCCCAAGATGGGCCGGAACGGAATCGTACGGCAGCCGGATGTAGTCGTTTTCGCAGGTCATCACCGAAAAGCCGCTGACATTGACGGCAGGCTTCTCCCTCAAAGTCGGCAAGAGGCCGAGGTCCGCGAGGCCGCTGACACCCGGTGGGTGAAAGACTTCTCCGGCGAGCCGGCGCTCGTCATGCTGTCCGGGTTCGACGACCATGATCCGATAGCCAAGCTGCTGCAGTGCGGCGGCGGCGGCTATGCCTGCCACCCCACCGCCGCCGACGATGACGTCTACGTCAGGTTGGTCGAGCATCGGAGACCAGTGCGCAGTAGCGGTTGAGGGCCCAGAGCGGGAAGTAGGCCGGATAGAGCCGGTACGACAACATGGCGGAGCCGAAGAAAACGCCGTTGACAGTGCCTTCGGGCCAGGAACCGTCAGCACGTTGGGTGCGGCACAGCCAGGCAATGCCGCGTTGCACCGCTTGCGCTCGCGGTCCGGCTGCGTCGAGCAGTGCAAGCAGCGCCCAGCTCGTCATGACTGGCTGGCTTTGCGGATGTTCGACATAGGTGGCGTCGAGGCAGCCGGTGTAATGCTCGCCCCAGCCGCCGTCTGGCTTCTGTTTACTGGCCAGCCATTCCGCGGCGGACGCCAGCGCGGGATCTTTCGGCGTTGCGCCTGAGGCCCGCAGCGCAGCGACAGCAAACCATGTCGCATAGGTGAAGTTGATGCCCCAGAAGCCGGCCCACGAACCGTCGGCACGCTGTCGCGCGCGCAGGATGTTGCAACCGGCCGCAATCGCCTCGTTGACGCGCTCGCGTTGCCGATCAGGATAGTGTTCGCGGTAGCGGCACAGCGCGATCACGGCGGACGCGGTACATTCGACATAGGACAGCTCGGTCATGCAGTCGCCGAACATTTCCGAGGGATTGAGACGCTGCAGAAAAGCTGGTCCGCGCCGCCGCTCGTACGTAGCGAAGCCGCCGTCGTCGTTCTGCCGATCGAGAATGAACCGCACGGCGGCATCCAGTCGCTCGGCGGGGATTCGCTGCGCGGCCTCCAGCAAGCCGGCGTCATGTGCGGCAAGAAGCGCGCTCAGTGCTTCGGCGGCGCAGTCGCTGACCGGCCAGCGGTGGCGGCCGTCACTGAAGCACCAGCCGCCCCGTATTCCGTCACGGGCTTCGCGCGCGCCGCCCGGCAGCTCGCCCATTTCCTGAGCGCCGTCAAGAAACGTGTAGGCGTGTCGCACCAACGGCTCGCCGCCGACCGGCCCGTCGCGCACGGCAAGCACCGCAAAGGCGGTGTCCCACGATGTCGAACGCGCTCCGGCGAAGCGGATTCCCTCGTCACCGTCGTCCCAGCGCCAGCTTTCAACGCCAGCGATGCTCGGCGCCAGCATGGGATCGTGCGCATCGTTTGCGGACAGCGCGATCGTATTGAGAATACCGTTGACGGGCGACAGGCCCTGGAAGTTGCTGGCTTCCTGCTCGAAGCGGATGCGGTCGAGGCAACGCCCGAGCGCACGCCGCCGCAGCGCCCGCAGCAACGCCAGCCGCGGCACCCAACGCTCGTAGGCCGCCATGACGTTCCATGCCACGCGCAGCATTCTGGTCGGCGCGACATAAAGGTCGCTTGGCGCGACGTCATGACGATGGGCGGCAAAATCGATGGCCTCGTACGGCTCGGCATACAACTCGCGCCGCAACTCCGCTGTGATCGGCCCCAGCTCGCCGCGAAACCGCATGCCGTACAGGCAGCTGATGGCGAGATAGATGTAACGCGTATGGCAATAGAGCTGATTGGGGTGCACCGGCGAGCGCGACGGCAGCAAGAACAGCTCGGGCGGACAGGGATTCATGCCCGCATAGTCGTAAAGCCCGGCCATCGCCAGCCAGAATTTTCCCCAGGAAGGAATGCCCAGCACCCCGGTCGGCTGCGCATGCAGCCAAACGCGCGCGCCGGCCGCCATCGGTGCGTCCGGCGAAAGCCCAAGCAGGCGCAATGCGACATAGGCCAGTGTCGTGACGAACACGTAGGACGACGATTCGGCATGCAGACCCCAGCCGCCGTCAGGCCGTCGCGTGCGCTGGAAGTGATGGACCATGCGGTCGCGTTCCGGTTCGGCGATGGGGCGCCGCAAGAAGCTGCGCAGCAGGACGTATTGCGCGAGGATCATCGGGCACCAGACGACCTCGCCTTCGAAGCTGCCATCGGCGCGTTGCAACGACTGCAAATGCGCGAGACTTTTGCCGAGACAGTCGTTCACTTTGATCTCGCTCGCGGGCAAGGATGGCAACGGACGCGCCGGATTCTCGGTGCGGTCGGTTGTGAGCGATTCAGGCAACACCTTGCGCCTCGTCGGTCGCAGCCGTCCGCGCGGATTGCGAGGCGAGATAGTCCTCCCAGCGCCGTGCGATCAGCTTCTGGAACATTGTCACCGCGGGATTGAATTCGATGAATGGAGCGCCGTTCGATATTTCGTAGGCAACCTGCTCGGCTTCGACTGCAATGCCGTCTTCGCTCAGCAGCGGGCGGATGAGGAGGCGATTTGCGGCTTGCAGGAACGGCGTCATCACGGCGCGCGGGATGCGCAACGGCGTGAACGGGATCTTGAGTGCATCGAAATAGAACAGGAAGAAGACCCGCGTCGTACGCTCATCGATCGGCAGCAGGAAACACCAGTGCTTGATGCGGTCGCCGGTGTTGGAGCATTGGTACGGATAGTCGAAAGCGAGGTCCATGCGGTCGGTCCGCGCCCGCTTGCGATCGACGAACAGTTTCGAGAAGCGACCGTCGCCGACGACCACCTCGTAGCTCAGCTCGACCTTGTTGCCGACCGTCTCGCAGCGCGACAGCTTGGCATCGACGAAGGGCCGGTAGCGCCGATGCAAATAAGCGTGGGTGAAGTCGCTGACATTGTCGACAATTATGGAATGATGCGCTTGCCAGGTGAAATCGATCGGCACGCATGCCCATCGATCGGGCCCCTCGATCTCCGGGATCTCGGGCATGGCAGTCCGCTCCGCGAGTGCCGGATTGCCGGGGAACAGCCAGATCAGGCCATAGCGCGAGCGCACTGGATAGGAGCGGATCTTTACCTTGCCGAACTGGCGGCCGAACAACTCGTGCGGCACCTCGACCAAGCAACCCTCCGCGTCGTAGGTCCAGCCGTGATAGGCGCACGTTAACGTACAGCCGGTCACTTGGCCGATCGAAAGCCTCACGTGGCGATGCGCGCAGCGGTTTTCGAGAGCCCGCACTACACCGTCGGCGCCGCGAAACAGCGCGATCGAGGAGCCCCAGAATTTCACCTCGATGACGCGGCCCACTGCAAGCCGTTGGTCATATTCGACGGCGTACCAGTAGTCGGGATGCATGCCGGCCGCGCGAGCCTTCTCACGCTGGTTGCGGGCGCCGGAAAAGGATGGCGGCCGGCGCCCGTCGGCTGCAGCGGGTAAGCTCTTCATCACGTCGCCCCGGTGGAATAAGTGAACCGGCCCCAGCGCCGTGATCATAATCGCTATAGGGTCTCACGACAACGAGAGTCTCCGCGTCTTCGCTATTCCGCAGCCGCCATCTGGGATTTTTGCTGAGCCAGGACGCGGCGGCGATAGCGGACCAGGCAAGGCTGGCGCGGGCCGACGACGAATGTCGCGTAATTCGGGCGATGGTCGCGATCGACGAGATCGAACGTGTAGCGGCGCAGCAGCACGCTCCAGATCACCTTGACTTGTTGGTAGGCAAAGGCGAGCCCGATGCAGCGGTGCTTACCGCCGCCAAAGCCAATCAGTCCATAGGGTGTCCGCCGATCTTCCTCGCGCGGTGCCGCGAATCGCTCCGGGTCATAAAGCTCTGGATTGGCGAAAATCCCGGGAATCCTATGGGAGACCGCCGGCGAGACCAGCACCAGGTCGCCTGCCGGTATGATGTGATCTCCGAAAGCGAAATCCTTGATCGCCTTGCGCATGAGCATGATCAATGGCGGGTGCAGACGTTCAGCCTCCTTGATGCAGTGCTCGAGCTGGGTCAGCTGTTTGAGGGCCGCCAGTGTCATGCCTTCGGTCTCGAATATGGCGGACTGCTCGGCAAGGACCGGGGCAAGGCGTTGCGGGTTCAGCAACAGCAGAGTGCCCGTCCAGGTCGCGAGCACGGCGCTGGTATGCTGGCCGGCGAATAGCAGCGTCAGCAGCAGCCCAATGATGGCGTCGTCGCTGAGTCCGGTGCCGTCGGCGCCGCGCGCCGCGATCAGCGCATCAAGAAAATCATCGGTTCTCTGTTTACCGGCGCGGCGCGCGGCGATCACGCCGGACATCAGCGCGACGACCTGCCGTCGCGCGCGATCGCGCCGGCGCATGGCCGGCAGCGGGAAATCCGGCGCGAAGAACGCCACCATGTTTATGCCGCCTTCGAGATCGTGATAAAGCGGCGCGAAGGTGCTCGCCAAGCTCGTGCGGAACTCGGCTCCGATCAAGCAGCGGCCGGCCGTACGGATCGTGATCTCGTTCATGGTGCTGAGCAGGTCTAGCGAGCCGGCATCACCCCAGCCATCGAGGTGCGCGTCGACTTCCCGTTCGATGTACTGCGCGTAGCTTTGCATCTTCTCGTCGCGCAGCGCGGGGTGGATCATGCGAAGCTGCTGATCCATCAGTTCCGGAGTCGTGTCGTAGGCTACGCCTTTGCCGAAAATCGGCACGGTGAACTGATAAGCCTCCTTGGCGCTGAGGACCGCATCGGACGCCTTGAAGAAGGTTTCGTTGCCGGCGGCGCCGGTAAGAGCGTGCACCGTGTTGCCAAACAGGGTGAAGGAAAAGATGTTGCCGTGCCGGTCACGGCCGCGCTGAACCAGGCCGACCGGATCGCGGCGGAATTCGACCGCATGCCCGACCAGCGGGAAGCCCCCGCCGAGGCGAGGGATGGGCCGGCCGCGGGCGAGTTGACCGGCATCAGGACGGCCTCGCCTTGACGCCGGCGGCCGCACCCGGCCGGCCGCCGGGCGAAATCATGCGCCGCCGCTCGATCATGCCGCGGGCCACGAACCAGTCGTACGCCTCGCGTATCGCCGCGCTGATCGAGCCCGGGCGGTAGCCGAGCTCACGCTGCGCCTTGCCGGTGTCGGCGCGTCTGCCCATGCAGAGCAGTCGCACGGCGGCCGGAGTCAAAAGCTGCCGCCGGCCGGGCAGGAAATGGCGATAGACGAAGTCGCCGAACTCAGCCACGCCGGACATGATCGCCGGCGGCAGCCGCAGCCGT
>Ga0307476_10001381_pt1 | contig 14831 bp, 21 predicted proteins | sample atmos_gasesECM2C_2_FD_203314 | JGI IMG/M metagenome (GOLD analysis project Ga0307476, IMG submission 203314) | Hardwood forest soil microbial communities from Morgan-Monroe State Forest, Indiana, United States - atmos_gasesECM2C_05 | ecosystem: Environmental > Terrestrial > Soil > Temperate... | reverse complement strand
AAGAACTTGGTCTCGACCAGGCTGCTGCCCAGAAGCTAGTCGACACCTACAACGACCTGGCCAAGAATGAAAGCGCACGGCTCGCAAAAGTCGTAGACGACCTCCGCGCCGAGTGGCGTGAGGGCATCTCTAAGGACCCCACCATGGCCGGTAAGCTTGAGACCATCAAGACCGACATCGGCCGCATGAAGGACGCGATCTTTGCTGTCACCAAGGACAACCCCAATGGCGCCAAGGACCGTGAAGCCTTCGAAGCCGCTATGAACCTGACCGGCGCAGGCGACCACCCTGCTATCGTCAAAGCTTGGTGGAAAGCCTCTGAATCCTTCCGTGAAGGTCAACACGTTTCTGGCTCGGGCCCATCCGGTCATGGCCAACTCGCACCCGGCGAGAGCGCACGTCCGACTGCCGCCGCTGCGATGTACCCGAATCTACCCCACTGAAACCAGGCCCCGTCGAGGGATGAACAGCGAGAGCTCAGACTGGCGTATGTGACCCGCAACCTAGAGGAACCTAACCAATGGCACAAGCATTCATTGGTTCAGTCGCGCTTACGTACGCCGATTGGGCTAAACGACTCGATGATGGCTACCGCATTGCTTCGATTATCGAACTGCTATCGCAGACAAATGAAATCCTCGACGACATGCTTGTTGTCGAGGGCAACCTGCCGACCGGCCACAAGACCACGGTCCGGACCGGTCTCCCGCAAGCCACCTGGCGCTTGCTCAACACTGGTGTCCCCAATGCCAAGAGCACGACAGCCCAGATCGTCGACACAGTCGGCAACCTTGAAACGTACGCGGTCATCGACAAGGATATTGCGGACCTTAATGGCAATACGGCGGAATTCCGGCTCTCGGAAGTCAAAGCCTTCCTCGAAGGGATGAGCCAGCAAGTTGCCGCAACCCTTATCTATGGCAACCAGCACGTCAACCCGGAGCGCTTCACGGGCTTTGCCCCACGGTACTCCACGGTGAACACCGCCAACTCGCAGACCGCGTTCAACGTCCTCGATGCGGGTGGCACCGCCAACACCAATACCTCCATGTGGATCCACACCTGGGGCAACGACACGGCGCACGCCACCTTCCCCAAGGGCAAGATCACTGGCCTCCAGCACCGCGACATGGGTGAGTGGCCAGTCCTAGACTCGGCGGGCAACACCTACCAAGCCTATCGCGACCACTTCAAGTGGGAGATCGGCTACGTCCTACGCGACTGGCGGTATGTCGTCCGCGTGGCGAATATCGACGTGACTCAGCTCACCGGCGTTAGCGCCGCGAACCTGATCAACGTCCTAGTCCGTGGGCTCTACCGTCTACCGACCGCGCCCGCGCAGGCCACTGCCATTCAGACCTCCGACACCCCGGAAGTCCGTGCGAACCAGGGCCGCGTCGTAATCTACGGCAACCGTATCCTTCGGACGTACCTCGACCTTCAGGCGATGAACAAGACCAACGTCCTGCTCCGCCTCGAAGAGTTCAACGGTAAGGTCATCACGACGTTCCGTGGCGTCCCTGTTCGAACTGTTGACGCGATCCTCAACAACGAAGCGCGCGTCGTTTAAGGAGAAATACAATGATCCTCGACGGACTTCTCACGTTCTCTGGCGCGGCACGTGGCGCCACCGGTGGCGTCCAAAACGGCCCGTACACCGACACGCCGACCACCGGCACGCAGGTCGCGTCCAACGTCATCGACCTCGGCATCGTGGGCCTACCCACCTCTGCTGGCGGAGCTGGTGCCCGTGACATCGGCATCGGTGACGACCCAGCGATGAAACTCTCCGCTATCTCGGGCGGAACTTGGGCCGGTGGCACGTCGCTCCAACTCCAGCTGGCTGGCGCACCCGACAACGGCTCCGGTGCTCCTGGCGCCTTCACCATTATGTGGACAGGCCCAGCGATCACCCTCGCCAACCTGAACCTCGGGCTTCAGCTCTGTAACGTTGACGTGCCCCGTGTCATCGACGGTCAGGTAGTCCCGCGCTTCCTCCAGCTGAGCTACATCAACGTTGGCACCTGGACCGGCGGCCTCCAAACCGTCGAAGCGCAGATCGTCCTTGATCTCGACCAGCAGATCCAGGGTGTCACCGGCGCCTATTCTGGCTATCCCGCCGGCGTAACCGTCGCCAACTAAGGAGCATCGCCGTGAGAAAACTCCTACTTTCCACGGCGTTGATGCTGGGGCTTTGTGCCCCAGCCTTCGCCCAACAGGTTGTGCCCAACGCCATTTCCGGCAACGAATGCTGGAACGCCGGCCAAGGTCCAGGCGGCCCTAGCACCGGCTTCATGTGCGCCTTCATGATGCGGAACGGGAGTGCGTTCGCAACGTTCTCCGGTTCTGGTGCCTTCACCACCCAGATGACCAATCTTCAGTCGGTCCTCTTCTGGGTTGGCACCGCCCCGACAACCTGGACTATCACCACGCCCGCGAACCCGTTCGATGGCGAGATCATCCAGGTCGCGACCGACACGACCCTCACGTCTCTAGTCACCGTGACCCCCAATACCGGCCAGAGCATGCATACGACCTTCTCGGCGCAGACCATAGCCTTGACGACCTCCGTCGAGTTCGAGTACCAGCTCTCGTCTACAACGTGGTTTAGAATTCGGTGAAACGCCTCCTTCTACTCCTCGCTCTGCTTTGGGCTAGCCCTTGCCTTGCCCAAGGCACTATCGTCGGCCCGAGTAACGCCATCCTTTGCAACCAGTTTGCGATGGCGGCACCAGTCACAGCTGCGACCACTTCCCTGGTTGCAGGCGTCCCCGGCAGGTCCGTCTTCATCTGTGGCTGGCACGTGACCTCCACGCAAAGTGGTGGCACCAATACCTTCCAGCTAGTGTACGGCACCCAAGGGGGTCCGTGCAGTAGCCCTGTCAACCTCACGCCAGCGTTCAATATCAGCAACACCGCACCGTCGTCCGACCATATCGACTACGCGTCATTCCAGACCACCGCCGGCGCCCAGCTCTGTGTCATCACAACCGGCACAACCGTTGGTACCGCCGTCGGCGTCTGGTTCGCACAATTCTAGGAGAGCCCCATGGCACGTTGGAAAATCATGATGCCGATGTATCTCAACTGCATCGGCGACGCATCGACCTCTTGGGAATACAAGGAAACCGACCGCTCGACCGGCCGTGAACGCCGTAAGACGTTAGCAGTTCCACGCTACCTCAATCCAGCCGACCCGGGCGACTGGACCTGGAACGACCCTTCTGCCAACCGTGACAACGCCAACGGCGAAGTCATCGTCTGCCACGAAGGCAAGGGCGAAGGTCGTGATATCGCATTCCGTGGCGATCCCACACCCGATATGGTTCCGGTCGACGACGAAGCGAAGGAAATCTCCGCTGGCTTTGCCGAACGCTGGCGTTATAAGCCCGAAGCTTCCGAGGTCTCCTACACGCAGTCCATGCTCGACAAGTTCATGGCCGAAAAGGCGGAGATTGAGGCCAAGCCCCAAACTGTGGAAGTCGCTGGACTCTCCGACCTAGTCGCGGCTATGGCGGCCATGCAGGCGCAGAACCAGCAACTGCTCACCTCATTGCTCTCGCCCGAACGTAGGAAAGTCTGATGTCTGGCATCTTCACTGGCGTAGGCTCGCCTGGGACACTGTCCTCCGCCAGTGGAGGTGCGGTCTCAGCGTTCAACAACATCTCCACGTCCCCGATAGCCGTGCTAGGCAACGACCCAGCGCGGAAGAAGATCACGTTCCACAACCCCGGCACTATCGACATCTTCGTTGCCCCAGCCTCCATCACGACCGCCGCCCAAGACGTACCCTTTGTGCCGTCCGTAGGCTCGCCCGGCGGTTGCTTCCTCGTCTACGCCAACGGTGGCACCCTCATTATCGAGGGCGAATGTCAAAAAGGCTGGCAAGCCTTCTCCCGCACCGGCTCGTCCCAACCTCTCACGGTGATGTCAACCCATGTTTAAATACCTCCCCCTCGCGCTACTGCTTCTGAGCACACCTGCTCTAGCCCAGAATATAACATGCCCGACGCGGCCAGTTGGCACGAGCGACAACTCCTGCGCTAGCACTGCATTCGTCGCCAACGGCTTCATCCCTAACACAGGCGGCTTCACCCCCAATCTGCCCGTGATCGGCTCCGCTGGTGGCGGCTTAGCTCAAGGCACACGCTCAGGCACCACCACCGTCTTCCCAGTGATCGACGGCACCTCCACTAGCGGTCAATGCGCGGTCTTCGATGCCAATGGCGGCCTCACCAGCGTTTCCTGTACCCCTAGCGGCTCTGGTAACGTTACAGCTGGTACCATCGGCCAAATCGCGGTTTACACCGCCTCAACCACAGTCGCTGGTGGTACCCTATCCGTTCCCCAATACACCAACCTCACCAATGGCACCGGTGTCCCTCGTAACCTTCAGCTTAAGCTCGACGACTTTGTCTCTGCCAAGGATTACGGCGCGAAGGGTGATGGCTCGACCGACGACACCACAGCTCTCAATACTTGGATCACCGCCATTCAGGCACAGAATAAATGCGGCTACCTCCCAGCAGGTGTTTATATAATTACCGCAAGCATAAGCACTACAACCGGCGCTTTATGCATCCATGGTGCTGGTCAATACCTTGCAACAATCACGTATAATGGGGCATCGACCACGCTAAACGCATTCTCAATTAACTGCGCCTCTGCCTGTTACAACATAGACTTGGAGGATTTTAAAATCACCAGCAATGTAACAATGACCGCTGGTTTTGCGTTTTTCTTCAACAACATTAATTATTCTACCCTGCGCAATATTGGCGTTAGTCAATTTACCACTGGCGTCGCATCGTTTTTCAACGGCGTCGAGTTTGCGAATTCAAACTTTATCACTTGGACCGGTGGCGATGTCTATGTATCTCACAACGGTATCGAAGTCTTTAGTGGCGTCGAGCTATCCCTCGATCAAATGCGGCTCCTTAACAATGGCAATGCCGCGATCCATGTTGGAGGCGGTTTCGGCGGCCTTTACCTCGGCTACGTCTCGGTCTTTGGAGGCCAATTCGGCCTCCTAGTGGACACGGCTAATGTCTCTGTAGGCAACGCCCAGATCTTTATTAGCAATCGCACAGTCTTCGACAACGATGTGCAAGCCGGTATCTTTCTCAACGATGCCCTGACATCGGCCAAGTCCATCTCTATGGATGGCTGGGCCGCAAGCTGTACGGGTGCAGGCTGCAACGGCATAGCAATCGACCAGTGGTTACAAGGTGACATCCTAGTTGGAGGGGGTGCACACCTTATAAGCAACGCTGGCAACGGCATCGCGGACAACGACCCAACTGCGTTTCTCTCAACGGACCCCGCGGCCCTCATCTCAGCCAATGGAGGGGCGGGTATCGGCTGCGGCGCGGGCAGCTTTGGCCGCCTCTACATAGGCGGCCAATTGTCCACTGGGTTCGCCAACGCAGGCAATCAGAACGCTGGAGGCTACTTCGGACCCAACTGCCACGGCTTTAAGCCCACCGTCGTCACCTTCTAAGGAGCTAGCCCATGAACCAAACTGCATCCGACGCAATCGCACACTATCTTAGCAAAGGCCTGAGCAAAGATGTCGCCACTGGTATCGTGGCTGTGCTAATGGTTGAGTCAGCCCTCAATCCCGTGGCCGAGAATAACAGCGGCACGGAGATTGGTGGTGCCATCAACGCCGCCGGTTCCTATGGTCTCGCCCAGTGGAACGGGCCGCGGCAGCAAGGCTTGCTGAATTTCGCCAAAGCCAAGAACGAACCAGTCAGTGCAATCAACACCCAGCTCGACTACGTCCTGACCGAGTCGGCGAACTCCTACCCAGCTGTGTGGGCGGCGATGCGTCAAGCCGGAATCACCTACGCCAACTTCATCCCGATCTTCGTGGAGAAGTACGAGAATCCCGCGAACCCCACGGCTGAGATTGCCTCAGCGATGACCCACGCGGCAGAGTTCTACGCGTACAACGTGGTTGCATCTACCCCAGCTCCGGTGCCCACCCCCACTTCGACACCCACTCCCACCCCCACACCAACCTCAGGAGGTTTTACTTTGGACCCAGTCATTCTTGCAGCGCTCGAGCCGCTGTTCGACGCGCTTATGTCGTCGCTCGTCAAAGCGTTTCTTGCCCAGCTCCCAACCACAGTCGGTGGCACGTCCACCGCACCGACCCCCAGCATCAACCTCGACTCCCTCGCGACCTCCGTTGCTGGGGCTGTTATCCCACAACTCGCCACAACCGTTCAGTCTATTATCTCCACTGAACTGTCGAAGCTCGTGTCCTCCATCCCGACGGCGCCCAAGTCATGAGTAAGTTCCAGATCGACGCAAAAGTCCAAATGGCTATTGCTGTCTTCGTTGGCGCCTTAGGCTTCCTCGCATCCTCGGCGCTGCCGTCCACTGTCAATCCCGACACAGCCAAGATGATCCATGACTGGTCCGCTTGGTTCAACCAGTTCTACATTCTAGTAATCACCCCTGTGATGCTAGCCTATACCAACTCTGCCCCAGGTCCGCTAGCACCACAGGACCCGCCGGCGGTTGTAGCTGCACAGCAGAAGGCCGATGCAGTTATTACCAAAGACGCAAGCGACGTGAAGCCTGAGGCCAAATAGGCTCTCAGCTTCCGCAACTTAGTGAGGCTCTAACATGAAAGCGCTCATCATTGCATCAGCTCTTCTTCTTTCCGCTCCAGCCTATGCCCAATTCCATGGCGGCCATGGTGGACATATGGGAGGTGGAGGCTTCCATGGCGGCGGCTTCCATGGTGGAGGCGGTTTTCACGGCGGTGGCTTTCACGGTGGAGGTTTCGCTGGCGGTGGCTTCCATCACCACCACGGCGGTGGCTTCTGGCGCCAGGGCATCTGGGTAGTCTGCACACCGTACTGGTTCGAACTCGGCTATTGTGGATACTAACATGCCCAGCAAATCCCCAGCACAAGCGCGCCTAATGGCCGCAGCCGCTCACACCAAGGGTGGCTTCGGTGGCGTCCCCCGTAAAGTCGGCAAGGAATTCAACCGGGCCGATACTGGCACGAAAATGCTCTCCAAAGCCATGAAGAAGAAGCACAAATGAACGAAGAATCAGAAGCCCACCTTGCAGCGCTTGCTCGTGATATGCGGGCAGTACTGCTCGAGATGCGCGACGTCGTGCGCTATATGAAAGAAGCAGAGTCGGAGATCCCTGAAAAGATGCGCCGGTTCATCATGTATATGCACGACGTCCACGATATTAAAAACCTCTACGAGGAACACGGCCAGGTGGTCCCACCCCATATCATGCGCGAGATGGAACGGTGCGACGACCGCTATCGCCATCTGCTCGAGGACGGTAACGCCCAGGGCGGCTGGAACGAACAGGTTCGTGCCGAAATGAGCAAACGCACCGGCAATCGCTGGGACCATTCCCGTATACTTCCGAAGAAGGAGACCGCCTAATGACTTATGGTGAAAAGGCAGTTGGCTTGGCGTTCAACCCCAGCAAGGACCCTGGCGTGGATCGTATTAAGAAGGACTTCGCTAACATTATCGACGGCCTCGACAGCATCCGCCGGTCCACCACCAGCAATGAGACGAAGCGTCTCCTGTCGATCGCTATCACGGAAGCGCAGGCCGCTCAAATGTGGGCGGTCAAAGCCTTAACCTGGAGTGACTAGTATGAAACAAGGTCGCGCTAGTTCGAACATGTACGAACCCAAAACCGAACCCATACCGAAGGCGAAGAACGTTGGTAAGGTCGCTGACATCGGCCTAGCCGTGGTTCGGACCCGCCCACACGCCGACCTAGGTCGTGGCTATAAGGCTCCTATGGCCGCGTCATGCACCCACAAATCCGGGAGCCAAGGGAAGCACTGATCATGACTGACACACCTGCACCACCCCCAGCCGACCACGAGAAGCTCTATCAGCTCCTTCTTCTCGAGGAAAAGCTTCGTGGGCATCCTCACTTGTCCGCGACTAAGTCCCTTGTGGACCAGGCCCTCATCCAAACCGACGCCGCCAATAAAGCGATCGTCGCCAAGATGCAGGCCGACCTCAAGGCGAAGCAGGCCGCTGACCAAGCAAGGCAGGCCGCTGAGGCGCAGTCCAAGCTTAGCAAGGAACAGGCTGACGCCCTGGCTGCCCATAAGGCTGCCTTCCCGGCGCCGCAGCATGTGCCTGCGCCTCCTGGGCCTCAACCTGTGGAGACATCTAAATGAAAGACATCCTTAGCATGTATGGCCCCGAGGGAGCCATGGGCTCCCGTGCCAAATGCGGTGGCGTCGAGATGGAATGCGTCAAAGACGTCAATAAATACAAGCCGCCCATGGGGCCAAAAAACATCATGGACCCCAAGTCCCCCGGCCTCCACGGTACCAACTACGGCAACTGCGGTACTCAAGGAAAGCGCTAGTGGCTGCCTACCTTCCAGTTCAACTCGACCCAAGGGCCGAAGCCGGGATCGCACAAATTGCGTTCTCGATCCAGTCCCTTGTCGCAACCTCAAAGGAGATCTCGACAACACTGAAGGTGTTGCTCCCAGCACCAGCAAAGCAAATTCGTCTCGCACTCCCCTCCATCACTCGAAAGGGTGTCCTCATGGCAAACTTCGAACTTGCTAACGATGAAGTCGCGACGATCCCGATCCTCGTCGATGACGCGGGCGGCGCACCTGTGCCCGCCCCTGCCGGCGACGTGTTCTCCGTCGTCTCGTCCAACCCCGCGTCACTCGGTGCGACCATCGGCACCACGGCCGCAGGCACCCCGGCTGTGGTCCTCACCCCGTTGGTCCAAGCTTCCCCGAACCTCTCGATCGTGGTTAGCGACAGTGCAGGTCTCTCTTCCTTCACGCTGGGTATCGACATCGTAGCCGACACCACGCCGAAGGCCATCACCCTTGACCTGACGAAGGTGACCGAGGCCACGCAGCCCGTTCCAACCGCAACAGGACCGTAATCTATGACGACCGCGACGGATATTGTCAATTGGGCCCTGCAAGTGCCGGGAACCCGGACTAACGTAACTGACGCAGAACTTGCAGGCAACCTCACAAACGAGGCGATTCAAGCGAACCTCAAGATTGATAATGTCCGTCGCAGGCTCTTGCGGATGGCGCCCTGGAACTGCGCCTTGAAGACTGCGAACCTCGTTTACATCACGTCGTCACCTGGCACGCCCGAGAACACATCGGCGTTCACAACGCTGTGGCAGCCGGGACAGCCAGCTCCACCCTGGTGCTACGAATACCAATACCCAGCCGACTGCCTACGGGTGCAGCTAGTAATCCCCGCCACGCAGACTGGCTTTGCAGGCGGCATCCCCATTACCACAGCCGTCACAGGTGGCGCTAATAGCTTCTGGCAGGGGCCGCCCGTCAAGTTTAAAGTGCAAGTCGACACGTTCGTGCCAGTAATTAGCGCCAGCATCGTGTCACCGGGCGCCGGCTACGCTGTTGGTGACATCATCACCGGCCCCGGCGCACTGATCCAAGGCATGCAGATCAATCAGGGAGTTCCTCCCGTCGGCGGGCCAGTGCAGCTTCTCGTCACTAGCGTCATTGCCGGGCTAATCACCGGCATTAGCGTCATCCCGCAGGTTAGCAACTCCGGCACCAGCCCGCTGATTTCTGGCGTAGCCCAGGCACCCCTGGTCGGCGGCAGCTACTTCGCGCAGCTTCCCAATCCTATTTCTCAGACCGCCACCACCGGCCAAGGCTCCGGCGCCACGTTCAATCTCACCTATGGCTCGCCTGCGCCACAGCGCGTGATACTCTGCAATCAAGAGTTCGCTATCTGCACCTACGTGCAGGACGTCATCGACCCCGACGTGATGGATCAGCAGTTTATCGACACCTGGGCCAAGGCACTGGGCGCCGAACTCTGCATCCCCTTGACCGGCGACAAGAAGCTCGCCAACGCCGCGATCCAGGAGGTGAACAATATCATCATGCTCACCCGGGTCGGTGACGGTAACGAGGGCCTCACCATCAACGACGTCACCCCCGATTGGATCCGCTTCCGCGGTATTGACTATGCCGCACCGTATTCGGGGCCATTCACAGGCTTCGATTGGGGTGGGATGTATCCCATCTTCGGGTGACCTCACATGAGTGAAAACTTAGTCCAAGCTAGCTTCAACTCTGGCGAGTGGTCGCCGCAGCTATTTGCGCGGGTTGACCTACAGAAGTATCGCTCCGGCGCCGCCCTGCTCCAGAACTTCTTTGTGGACTATCGAGGCGGTGCCAGCACCAGGCCCGGGACCCAGTACATAATCCAAGCCCGGGACTCCACCCACGCTGTGCGCCTCATTCCCTTCCAGGCCGCCTTCAACGTGGGCTACGTCCTCGAGTTCGGTCAGAATTATATTCGGTTCATCTTTCAAGGCTCACCGGTCCTTGAGAATTCCTTCAATATCACAGGTGCGTCCCAGGCCAACCCCTGCGTTCTGACCATCCCCGGGAACAACTACGTCATTGGCGACTGGATCTTCGTCCAGGGCGTTGTGGGCATGACGCAGCTAAACGGGCGCTACTTCATCGTCACCAACGTGGCTGGCTCTGCCGTTACGATTGCCGGGCTCAATAGCGTTGCGATCAATTCCACAGGGTATGGGGCGTACACTTCTGGTGGCATAGCCCAGCGTATCTACACCATTGTCTCACCGTATGCTGCCGCCGATCTGGAGCTTCTAAAATTCACCCAGTCTACGACCTTTATGGTGATCTGCCATCCGAACCATCCGACGCAACAGCTTACCCTAATCTCCGCCACCAACTGGACCATCGTTCCGATTGTGATTGGCTCCACGGCTCCTCCCCCAACCATCAATAACGTAGTCTCCTCACTCCCAAGGACCAATATCTTCACCACTCCAAACACCCCTGGGCAAACTACTTACTCCTACGCTGTCACCTCGATCGATTCCGCAGGCCAAGAATCGGTGATGTCGAATGTAGGTAGCGTTGGCCCGCGTGTTGATATCCGCACCTATGGCGGCACCAACGCTGTTATTTGGAATCCCGTTACTGGGGCCGTTGCCTACAACGTCTACGAGTCCGAGCCCTCGTACTTCGGCGTTGCCGTTCCTGGTGTGTTCTTCGGCTTCATCGGTACGTCGGCCGGAACGCAGTTCATGGACTCCAATATCTCGCCGGACTTCACGCAGGGCCCGCCTATTGCAAAGAACCCCTTCGTTGGTTCAGGACTTTCGTTCGTCACCGTGACAGCCCCTGGGTCCTATACCACCGTCCCGGGCGTCACCTTTAGCGGTGGCTCGCCCATAACCCCTGCTTCTGGCGTGGCCCAGCTACAGATCCTGGGGACGCCCACAATCACCGCTGGTGGCTCGGGCTATACAGTTGGCGACACCATTAGCTTCGGCTTTGGCATTGTTGTTGCCGTGACGGGCGTTAGCTCTGGCGTTATCACTTCCATTGCCGTCCAGGGTCCCGGTGCTATTCAATCTGGGACCGTCCCCTCCAACCCCATAGCTCAGGTCTCGACCACGAATTCCGGCACTGGGGCTACCATCACCGCCTCCTGGGGTGTGGGTCAAGTCGTTGTGCAGACCCAGGGCCTGGGCTATGTTACTGCCCCATCGGTTAACTTCTCGGCGGGTGCGGCTACAGCCACTGCCACGCTGTCGCCCACTGGCAATGGCAACCCTAGCGTCTGCTCGTTCTTCCAGCAGCGCCTGGTTCTGGCTGGTACCCTTGGTGCGCCAGCTACGTTCTGGATGTCCCAGGTTGGCACGCCGTTCAACTTTAATATCACGAACCCCGTCGAGGCCAGTAACGCCATCACTGGCACGCTAGTGTCGAGCACGTTGAACAGCATCAAGTCCATCGTGTCGGTTCCATCAGGGATGCTGATCTTCACGGATAAGGCTGCCTGGATCGTGAGTGGAGGACCCTCGGGTATCTCTGGCGTCAGCGGCGCAGTGTCCCCTGAGGGCATCGTCGCCGCAGAGCAGAGCTTCATCGGCGCTAATGACATGCCGCCGATCAAGGCCAACTATGACGTGCTCTTCGTTGAGTCGAATGGAAGCAAAGTCCGCGACCTGACCTACAACATTTACTTCAACGTCTTCACCGGCACGGACATCTCCATTACAGCCTCGCATCTCTTTTACGGATTTAATCTGCTCGAGTGGGCCTGGGCAGAGCAGCCCTTCTACATGGCCTGGATCGTACGTAACGACGGCACGATGCTGACGCTGACGTTCCTGAAGGAGCAGGAATTCATTGGTTGGTCCCACCAGGTGACGCAGGGTCTATTCTCATCCGTCGCCACTATTACCGAACCCTCGCAGCTCGCCGGTGTCATCAATGCGGTCTACACCGTAGTCGAGCGTAGCGTTGGCGGCACAGTACTAAAGTACATCGAACGCGTTGAGGAGCGGGTATTCCCCACCGGCCTCGGCTCTGCCTGGTGCGTCGATGCTGGACTTAAATACAATGGGGTACCGACCTTGGCGTTCCAAGGCACCGAGCACCTAGCAGGCTTCACCGTCACAGGGCTTGCCACGGACGACCAGGGTAACATCACGGTGATCACGCCGTTCGTGATGCCAGCCAGCGGCGAGTTCACTCTCCCAGCACCGCCGATCCCCGCTACTGGCTACACCAACGTGGTCGTGGGCCTGGCCTATGTATGTCAACTTCAAACCCTCCCTATCGATATGGGTGAGCCCACAATTCAGGGCAAGACCAAGAAGATCCCATTCGTGGACATTCGTGTGTTTCAAACCCTAGGCCTGACCATCGGCTCGAGCTTTGCCAAACAGATCCCAATGCAGGACCTGATCCAGGGCAATGTCGGGTCGATGCTAACGGGGCAGCCGGTGCAGGTTGTGTCAGGTTTATATTCTGGCGACGCTCGAACCTTTATTGATAGCACCTATACGGTCCCTGGACAGTATTGTTTCCAGCAAACGTTGCCATATCCCGCCTCGATCCTTGGCGTCTTCCCCGCCATTGTGGTTGGAGACGATAGATGAACGTGGAATTTCGAGCGATTAGCTACCTGGACTTGCACCTCTATGCACGGCCCGAGGACGTGGACGAGCTATGGAACTTCGCTCGCTTCAGCGATCCGCTGTTCGCTGGCATGTACATGGCTCGGTGCGGCTGCCTGATTGGTTTCATCCCCGAGACCCGTATCAGCGACCGGGCTTACGTGTGGCTGAACGATCTACCTTGGTTCAAGGAACATCCAGTGGTCGCAGCCCTCGCCGCCCGTCGCATGATCAAGCTGGCGCAGCTTCGTTACACTACCCTCTTCGGCCATTGTGGCCAACACAGCGTCAAATGGCTACGCAGCCTCGGTGCTGAAATCAACTTCCCTGACTGGGTGATCCATGTCTGATCCAGCCTCTGGCGCCACAACCACGAACTCCACCAATGCTGAAGGCGGCATGTTCAGCACCGCTCTAGGCGGCATTGGCAAAGCCATCAGCTCGTTTGAAACGGGCCAGTCCCAGCAGCAGATGTATGACTATCAGGCTGGGATTGCTAACCTCAACGCGCAGATCGCGAACCAGAACGCGAACTATGCAACACAGATCGGCGGCATCCAGGCGGCTGACGCTGGTATTGCTGGCGGCCAGAAGATGGGCCAGATCAAGGCGGCGCAGGGAGCGTCAGGCCTCGATGTAAACACCGGCTCAGCCGTGGATGTTCGAGCGTCTCAGGCCTTGATCACCGGTCAGAACATCGCGGCCATCCGTAGCAACGCGGCGAAGACAGCGTACGACTATCGCGTCCAGGGCGTGGGCTTTGGCGCAGAAGCGCAGCTCGACGTGGCCGCGGGCAAGACCTCAGCAATCTCCGGCGATATCAACGCGCTGTCGTCCATTGTGGGCGCAGCTTCGAGCGTAAGCTCCGAGTGGCTCCAGGCCCAGAAACTGGCGCCAACCGGCAGCGGCAACGCCAACCAACTGTTCGGTAACTAGCCATGGCACTTTCCCCAGTTAACGTTCCATACACTGGCTCCCCTGACGTCACGTCTGGTGATGTCCACGGACCGCGGTTTGAGCCCACTCCGTCAGTTTCCGTAGGCGGCGCCGATCGCAATCCTGCGGCCTTCGGTACCAATGTCTCTGAAGCGCTGGGCCACCTGGGCGAAGTCACCGAGGGCGCAGGCAGGGAGCTATTTGATCGGGCCTATGCCCTCCAGGAACTTCAGGCCCACGCTAATGTCTCAGCGAAGGTGGCGGAGGTTCAAAACCAACAGTTCGACACGGTCGCGCAGTACCAGCAAACCGAAGGCAAGAACGCCGTTGATGGCTACGCCAGCTTCCAAAAAGGCCTGAACACCGTCCGAAGCGCAGGTGCCGCTGGGCTGTCCCCGTATGAAACCCAGCTCTATGATGACCAAACGCGCCAAGCTACGTCGCGCATGAATTTCCAAGGTGCAGACCACGCCGCGTCCGAAGCCAAGAAATATACCATTGGCGCAGCCGACGCTGTGGTCACGTCCGAGATCCGGGGTATGACCCTGGACCCAACGAACACCGCGGCAAACGAAGCATCCCTCGCCAAGATCACTAACGAGGTGAACCACCAGGCCGACGTCCTCGGCATCTCTCCCGAGCAGCGTAAGCTCAAGGTCGACACCGCGGTTGACACCGCACTTCAGCAACAGATCATAGCGCTGGGCAAGTCCGACGCCACCGCAGCCCGGGCGCTTTATGATCAGAACGTAAAATCTGGTCGCCTCTTTACGAACGACGCGCTAAAGCTCGACGAGCAACTCAAGAACCTCCAAGCTGAGCAGGTCGGGCGGACGTCGGCTACAGGCGCAACCACTGGCACACCGCCGCCCAAGGGCATTGAAGCCCCAGGCACCGGCGGGCCTATCACTAGC
>Ga0307476_10001380_pt1 | contig 14833 bp, 12 predicted proteins | sample atmos_gasesECM2C_2_FD_203314 | JGI IMG/M metagenome (GOLD analysis project Ga0307476, IMG submission 203314) | Hardwood forest soil microbial communities from Morgan-Monroe State Forest, Indiana, United States - atmos_gasesECM2C_05 | ecosystem: Environmental > Terrestrial > Soil > Temperate... | reverse complement strand
GCAGCAGAGCTGTTCCAGCTGCGGCCGGTCGAGCACCCTAATCTGTCCCCTGTGATAGCTGATCACACCGAGCTTTTGCAGCTTGCCGGCGGCCTCAGTGACGCCTTCGCGCCGCACGCCGAGCATGTTAGCGATCAGTTCCTGGGTCATGGTCAATTTGTCCGATAACAGCCGGTCGAGAGACAGCAGCAGCCAGCGGCACAACTGCTGGTCGACCGAGTGGTGCCGGTTGCACACCGCGGTCTGCGACATTTGAGTGATTAACGCCTGCGTGTAGCGCAGCAGGATGTGCAACAACTCGCCGTGACGCTCGAACTCTTCCTTGAGGCGCGCGCCGGTCATCTGGTACGCGGAGCCGGCGCTTTGCACGATGGCGCGGTTCGTCGTGGTTTCACCGCCCATGAATAACGCGACGCCAATCGCGCCATCATTCCCGACAACCGCGATTTCTGCCGATGCGCCATCTTTGAGCACATACAGGAGCGAGACGATGGCGTCGGTCGGAAAATAGATATGTCGCAGCATGTCGCCGGGCTCGTACAAAGCTTTCCCCAGCGGCAGCGCGACAAGCTTCAAGTACGGGAACAAGCGCTCACGTTCTGGCTGTGGTAACGCATCCAGAATGTGATTTTGCTGTGGGTGGGGGGGCGTCCCCGGCATTTTACAGGTCCGTGTGGCAGACGATGCACTAGCGTAGTCTAGACTAATCGGCAGCCTCATGTGCGGTAGCGTACAAATCTCGCGTTGTCGCGAATCATCAGGAAGAAGGCCCATGAATTATCAATCCGAATTTTTCGGGGCCAGCGTGAGCGTGCCGAACATCAACGGGCACGTGGCCCATACGGACCTTGCCGACCATAAGCTAAACGTCGGCCCCACTGAAATGTTCCAACACAGCACGCGTGAGGGTACGGTCCGACCGCGGTGAAGGCGCGACTGCTGATCGAACGCCAGGTTGGGCAGATGGCGGATCTGTCATCGCGACGCGCGGACGCGGGTCTCGGCCGACATGGTGGGCTTCATCCGCCAGCATGTCTATAAACCGGAATACAGGGAGGTGGACGCCTGAGCCGATAGCGAATCGGGCTCACCGCGCAAGCGCAGGCCGAGTCATTCGGTCTGCGCTGCGGTCATGAAGGTTCCCGAGATCATCGAGTGCCAATGTCGTTGGCGTGGCGATTCCGGATCGCTCCGCGGGCCCGCCGACCAACGCCGGTACGGCGGGCCCTTGTCGGAGTGCCGTGCCTCAGTTGGCGGCGATGCCGTTGAAACCAACACTCGCCGGCAGACCGCCGATGGCGCCAAGATTCGTCAGCGTCCCGGTGGTGCGATCGATGGCGAATGCCCCGATCGACCCGCCGGCAGCATTGATGGAATACAGGAAACGTCCATCCGCGGTGATCGCGAGATCGAGATTCGTGGAGCCTGAGGGGTTGAGCCCGACGACTGTTCCGGGCAACGGCGCCAGGGCGCCGCTCGCGCCGATCCGGAAGCCTGCGATCGAGGAACTGGCGGAATTGCTCGCATAAACGAACTGGCCATCCGGAGTGACCGTGTTCCAGCAGTTCGCAGCGCCAAGTGTCGGTACACTGGCGCTGACCACCGTCAGCGTGTGATCCGAGTTGACCTTGTAAGAGGAGATGGCCGAGCTGTTGGGTGCGCTCGAGCCCGTTTCCGATACGATGGCGGTGTCATTGGGAGCGAACAGCAGGCCGAAGGCGCCGGGACCGGCGCTCGGGTTCTCCTTGATCGCGGACAGCGTGCCGTCGGGCTGGACACTGAAGACGTCGATGAAGTTGGTGGTGCGCTCGATGACCGTCAGAAACTTACCGTCCGGACTGAACGCCAGGGACGATGAGCCGATGTTGTTACCGCTCAGGAACTTGCGCGAGCCTGCAATCGGCGACAGCTTGCCGTCCCGCAGCCAGAAGCCGGACACACCGCTGGTACCGGCCGTATTGAGGACGTAGACCAGACCGCCGTGCTCGGCAACGGCGTTGGGCTCGCTGCCGCCGGTCGGGACCTGATCTGAGAGATCCAGGCTGCTGCCGGCGACTCGAAATACCGAGAGTGTGCCGCTGCCGGCATTCACGGCGAAGAGCCACGCGCCATTCGTGCTCAGGGTCAGCGAGCCTTGAGAGCTCAGGGGGTCTACCGTGCCGCCGCTGCCCCGCCCACCGGTCTTGAATGTGTGGGCGCTGAGCAAGGTGCCGTCTTCGGCGCGCGGATACGCGAGTACATGGTTCGAATCGGCATCGTTGGTCATCACGAAGACCGCGTGCCCGAACCCGGACTCCGCGCTTTGCGCCGAGGCGAAACCGGGAAACGCCACTACTGCTGCGGTCGTCGTCAGAGCCAGAATATTTCTGATTGATTTCATCGTCCTTTCCTCACCTGGTTGTAAAGTCGGCGCGCCCATGTCGAGCGCGAGCTACGACTCTGTAGCGGACCGGCCTGCGGTGAGGCTTATTGCTGCGGGAACACCTGATTGGGGACTCGCCTCGCCAAGGAGCGAGACTGACTGTTGCAGTACGCTGGAAATAGCGCTGCACAGGGCGCTCAACCCGCCGACGGAGTTGGCGAGTTGAGCGCAGGGAGGATCGGACCGTCGGCGCTGCGGACCTAGGGTACTACCAGCAGCTCGTTGCGCACATCGGTGACGCCAGGGACGCCGCGCGCATCCTGCTCGGCTTTCTGCTTGTCCGAAGCGAAGTGCACCGCTCCGCTGAGGTGGACCACGCCGCCCTGGCTTCTGACACTAATGTCCCGGACATCTATCGAGGTGTCGGTGCCTAGTTGGGACCTGACCTTGGCTGCCAGCGCGCGATCGTCGCTCGATGCGCTGGTGCTCTTGTCCGCAAATGCACTGCCGGCGCTCGCCAATAGCACAAAGGACAGCGCTGCTGTCGTCATGAAGTGCTGCTTGAGGTTCATCTTGACACCTACGATGAGGAAACGTCCCCAAGGTAGAGCCAGCGATCCCGGGTCAGGTTCCCAACTTTGCATAAATTTGCCGATGAGGCGATGCGTCAGCGAAGATCCACTCCCAAGCTTCAGGTTTTCGCCACGGCACCGATGGGGGACTGCCGGCGGACCTGCGCAGGTAGGGGAGGTCGGTGATGGAAGAGCAAGACAGCAAGCCCGTGCAGCCCGGTCAGGCGACCGCGGCGGTCTGGGCGGGCGAGCAGAGTCATGCGCCATACGAGTGCGCGACGCAGGTTCCGGTCGTGCACAGCGTGTCATTCGGATACCGTGACATCGACCATTGGCAGGCGGTGGCCCTTGGACGGGAACAAGGCCACATCTACTCGCGCAATACAAACCCGACGGTGCGCGCGTTCGAGGAGAAGGTCCGCGACCTCGAGGGCGCGGAGGCCGCGACCAGCTTCGCATCCGGGATGGCTGCGATCAGCGCGACTTTCTTTGCGCTTCTGCAGCCCGGCGATCGCGTGGTGTCCATCAAGGACAGCTATGGGGGTACGAACAAGCTGTTCACCGAGTTCCTGCCCCGGTTTGGTATTCTGGTGCGGCTGTGCGAGACGACCGATTTCGAGCAGATCGAGCAGGAGCTGTCGCACGGCTGCAAGCTGCTGTATCTGGAAACACCGACGAATCCTACGGTCAAGATCCTTGATATCGCGCGCCTGGCTCGGGCGGCCCATCGGGTCGGCGCGCAGGTCGCGGTGGACAACACGTTCGCCACGCCGATCAATCAGAACCCGCTGCAACTGGGCGCCGACCTGGTGCTCCACAGTGCCACCAAATTCCTTGGCGGCCATGCCGATGCGCTCGGTGGCGCGGCGTGCGGGAGCAAGGCACTGATCGGGCAGCTCTATCATTTCCGCGAGATCAACGGCGCGGCGCTGAGCCCGGCAGACGCCTATAACCTGTTGCGAGGAATGAAGACCCTGAGCCTGCGGGTACAGCGTCAGAACGCGAGCGCGCTCAGGATCGCAGGCTGGTTGCGGAGTCATCCGGCAGTGGAGCAGGTCAACTACCCGGGTCTCGAATCCCATCTGCACCATGAAACAGCCGCGCGGCAGATGCGTGGGTTCGGCGGGGTTTTGAGCTTCAGCGTGCGCGGTGGACTGAATGCCATCAAGGAATTCCTCCCGCGCCTGCGCTATGCCCACCTCGCCGCGAACCTGGGCTGTGTGGAAACGGTAGTGGGGCCGCCACTCGTGACGAGTCACGTCGAGTGTACGGCGGAGGAACGCGCCGCTGCAGGTATTCCGGAGGGGCTGGTGCGCTACTCGACGGGGATCGAGGACGTCGAAGACCTGATCCGGGATCTCGAGCAGGCGCTGACCGTTCTGGTGTAGCTACAGGAGCGCGAGCTGGCGTATGACCTGCGCCAGCAGCGGCGCCGGCGTCGTGCAGCCCGGCTGTTGATTGCACGAATTTGAAACACGCGTGAAAAAAGCTCATCCCGGCGAGTGACGCAGTTCGCTTGCCCGCGGGAGCTATTTTGCTAACGTCCCTGCGCGTGCCTGCCGCGCGCCGCGCGCCCCAGGGAACTCACGAAGGAGCTGAAAGTGCGGACTTCATTGACCAAACACTACCTGTTGGCATCTGACTTCGACCAGACGCTGAGCTTCAACGACTCCGGCCACGTGCTGAGCGAGCTGCTCGGAGTCCCGAACTTCGAGCAGAAGGTCGCGGGCCTTGCGCGCAGCAACCTGGTGCAACAGGGCGGCGAGCTCGCCTACCTGATCCGTCACGATCCCGACTTTCGCGGCGTGCGGCGGCAGCATCTGATCGAGGCGGGACGGCACGTACGGCTCAAGGCGGCGCTGCCCGAGCTGGTGGAATGCCTGGAGCGCGGACTATATGGAAATCACTTTTCGTTCCGCGTGATCTCCGCGGCGCCGCGCGAACTGGTGGTCTCTGCGCTCGCGGGCAGCGTTCCAGCGGAGCACATCCTTGGAACCGAATTCGACTACGATCCTGCGACGGGCGAGGTGCGCGCGATCACCCGCGTACCGGCGGGCTACGGCAAGGTCGCCGTGTTGGATGAGCTGTCGCAGCGACTCGGAGTCGTTACCGACCGCATCGTCTATGTTGGCGATGGAAGCTCGGACGTACACGTGATGCTCCACGTGAACAACGGCGACGGCTTCACGATCGCGGTCTCGGAGAACAAGCAGCTGGCGCGCATCGCGAAGACCGTCGTGTTGAGCGACAACGCATTCAGCATCCTGGTGCCGGTGCTCAATCAGGTGCTGAACCTCCGCACTCCGGAGATCCGCGAGCTGCTGGAGTCCAACGGGCTCGTGTTGCACGACTGGGAAAGAGAGCGTACCGATCGCGTGAAGATTCTGCGCGTCCCCGGGACTCCTGCGGCGGCGATCACGTGATGGAAGCCAGCGTTATGACGGAAGCTCTGGGGTGGGTCGCCACCGCTGTGTTCGTGGCGTCGTATTTCTTTGCGCGGCCGGCAGTGTTACGCGCCGCTCAAATGGGCGGCGCTGCTTTGTGGATAGTATATGGGTGCCTGATCGGCGCGCTGCCGGTGATCGCCGCAAACGTACTGGTATTCACGGCGGCGGCCTGGACTCTCGTGCGCCGGCAGGAGAAGCCGGGTCTGCCGGTTTCGTGACTGCAAGGGAATCAGGACCGAGCCGCTCAACCTCGCCCTGGTCCCGCCCGTCCCGCGGTGGTTGCCTGATGTGCGCCAGGTCTTAAGCTGTCGACACCCGACAACTAACCCGAACGGCGTGCACATCATGAGACGACGTGACCTGCTGCAGACTGCGCTCGCGTTTCCTCTGTCAACCCTGATCGGGATTCCAGAGACTTTGGCCTCAGTCAGCGCCGGCCAGCGCGCTAAAGGGTCGTCCCGGTCGCGCGTCCGACCTGGGGATCCGGGCTGGCCGCCCCCCGCTCAGTGGAATCGTCTCAAGGGGAATGTGGGTGGCCGCCTGATACAGGTAACGTCACCCTTTGCAAACTGTGGGGCGTCCCGGACCGATGAAGGCTGCTCGGAGGCTCTCAAGCAGGTCAAAAATCCTTACTTCCTGGGTGACGAGCCTGCGCTGACTCAGAGCAGTGGGTGGGTGGACGCCTGGACATCTCAGCCGAGCGTCTATGCGGTCGCGGCTACCAGTACGGCGGACGTCGTCGCAGCGATCGATTTCGCCCGCGATCACAACTTGCGTCTGGTGGTGAAGGGTGGGGGTCACAGCTACCAAGGCACTTCGAATGCGCCCGACTCGCTGCTCGTCTGGACTCGCCATATGAACAGCGTGACCCTCCATGACTCCTTCGTCGCGCAAGGGTGCGCCGGCACCCAGGCGCCCCAACCCGCGGTCACAGTCGGTGCTGGGGCCATGTGGGCGGATGCTTACGACGCCGTGACGACGCGCGGCGGTCGCTATGTGCAGGGTGGGGGTTGCCGGACCGTCGGTGTGGCCGGGCTCGTGCAAAGCGGTGGTTTCGGCAGTTGGTCGAAACGCTACGGAACCGCCGCCGCCGGGTTGCTGGAAGCCGAACTCGTCACCGCCGACGGGAAGGCGCGCGTAGTCAATGCCTGCACTCATTCCGATCTGTTCTGGGCAATCAAAGGAGGCGGGGGAGGTTCTCTGGGAGTCATCACCCGCCTGACGCTACGCACCCGGGAATTACCGGAGTTCTTCGGAGCCATGCTCGCCACTATCCAGGCGTCCTCGGACGATACCTACCGCGCATTGATCGGGAAAGCCGTCAGCTTCTATCACAGCGATCTGTTCAACGCCCACTGGGGCGAGAAGATGACGTTTCGCCGGGACAATGTGCTGGATATCTCGATGCTCTTCCAGGGGTTGAACGAGCAGCAGGTGCACGATATCTGGGCGCCGTTCTTCGACTTCGTGCGCGCGCATCCGGCCGACTATTCGCTCACGAAGGGGCCTATGGTGCTGAGCTTGCCGGCCCAGCGCTTCTGGGACGCGGAATTCCTTCAGCAGCACGTTCCAGGGGTGGTGAAGTTCGATGACCGCGCCGGCGCGCCCGCGCAGCATGCGTATTGGGCGGAAAATCAAGGGGAGGCCGGTCAGCTCCTGCACGGTTACCAATCGGCGTGGCTGCCGGCAGCGCTGCTGGAACCAACTCGGCAGCCTGCGCTGGTCGACGCGGTGTTCGCCAGCTCGCGTCACTGGAATTGGGCATTGCACTTCAACAAGGGCCTCGCCGGCGCTGCACCCGAGGAGATCGCCGCGGCGCGCAATACTGCGACGAACCCAGGCGTACTCGATGCCTTTGCGCTCGCAATCATCGCCAGTGAAGGGCCGCCCGCCTTCCCCGGCATGCCCGGGGCGGAGCCCGATCTGGCCCAGGCGCGCCGTGAAGCCCGGCGCATCTCGAGTGCCATGGACGAACTGATGAAAGTCGCACCGGGAGCAGGCGCCTACGTGTCGGAGAGTGACTATTTCCAGCCCCACTGGCAAACGGCGTACTGGGGCACGAACTATCCCAGGCTGGCGGCGGTCAAGCGCAAGTATGATCCGCACGGGTTGTTCTTCGTGCACAACGGAGTGGGTAGCGAAGAGTGGAGCACCGATGGATTCACCCGCGTTACATGAGTGGGTTCGGGTGTACCTGACGGCCGAGTACGTAGGTGCGGCGGATTGCGCGGTCGTCTCCCAGGGTCATCAGAACCAACAGTTTCTCCATCAAGGTACGTGACTGGCGTGTCCGGCGGGCAAGCAGCGGTGAAGCCTCGAGGTCGAGCACGATGAAGTCGGCCTCCGAGCCCACCTTGAAGCAGCCGATGCGATCCGCAAGCCCCAGGATCTGAGCCGCTCCCAGAGTCGCCAGAAAGAACGCCCGCAGCGCCGAGAGCGTTTGCCCGGACAGCTGGGCCACCGTATAGGCCGCAGCCATGGTGCGCAGCATGCTGAAGCTGCTGCCGGCGCCCACGTCAGTCGCAATCGAGAATCGCAGGCCGGAGGAATCAGCGGCCCCGATGTTGAATAGTCCGCTGCCGAGATAGAGATTGGATGACGGACAGAACGCGGCGGCAGCGCCGGATTGCGCCATGCGGGCGCGGTCCTTGTCGTCCAGGTATATGCCATGCGCGTAGACCGATCGGTGGCGCAACAGCCCATAACTATCATAGACGTCGAGATAGCTGCGCGCCTGCGGGAATAGCTGCATCACCCAATTGACTTCCTCCCGGTTTTCGGCGACGTGGCTCTGGATACACGCGTCCGGAAACTCGCGCGCCAGCCTGCCGGCGCTCTCGAGCTGTGCGGGCGATGAAGTTGCGGCGAAGCGGGGCGTGATCGCGTATTGCAGGCGCTCGCGGCCGTGCCACTTCTCGAGCAACTCTCGAGAGTCCTGTTCACCTGTCGAAGGTGTATCCCGCAGATACGCCGGGCAGTTGCGATCCATCAGCGCCTTGCCGGCGATCATGCGCAGACCACGCTGCGAGGCTGCCTGGAAGAACGCCTCAACGGAGGCCCGATGCACAGTGCAGAACACCATTGCAGTCGTGGTGCCATTGCGCGTCAGCTCGTCGAGGAAGAAGTCGGCGGTTTCACGCGCATGCTCCAGGTCGGAAAAGCCGCGCTCGGCGGGATATGTGTAGTGCTCGAGCCATTGCAGCAGATCGCGCCCGCCGGCAGCGATGATATCGGTTTGCGGATAGTGGCTGTGGGTGTCGATGAAGCCCGGCATCAGGATGGCGTTCCTGTGCTCGACGAGCGCCACATTCGCAGGAAGTGCCGCCAGCAGCCGTGCCGCCGGACCAACTTTTGCCACCAGTCCGCGCTCGACCAACAGCACACCGTCTTCGATGAACACGAAACTGTGTGGATCGTCCCGCGGGCCGGGGTCGCAGAGGAAATACAGGATGGCGCCGCGGTGTGCGGCCACCGGCAGGGCACCCTGAGACGGCCCGGTGACTGGTGCGGGCATGACAGCTTCCGGTTGCACCGACCCCACCTCCAGCATACGCCGGCGACGGCAGCGGCGACGCAAGCACAGTTTTGATTGGAAACCCCCACGCCGGCACAGCTACCGGTTCCGCTGGAAGATCAGGATCTAGCGCACGCTTCCCCCATTCTTGTTGAGATGCCGCATTCAGATAAGGCGGCTACAGCCGCGAGCGGTAAGGGAAAACCCGGCAGTGTGCTGTGGCGCTCACACGTTATGTAACCGGTCGCGCTTGCGCCTGGAGACGCGGTTTTCCTGTCTACCTACGTCAAAAAACCCACCGATCCTTTCTTCAAACTTTCCGTCAGCTTTCAAACACCCGTCGAAATTGTCAGATCCAACTTCGCGCCTGCGTCCGATACCTGAAGGAAATGATGATCTTGCATCCGCTTGTGCAGGTCAGCATCCAACAAGTCGGAAAATTATGTGACGTAGTTCGCTCTGCGGGCCGTGCGGCGTACTAATATTCCTGACGAACTAACAGTCGAGTTGGGAACCTGTCGGCTCCCAGGAAAACAGACTTGAAAGCCTGCGCCAGCGGCGCTGCAAGGTTAGGGGAAGCTTCATGGCGACGTCGCAGATTCGGATGGGCGAGATGCTGGGTGCCGCACCCGGCAATACTCCGGCCACGGCGGCGACCCCTGGCGGCGCTGTCACTGCCGCGCCGGTTACAACCGCCAGGACGGCAATATCGCGGGAAGCTTTCGAACGCGATGGCTTCCTGTCAATCGGGTCGCTGACGAATCTCGAGGACATCGAGCAGGTGCGTTCGCTGCTGGATCCGCTGTATGAGCGTTTCGACTCCTTGGGCGATCGGGCCGTCGATCTCGCCGGCACTCGCGAGCCGGGTGCTGCGCCGCGCTCGCCCGAGGTCAACGAGGCGCTGATCCTGGAACCTCGCCTGCGCGAAACCGCGGTCTATGCCCGCTGTCGTGAGATTGCGCGGACACTGCTGGGCACCCCCGTCGGTTATCAGTTCGATCACGCGATCTACAAGCCGCCTCATAACAAAACGCCAACGGCGTGGCACCAGGATGAGGCGTATTCGAACGGGCCGATCCCGTTGCGGTCGGCGCACTTCTGGATTCCTCTGCAACCCGTAACGGTGGATAACGGTTGCATGTGGTTCATTCCCGGGTCCAATCGCGGCCCGCTGCTCCCGCACCACGTCACCAACAGGCGATTTACCAGCGAGAATGTGCCGCCCTCCACCACCGGCGGCACGCTGGCAGCTGACAACGTCGATGACTCCAGCGCCGTCGCCTGTCCGCTGCCGGCAGGCGGTGCGACGGTGCACCATCCGCTCACCCTGCACTACACGGGTGCTAATCAGTCCGACGGCTACCGGAAAGTATGGATACTCCACTTCGGCGCCTACGGCTGGGTACGGCGCCGGCTGCATCCGAAGGTTGCGGCCGCCCGAGTTCGCAGCTACTTTGGCCTCAAGCGTTCCTAGGTTCTCGCCGCATTTCCGGGACGGCGGCGCCCGGGTGAACAACAGTCAATCAGGCGCGGTGCAAAAGAACACCGCGCCCTAAGAATCCCTGTGCCGGACAGGGTTCTCCCGCAGGGAATTCGCATCAAGCCGTCCAATACCGTCAGCGCCGAGCCCCAGCTCGCCGGCCGTGACTCTCCTGCGAGCACCGAACCAGCCGAATCGGCAGGCGAGGAGAAGCGCGCCGGCAAGGCCCTTCTATGGAAAGGCGTGCAGATGGGCGTCTCGAAGGTGTTGTACCTCGTCGGCGCTCTGGTTCTCGGCCATCTGCTCGCTCCCAAGGAATTCGGGCTCGTTGCGATCGCCACCGTGGCCGTCACCACGGTGATGGCAGCGACCGAGACCGGAATGGCCAATGCCCTCGTCCAGGCCTCGGAGCGCGAGCAGGCGCACTACGATGTGGCCTGGACGGTCGGGTTCCTGCGCGGCCTGCTGGTTTGCGGCGTGCTGGTGATTGCGGCGCCCCTGATTTCCGAGCTGTTCGGGGATGCGCGGGCCGTTTCCCTGGTGCGTGTGATGGCGTTCGTCCCCCTGGTCGCCTCGATGGCGAGCCCGCGCCAGGCCGACCTGATCCGCGAGCTCAAATTCGCAAGCCTCGCAGCTATCGCGCTCGCGGCGGCGATCGTCGATACCGGGGTTGCCATCTCACTGGCGATGTCGATGGGCGGCATGGCCATAGCGCTGGGGAAGCTCGCCGGCGCTGCCACCACCATGATTGCCAGCTACGTGGCCGCCCCGCATCGTCCGCGATTCCGGCCGAGCTACTCTTCGGCGACCAGCCTGATCCGCTTCGGCCGCTGGATGTTCGCAATTGCCATCACGGCCGTGACTTCCGATCTGCTGCTGAAAGTGCTGATCGCGCGCCGCCTGAGCGTGGCGGACCTCGGCGCTTTCTCGATGTCGGACAAGCTCGGGGAGACCGCCAACCAGGCGGCCATGGAGACGATCGGTGGAGTGGCCTTTCCCCTGTACGCCCGACTGCGGGATCAACCTGAGCGAATGCGGGTGATCTTCCGGGCCCACCTGACGGGGCTGATGCTGGTGCTGTTGCCGGCCACCGCGCTGCTGATCGCGCTTGCGCTGCCGCTGCAGGAGCGGATTCTCGGTGTTCGCTGGGCCGGCACCTCCGAGCTCATCGCCCTACTGAGCCTGGGCTATCTGCTCGAGTTCATCTTCAGCGCCATCTATTTTCTGCTGCAGGGCGTGGGTCAGGGCGGCCGGCTGTATGCCGTCGAGCTGACTCAGTACATCGTGCTGGTGGCGCTCATTGGCCTCCTGTCCGGTCCGTTCGGATTGCGAGGCGTCGGCGCGGCGCGAATCATCACAGCGGTCGTGGTGGTCGTGGCGGGATTGATTGCCATTTCGCCCCAGCTCCGGCGGGTTGCGCTGCAGATCATCAGGCCGGGACTGCTGCTCGCAGTGCTCGCCGCGCTCGCGGGAATCGCCGCGCGGGCCTCTACCTCGTTCGTGCCGGGAACCGTTGGAGTGGTGGTCGGCGGCACGGTCGGAGTTGGCGCGTTCCTTGGGCTGGCCTGGTTTGCGGATCAGCCCCTACGGCTCGGACTGCGTGACAGTTTGTCGCTATTCTTCCCGATACTGGCAGGTAGTAAGGGCGCGTGAGAGCGGGATTTGGCGATGGGAACGGCGGACAGCAGCAAAACCGGCGGCTCGGACCTGGAGCTCTCAGGCCGGGTCGTCGTCGTCTCTCCGCACCTGGACGACGCCGTGATGTCCCTCGGCGGCACGATCGCCAAGGCCGTGAAGAGCGGCGCACGGGTCGAGGTGCTGACTGTTTTTGGCTACCTCCCGGGCTCGAAGGTACCGGCCGGACCGTGGGATACCCAGTCCGGGTTCAAAACCGAAGGGGAGGCTGCGGTCGCGCGCCGCAAGGAGGACCTGCGCGCCTGCCGCGAGCTACGCGCCGAGCCCCGGTGGTTCAGTTTTGGCGCCGAGCCATACGAGCGGCGCGGAACCCCGGATCAGATCTGGTCTGCGGTCGACGCGGTGATCACGGGCGCCGATCTGGCGCTCCTGCCTGGCTATCCGCTCGTGCATCCCGATCACGCCGAGCTCACTCAGCTGCTGCTGCAGCGAGGAGTGAGCGCGCGCGCGGTCGCACTCTACGCGGAGCAACCGTATCTCTTCCAGCACCGCAGGAAATCTTCCCGGCCCGCCGTGGCCGAGGTTTTGCAGCCACTGGTCGGGGATTCCCTGGCGTGGCGCCGGATTGCGGCCGACAGCGCCTGCCGCAAGGTGAAGTTGCGAGCCGTGAGTGCGTATCAATCTCAGCTTCGACAACTCGGGCTGGGATTCTTCGGATTGCGCCGCCTGTTGTGGCACGAAGCCGGGCACGGAGGGGAAGCCGTGGCCCGGCTGTCAGCTAGCAGCCCAACGGAGTCGCGCTGACTGACCGCTGATGCGCAGCCGACAAAAACCACGCTTTTTGGCGGCGGCAACGAAGTCGATGTCCGAAAAATGGCCGCAGGCCGTTTTTCCCATTAACTAGACAACAGGGTTATTTCCATCCGCACGGACTGCGCCCCACCCGGCGGTACGCTGAAGACACCGGGCTTTGCGCTGAAGTCGCCGGTGAAACCTTCCGGGTCCGAGATGCCATGCCAGGGCTCGATGCAGACGAATGGGGCGCCTGGCTTGCTCCAGATGCCCAGATAGGGCGCATCGGGATAACTCACTCTGATTCGCGGTCCGACTTGCGCTCCATAAGTGACCGAGCGGCTGCGCACCTGGTCGAAGATGACCACATCCGGCGCGAACAGCGCATCCGCCAGAGGTAAGACGCGGTCCGCGACAGGTGTTGGAACACTTCCCGGCGCCACCAGTCCCGCGCTGTTGAGTCGCCGGATCGGAGTCGGCTCATCCTGTGCGAACTCGATGAAATGGGCGGCTCGCGCTTGCTCGTAGGGCAGAGGCCAGCGAAACGCGGGGTGAAAGCCGAAGCTTGCGGGCAAAGCCGCGTCCGTCAGGTTGCGCACGGTCGCGGTCACCGTGAGCGATGCGCCTTGCAGGGCGAAATCCACGCCGAGCTCGAAGTGAAACGGGTAGACCTGCAGAGTGGATTCGTCGGCTCGCAGGGTGAAGGCGGCCGCCGTCGGCGTCGCGCTGGCGACTTCGAAGGGCTTCCCGCGCGCAAACCCATGACGCGGTAGCTGATAAGTCCGCGTGCCCAGCCGGTACGCGCCGCCGGCCAGGCTCCCGACGATTGGAAAGAGCAATGGAGCGCGCCCATTCCACACCGCCGGATTCCCATCCCACAGCAGATCGCGCCCCGCGCGGTCGCGCAGGATGGAGAGTTGCGCTCCGAGCGGATTGATCCGGGCGCTGAGCTCCGGGGAGCCCAGGGATATCCATGAGCCAGGTTGATCGGACACGCGCTCGCTCCGTACGGGGAAGGGTTCGGAAGGACAGTCTGCCAGCACTCCATTGCAGCGCTAGAAGATTCCGCTCACGTGAATCGTCGCACAGCCCCCATTCCGGGGCGACGTTAGCTTATTGCCCGTGCGCAATCCCACAGAAGTACGTGTCCCGCGGCCCGGCGCAGTGGTGCAACTTTATCGGGACCTTTGGCGCCTCATGAGGGGACAGCGCCACGTCTTCGTCGGCGCGGTCACTCTCCTGGTGACGGCACAGACGGTTCTGCTCAGCGTGCCGCTGCTTTCCGGGCGTGCACTGAATGCGCTGCAGCTTAACGGGCGCGCCGGCCTGCGCGATGCGGGGTTCTGGCTGCTGATGGTGCTGCTCGTCGCCGTATCCAGCTGGGTGCTGCACGGCCCAGCCCGAGTTCTCGAGCGCAACGCGGCCTTGACCGTTCGGCGGCGGATGGCGGGCTCGCTGACACAGCGACTCTTCGGGCTGCCACTCGCCTGGCACGCTGCTCATCACTCGGGGGCGACTGCACACCGCAGACACCAAAGCACGCAAGCCCTGGCCAACTTCGCACAGAGCCAGTTCATCTATCTCAACAGCGGCGTGCGGCTCATCGGCCCGCTCGTTGCGCTGTGGTGGCTGCAGCCGATCGTCGGCTACGTCGCAATGGCCGGCTTCGCGGTCATCTCGCTCTCCGTGGTCGGGTTCGATCGCGCGATGTTGAGATTGGCCAACCAGGAGAATCACGCCGACCGGGAATATGCGGCGACTCTCGTGGACACGCTGGGCAATGCGAACACCGTGTATGCGCTGCGTCAGGCCAAGCCCGTCGCGGAACGGCTGGAGCGCCGTTTGCTTGCGATCTTCGTCCCGCTGCGGCGCTCGATCGTTCTGAACGAGGTAAAGTGGTTTACGGTCGATCTCGCCAGCCGTGTGTTGAGTTGCGGCCTCGTCGCGCTGTTTGCCTGGCGGGTGACCCGCCCATCGCCCGATGGAGGCGCAGGCGCGACGTTGCTGCTGGGCAGTGTGTACATGGTCTGG
>Ga0307476_10001379_pt1 | contig 14837 bp, 15 predicted proteins | sample atmos_gasesECM2C_2_FD_203314 | JGI IMG/M metagenome (GOLD analysis project Ga0307476, IMG submission 203314) | Hardwood forest soil microbial communities from Morgan-Monroe State Forest, Indiana, United States - atmos_gasesECM2C_05 | ecosystem: Environmental > Terrestrial > Soil > Temperate... | reverse complement strand
TCAAATGCCGGTGCCGGGTAAGACCGCTGGCGGCGCGCTCGGCGTCGACCGGCGGGGTGACCGGATCGGCTTCACCGGACAATAGCAGCGTCGGAATATCGCTGTGCAGGGGGGCGTGCAAGTCCGCATCCACCGGTCCTTTCGGCCAGAGCCTGCAGATCTCATGCAGCGCGTCGATCATGTCGGTACCTTGGTAGGTCTTCGCCATGGCGGCACGATCGACAGCCCCAAAATAAGGCTCATCCTCGCTGCAGATGACGCTGTACTGCATGCCGCTCGCGAGCTGATCGGTGATCTGCCGCATATTCATGACGGACTGGGATGCCAGCGGCCGCAGCTTGCCGTGCGCCGCCTCGTGAATCAGCGCAGGCAAGAGCGACGCCTGCATGCTGCTATAGGAAAGCAAGCGCAACGCGACGTTGAACAGCCTGCGGTTGAACTCGATCTGAAGCGGCAACCCGCTGTTCGGATCATCGATGGTCACCATGACTTTCTGCGGTCCGAATTGCTTGAGCAGCGACTTCAGCTCGTCTTGCAATTGCGGATAGGTGGCGGCGCAATCGGGCGACCGCACGCAGCGCGCGATGATCAAATTCAAGGCGCGCTCGGCATCTTCCGGCGTCTCGGCGCCGATCGCCTGCTGCGGGTAGGTCACACCGTCCAGGATCACGGCGTGGACGTGCGCGGGAAAACGGCGCATGTACTGTTCCGCGACGCGCGTGCCGTAGGAGCCGCCGTACAGGTCAATCTGATCGAACCCCAAAGCCGCGCGCACCTCGTCCAGATCGCGAACCGCGATGCTGGTGGTATAGAAACGCACCTGCGGCCCGAGCTTTGCCAGGCAGTCGACCGTCGCCTTGCGCAGCGCCGGAATAGGATCGTCGGGCTCCTGCCAATCCTCGGGATAGGCGCATGACTGCTGATTGGACGTTCCCGTACCGCGCTGATCCAGCAGCACGACGGCATGATTGCGATTGATGCGCGCAAAGGCGCCGCTGAGGGCCACGTAAACCTGCATGGCGCTTTGTCCCGGGCCGCCGGCCAACAGGAACAATGGCGCCGCCGTGCTGCGCCGGTTCAAAGCGGGCACGACGGCCACTTTCAGGTCGATCGATCCCTCTTGCGGGTGTTCGCGGTCAAGCGGCACGCTCAAGGTGCCGCAGCGTGCTTCAATCGAAATCAAATTCAGCGGGTGCTCGAGCCGGCATTCGCTCGTCGGCAGAATCGCGGCATTCTCGGCGGCAGCGGGCCGCGCCCACCACGCGCACGCGCTTAGGCCAATCCATACGAACGCCCCGAAGAACTGCCGCTCGCTAGCTCCCATCGAGAGATTGTATGGGATTCGCTACCCCTGCTTGCCCACAACTTGATAGATTTGCGACATGGCCGTCATTCGCGAAGCCGATGTGATTGCAAGCGTTGCGGACGCCCTGCAGTACATCTCTTACTACCACACGCCCGATTTCATCCGCGCCATGGGCCGCGCGTACGAGGTCGAACAAAGTCCCTCCGCGCGCGACGCCATCGCGCAGATTCTGACCAACTCGCGCATGTGCGCCGAAGGCCACCGGCCGATCTGCCAGGACACCGGCATCGTGGTGGTGTTCGTCAAGGTGGGCATGGGCGTGACCTGGGAGGCAAAACGGGATCTTGAGGCGATGATCAACGAAGGCGTGCGCCGCGCCTATTTAAATCCGGAAAACAAGCTGCGCGCCTCCATCGTCGCGGATCCGGCGTTCAAGCGCGGCAATACCAAGGACAACACGCCCGCCGTGATCCATACGGAATTCGTTCCCGGCGACGAGCTCGACATCACCGTCGCCGCGAAAGGCGGGGGTTCGGAAAACAAATCGATGTTCGCCATGCTGAACCCGTCGGATTCGGTCGCGGACTGGGTATTGGAGATGGTGCCCGAGATGGGCGCAGGCTGGTGCCCGCCGGGAATGCTGGGTATCGGCATCGGCGGCAGCGCCGAGAAGGCCATGCTGTTGGCGAAAAAATCGCTGATGGATCCCATCGACATCGGCGATCTCATCGCGCGGGGTCCTAAGACCCCTTTGGAAGAACTGCGTCTGGAGATTTACCGGCGCGTCAACGCGCTCGGTATCGGCGCCCAGGGCTTGGGCGGCTTAACGACGGTGCTCGACGTCAAGGTTTTGGATTATCCGACCCATGCCGCATCCTTGCCGGTGGCGGTGATCCCGAATTGCGCCGCGACCCGGCATATTCATTTCACGCTTAATGGCAGCGGCCCCGCGCTGCTGGAAGCGCCGGATTTGGATCTCTGGCCCAAGGTTCATTGGACCGCCGATGCCAGCGCGCGCCGCGTGTCCCTTGATGGCCTCAGCAAACGTGAGGTCGCGGCATGGAAGCCGGGCGAGCGCCTGTTGTTGACGGGCAAGCTGCTGACGGGACGCGACGCCGCGCATAAGCGCATCTGCGCGCTCCTGGATGAGGGCAAACCGCTGCCCGACGGTTTGGATTTCAGCGGGCGGGTTATCTATTACGTGGGACCTGTCGATCCCGTGGGCACTGAAGTCGTGGGGCCGGCGGGTCCGACCACCGCCAATCGCATGGACCGATTCACGGACACGATGCTCGGCAAATCGGGACTGCTGGCGATGGTGGGAAAGGCCGAGCGCGGACCCGAAACCGTCGCCTCCATCGCGAAGTACCGCTCCGCCTATTTGATTGCCGTCGGCGGCGCTGCGTTCCTGGTGTCGAACGCCATCCGCGGCAGCCGCGTCGTGGCCTTTCCGGAACTGGGCATGGAGGCGGTGTACGAATTCGACGTCAAGGACATGCCCGTCACCGTGGCGGTGAGCGCCGATGGCGAATCGGTGCATGAAACCGGACCCAAGAAATGGGCGGGCAAGTTCGCCGGCATTCCGGTCACCGTGGCGTAACGCCGGCTTACGGGTTTCTCAACGTCTTGCGCATCAGCAGTCCCGGACCGAAGCGGGTTTCGAAGGTGCCGACGATGATGAAGCCGCACGAGAGATAGAACTGCTTGGCGTGAAAATTTCCCACGACATGCAGCGCGCTCGAGCCCGCGGCGCGCGCCATTTCGGCGCAGTGTTCGATCAGCTTGCGGCCGATTCCCTGACGCTGAGCGGCGGGCTCGACAAACAGCGCGTCGAGCTCGGTGTCGCCATCATCGCGCGGCAGAATTGCGGAGAAGCCGACGATGTTGCCATCCTGTTCCACGACGAACACGCCGCCCGCGGTGATTTGCTCCAGCGGCAAGTCGATGGCATCGGGATGCAGCAGCAAGGCATCGCGATCGCCTTCATTGCCGAGCGATGCGCGCCACTGCAGCGCCTCGAGGGTCCTGCGTTCAGCGGGAATGGCGCGGCGGATAATCACGCAGCGGACTATACATGCTCGCCTGAAGCCAAATCAGCCTTGGGGTGGTCGCGCAATGCTCGGGAAGGCCACCGCTCTGGAAGGCTACGGATATTTGACTGAGCAGCCGTAAGGCTTGGTGATGGGATGCGGCACCGGATCGCCTGCGGCCACGGCCAGCATCGCTTCCTTCAAGTAGGGTTCGGCGCGCGCAATGTCCGCCTCGTCGGTGGTTGCGAGGCTATCGATTCCGCCCATGTACCTGAGCATCCCGTCCTTGTCGATCACGAACATATGCGGCGTCGTCTTTGCAGCGTACATGCGCGCGACGCTGCCCGTGGGGTCCAGCAGCACCGCCGTCGGAACCGCGTGGCGCGAGACCGTCAGCGCATCCGCGGCGGCGCCATTGACATAGCCTTGCTTCCCAGGTGCCGAGGAGATCACGGTCAGCCACACGATGCCATTCTTCTGTGCCAGCGCCTGCACGCTTTGCATGTTGCCGCTGCGGTAGTGCTTGCGGGTGTAGGGGCAATCCGCATTGGTCCATTCCAGCACCACGATTTTGCCGTGATACTCGCTCAAACGGATGGCATTGCCCTTAGAGTCGACCGCGGTGAAATCCGGCGCGGTCTGGCCGATTTGCGGCGCGGCTCCCGCCGCCACATTGAATATGCCAATCATGCCCACCAGGATTGCGGCGATGACCGCGATGGCGGTGATTCCCAAACCCCCGCCGTCGCGCCCGGCGGGCGCGGGACCTGTCCTAGGGTGGATCGATGAATGGGGATTCATGCAGAGGCTCCTAAGAATGCTTTCTTGAGGTTCCAGGGCCTTTAGTTCGGGCCGCGCACCAATGGTTCCCTGGTGCTTTTCGCCGCGAAAGTTTAGAGTACGCGCCCGGTATAAAAATCGAGTAGATTCAGCGTCATGCGTTTTGCAAAGCAGTACGAAGTCATCGTCATCGGCGGCGGTCATGCCGGTACCGAAGCGGCGCTCGCGGCCGCGAGGATGGGGGTCCGCACGCTGCTGCTGACGCATAACTTTGAGACCTTGGGACAGATGAGCTGCAACCCTGCGATCGGGGGAATCGGTAAAGGACATCTGGTGAAGGAAATTGACGCGCTCGGGGGAGCCATGGCGCGCGCCACCGATCAGGCGGGCATTCAGTTCAGAACGCTGAACTCGAGCAAAGGACCCGCGGTGCGCGCCACGCGTGCCCAAGCGGACCGACAGCTGTACAAGCGCGCGATTCGCAAAGCGCTGGAATCTCAAACTCATTTGGAGCTGTTTCAGCAGGAAGCGGCGGATTTGCTGCTTGCAGGCGATCGTGTGGTCGGTGTCGTCACCTCGAGCGGTGTTACGTTTCGCGCGCGGGCAATCGTTCTGACCGCCGGCACCTTCCTGGGCGGCAAAATTCATGTGGGTCTCGAGAGCCACCCCGGCGGGCGCGCGGGCGATCCGCCCTCGATCAGCCTAGGCTTGCGTCTGCGCGAATTGCCGGTGAGGGTCGGACGCTTGAAGACCGGCACGCCGCCGCGCATCGATGGCCGCAGTATCGATTTCTCGGCGCTGCGCGAGCAGCATAGCGACGATCCTCGGCCGGTTTTCTCCTATCTCGGCACGCGTGCGCAGCACCCGCGCCAACTTCCCTGCCACATCACCGCGACCAACGAGCGGACTCACGACATCATTCGCGCGGCGACCGCGCGCTCGCCGCTGTTCACCGGTTTGATCGAAGGGGTCGGCCCGCGCTACTGCCCCTCGGTGGAGGACAAAGTGGTGCGGTTCGCCGACAAGCAATCGCACCAGATCTTCGTCGAACCCGAAGGCTTGGACACGCGTGAGATTTACCCCAACGGCATCTCCACCAGCCTGCCATTCGATGTGCAGCAGGAATTCGTGCGCAGCATCGCCGGCTTCGAAAACGCCCACATTACGCGCCCCGGATATGCCATCGAGTACGATTTCTTCGATCCTCGCGATTTGCATTTCAGTCTCGAAAGCAAATACCTGCCGGGCTTGTACTTCGCCGGTCAAATCAACGGTACCACCGGCTATGAAGAGGCCGCGGCCCAAGGGCTGCTGGCGGGGATCAATGCCGCGCGCGCGGTGCAAGGGCGCGACGCGTGGCACCCAAAGCGCGGCGAGGCTTACCTCGGCGTGCTCGTCGACGATTTGATCACGCGCGGCGCGACCGAGCCCTACCGCATGTTCACCAGCCGCGCCGAATACAGGCTTTCCTTGCGTGAAGACAACGCGGACCTGCGCCTGACCCCGGCGGGCCGCGAGCTTGGACTCATCGACAATGAACGCTGGGACTTCTTTGCGCGCAAGCGCGATGCCGTGGTGAGCGAAGTTGCCCGGCTGGAGCGCGCCGTCGTGCAGCCCGCCGACGTCGATGCCGCATTGCTTGCCAAACTGGGCGCCGCGCTGTCGCGCGAGACGCATGCCTTCGAGCTATTGCGCAGGCCTGAAATTTCTTTCGATGATTTGAGCGGCGTCGCCCGCGACGCGGGGGCAGATTGGTCCGCCGATGAGCGGCTGCGCGAACAGGTGAGACTGCAGGTCGAAGTGCAGGCCAAATACTCCGGGTACTTGAAGCGCCAGAGCGATGAGATCGAGCGCGCCTCGCGTAACGAGGAATTGCGCCTGCCGGCCGATATCGACTATGCCCAAGTCGGCGGACTGTCGAATGAGGCGCGCCAACGGCTTCGCGACGTGCGTCCGGAAACCTTGGGACAGGCGGCGCGCATCCCCGGGCTCACGCCGGCCGCCGTTTCCTTGCTATTCGTGCATTTGAAGAAGCGCGAACGCGCGGCTTGAAACCTCGTCACTCGAAGGATCCGGCATGAGTGTTTTTTACGATTTTACGGTGCCGGGGCTTGATGGCAGCCCCAATATCCTGGCGCCGCTCCGCGGCAAGGTGGCCTTGGCGGTGAATGTCGCGAGCAGGTGCGGCTACACTCCGCAATACGCCGGACTCGAGGACCTCTACCAACAGCTCAGAGACAAGCAATTCACGGTGGTCGGCTTCCCGTGCAATCAGTTCGGCGCGCAGGAGCCGGGTACGGCGGCGGAGATTCAAAGTTTTTGCTCCGTCAATTTTGGCGTGACCTTTCCGCTGTCGGCGAAGATCGAGGTGAACGGTCCGCACCGCGATCCGCTGTATGCGTGGCTGACGGCGCCGGAAAACGGCTTTCCCGGCGACATCGGCTGGAATTTCGAGAAATTTCTGATCGACCGCGGCGGCCGAGTGGCCAGCCGGTATCCGGCCGGAACCAAGCCGACGGATCTCACGCTACTGCAGGATTTGGCGGATGTCTTGGAGTAAGCAAGCGGGATTTGGCTTCCATGCGGGCGCCCCCTCAGTGGTAATTTGGCGGCCCACTCTTTAACATCAGCGCACCTTATTGAACCTAAGCTAAGGCCGGAGTACTAGATGCTTTCTCGATTGACTGTGTGGGTCGCCGGCACGGCGTTGACTTGGTTTGCAGTGGGCGCGCACGCGGCGGGCGATCCAGCCAAAGGCGAGATGAAGTTCTACACCTGCTACGGGTGCCACGGCATCGCCAATTACCGCAACGCGTATCCGGACTACAGTGTGCCGGAATTGCGGCACCAGAATGCGGAATACCTGGCCGCAGCGCTGCATGAGTATCGCGACGGCACGCGGCCTCACCCCACGATGCATGCGCAGGCCTCGTCGCTCTCGGACCAGGACATCGATGACATCGCGGCCTATTTACAGGGTGCGGCGCCGGTAAAGCCCGGCACGCCCGCGTCGGGCAAAGCGCTCCCCAAGCAGGTGGCGGCCTGCGTCGCGTGCCACGGCGAAACCGGTCTGGGTGTCGAATCCCCGCTGGTGCCGAAACCGGCGGTGCTCGCCGGACAGCATGAGGATTACCTCGAACAGGCGCTGATCTCCTACAAAAACGGCCGCCGCAAGAACGTGGTGATGGACGGCATGGCGCAGCTCCTGACCACCGATAAAGACGTCAGAATTGCCGCCGAGTACTTCGCAAATCAACCCTCGCCCCTGGCGACGGCGACCACCGAAAGCAAATAGGTATCAGCACCTCGACACTGTGACTAGTTGCGCAGCATCATCAAGAACTGCGCGAACGTTTCATAGTAAGCATCGCGGTTCTGTTTCTTGCGGTAGCCGTGGCCTTCATCGGTTGCGAGCAAATACCAGACCTCTCCGCCTTTGGCGCGCAGTTTGTTCACGATCTGTTCCGCCTCGGAGAGAGGCACCCGCGGATCGTTCTTGCCATGCACCACCAGCAGCGGACGGGTGATTCGATCGGCGTTGGTCAAGGGCGAGATGCGCCTCAAGAAGCTGCGCATATCCAGGTCTCTTTCGTCGCCGTATTCCGCGCGCCGCTGGTTCTGCCGGTATGGTGCGGTATTGGTCAGGAAGGTCACGAAATCCGCGATGCCGCTGACATCGACCCCGCCGCGCAGGCGGTCGCTGTAGTTGACCATGGTCGCCAGAGTCAGATAGCCGCCGTACGAGCCGCCCGCGACCACCACGTGCTTGGCGTCGAAGTCCTTCTGCAGCCCGATCCACACCAGCATCGCGCCGACATCCTTGACGGCGTCTTCGCGCAGCACGCCGTTGTCGAGCGCCATGTAGGTCTTGCCATATCCGGATGAGCCGCGCACGTTGGGTGCGATCACCGCGAAGCCCAATTCGTTGACCATGAATTGAATCCACGGATCAAAGCCCGGACGGAACTGCGACTCAGGTCCGCCGTGCAGCGAGATCAGCACGGGATGCGAGCCGGTGGAGGCGGGTTCATAAACATAGGCCGGCACCTGGCGCGCCTTGCCGTCCACTCGATCGAAGGTGGGAAACTCCGTAAGGCGCGGCAGCACGAATTTCGCCGCCTCCACCGCGCCCGGTTCGCTGCGCGTCCAGGGTTCGAGGCGGTTCTCGGCGATATCCAATACGTAAGCATCGCGCGGTTGATTCGCGGCCGCGAATCCGAAAGCGAGCCGCTTACCGTCCGCATCGAAGCTTAAGGAGGTAATAACGCCCGGCTGCGGCAGCCGCGGCGGCGTGAGATCTTGGTGCGTGCGCAGATCGAGCAGATTGAGTTTGCTTATCCCCGCTTCATTGCTGACGTAGGCCAGGTAGTGGCCGTCGCGCGAAATCGCCAATGCCTCGATATCCCAAGGGATAGGCCCTGAAATCACGGTCTTATCGTTGGTGAATAGATTCACGTAGCGCAGGCGCGCAAATTCGCTGTCGCGGTCCGAAATCAAATACACGCCCTGGCCGTCGCGCGTGAACTTGGCGCCCGCGATCCCGACCTTGGTCGGCGACGGCTCCACTTCGCGCTTTTGACCGCTGCTCAAGTCCACGACGTACAGATACCCTTCGGAAATCGACACCTCTTTGAGCACCAGCAGCTTCGAATCATCGGGCGACCAATCGAGCACGGACCACGCGGCGCCGCTGGCATCGCCCGCCAGGGCTAAGCGCGGCAACGCGCCCGCTTCCGGGTCCACGATGTCGATGTCGAAGCTTCGGCCATCGCGAGCGGTGCTGAAGAAGGCGACTTCGCGTCCGCTGTTCGACCATACAGGCGCACCGTTCATGGATGTTCCATCGGTCAACAGTCTCGCGCCCGCATCGCCGAGCCGTTGATAATAGAGCTGCGCATTTTCGTTGCCGCCCGAGTCTTTGAGAAACACATAGGCGCTGCGCGCGGGGTCCGGCGAAAACGCGGCTTCCGTGATGGGCTCGTGCAGGAAAGTCAGTTGGCGGCGCGCACCCCCCTGCTGCTCCACCAAGTGCAGCTGATCGACATCGGCAAAGCGCGTGGCAATCAGCAATTGTCCCTTCGGCGACCAACCGAGCGGCGTTGCCTGGCGCGCGTTCAGATACCCCGCCAATTTCTCGGTGAGCTCAGGAGGCGCCTGCGGAATGTTTTCGAAGATCAAATTGCCGCGTTCGCTGCGCGAAACGGCAAAGGCCTTAGGTAGGGTCAAAAGCGGCGCGGCGAGCAGCAGCAACAAATAAATTCGGTTCATGTTTTGTATGTTCTCATACGCGGGGGATAATGCGGTCGATGGCGGGCTTCGAGCATTTGATCCAATCTTACGATGCCGGCGATCTTCTGGATGAGATCGCGAGCGCGGATCCGCCGGCGTATTTGCGCCGCTGTTTCGCCGAGGGCTCGTCCGCGCCGGTTCTGAGCTGGGCTCGCGTGCAGCAACTGGCGGTGTGCGCGATGGTTCTCGATGCCATCGTCAATGACCGGGACTATGAGTTTTTGGAGCGCGAGCTGATTGCGGATTGGCGCGTTCACTATGCGAGGGCCTGCATGAGAATCAAGGACACGGCGTTGCAAGCCTTGCGGCGCGTGCTCGAGCACGATCGACCGGCGGACCCGGAAGCCGCGGCCGAGCTCGAGGCTCTGGCCAAGCGTTTGGCGGGGACTTGATTGAGTTTCCGTGCAACAGGAGAGCGGCGAACACTCCCGGCGGCCGCCGTGCCGCTGCTGGCCGCCGCGCCGCTGCTGGCCGCCGCGCTGCTGCTGGCCGCCTGCGCCGCCTCCGCGCCCAAACCGGCTGCGCCCCCTGCGCCGGCACCGGCCCCTCTGGATGCGTCCTATGATTGGCATGTCCTGCTGGTCGCGCCTTTCGGCAGTGTATTGAAAGATGTGCCTTTGACATTGCACGAGGTGCTGTTGTTTCGCGACGAGGCAGAGAGGACCGCGCCGGCCGATGAGCTGGAGTGCTACGCCGTCGACGGCAACCGCCCGCTGTTTGTGGCTCGATCACCCAGTGAATACCTGCTGTGCTTCAAGCACGACCGGCTGTCGCGGGTGGAGGCCACGGTGCAGCTGCCCGCGGACGAGGCGGCACGAATTTTCGCGGACGCTTGCGGGCTGTGGATGAAGAATGCGCAACCGACAACGGAAGAATGCGCAGGATCCGAGGGCGGCATCGCATTCGCCGGTCATTTCGCGAACGAGCCGGATGATTCCGCACAATTGACCATCCAGCTCGACGCTGCCGAGTCCGCCGATCGCACCGATCACGCGCCGGACCGCTAGGAGCCGGCCTGAATGCGTGCCGGTGAACGCGAGATGCTCATCTCTGGTGCGAGAGATTTAAGAGTAGAATTGGACCCGAACCGAGCCGAAACGCTGCTATCGCTCGTGGATGAGCTCGAACGGGGCAACGCGCAATTCAATTTGACCGCGATCCGCGATCGCCCCGGCATGCTGCGAAAACATGTACTCGACAGCATGAGCCTGCAGCCATACTTGCACGGCGAGCGCCTGGCCGACGTCGGCACCGGGGCGGGCTTTCCGGGTCTGGTGTTGGCCGTGATCAATCCGGATCGGCGCTTCACGCTGATCGAGGCGACCGGTAAGAAGGCGCGATTCGTCGAGCAGACTGCACAAAGGATCGGCTGCGACAATGTGCTCGTGGTCAATTCCCGTGCGGAAAGCTATAGACCGTTCGAACTTTTCGATACAGTGGTCGCTCGGGCTCTGTCGTCGTTGGCCGATTTTGTGGCCTATGCCGGCCACTTGTGCGCTCCCGGCGGGCGGCTGCTGGCGATGAAGGGGAAACGGCCCGATGATGAGATATCCGCGCTGCCGAGAGCGTTTCGCGTGCTGGCAGTGCATCGGTTGAGCGTGCCGGGCCTCCCCGATGAACGGCATCTCGTGGAGTTGATTCCCGCGCGAAAGCCAAGCAAGACTTGAAACGGGCTAGGAGACCGGCTCCGTGATATGAAACGCGTCATCGCACTGGCGAATCAAAAAGGCGGCGTGGGCAAGACCACGACCGCGGTCAATCTCGCCGCGTCCCTGACGGCGACCAAGCGCCGCGTGCTGCTCATCGATTTGGACCCGCAGGGCAACGCCACCATGGGGTGCGGCATCGACAAGCACGCTCAATCGCGCACCAGCTGCGATGTCCTGTTGGGCGATTGCGGCGCCGTTGAGGCCTTGGTCACGGTCGAGTATGGCGGCTTCATGATGATGCCCGCCAACCAGGATCTCACGGCCGCCGAGGTTCGCCTCCTCACGATGGCGGTGGGGCGCGAGTTCAAGTTGCGCAACGCGCTGGCGCCGGTGCGGGCCGACTTCGATGTCATCCTGATCGATTGTCCGCCGTCGCTGAATATGTTGACCTTGAACGCATTGGTGGCCGCGGATTCCGTCATGGTGCCCATGCAGTGCGAGTACTACGCGCTCGAAGGGCTGACCGCCTTGATGCAGACCATCGAACAAATCAAGGACAACATCAATCCGGAATTGGAAATCGAAGGATTGCTGCGCACCATGTTCGATCCGCGCAATAATCTGGCCAACGAAGTGTCCGCGCAGCTCATCCAGCATTTCGGCGAAAAGGTGTTTCGCACCATGATTCCGCGCAACGTGCGTCTCGCCGAGGCGCCGAGTTTCGGCCGGCCCGCGCTGTTTCACGACAAGGAATCGCGCGGCGCCCTGGCCTATCTGGCGCTCGCCGGGGAAATGATTCGCCGCGACGAACTGCCCGGCGGGGAAGCGATTCGCCGCGACGATCCGCCGGGCGCGCCCGTATAATTGCCCAATCGGTTCACGGGGAATTGCAATGTCTGGCAAAAAGCCGTCTTTAGGTCGAGGCCTGGCTGAGCTGTCCCCCCTGCTCGCGCGGCGCGCCAGCACGCTCGAGGCGGAAAAACCGCAGATTCTCGTCGGCGATCGCTTGGCGTCGCTGCCGGTGGATCTCTTGCAGCGGGGCAAGTATCAGCCCCGCGCCGACATGCGCCCCGAATCCCTGGGCGAACTTGCCGATTCCATCAAAGCGCGCGGCCTGGTGCAGCCCATCCTGGTGCGTCCGCTGCCGCGGCCTAGCCCAACCGAATCGCAGCGCTATGAAATCATCGCCGGCGAGCGCCGCTGGCGCGCCGCCCAGATGGCGGGGCTTGCCGAGATTCCCGCCGTCATTCGCGACGTCCCTGACGAAGACGCCGTCGCCATGGCGCTCATCGAAAACATCCAGCGCGAAAACTTAAATCCGCTGGAAGAGGCCCGCGCGCTGCTGCGTCTCATAGAGGAGTTTGGATTGACGCATCAGGCCGCGGCGGAGGCGGTCGGACGCTCGCGCGCCGCCGTCAGCAATTTGGTGCGGCTGATGGAATTGACCGACGAGGTCAAGGAGATGCTGGAGCACCGCCAGATCGAAATGGGTCACGCTCGCGCCCTGCTGGGGCTCGCCACCCGCCGCCAGCAAATCGAAGTCGCCACGCTGGTCGCCAAGAAGTCTTTATCGGTGCGCGACACAGAAAGTTTGGTGCGTCGCATCATAAATCCCAAAGCGGCCGACTCTGCCACCCCCGCGGCGGCGCAGGACCCGGACATTCACCGCTTGGAAACCGAAATTGCCGAGAAGCTGGGCGCCAAAGTCGCCTTTCAACATGCCGCCTCGGGCAAGGGAAAGCTCATCGTCAGTTACAACAGTTTGGACGAGCTGGAAGGCATCCTGGCGCACATCCAGTAGGCGACAAAATAGCCCCAAAACGCCTTGATGCACCAAGGCGGCCTCTCTATAATGCGCCGGCCATTTTTGGCACAGTACAAGCGAACTGTTGAGCTTCGCTCCACGGGATTTAACTTGGTCGCGATCGATTTAGCCCTAGCGCGGCGGCTGGCTCTCAGCGTCGTACTGGGCCAGGCGGCCGTGACCGTAGTCTGCGCTCTCGCGAGCTGGCTGATTGCGGGTCCCCATGCGGCCTTATCCGCTGCGATGGGCGGCGGCATCAGCACCGCTGCGAGTCTTGTCATGGCATTGCTTGGTTTTGGCGGCAAATCTGCTGCAGATGGGCAGCGGGCGATGCGTGCGTTCTTCATAGGCGAAAGCGCCAAGATCGCGCTGGTCATCGTGCTGTTCGTGGTGGTGCTGAAGACGATGAAGGTGGTGCCGCTCGCGATGCTCGGCACTTATGTCGCAACCTTCTGCGTATTTTGGGTGGCGTTGGCGAATATGCTGCCGCCGTTGGGCGGGACAAATGTTCCGCGCGGAAGGGCTAAAAACAGTTGATTTGAGACGATCGGGACACACATAAGATTTGAAATGGCAGCAGAGCAACCTACTACCGCAAACGAATACATTCTTCATCACCTGACGTTCCTCTCCAACAAGGAACCCAAGGGAATAGTGGATTTCTCCGTCATCCACTTGGACACCGTATTTTTCTCCGCCGCGCTGGCGATTCTGTTCGGCGGTGCTTTTTATTTCGCGGCGCGCACCGCCAAGGCCGGCGTGCCGGGCAAGTTTCAGAACTTCGTCGAACTGCTGGTGGAAACAGTCGATGAGCAAGTCAAAGACACGTTCCACGGCACCAATAAATTGCTCGCGCCCCTGGCACTGACCATTTTTTGCTGGGTTTTCCTGTTCAATGCCATGGATCTGTTGCCGGTCGACCTGCTGCCCTGGGCGGCTCACCACGCCGGCATCGAACACCTGAAAGTCGTGCCCAGCACGGACCTCAACACGACGTTCGCCATGTCCTTGACGGTATTCGTGCTCATCATCTACTACAGCATCAAGGTGAAGGGCCTCGGCGGCTTTTTGGCGGAGCTGACGATGCAACCCTTTAGCGCCAAGAATCCGCTCCTGAAGGTCTTACTGATTCCCGTGAACCTGCTGCTGGAGATCGTGCCATTCTTGGCGCGCCCGATTTCACTGTCGCTGCGTTTGTACGGCAACCTGTTCGCCGGTGAAATGATTTTTCTGCTGCTCGCTGCGCTGACGCTGCACGGCGCCCAGCAATTGTCGAGCGCCGGCGGCTGGGCTCTGTTGGTGGCGCAATTCGCGCTGGCATTTGCCTGGGCGGTGTTCCATTTGCTCGTAATCACGCTGCAAGCCTTCATATTCATGGTGCTGACCATCGTCTATCTGGCGATGGCCCAGGAAAAACATTGATGTCTTTGAGTTCGGTAACAACAATTTCGCTAGCTGTATCGTTTCAGGAGAATTGAATGGAAAACTTTGCACACGTCCAGGCCATGACCGTGCTGGCCGTCGGAATCATCTTCGGCATGGGCGCGCTCGGCACCGCGATCGGCTTCGGCATTCTGGGCGGCCGCTTTCTCGAGGGAGCTGCGCGTCAGCCTGAGCTTACCGGGATGCTGCAGGTGAAGATGTTCATCGTGGCGGCGCTGGTGGACGCGGTCGCCATGATCGGCATCGGCTTCGCGCTGTTTTTTACCTTCGCGAACCCGTTCGCCAGCGGCATACCGCACTAGAGTGCCGCCGGTAAAGCTGGTCAGGAGACGATTGTGAATATCAATCTCACGCTGATCGTGCAGACGCTCATGTTCATCGTCCTCATCTGGTTCACGATGAAGTTCGTATGGCCGATGATCCTCGGGCCGATGGAAAAGCGTTCGCAAAAGATCGCAGCGGGACTTGCCGCCGCCGAGAAGGGCAAGGAAGACTTGGCTTCCGCCAATGAACGCGCCGAGGTCATCATGCGCGAG
>Ga0307476_10001378_pt1 | contig 14850 bp, 10 predicted proteins | sample atmos_gasesECM2C_2_FD_203314 | JGI IMG/M metagenome (GOLD analysis project Ga0307476, IMG submission 203314) | Hardwood forest soil microbial communities from Morgan-Monroe State Forest, Indiana, United States - atmos_gasesECM2C_05 | ecosystem: Environmental > Terrestrial > Soil > Temperate... | reverse complement strand
ACAGCAAGTAATGAAAATCCGATCGTTTCAACAAAAAAGAGATCCCCTCCGGTTCCCTGAACCACTCGTAACGTGCCTTCAGCAACCGCAAAAGGCAAGAGCGCAAAGGATCCGACCCAGGGTAACCATTTGCGGACAGCATTGAGCGCCTGAACGTCGCGGAACAGAATCGCGCCCAGGGCTCCGCAGAGAAGAGAGTCCATGCGGGTCACAGTTGCCATGATAATCGCCTGACTTGGGCCACTATGCGCAATCCAGAATACTCGCACGAATAGGGCGATTACGGAGGCGCCCACCGCGAGCTTTGCAAGGTTTCGGCGAGCCATCAGCCAAACACAAAATGGCCACACTAGATAGAACTGTTCCTCAACCGCAAGAGACCAAAAATGGCCGAGGATATTCGATCTCCACTGTCCCTTCCAAAGCGCAAGCCAATTGGTCAAGTAAAGGTAATAAAGTTTTTGGTCAGCTACCAAAGGGACGTTTGGCGGCCGTGGGTGCACGAGCGCAGCGGCTATTACAACGACGGTCAGAACCGAATAGTAGAGGGGAAAGATCCTCAGGATTCGCCTGGCATAAAATGCCGAGAAATAGTTGTTGGTATTCCGCGTGTCCAGCAGGATACCTGTGATTAGAAACCCAGACAGTGCAAAAAAAAGGTCAACCCCCGCCCACCCAAAACTGAAAACAGCCTTTGCAGCATTGAGCGCTCCATTGGAAGCAGGAATGAGGGGCTCGAAATGATGAAAGAGCACGAAGATGATCGCCAGCCCACGGATTCCATCGAGTGCCCTAATATTGCCTGCGCGTGAACTCATCTTTCCTCAAACTCTATGAATGTCACTACACCGCGTATTCGACAGGGATTGCAGTCACAGGAGACTTTGGCGACGAGGATTGGCAGCACGGCTAATTCGCGAATGACACCCGTGCCAACGAATTTATCATACCCTCCGCGTTCTTCTGGGACACTCATCGTGCTTCCGGCTTCCTTCGTCTCGTATTCTGTTGTCGTTTCTGAATCGTCGTGTGAGGCACACATACCCGTTGCATGTTGGCGGATTTGAAAATCAACCAGCCATTCGCGCGGCGTACCGCGAGGCGAGCGGGTTAGGCTATAATCCTCGGAAGTGAGAATTGACGGTCAATGCGATTGCTCCTTGGGGACAGGACTGGTATCGGCCGAAAATAACCTTCGGCTTGATTCGGCGCTCGATGTCCACGACGGCATTGTTCGTAACGACTAATCTTCGTAGCTTCGATCCCATCGATTGTCTACCACCCGACTACATCCGCAGTCACGCGAACTGGCTTTTCAGCCTGGAGGGCCGCTGAATGCCTGAAGGTCTTCGTCAACTCGACTCCCTCCCATTGGATTCATCTGGCATCGCGCGTATTCGTCACTGGCTGCGAACGGTCCTTGGGCTTGACCGAGCGGTGGGGTTTACTGTACTTGCCAGATTCTGGAGTAGTGCTGCGGGGCTTGTAACTATTTTCCTGATTGCACGATTCCTAAGCCCTGCCGAGCAGGGTTACTACTACACATTTGGCAGTCTGGTCGCCATGCAGATGGTGTTTGAATTGGGCTTCTCCTATGTGATTCTGCAGATGGCGAGTCACGAGCGGGCTCATCTCTCCATCTCAGCGGATTACGAAATTACCGGAGATCCGATTACCCATGCCAGGCTGGCATCGGTAATCCAGAAATCAGTTCGTTGGTATTCCGGGGCGGCCGTGCTGCTGGCCGCGACCTTGGTTCCCGTTGGCTTTCATTTCTTTTCCGCACACCAGCATGCGGGACCGGCGGTTTCTTGGCGGTTTCCGTGGTGTTTTGCCGCTCTCATGGCGGCACTTAATTTCCAAATTGATCCATTTCTGTCTTTTCTGGAAGGCTGCGGATATGTTCCCCAAGTCGCCCGTCTTCGCTTTATGCAATCCGTCACCGGAAGCCTGCTGGCATGGGGTGCTCTGGCAAGCCATCATGGTCTCTTCGCGCCTTCCATGATGCTGCTCGGAATGGCTTCCAGCGCAGTGGTATGGCTGGTGGGCAAGCGCAAACTCTTGCTCGGATTGCTGAGATACCACGCTGGCAGCGATCGGATCCGTTGGAATGAGGAAGTTTGGCCCTTCCAATGGAGAATCGCAGTGAGTTGGTTCTGTGGCTACTTCATATATTGGCTTTTCAATCCCGTTCTGTTTGCTTATCGCGGTCCCGTAGAAGCCGGCCAGATGGGAATGACTCTCAGTCTGGTAAACGCGATTCAGAACATTGCTGTTTCCTGGGTGAGTACAAAGTCTGCGCCGTTTGGAACCTTAATAGCACGCAAAGAGTATGGAATTTTGGATCACACATTCTTTCAGGCCCTCCGCCAGACCTTCGCCGTCTCACTCGCTGGAGCTCTAACCGCATGGATCGGATGTCTTTATCTGAATTTACTGCATCTTCGGTTTGCTCAGCGTCTTCTTGATCCCCTTTCCCTAGGGCTTTTGCTCATTTGCATGATTATCAATGTCATCGTCTTTGCGGAAGCGTTTTACCTTCGCGCACATAAACAGGAGGTATTCTTCATCAATTCGGTTGTCGGTGCGGTGACCGTCACCATAACCACGCTAACCTTTGGACGATACTACGGGGCGAGGGGAATCGCGGTGAGTTGCTGTATCGGCAATATCCTAGGGCTGGTGTGGTCGACATACAAATTCCGAAAATATCGAAGACTTTGGCACACTCCTGCGGACGCGACCCCAACCGCAACCGGTGTCTAGAGGAATGTCGAGGAGTTTTGCGGTTGCAATTTAAGCTTGATGTCTTAGCCGAGTTGTACAACGGAAGGCTGTGCCTCTCCGCGTCGCGACTTTGACTGGGCGATGAATCCAGTAATTGTCTTAGCCACGAAGTCGAGCATCGGCTGCGTCAGTCCGGGGTAAACGCCTACCCAAAATACATTGTTCATCACAAAATCAGTGTTGAGCAGATTTCCCACAACGCGATACTGGCAATCCTGATAAGCAGGCTGTCGTAAAAGATTGCCACCAAAAAGAAGGCGCGTGGCGATTTTATTGGCATCTAGCGCGCGAATCAGGTCCTCACGCCGGAATGGCGCATCCTCACGCACCGCGATGGGAAAGCCAAACCACGACGGGTCGGAGTGCAGCGTCGCCTCGGGCAACATCAGATGCTCCTCGAGTCCAGCCAGCGCAGTCTTCAGATAATGAAAATTCGCTTTGCGGCGCGCGATAAACTCTGGCAGCTTGGTGAGCTGCGAAGCTCCGAGAGCAGCCTGCATATCTGTGGCCTTCAGGTTGTAGCCGATGTGCGAATAGGTGTATTTGTGATCGTAGCCGCAGGGCAAGGAACCTAGTTGCCATTCAAAACGCTTGCCACAAGTGTTGTCTTTGCCGGGTTCGCACCAGCAGTCGCGACCCCAGTCGCGAAAAGACTCAATCAGGACCTGTAGGTTCGGCTTATCGGTGAGGACGGCTCCGCCTTCTCCAGTAGTGATGTGGTGTGCAGGATAAAAGCTCAATGTCGCAATATCGCCAAATGTGCCGACCTTCCGCCCCTTATACGTGGACCCGAGTGCATCGCAGCAGTCTTCGATCAGCCAGAGATTGTGCTTTTGGGTGAAGGCGCAGACTGCGTCTAGATCGAAGACGTTGCCCAGGGTATGGGCGATGAACACGGCCCGGGTCCGCTCGCTACGCGCTGCTTCAAGTTCGCGGACATCAATCTCATACTCAGGAACCGTAACATCCACAAAAACAGGCACCAGACGATTCTGAAAAATCGGGTTTACCGTCGTGGGAAAGCCTGCGGCGACGGTAATGACCTCATCGCCAGGCTTCAACTGTCTAGCTCCGAGCTTTGGCGAAGTCAGAGCGCTCAGAGCAACCAAATTAGCCGAGGAGCCCGAGTTAACAAGTGACGCGGAACGGACGCCGACAAACCGCGCCAGATTTCGCTCAAAAGTTTCTGCGAACCGGCCGCTCGTAAACCAACCGTCGAGAGCGGAATCCACCACCGCGCTAATATCGGCACCATCGATCACTTTGCCGGACACGGGAACAGGTGAGATTCCAGGGATAAAATCTGCGGGGCGGGACAGTTCCGAACAATATTGAACAGTGAGCTCAAGAATCTGCCTGCGAAGCTGGTCCGCGGTATCCGCCATAACTTATTCAAATCATACCATTCAAGCTGCTTCCGGGCGCCTTGCTTGGTGGTCAGGTAAGCTTATGATGAGAACGATTTTCCCGCGCATTCTCACGCACGGAAACCAGAAGCAGACTCGATGTGGATTGTTCGAACGAGTTTGGCAAGCGCCGAATGTGTGGTATACCGAACAGGATCGCGGTAAGCACAAGGGCTCGGAGAACAAATGAAGGCAGTGATTCTTGCAGGAGGCTTTGGAACGCGTCTCAGTGAGGAGACAACCATCCGGCCTAAACCGATGGTCGAGATCGGTGGTCGGCCGATCCTTTGGCACATCCTCAAACTATATTCACATCACGGAATCAACGATTTTGTTATCTGCTGCGGATACAAGGGATACATGATTAAGGAGTACTTCGCGAATTATCTTCTTCACATGTCCGATGTAACCTTTGACATGCAGAAGCGTTCGATGGAAGTCCACCAAAGCGTGGCAGAGCCGTGGAAGGTGACGCTGGTGGATACCGGAGATCAGACGGGTACCGGAGGACGGCTGAAAAGGGTGGCCCGCTATATCGAGGGCGAAGACCCCTTCTGCATGACCTACGGAGACGGTGTGAGCGACATCGATATATCGGCGAGCATCGCTTTCCACAAGCAGCATGGAGGTCGGGTGACAATTGCGGCCGTGCAACCGGCAGCGCGATTCGGCGCATTGGGGATGGAGGGGACAGCCATCACTTCGTTTCAGGAGAAGCCACAGGGTGAAGGTGGATGGATCAATGGCGGTTTCTTCGTGTTGTCGCCTAAAGTGCTGGACGAGATTCACAACGATGCGTGGCTGTTTGAGAGGGAGCCTATGGACAGCCTCACTGCACAACGGCAGGTACATGCATTCCTGCACCGCGGATTCTGGCAGGCAATGGACACTCTACGCGATAAACAACGGCTGGAGGAGTTGTGGGCCGACGGGAGGGCACCCTGGAAGACGTGGTGAAAACCTGGCAGGGGCGTCGTGTTTTCTTAACTGGTCACACTGGCTTCAAGGGCAGTTGGCTCGCACTCTGGCTGAGCAGGCTGGGCGCGCACATTCGAGGGTACGCTCTCGACCCTTGCACCGACCCCAATCTATTTAATCTGGCACGCGTGAATACCGTGGTGGAGGACGTTCGCGGCGACGTCCGCGATTATGCCAAGCTCGAAGCATCTCTGACGGAGTTTGCGCCGGAAGTTGTCTTTCATCTCGCGGCACAGCCGATCGTTCGGCGCTCATACGCTGACCCGATAGGCACGTATGGCACCAACGTCATGGGGACCGTGCATCTTCTGGAGGCGATCCGCAAAACACCCAGCGTGCGCGCAGTGGTGTGCGTTACAACTGACAAGTGTTACCAGAATCGGGGGTGGATCTGGCCGTATCGGGAGAGCGATTCGCTTGGCGGACATGACCCGTATGCCTCCAGCAAAGCGTGCGCTGAGATTGTCAGCGCGGCTTACCGCAGCTCATTCTTTCCCATCGAGCGGCTACATGAACACCATGTGGCCTTGGCTACAGCGCGCGCCGGCAATGTCATTGGTGGAGGCGACTGGTCGGAGGACCGACTCATTCCGGATCTGATCCGCGGATTCCGATCTGGACAACCGGTCCTGATCCGGCGGCCCAACGCTATCCGTCCCTGGCAACACGTGCTCGAGTCTCTGCAGGGCTACCTGATGCTGGCGCAGGAACTTCTCGCCCAGCCTGCGCGGTTTGCTTCCGCCTACAACTTCGGACCCAGCGATGAGGACGTCTGGCCAGTCGAGCGCATCGCTGACAAAGTTGTAGGCATTTGGGGCAACGGCGCGCGCTGGATTCGCGATTCTGTTCCGAGCGTCCATGAGGATCAGGTTCTTAGGCTGGATGCCAGCAAGGCGCATGTCGAACTCCAATGGCAGCCGCGGCTCAAAATCGAAACAGCGCTAGAGTGGACGATGGCCTGGTATCGCGCCTGGAATCATGGGGACGATATGGCGGAGTTTACCGAGAAACAAATCGTCGAGTACGAGCGCCTCTGAGAGCTCACAATCCTATCGCGGAATGCAGTAACAAACGCAGTCGAAACCATCTCCGTAGTACGTGCGCAAAGTGAACCGGGAATTCGGTAGTAGTTCATTTAACCCGAAAGGAATGCTCCACAAACTTATTGCGGCTCAGTTGGAATACCTCTTTTGGGGAAATACTGAACTCCGGCAAGCAACTGACGGAAGGGAATGATGTTGGAAGCTCTCAGTGACCTGAGCTGATTCACACGTCGGGCACGCCCTCGATGCTTCTATCTAATAACGAAGAGTTATTGTCGCAAAACAAAACGGGATGAAGGGCGCGAGCCCACGCGCCGACCAAGATTGCTGGCGCCGAGAATAATGGTCAGGTCAGAAGGGTCATTGAACCTCAAAGATTCTCCGGGATGCATTGGCTGCCGGCATGGAGTTGGCGGCCTCGTTGTTGCAGAAACAGGGCCAAGCGTATTATTGCAAATTTCCAAGCTCCTTTCCTAGGGCCCCCGTGATCGTTGTCTATTCCAGGTGAGATCCACGTCTTCCGTTTCCACCGCTGCTCACGAAAGACCCCGCAGATCGCAAAAGACCCGACACCGATTGTGCAGAACCTCCTCGCTCATCTCCAATGGAACCTCGATATCGAGATGCCCCAAGTCTTTGAGAAAATGTGCGGCTCTCTTTGTCAAGCAGGGATCAAGACACGGGTTCCAGTACGTAAGCGAATCGGATGTAGAGTGGAAATCAGTTCCGAGTGTCTCGGAACCATTATGAGCCTGCGGCTGCCACGATAACGGAAATGGCAAAGCTAATTTTTCATTGCAGATTTGCAGCTTCCTTGATACAGACATCATATGAACTATTCTGTGCTTTGGAAGCCGCGGAAACTCTACGCTGCAATAAAACGGAGGGTTGTCCAACGCAAATTGATGATTCAAGCTGTTAAGGACGGCAAGCGGCGATTCGGGAACGATCCGAACTTCCGGCCAGATCTTGTTCCGGGTTATTTTGTTCCCCGTTTAGTGGATGGTCCCGACGATGTCCTGATTCTGAAGCGAATCATTGCTGCTTATAAAAAAGCGAAGATTATGCAGAAGAGCTCAGGTGAGGCCTTTAATGTGAGCAACGAATGGCTTCCAATTTATGAGCGCCAGCTCGGACCCGTGATGAAAGCTCTGCTCTCCGAGGATCTGACTGAACTGCGGCGAATGTACCAAAACTTCTTTAGGGATCCATGTAGCACCGGACTAGTGGGGCTCCCGATCAAGATTCCCAATCTTTTTTCGGGAGGAGGGATCAAACAGAAATTTAGGGAGTACATCGCCTGCGATGTAGCGCATCGGTACGACTTATGGCAGAGTCGGACAGGTAGCAAATATACGGCCGCAGCTCTATCTGCACCGATGGTAGGAAATCCTTACGGTTATACCATGGGCGACGTTTTTATTCGGGCCGGGGGCGATTATCAACATTATTATGCTCACGCCATCGCCGAGTTAGCGGCTTCCAGCGAAGATCGGACAGTGGTGGAGCTTGGCGGAGGTTTTGGAGGGCTTGCTTATTACCTGGTCCGGGACAACCCACAGGTGACGTATGTGGATTTTGATCTTCCTGAGGCGACTGCTCTTGCGTCCTACTACCTTATGCGCTGCTTGCCAAATGTTCCTATCCGCCTCTATGGCGAGGCGGAACTATCCGCGGATGTTCTTGCAACGCCAGGTTTTGTCATGATGCCGAGTTTCGAAATCATGAAGATGCCATCGAAGTCGGCGGCTGTATCGTTTAATTCCTACAGTCTGGCAGAGATGGCTCCCGCCGCAATCGGTGTTTACCTAGACGAGATCGCACGGATCACTTGCGGCTATTTTCTACATGTCAACCACAATAGAAACGCGGTGCTGAGCGCAGATAATTTCGGCGTCGAGGATCGCGGCTTCAAGTTGCTGAACCGGCAGCTTGCCGGATGGACTCTGGGGATCAACCCGCAATCGGATGAGTATGAGTATCTCTACGAGGCTTAGAAATTGTCCCTTATCAGGTCCCGCCTCCGCGTAGACGCGGCGAAAATAGCATTTCTGCGACAGTGCACGCGCAGTCACGCTAGCTTGAAAATGCATGATGCATTACTGGCCTGTTTTCGCGCAGGCGACTTGTGAGCGTTGCGATTCGCCGGGCGACGCGCTATTCTGCGTGCCGACAGTCCCAGAGTCGCGGATGAGTGTCCGGTGAGCAGTGCACATGAGCTGCTCGAGCTTTCGGCGGAGTGAAAGGAACTGTGATAGGAAATCGCAAGGTGAGCGCAACTTTGATGAGCAGGCGCCGCTTCATCCAGAGGGCGGGTCTGTTAGCGGCTGGCTCGGCTTTTGGATCCTCGCTTATCGGCTGCAATTCCGAGTTCGTTATACCTTGCCTGGGACCAGCCGCAGCACCCGTACCAGTGCCGGGAATGACCTACATCCGTGCATCCGAAATCGGTTGCGCTCTCGATTGCGATTTGAGAAACGGACGCAACAAATACAACGGCGGGGCTGCCACTGACGATGGTCCGCGCATCAACGCGGCCATGGCGGAAGCGTGCGTGAACCACCCGATCACGTTGATCATCGACGGCAGTGCTCTGATATCAGGCCTGTTCCTGCCCGCCGGCGGATATTGGAGCATCGCTGGGTTGGGTTGCGGTACGGGTTTCTTCGTAAAAACCGGTACCAACAATGATGGCATTCACAACGGCCCTCCCAATGCCGCCATACCTTTCGATCCGGGACTGCTCGATCCCGTACCCCCCGCTCCCGCGAGAGGAATGAACGTTTCCCTCAGCAATTTCACGGTGAACGGCAACCAGGGGAACGGATTTGATGGAAATTCAACAACCGGAATGCGATTGGGCAGCAAACTAGCCCTATACTGCAGCATTAACTTGATGAACTTGGACAACATATCCATTGAAAATGTAGTCGTCGTGAGAAGTCCCGCGTTTCATTTTCGGCTCTCCAATGTCGGCCATGTCGAGGTGTCCGGATGCGTCATGCAGAGCAAAGGCGTGGGCACGGACGGGCTCCACTTTGACGGTCCGGCAAACGATATTACGATATCGAACTGTAACTTCAGTACCGGCGACGATTCAATCGCGCTGAACTGTCCGGAGGGCTTCTCGGGCAACATTTCGCGAGTCAAGGTCACCGGCTGTACCTTTGATAGCTGGACGCTGATGCGGCTTTATACGACCCTTGGCGGCGCCAACAGATTCATCATCGACACAGTAAGCGTGACCAATTGTAGCGGAGTGCTTGCTGAAGCCGCTTTTCTGATCGGTACGACGGTCGGCAGTCTTCCAGATTCCATTGCCTCTTTGACCATCTCGGATTGCTCCTTGGCGGCCCCGACGATACTGGCAATCGCTGAAAACTTCGGGACAATTACGCTCGAGAAAGTAGTTTTTACTCCCAATCCCGGAAAGGTCTTGTGGAGTGCCCCCCAATGGAACCAAGAGTGCGGTTTCTTGCGCCCGTCCCCAATGTATGGCTGGGTGCCCTTCGTGGGGTCCAGCCTCGCCTTTGACAATTGCACTATCAACCGATCCGAGAATTTCCGGGCTCCCGCCTCGATCCTCGCTAACAACTCGAGGATCGAATGTCTGGGGTTCACCGGGTTCGAAGTAAAAGATCTGGGAGCATACGGCGTACTCCCCGAATTGCTGGAAATCGGTCAGGGATCCATCGGACAAGTAGTTTTCAATTCTGTGAGCAACAACAATATTTTGGCTCCCGTTTCACCGGGCGGATTTTCTTCTGTGGGGACCGTTTCCGGGGCAGGTGTACTGGCAACAGGTTGGGAGTTTCCCGATGCTGTGATGGCAAACGATGTACCCTACATCTCAGCGAGCACGGGTCTGCCATCAATAAAGGTGAACGGTGTCGTCGAGCCATATCCTCAACCCCGACTTGGAAGCTGAACGGTGAATGAACTAGCCTGGCAATTTGGGGGTCCGTTGATTTCATAATCACAGGAGATAGTGAGTCAGCTTAGCTCGTAGCTCACGTATTTGAAAGCGGCCGAAGGAAAAACAGCTCAAATACTATCTGCAGAGCAACGCCTGCATCCTTAATTGGAACGGCCTTTCTCGTGACGAACAGCATCGACCGTACACTTTTGTGTGATGGATTTTGTACATAAACATTAGTTCTTTGATCGCGCGCCCAATCCGCAACCGCGTTTCACGGCTGATGTTTGTTTTCGGGATCAGCTCCGTCGTTGCGACGAACGAATTCGTGCGCTGTAAGATCCTGGGTTGTATGTTTAACATGTGAAGGCGAGACACGAGGTCGATCTCATCAAAATGAATGCCCGGATTGAGGAGCCGAGACGCTGATGTCCGAGGAACTGCGGCGCCGTGAAACCACAAAGCCTTTGCTGACGATTGCTATTCCAACCTACAACCGCGCCTGGTGCATGAGGGAGCTTCTGCCGGTTCTAGCTGATGAGCTTAAAGATGAACCGCGAGTCGAGTTGATTATCTCTGATAACGCTTCCCGGGACGAGACCCCGTTAGTTGTACAAGACTTTGTGGCTCGCGGCCTTACCGTTCGCTACATACGCAATCCTCAGAACATAGGGGCCGACGCGAATTTCTTGCAATGCTTTGAGCAGGCGCGCGGAAAGTACGTTTGGATTTTCAGCGACGACGATCTTATCGTTCCTGGTGGACTTGCCAGAATTCTCTTTTATTGTGAGGCTGCTGAATACGACCTGATTTGGGTAAGTAGCTACTCATTCGGGCAGGTCCACATCCCTCGCACTGCAAAGGCGCGACGCGACGCAGTCGAAATCTCAGATCCGGTTGCATACGTCAAACGCATTCACGTTTTTTTTAGTTTTATCACGGGTAATATTGTCAATAAGGATACGGTGCTGGAAGATGGACCAAAGGCATTTTCCAGTTTGATTGGCACAGGTCTGGCGCAGCTCGGGTGGACTTATACAGCTTTGAACAGATTCTCTCGCGGACTCTACATTCGAGAAGAGCTGATTGCAATGCGGGTAAACAATACTGGTGGCTATAAGCTATTTCAGGTTTTCGGACCAACTTTGGCTACGATCACCAAAACCTGGTTGAACTCCGCAAACTTGGGCCGCATCGTGATGAACGGGACCGTGCAAAGGTTCTGGCCTTCGATTTCACTTCTATACAGGAAGAGCGCAAGTGCCTTCGCAGACGAAACCAACCCTCAAGCAGTGTTGACCCCGCTTTTCAAGGACAACATCAGGTATTGGATCTTCGCCTACCCCGTCATCGTGCTCCCCCTTTTTCTGGCTGGCTTGTGGGTTCTTTTTGTTCGCCTTCTCAACCGACTGGACAAGGCAGCAGGGTACCCCCTGCTTTATTGGCGAATTCCGGGAAATGGTGCTGATCGAGCGAGCAAAAATCATTGAGTCGTGCGATCGGAGCACCAACCAAAGCGTTTTTTTCCCGAAGCATGCGGGGAATGTACAATCCTAGGTGCAGCAAACAGCTCTTACGAGGGCATGGTGGGCCTTGAACCGATTGAGTCGCTTCTTGCGCGCAAATGGAATATACATTCTTGGAGTGACCTCGGTTGGACATTTCGTCCAGCTTATTCGGAGCTACTTTCTTTCCCGAAAACTCGGTGTGAGGAAGATTAAGATTGGCCCCAGAGCATTTCTACGGGGCTTGTCTTCAATTGAAATGGGTGAGGATTTTTCAGCGGGAGAAGGGTTGTGGTTGGAGGCCATCACGAGATTTAACGAGCAGACCTTTTCTCCCAAAATCATCTTTGGTCAGCATGTTCGTATCAGCCACTACGTGCATATAGCGGCCACGCATCTGGTTGAGATCGGAGACAACGTTTTGATGGGCAGCAAAGTTATGATCACCGATCATAATCACGGCTCGTATTCTGATGGCGTGCATTCGTTGCCAGATACGGCTCCGTCGCTTCGGCCTCTCGATTCTGTCCAGCGAACCCTAATCGGCCGCAATGTTTGGCTGGGCGACGGAGTCGTCGTCACCCCTGGATCCACAATAGGGGAGGGCTGCGTGATCGGCGCCAATTCTGTCGTGCTGGGCACTATCCCCCCATTCACGGTAGCGGTCGGCGTGCCTGCGAGGGTTCGCAAGGCTTTCAATTTCGATATTGGAAAATGGTGTAACGTCGAATGATTCGGGCTGCCTGCACGATTGTCTCTTTAAACTATCTTCCTTATGCGCGAACCCTTTGCAATTCCTACCTGGTGTTTCATCCCTTGCACAAGTTTTACGTTTTGCTGGTCGACCGTTTGCCCGCAGGCTGCGACTTCTCGGATGAGAATTTTGAGGTGATCTTCGTCGAGGATCTAGGTATCCCCAATTTCGAGTCGGTTGCTTTCAAGTACGGTATTCTCGAATTGAATACAAATGTTAAACCGACGTTTCTCAAGAGGATTCTCCGAGATGGTGCAGATCAAATTATTTACTTCGATCCAGATATTCTGGTCTGTTCGCCACTCGAACCAGTATTCGAAGCATTAGCCGCCAATTCGATCGTTCTCACGCCGCATTGCACCTCACCCAATGAAAAGGGACCATACGGAGAGGTTTTGCTGCTGGTAGATGGCGTTTTCAATTTGGGATTTATCGCAATTTCTAAATCGGCCGAGACCTCACGATTCCTCGATTGGTGGGAACACCGGTGTCTGAACCTTGGGTACCACGAACGTTGGAGTGGATTGTTCGTGGATCAGAAATGGATCAATCTTGTCCCTTGTTATTTCGAATCTGTTTACGTTCTCAAGCATCTCGGATGCAATGTAGCATACTGGAACATTCATGAGAGGACGCTCGGAAAGGCGGGAAACTCATGGGTAGTCAATCGAACAATCTCTCTGATCTTTTTTCATTTCAGCGGTATAAACGTGGATGGCGGCAATAGAATCTCTAAACATACCGATCAGTTTGATCTCATCTCGCGACAGGAATTGGCGGAACTCTTTGCAGATTACCGCGAACTCCTTGTTGGCAATGGCATTAGGCAATTTTCCCGCTACGATTATGCTTTCGGTCACTTTGACAATGGAGTCTTGGTGAATAAGGTGCAGAGAGCAGCATTCGCCGCTAACCTGGACAGATTTGCGGCAACGAACCCATTTGACTCCGCGGGGCCATTTTACCGATGGGCTAAACAGCAGGGTTTGCAAAGCTCCGAAGACTCGAGCGAGAAATATGGCAGAAAAGCTTATAACAAGGCGGATATTCGCCTTCGTTTCGTTAACGCAATGATGCGTTTAGCCTTACGATTGCTTGGAGCGGATCGGTATACCATTTTGATGAAGTATCTCGAGTACGCATCACTGCTGCGCAACCAGAAGGATATTTTCGGGAATGCGGATAGCCAATAATGTCGATACCGCATAGGCCAGCAAAGTAGGCGACAGAATGCCAACCATCATCGGCGTAGTTTTTTTCTGCTGCGGAGCCTACTGTTTCCTCTTAAAGGAGGACGGTCTGCTCGGTCTGCTGATCATCGCGAGTATTTTCGAAGCGGCGTCCGCGATCGACATCGGGAACCGTGGAATTCAGCCCTATTATGTAGTCGCGACGTTCCTCATAACTCGAGCGCTTATCAATTACCTGCTCGGAGCACGATCAGGCAAAGCCATGCCGCAAGGCGCATGGCTTTTGCTTTTTGGAACTGTCGCAATTTCGTCAGCGTTCGTTATGCCGGCGGTTTTTGCTGGAATACCCGTCTACGACCCCAAGGTCGGAATCGACGATGGCCTGTTGATTCGCCCTCCACTCAGCTTCGGGTTAAACAATGTCGCCCAAGCAGGCTTTCTCGCCTGCCACATAGCTGTCGCTTATTCGGTACTTGCGACCAAAGTTTCCTCCAGCAAAGTGCGGAGGATATACCTTTGCGCTTTTTATTTGGTCGTGCTTATCCTAGCAATACAGTCCGTTTGTCAGGTTACGGGTATTCCCTTTCCACATTCGTTGATACTCAACAATCCGGGGTACGCTCTCTGGGATGCTGGTGGGGAAGTAAGCGGAACGAGGAATCCAGGCTCTTTTTCCGAACCTTCCATTGCCGGGGCATTCTTAGTCATGTATTGTGTCGGCTTCCTTGCACAGTACCTCGCCGGCAAGGGAGGGGGCATGCACCTGATAGTCTCATTGGTGGCAACCGGTCTAGTAGCTTCAGGCGGATCCCTGTTGACGCTGTGCCTCTTTATTCCCCTGCTATTAGTCAATTATTTTCCCTTTAGACTCCCCTGGTACATCAATATTCACAGGTCGAAGAGACTGGCGTGGGTGGTGCTGTTGTTCGTCACTCCGGTTGCCCTCGCGATGCTCTCTTCAGGTTACAGGGACGCTCTCATTATGAACACTGTCTCCAAGGGAGACTCTTCGTCCTTTATCAATCGGACCGCTTCCGATCTCTATGCCTTGCAACTACTGCTTAGAACCTACTGTTTGGGCGTCGGGCTGGGCGCTAACCGTGCTTCCAGCCTCCTCGCCACACTGCTAAGCAATGTGGGAATCGTGGGCGTTTTGCTTTTCGGAGGCTTTTACATCAGGCTATTCGCTAAACTGCCGAAAGAGTACGAATGGTTCAAATGGGCAGGGTTTGCTTTGATCTTGAATATGTGCATTGGAGTACCAGACGTAA
>Ga0307476_10001377_pt1 | contig 14867 bp, 6 predicted proteins | sample atmos_gasesECM2C_2_FD_203314 | JGI IMG/M metagenome (GOLD analysis project Ga0307476, IMG submission 203314) | Hardwood forest soil microbial communities from Morgan-Monroe State Forest, Indiana, United States - atmos_gasesECM2C_05 | ecosystem: Environmental > Terrestrial > Soil > Temperate... | reverse complement strand
ACAACTGAGCACAACTGACTCCCGCAAATCTCCCGCAGCGCTGCGCATGATTTACATACCACCTGATCCTCAGTCAGGTGGTACACCAGGTCCAAGAACCGGCCTGCCGCCCTGTGGGCACGCCTTTGGCCTTCCGCTGGCAAAGAGATGCTCGCAAGCAGCTTGTCGAATGGAACACGAGGCACGAGTCGAACCTGCGTGCTTTGGGTTCAAAGCCCATCGAGCATGACAAGGTTCGATCCCTTGCGGATGTAAAACGGCGAGCCAGCAGTCCAGGGGCCCATCGCTAACACGCCGATTGAATTGGTGGAAAGGGAGGGACTCGAACCCTCGACCCCGGCATTATGAGTGCCGACCCCGGAGATTCAGTGTTGTAATTTCAATCACTTGCCAAGGGCGCCCGTTGCCAACCTGGCACGACGAAGCACAACTGAGCACCACTGACTCCCGCAAATCTCCCGCACTCCGATAACCACCCCCGGGACCCTGAGATTTCCAACAACGCGTCCTGCATAGTGCGCAACAGAGTGGCGGAGGGAGCCCGGCCCCGAAACCGGGCTCACCATGGCCCATTCCTGGCATACCCAATCTGACCTCGACACATTTCTGGCACGCCGGCGGATTCGCAGGGTCAGTTGTGAGCTCGCGGCAATACGATAGCAGCACGCGGATCAGGACGCATTTGCACTCGCCGATCTTGATGTCGCTCTTTTCCTGCGACGCCGCGCCGGCACGCGCGCCGCGCTTTCCTCGAGGAGAGATGCCTCGCCGGATGCGAATCTCTCGAGGATCTGTCGAATCCACGACGACGGAAAGTGAACCCATGTATCGCGTTGTTTCCACTTGCCTGAATCGATCAGCGTAACGCCCCGCCCAGCGGCGGCACGCTCCAGTTCCGCGTCTGAGAGCCTTGAACCGGGTTCCGCTCGCTGGAGCTCAGCCTGTATGATGTACAAAGCCTCGAGATACGCCCGCGGTAGCAGGATCTCGCTTAGCTTGTTTATAGCTTCTGCCCGCCGGACCTCGGCTTCGCGATCGCGTTCCCAATGCAACGTACGCTCGTAGGCTGCGTCTGGGTACCTTGCCCGGAGCTGAACGGCGAGCTCTTGAATGCTGCTTGCTTCGAGAGTAGCTGTGCCATCCTTTAGTCGCAGAATCTCCTCATTGGGGTTTCTGTGCCTCTTTCCTCGTTCTTGGAATGTGGATCTTGGTGACTCCGTTGATTGGGAGGTGCCGTACGGATCCGTTCGCTTGTTCACGAATCTCAACCCAACATCGAAAGGCTTGCTGGCTCTCCGGCAACTCTTTTCCGTTCTTTACCTGTGTCCTCGACATCTTCCTCTCCCCATATATGAACGCAGTTTGCTGGCGCGATTCGGCGGCTACCGCCTGGTAGTCGACCTCGGTATTGCTCCTGCCGCAATCGCCCCCCTCAAAGGCTGTTTAGGTCGCGCTTCGGCTGCCTGGCATTCACCCAGGAAATGAATCAATCTTCTGTATTTATCATTTGCTATCGTTTGTTATCGTTTGCTATCGTACAAGGGTGGACAGCTGGTTAGACACTGAAGCTGCGGCGCAATACCTCGGGATTGGGAAGACCAAGCTCTACACGCTGTCGCAGGCGGGCAAGATCCCCGGCAACAAGATCGGAAAAAAGTGGACGTACGAGCGCGCGCGCCTGGATGAATGGCTCCGGGCTAATCAAGCGCCCGAGTCGTTCTTCCTTAATCTCGACTTCGACGTGGAAGGCAACCCTGCGCTGCGCGACCCGCAGCGCGATGGCTATCTCCGAACGCAGGAGTTCCTCGGCGCCGGCAAGCACAAGGCGATCCTTCAGATCCCCGTGGGCTGCGGCAAGACCGGACTCGCGGCGCTACTGCCGTTGGGAATTGCCTCGGGCCGGGTGATCGTGATCGCGCCCAATCTCACGATCAAAGAAGTCCTTTTTGACGCCATGGATATTACGAACCGCCAGAAGTGCTTTTGGCGCAAGGCGAGCGTCCTGAGCCCCAGCCAAATGACTGCGGGCCCCTTCGCTTGTACGCTCGATAGCGGCAATATCTCCACGGCCATCAAGTCGCACATCGTCATCACGAACGTCCAGCAGCTCGCGACGAACGTCGACAAGTGGTTGACGCAGTTCCCGGATGATTTCTTCGACATGATCATCGTCGATGAGGCGCACCACAGCGCTGCCACGAGCTGGCAGAAAGTCATCGATCGCTTTCCTAAGGCCAAGGTAATCCTTCTGACGGCGACACCCTTTCGGAGCGACCGCCAGGAACTCGATGGCGAGCTCGTGTTTCGCTATCCCTTCCGCAGTGCGACGCTGAAGGGCTACATCAAGCGCCTCAAGGCGAGCTACATCGCGCCGGCGCAGATCGAGCTGGGCTTCAGCGATGAGGCCGGGCGCGTGTACACACTCGAGGAGGTTCTAAAGCTCAAGGACGAGGATTGGTTCAGTCGCGGCGTCGCCCTCGCTCGCGCCTGCAACCAGCACATTGTGGACAGCAGTCTCGAGAAGCTCGAAGAGCTCCGCCAGACCGGCACTCAGCATCAGCTCATCGCAGTCGCCTGCTCAATCAATCATGCGCGCGAGGTGCGCTCCCTGTATCAGGAGCGCGGCTTCACGGCCGACGTCATCCACAGCAAGCAGCGCCCCGAAGAGCAGGGGGCTATTCTCGCGGCGCTACGCAACGGCACCCTCGATTGCATCATCCAAGTTCAGATGCTCGGGGAAGGATTCGATCATCCCAAGCTTAGCGTCGCGGCGATATTCCGCCCGTTCAGGAGCCTCGCTCCGTACATTCAGTTCGTGGGTCGTATCATGCGCGTGGTGGTCCAGAGCGATCCCGCCCATCCAGACAATGTGGGGCACATCGTCACCCATCTCGGCATGAACCTGGACGAGCGCCTGAAGGAGTTCAAGCAGTTCGAGAGTGACGATCAGGCCTTTTGGGACAAAGTGATTGGCGGGGAGGAGCCCGAGGTTCCGGCAGGGGTCCGAGACGGCTCGGCTCGGCTTCGAGCTAGCGAGCGCGTCGTCGTCCACGGCGAGATCGTCGAGTCTCTGTGGGAGGAGGATTTCTCGACGGTCGATGATCAACAGATCATCGATGATCTGCGCGAACGCCTGAAGTTGTACGGACTTGACGCAAGTCAAGCCGAGGATATGGTCAAGAAGGCGCAGCAGCCGCTCGTCCGCAGGCGCTCACCTTCAGAGCCCTTTGCTATCCAGCCGCAACGGGAATGGGAGGAGGCGCGTCGTCGGCTCAACGAGCAAAGCAAGAGACTGGCGAAAATTCTGCTCAATCACGTCGAGCTCAGCATGACTGGCACGGAGCTGACCTACCAATACAAGTCGCTCAAGCTCACCGGTAAAGGTAACTACGTGTCAGCGCTTATGATGGTCAACGCCGAGATCCAACGACGTCTCGGCAAGGAGCGCGCCGAGGCAAGCACCGAGGATTTTAGGCAGCTACTGGACGGTCTCGATGACATACTCCAAACTCTCGTCCGACGGGTCCGCAAAGCCAAGTCCGACTACGAAGCAGGGCAAGCCTAAGGGGCCGGTTCCCTCGCTCATCGGAAGCACGAACGGCCGGCCCAAGCGCGTGCCGGTGCTGAAGAAGTCAGCCTGCTCACGCTGTCACGCCCACTTCGTCGCCGGCCAAACCTGCATCGCGATCCCGAAGATTGGCTCGGCCTATTCAACCCCCAGACGCGTGTGCGATGAGTGCTTCCAAGCTATTCTCGTCAAGACACAGGCTGACTTCGACGCAGTGAAAGTGCTCTGAACCCAGCACTATCCGCCTTAGGGACGGTCGTATGAAAGAGCCTGGACGGAGCCTTCGGAGCGTGAAAACCCGACAAGCTTCTCAGCCGAGGCAGTAGCTCGATCTCGTCAGCGAATGGCGGAGAAGCTTGATTGAATCGATCCACCGTCGACCTCGAGATCCACGGCGAGATTTGGCAAGCTCTACCCGTCCCCTATCCTGCCACTAGTGCCGCATCTGCCGGCCACAACGCGAGTAATACGTTTTCCGCATTCTCGACGCGCGTCAACCATTGCTCGTAAGCAAGGGTTGAGCGCAACGACCCCATGGAGGGTGGCATAGATACGCAATAGACCAGCGGGGGACCGGTGGTGGTTTTTCTTCCTCTCTTTATCTGAGTTCCGACATACAAACTGAGTGCCCGGTCGTCAAACATCCCGGGGTATGTATTCAACAGACGATCGAAGCTCGCCCTATCGATGTGGACCTCGTCAGTAATGTCTCCCCTAGCCATGGCATTTCCTGAGATCGGGGTCCCCGCCAAGGCGGCCGTGCCCGGCGCATCGCGAAGCTCTCGTGCACGCATCGCTATACCTTGCAGCCGCCATACACCGACCCGCTTGGGTAATCCCACTCTGGCAGTTCGGGCCGCATACTGAACCGCGAGACTTTGAGCCTGATCGATTCTCAGCTCTCCAACGACCGCCCACCCGGTACCGAAATCCACACCAAATTGTTCGATAGTCGGCGTGAGAGTCAATAGGAGATTCCAGCCCATAACCTCCGTTCCGCTGTCGACTATGCTAGTCGTCATGGAGACCATCGCATCACCGGCCGGCTGATCGATAGGGCTGTGTCGAAGCCCGGCCACCAGGAGTAACGACCTCTTGGACACCTCCTCATCCTTAGCCTGAGCAAGGTCACATGCCTGAGTGAGGTTCAACCATTCCTGACCTGTGGGTGAGCGAAGCACCATACCGAACCGAAGGTTTGCTCGCAGCCATTGTGACTTTTGGAGGGGAGTTGCGTTCGCCTGATATGGTGAAAGACCGATAACTCCTCCACGCCACTCCATGCTCCTCATGAGCGATCGTAGTGCAGCCCGCGAGTCTCCGATCTCCGCGGGTGGAGATATTACCTTCGAAGCCCGATGCTGCATTAACTTGTCGCCGAGCGCTGAGAGAGCGTCGCGTATGTCCGCTCGCTCCTCGACTCGAGTCAGCAACTGTCTACTGAGACACTCTTCGATGTAGCGACAATAGTCGTCGTGATCTCCCACCGCAGTTTCGTGCAACGAGTCCATTGCTTGGAGGTCTAGTTCCCAGACACTCTTAGCGACCGCTTGCGCGGCCGCCCGAACCGACACTGCCGTCACACGTGCGAACGATTCCACAGCACGCACGTGAGCACGCTCTGACGCCAACTGGTTAAGTGCTAGCTTCCACTGAAGTATCTGATCTTCGATCGCCGGCTTCCCCATGATCCGCATCCGTGAGCTGGAAACCTCTAGCTCAGGCCGCAACTGCTGAAATACGTTTCTGAGCTCCAGCTCATGCGAGGACATCAATATCACTTGCAGCGGGTGATCCTCCCCCGCGTGGGCTCCTAGCACCGAGCGGATAAATGGAAGCGTGGCTTCTTGAGAGCTTTCTTCGAGAAAATAATCCACGATCAAGAGATCGTAGCGTCTATCCGCCGGGATCACTGCGGTTGAGTAGTGATCAATATTGGCATGTTGAACGCCGAGTGCCTCGAGCAGCGCTTGCACCCGACGAATGGGCTCCGCACTTTCATGTCGCGCCGCTAGCACTTGGTCCGCGGCGTGGCGGATTCGTTCTGGGGCTTGCTCGCGAACGGTTGGGTCCGACAAAGGTTCGGAGACGTCACCGCCTGCGTCTGGCTGTCGTTCCAACTGCGTGAGCAGCTCCATGTAGGCGGTCCGATCGGGGTCTTGTGCATCCGCCATCAAAGCTGCGACATCGGGATCAACGCGTTGCAGATCGTCGGTTGAAATGCCCTCCGAAAGATCATCATCGACAATGGCGATCCGAGTGATGTGAGCCGCCACCAGCCGTTCCGCCAAGTCCATACCTAGTCCTTCGGCAGTTCCAAGACGAATCCTCTATAGCGCCCGTCTGAATCGGGGGGCTCCAATACCAGCTTGGCGCCGTGGTAGGTCGCCACCTCTGCCGCAATGAAAAGCCCAAGTCCTTGGCCCCGCGGTCTGAGCGAAAAGCCCGCAGTGAAAATTCGATCCCTGTCACCGGCCACGATGCCAGGCCCGTTGTCGCGCACAGCCAACGTTCTAGACGCCGGATCGAGCTCGAGCTCGATTCGTCGTTTCGTCTCTCCAGCCCTTACGCCCTGCTGCAACCAGTAGACGGAATTGGTCAAAAGGTTTTCGACGGCTAGGCTCACAAAGCCGCGCACCATCTTCACAATAACGGGCGCGACCTCCTTTTGCCCGGCCACGTGGAACTCACAATCAATCTGGTGGCGCTCGAAACGGGCGCTGTACCCATCAACGATGGTAGTTAGCAACGCACTGAGATCGAACTCCTCCTTTCGATGGCGCCCCGACGGACTTAATGGATCGAGTTGTCTCAACCGCGTGTTGATTGCCTTCACTTCCGCGTCGAGCTTTTCGAGCAGGGCCTTCGTCCTTGGCGACTCCTCCTTCGCGAGCTTCTGGAGTAGCTGCCGCGTGTTTCCCGTCGTCCGCGTCAGCTCGTGAAGAATGCCGGCCATAACGGTGCCGACACCCGCAAGCTCCAGGATGTCCTCGCGCCGTTCGCCCGCCTGCTTGGTCGCATCTTCAAATCGCTTCACCTCGGTTTTAATGAACTGAAGATGTCCAGAGATTGATTGAACGGTCTTGCGCACGTCAGAGGGAACTCGGGCGCGAATCTCGGTAAGACCTTGCTCGGCTTGTATGACGCGCGCTCGAATGCTAAGTGGCGCGCTTTGCGCAATTTCCGCCAGTGCCGCGATTTTTTCATCACGACCTGTTTCGTCTATATACCGACGCAACTCGTCGATCGCGAACTTGATCAATAAGTCGCGCACGAGAACCGTATCGCGCGACTCGATGAGACCTTCGCGATTTGAGCGATCAATGAGCGCCGGATTGTCCGCCCTTGATATTTCGAGCGCCCCTACGACTTGTATGCGATTTACCACGAAGCCGCCGCGTTTCAAGGCGGCGCTGTCTAATCCGAGCCAGTCCTCTCCTGTAGAATCCCCGGAGAATCCGATACGGAAGCCGTCTCGGTAGATTGCGATACCGCCGCTCCACACATCTAGCTCTTCCTGTGCCTGCTTCCAGTTGCCGTGTAGCGTTGCCTGTTGACGCAGGCGGTCACGATTGAACCACCGAACTGTCGCTTGTAAGGAGCCAATGTGCTGCAACTCCACGAAAGTTGCGGTGATTGCTCGCGTGACCTCGTCCACTGTTCGCCTTGTGGTTATGGGTGGTTTGCCTTGCCTATAGTCGGTTAGATCTGTGGTGAGGACATAGTCTGTTGCGCTCGTCACTTCCGCAGGCGCAAATGACAGCGTTAGATCAACCTGCATATGCTCAAGCAAGGCTTGCTTCATTCCCTCAATCGGAATTCGCAGGCCACCGTTCACATGCACGTCGATAGGGAAGGCGTCTGGTTTACCAGGCTGAGCAGCTTGTGCAAACGGATTTTGCAGTCTTCGTAGAAACTGCCCGACAACGCGGCCGCGAACGAGCGACTCGGACCAAGAGCCTTTGAGCGCCGTGATTGTGATGATAGTTCCAGACGATGAGGCTGGTGGCGTTTCGGTAGCTTTAAGCGATATTGGAACATCGTTTATGGACTTATCCGTCACGTCGAAGTCGCGCCAATCGAATTCAATGACGTGTGCTGAGCCGGCGCGCTGCCAGGAGACAACTTCAGCTCGGTCACCCAATCTCATCATCGCCAGTCGTCCAATTCCCTTGTTGCCCAAGACTTTGCGATGTAAGTGAGGTGATAGTTCAGAGGTCAATTTGGCTGGCGTACCGATTCTTAGGAAAACTTCCTCGAGGATTTCCTTGCTCATTCCAGAGCCTGTATCGGAGATAACGATCCGGTTAACGGATTCCAATATCTGGATTGCCTCTTTGACGGACTTGGCCTTAGATAGACTCGCAATCCTGCCCTCAGCATCTGCGCGCTCCGGCCCGGCAGCGAGCTGCCCGACCGAGGCCTCCAAGAGTTTGCGAGCGTCGGCAATGGCACTTTTAAGTTGCGGAACCGTCTTCGCCGCAATGAGGCCTTCCGTCCCCAATTCCACGACGAAGTGAGGCACAGGAACGTGAAAGTCTATTCTGACGCGCGCCGAGTCGGCGTCGAAGGCGTTTTTTATAAGCTCATTTAGCGCGACTTCATCGGAGGTGATGAGTTCCGCCCCGAGATGCACCAGCGTTCGCGCTGCGATGGAAAAATTTGCCACGCGCCCTCTTCCTCAATGCCGGCAATCGTGGACGCGGCCAAGGCCAGACCTAGCTTGCTTCATGAATCTCCTCGGAAAGTACGAATGAGGAGCTCAGCATCTTCGGGAGACATCCAGGGGACCTGAGCTAGTTGAACTTCTTCGCCTTGTAATCTACAGGCGATATGGCCGCGTCCCAGCAACCGCTCGGCACCGCGTTCATTGAGCGTGAACTCCGAGGTGCCCTCGGCTTCCACGCGAAGGACGAGGCGGTTACCCAGATTGTCGCGCAGTTGCATCGGCATGACGGAAACATCTGGTCGCTGCGCCGCGAATATCAAATGGATGCCGGCGGCGCGAGCTTTTACCGAGAGGCGGTTAACGAGCGCGGTCACCTGGTTTTTGTAGTCGTCCGTCTGCATCCAGTCGGCAAATTCGTCGTGCACGACGACAAGCCAAGGCAACCGGTCAGCCGGCGCAACGCGTTCGTTAAATGAGGCGAGCTTGTTCACTCGAGGGCCGGCAAACAGGCGGTAGCGACGATCCATCTCGGCCACGAGAGCGTCCAGCACTTCCAGAGCTCGCTCCTGGGAAGTCACTAGAGCTTCCCTCAGGTTTGGGAGGTGTTCCAGCGAGAAATAGTCGACGCCCATTTTGGGGTCAATGATCGTAACCTTGACCATCGAGGGGTCGTTTTTCAGCGCCAGATCGAGAAGCAAGTTCTGTATCAGGACAGACTTCCCGCTGCCCGTAGTGCCAGCGATTAGAGTGTGAGGGGCATGCTCAGGCCCGCCTTGTGGCGGCGCGGTCAAATTTAGGGTTAACGTGTCCCCGTCCAGCTCCTTGATGCCGATAAGAAGGGACAGGTTCGCACGATCGCTAGATTGTGTAGGAGGGCCGGCCCGCCAAACGTCCCACAGAGAAATCGTCTCGCGCTCGGGCCGCGCAACACTGACCACAAGCTCGCCCGGCCGCGCGGTGGTTGATACGATCGTGAGGCCGTGCGTGGTTAGAAGCTGGGATCGTCGCTGCTCGATGTCTCTCACGGTCAGACGGTCGGAGCCTTGCAGGCGAATCAACGCGCTATTTGGAGTCAACCGACTACCGACTACTGTGCTTTGAAGTCCGTATGTCGCCAGTGCCCGACGAAGCTTTGCGACCGTTTCACCTAGCCAGGGGTCGTCCGAAGCCTTGTGACTTGCCAGTCCCCGACTCGCGATGAGGCGCTCGACAGAAGATTCACCGCTGCCCCCCGACACTCCTTCCCCTGCTGCCGCCACGGCGTCAGGCACACCAGCGGCGTCGACTTCGGTCGCGGGTCCGCGGCCGCCTGGAGGTGCAGCGATTTCCGATGCGCGCGCTGATTTGAATGGATCTTTGCCGCGCGTCGGGGGCTCACCCTTGCTCTCGGTTTGGCGGGCAGCGTCCGGCGCGATCTCGACGTGCCAACGTGGCTTTGCAGCGAGTGGTTCGAACGAGCGGTGCTCCCATGGGCGGTCAGTGCCGAGGGCTTCTCGGACCGGACGTAGCGGTTCGCCTCGCGCGTAACGCAGCACGAGTTCCCGGACGTGCTTCGGTGCAAAGACCTCTTGCAACGCACCCACGCCCGCACCCGGTGAAAGAAGTTGCTGCTCACCTTGGGCGCCTGCATCGGACGGACCCGAGACAAACACGTGCGAGTACCCCCGGACGTCAATTCGTGCTTCGCCAGAACGTAAGAGTCCCGGTAGCGCCTCCCAGCGACCCCCATCGGGTGATCGGACGAGACCGTCCGTCAATAGCTCCGATAATCGACTGAGCCACAGGTCGCGATCGAGTCGGCCAGGATCCTCAAAAAGCGCGCTCCTCAATCGAGAGACAGTTTCCTCCAGCTGCGCCCATGACTTTTTGCGTGCTTCCGACAACGCCGCATAGGTCACATACTTCGCCTCGGCCGCGCGTACGGTGACGGCTGGGAGCCCATCGGACTCCCCGGGCGCCAAGACCAAGAGATCTGCGATCTGTCCCTCCTTTCGCCCGAGCCACATCGCGTAATCGTCGAGGAAGAACCAAGATTGGGGAGTGGTACTTCCCAGCTCCTCTTGAATGAGGCGACGGCTCAAGACTACTCCGATGAGCTCACCCGCGAAGACCCCGCGCTTCGCGGCGCGAATCACGATCTCACCGGAAATCTCCGTCGCCTCTTCGATAAATCGCCCGGCAATCGAATGGAGTTCATCCTCCGTCAGTCCGGTGCCGAGTTCGGCGAGCCGACGCTGCACGAGGATTCGGAGCAAGCCTGTGGGGGCGGTGCTTGAAATGATCAGGTTTCGACCGGACGTCGAGTCGCGCCGAAACCGAATGACTTGAATATCCTGGTTCCTGAGTTGCCTCGGGTCGAGGACGTCATCGTAGTTGACGACCCAGTCAGCAAGGTTATGCGCATCCGACAGCAGACGGCGTGTGTGCTCCTCGGAGAACTGGAGGCGTCGAACCGGGACTGAGTACGGAGCCTCACTTGCACCGACGGGAGGATGGACGGCAGCGCTTACTGAGCGAATGTATTCCCGGCCGGGCGGCGTCTGTTCAGGACAGACTAGGTACTGCTGGGCTGTAGTCTCCTCCACGCCGACCGGCACTCGATATGACCTCTGCGAGGGACTAAAGGTGTCGAATGACGTATCGGCCATCTGCGACGGAAGAGGCACAAACTCGAGATGGGCTCTGCGGGCAATCACGTCATCGAGGAACGCAATATCGATGCTCCGAGCATCGTGTATGTCAGCCTGCGTCGGCGGATCGAGCTGGATGCCCACGCGCAAGTTCGCCATAAAGTTCTTCGAGGACTCACTGGCGATCACCGCATCGGGATCTGCATCGGCTCGCTCAATGAGATCCGTATAGACTCGACGCAACGAGGTCACATCCGTATGCCGCAGGATCACGTTGCAATGCACATCATCGTCTTGGCGATCTGCGAGTCCCTGGACGACGGCGGTGGGCAATCCGGCCGAATCGCAATTAAAGAGCGCGATGCTGAGGTTTGTCAGTTCGTGAGGCTGTAATTCCAGATATCGATCGACGGTTTCCAAGAGCTGTTGTGCCGACTCCTGCGGGTCTGACTGACTGCGCCACAGGTGCGGCGCTCCGAGCGGGGGCTCCGCGAGAGAGTACTCATCGAGGCTCGTTACCACCGTGAGCAGTGCCGGTCGACCCGCGAAATCGGTGATACAGACTTCCGGGGCGTGGGGGTGATTCAGATACTCTCGGAAGTCATGAAAAAACATTCGGACGTCGCCGAATTCGAGGGCATCACTCTCAAGAACATGATTGATGAAGCGGGCGACCCGTCGCAGCTTTGTCGCCGCGCTAGCAATTCGTAGCGGGTGCCACGGTGCGATGACCGCGGCCGGGAACTCTCCAACAATCGGTATGACGCCGATCTGCAGTAATGGATGAATGAGCGTGTGTCGCAGTCGATCTCGGCTCAGGAAGGGAGCGAGTTCACGCAGCAGATTGCCGTAGGCCTCCGCTTGCCTCAGCGAATGCTCTCCGGCCACGCGACCCTCGGTCATATCCTTCAGGGCGCCAAGGAACGCGCTCGAAAAGCTCTCCCAGGTTGCGAAGAGTCGAGTCGCCTGCTCCGCCGTGACCCCGTTGCGAGCCAAACCCGCCTTGACGGCACTCGTCCACTCCTCGGCAATATCGGTCGCATCGCCATCCCTGGAGGGGACCAGCGCACCGGCGTCCTTGCCGAACACCGGGTCAAGGGTGTCGCGCTCGCTGAGCGAGACTCGCTGTAGATCGCCTTTGCTACTGATGCGGTTCGGATAAACCGATAGACGCAGGAAGGGCCGCTTCGTCAGTCTGCGCAAATCATCCGGTAGCTGGCGTGAGATCGCGTCGGGCTTTGCCAGCCACAGGATCTGCACGCCGTCATCGATGCCGTGGTCGGTGCTGACCAATCGAAGCGCCAAGCGAATCGTATTCGCTCGTCGGCCATCCGATCGAGCCGGCGCGTTGCCTCGGTCGGCCTCCTCGCGTAGGAACTTGTCATAGTCTGCGAGATGTGACCATGAGACGGTGAATCGCGCACCCGCCAGCACACCGAGGCCCTTGTAGCGGCAGAGAAATAGGCGTGCGGCGTCTTCGTTAATGTCACGGAAGGGTTTGCGGCCATTCAGATCGATTGAGAGCTCAAGATGCTTATCGCTCTGCCAGCGATCGGCGTTCCGGACATAGAGCCGCTCGATACCTTCCAGCAAGCCGATCAGTAGGTCGGAACAGATAACCGAAGTGCCGTAGATGAATCGGTCCCACGCTGTCTTGAGCGAGACGTCGTCGCCTAAGAAGTGGGAATGGCGCTCATAAAACGCTCGATCCTCGAGTCCCGGGTCCTTGAGCGTGCGACGGCCACTCAGCGCCCGGAGGTAGGCCGCGTCGTCCTCGGAGAGTCGTTCAGGATCTCGGTCCTCAAAGTGACGGTGAGTTCGGTCCGCCAAGTGCGTTTCACGAATGGTTCTGAGCCCCGTGAAGAGCTGGCTCGCGTGCTCGATGTCCCACTCGATCTCAGAGAAGGCCTCCGACTCTGAGCACCACTGTGGGGGCGCAGCGATAAAGTTAGCGACCGTGACGTGATGTTCAGTGGGTATCTCGTCCTTCACCCGCTCAAACTGTTGTTCGAGGTCTGCGCGTTCGATGACTTGCCGATTCTTCTGTAGCTTAATGAGTAACGATGCCCGATCGGTATAGAGCTGCTCCCATCGTCGCTTCCACGCGTTCTTCCAGGTTCTCTCGCGATCCTTGAGCGTTGCGAACGCCGTGGTGTCCCGCGGCAACCTCAGCAGAGGAAGCGAGCGCCCGAGCGCGTCCACGACCACCGTCCCGTCGTCGACGTCGGTACAGACCGCCGCCACGAAAGCCGAGAAGCGCGCCAGCGTCACATTGGCTCCCCGAGACTCGGTCAGTCCAGAGAGCGCCGCGGACAGGACCGCTCGAACGGTGTCCGGAATATCGAATGAAGCAGTGGCCGTGGCCACCCAAAGATCGACCGCCCGCATCAAGTCGACGGCACCCAGGCAGGTTAATTCGGCGAGTGATTCGCGGCGATCGTCCTGCGCGCTGGCGAGCAGCAGGGCGACCTTGCCCGACTCCGGTGGCCGATTGCGAAACCAGACCGTGCTCTGGTCGGTGAGAAATCGTTCGGCAATTAGCTGGCCCGAGATCAGTGCCCGAGGGATCCGTATCTCGAGTGCCGCAGCGAGCTCCGCGTCTGAAGCGCACGCGTTGACGATTGCCGCAATCTGGTCTGGCTCGAGTAGATCCAGAAGAAATCGGACCGCGTCGCCCTGGCCGGCCACTTCAACAGAACGCAGTTCTTGTTTAATCCATGCTGCGCCGACCCGGCCTATGAGCTCGAGGGAGTTCATACGTCGTCCTTGATGCCGTGACGAACATAAGCGCACTGGTCGGAGAGTCGTTCTGCCAACCCAAGACTCGTGAGCCGATCTTCGAGATGCTTGATATTGTCTTCGTACGCCGCGGTATCGGTGATTCCCTCCAAGAGATTCCGCGCGTCACCGGACTGAGCATTGATGAGAATTCCGTATCGCTGGTACCAGTCGCTCAGGAGCGCCTTGAGTTCCATTCTCTGGGGAACACGAGTAAGGACCAGGGTTTTGAGAAAGCGGTCGGTGGGCGCGTACCGATACTGCCGACTTCCTCGTCGTGAGGCCAAGCCAATGTCGCGCGACCACGTCCCGTGGATCTTGCCCACGTGACCCCGGTGACGATCTCGCGCATCTTCGACAAGGGCTTGGATCAACTCCCCCGGCGTGATGTTGCTCGGTATCTGGGCTTCCCGCTTCTTTGAAGGCCAAATGAACTGCGCGCGAAGAAAGCCGATGTAGTCCTCCCGCGACGCATTCCGTTCGAGTGCCTCCCTCCATTCGGCCAATGCTTCGGTCCGTGTTAGCAGATGCTCGACGGCCCGCCAGGGGAGGTTTTGGTTTCGGTCGTAAGCGGTGGTCGACGCTTCTCGCATTGGGCTTCGGCGCGAGACATTTAGTTCGAGAGCGAAGAGCGGTCGTGGATCCCCGACCTCTGCCGCTGCCTGCTCCAAAAAATATCGTAGGAGATGCAGCGTGGTAATCGTCACGATGTGAGGAAGGACATCGAGGGCCGGCAAATCTCGATCCAGCAGCGAAAGCCAGTCTTCCGCCAGCCGGTCGAACACGTCCAGATGCTCGTAGGGCAAAATGCCGCCTTCGCGAGGCGTCTCGGGTCCGAGCTCCGTCGGTCCCTGCAGAATCGCCACGAGGCTGGCGCATGGTCCCGGCGATGACAGAAGCGTCTTCACGAGCCTCGGTCCCAACTCGGAGGCGCGCTTCGACCGGCAGAGCATCAGGTACAGCAGTTCTCCCGTTCGGGCGAAGAAAAGGCGGTCCGTGCCGAAGCTGCCGTCGCGGGGGTCCCATCGTAGGTCCTCGTAGAGTGCGACGGGGCCAAACGGGTAGGTGAAACGGGTCGTCCACCGCTTCGAGGCTAATCCGGGGACGCTGGTGCGCCTCAGGAAGTCGACCAATCCCGCGAGTTGCCCAAAGTCACCGAGACGCCGCTCGATGTCGATCCAGTGCGCAGCGCTCTCCTCGGTAATTCCCTTGCGTTGATCCA
>Ga0307476_10001376_pt1 | contig 14868 bp, 14 predicted proteins | sample atmos_gasesECM2C_2_FD_203314 | JGI IMG/M metagenome (GOLD analysis project Ga0307476, IMG submission 203314) | Hardwood forest soil microbial communities from Morgan-Monroe State Forest, Indiana, United States - atmos_gasesECM2C_05 | ecosystem: Environmental > Terrestrial > Soil > Temperate... | reverse complement strand
TCCGACTTCTCGCGTGAACAGTCGGAGATCAGGACAGTCATAAGTGCCCGGCGTCGTCGCGGCCGGCCATCCCGAGAGCGCCGAGGCCGGCGCCGCGGCGCTGCGGGCGGGCGGCAACGCGGTCGACGCCGCGGTCGCGGCGGTGCTGGCCTCGTTTTCGGTCGAGAGCCCGCTGACCGGGTTTGGCGCCGGCGGTTACATGATGGTTGCGACGCCGAGCGCCGAGGTGACCCTGCTCGACTTCTTCGTCGCTGCTCCTGGTTTGGACGGCGAGGCGCGCCACACCGAGCTGGTGCCGGTGCCGGTCCGTTTCGACGACACCACCGAGCAGGTCTTCTACGTCGGCCCCGCTTCCTGCGGGGTTCCCGGGACCGCGGCCGGCCTGGTCCGGGCGCTGGAGCGGTTCGGCACGGTGCCGCTTTCGGAGCTGGTGCGCCCGGCGATCGCGCTGGCCCGCGACGGTGCTCCCGTCAACGCCCAACAGGCCTACATCCTCGACATCCTCAGCCCGATCCACGACCGCCTGACCGGCACCCGCGCGCTCTACGCGCCGGAGGGAACGGAGCTGGTCGAGGGCGACGTCTTCCGTTTCGGCGAGCTGGCCGAGGCGCTGGAACGGTTCGGCGCCGAAGGGGCGGAGCCGTTCTACCGTGGCGAGATCGCCGCCGCGATCACCAGCTTCATCGTCGACAACGGCGGCACCATCGGTGCCAAGGACCTCGCCTCCTACGAAGCGCTCGAACGGCGCCCGATCGCCGCTCCGTTCCGCGGCACGGAAGTGCTGACCAACCCGCCGCCGTCCTCGGGCGGCCTTCTGATCGCCTACTGCCTTGGCCTCCTGGAGCGGCTCGGCGACCGCAGTCGCCCCGAGCAGCTGGTCACGGCGATGGCGGCCGCCAACGACCTGCGCAGCCTCGAGTTCGCCGAATCGCTCTACGAGGAGGGGTTCGAGGCCGGCGTCCTCGATGCCGGCGGCCTCGATCTGGCCGCCGCCGATCTGCTCGGCTCGACCACCCACATCTCGGTGATCGACAGCGACGGCACCTGCGCCAGCGTCACCTGCTCCAACGGCTCCGGCTCGGGCGTGCTGGTGCCCGGCACCGGTGTGATCCTCAACAACATGCTGGGTGAGGAGGACCTCAACCCGCTCGGCTTCCACAAGATCGCGCCGGGTCGTCGCGTGCCCTCGATGATGGCGCCGACGATGGTCGTCCGCGACGGTGCCGTCGAGCTCGTCCTCGGCAGCGCCGGCTCGAACCGGATCCGCTCGGCGATCCTGCAGACGGTGGTTCGCGTCGTCGAGCAGGGGCTGCCGGTGGAGCGGGCAATCGAGGCCCCGCGGCTGCATTTCGAGGACGGCGTCGTTCAGGCCGAGCCGGGAATCGACGGGCTCTCGCTGGAGCTGATCGAGGCCGGTGGCACCGCGGTCGCCCGCTGGCCCGAGATCAACCTATTTTTCGGCGGCGTGCAGGCGGTGGCGCGCGATCCCCGGACCGGTGCCCTCAGCGGCGGGGGCGACCCCCGGCGCGGCGGGGCGGTGGCGACCGCGTGACGGATTTCGAGGCGGAGGGTCTGCTCGACGAGCTCGAGGGCGAGGCGCGGGCGGCGCGGCTGGTGCTGCTCGAGCAGCTCAGCGGCGAAGGCGTCTCGCTGCAGGAACTGCGCGACGCGGTCGCCGCCGGCCGCCTCACCCTGCTGCCGGTGGAGCGGGCGCTGGCGGGGGACGGGACCCGCTACAGCGCCCGCGAAGTCGCTCAGCTGTCCGGCATGGACGTCGAACTGCTGCGGCGCTTCAGCGCCGCGATCGGCGTGCCCTACGCCGATCCGGACGAGCCGGTCGGCACCGAGGCCGACCTCGAAGCGGCCCTCCGGATCAAGGCGATCATGGATGCCGGCCTGCCAGAGGACGGTCTGCTCCAGGTCGCGCGCACGATCGGGATGGGGATGGCCCGGATCGCCGAGGCCAACCGCGAGCTGACGATCCGCAGCCTGACCCAGCCCGGCGACACCGAACGCGACGTCGCCACCCGCTTCGCCGCCGCCGCTGAGTATCTCCTGCCGCTGGTCGGGCCGACGCTGGTCTACGCCTTCCAGGTCAACCTCCTGGAGCAGATCCGGCGCGACGTGATCGGCGCCGCCGACCTCGCCTCCGGGGAGATCGGGGGCGTCGTCGAGCGGACGATCTGCTTCGCCGACCTGGTCGAGTTCACCAGCCTCGGCGAGGAGATCGCGCCGGAGGAGCTGGGACTGGTCGCCGGCCGACTGGAGGAGATGGCGACCGCGGTCGCCGAGCCGCCGGTGCGGCTGGTGAAGACGATCGGCGACGCGGCGATGCTGATCTCCGCCGAGCCCCGGCCCCTGGTCGAGGCCTCGCTGGAGCTGATCGCCGCCGCCGAAGCCGAAGGCGAGGAGTTCCCGCTGCTGCGCGCCGGGCTCGCCACCGGCCCGGCCCTGCCGCAGTCGGGCGACTACTACGGGCGCTCGGTCAACCTCGCCAGCCGGATCACCGGCGTCGCCCGTCCCGGCAGCGTCGTCGTCGACACCGCGACCCACGACGCGATCGGCGAGGAGGACTTCAAGTTCACCTTCATCGGCGAGCGCCGCCTGAAGGGCATCGAAGGCCGGACCAAACTCTTCCGCGTTCGCTTGCGACCTTGACCGCGCTGGAGCGCGGTAAAGGTCGCAAGCGCCGCCGAGCTAGCGCGGGTCGAGGACGATGATCGGGATCTGCCGGCCCTGGGCGTTGCGCCGGTAGAAATCCGAGCCGGGATAGATCGCCACGAACTGCGCCCAGAGGCGGTCGCGCTCCTCGCCCTCAGCGACCCGAGCGCGGACCTCGCGAACCGCGGGCCCGATCTGGACGGTCGTCTCCGGGTTCGCCACCAGGTTGTGGAACCAGGCGGGGTTGGTCGGCTGGCCGGCTTTCGAGGCCATGACGACGATCGCGTCGCCGTCTTCGAAGTACATCACCGGCGTGGTCCGTTTCACTCCGCTCCTGGCGCCGACGTGGTCGATCAGGGCGATGCGGGCCCCGGGCCAGCCGGGAATATGGCCACCGAGCCTGCCGCCGGAACGGCGGTAGAGGGCGACGTGGGGTTTCGTCGAGCGGCGGCCGAGGTAGATGCCGCGCTTGTTGATGAACTGGGAGCTGGAGGCGGTGATCTGTCCGAACAGGGACACGGCCTTCAGGCTAGTGCGTCAAGCCGGTTTGCGGCCGGAGACGAGCAGGTTGTAGAAGAGCTCGGCCGGGAGGCGGGGCTCGAGCAGGCTGGTGTCGACCTTCTGCAGGGCGATGTAGCTGCGGAAGGCGAAGCGGCGCCAGCGCAGTGGCACCGAGTCGGGCTCGGCGCTCGACTCGACCGTGCGCAGGCCCCAGCCCCAGGCGTTGGCGAGCAGCTCCTCGCCACCGACCCGGCGCTCGTCGAAGCCGGCGTCGGCCAGCAGCCGGCGCAGGTCGGCGGGGGCGAAGGCGTGGACGTCGACCTCGCTCTCGAGCGCGTGGCTGTGGGACTGGTCGGCTTCGGCGACCGCCCGCTCGTGGGCCCCGATCAGCCGCCGCCAGGCCGGCGCGACGAGCATCCCGGCCCGCTTCGGCAGTGCCGCCAGGCGGTCGCCGTAGCGCGACGGCTCACCGGCGAAGGCGATCATCCCTCCCGGTCGCAGCACCCGGCGGAATTCAGCGAAGGCGCGGTCGAGGTCGGGAATGTGGTGAAGGACGGCGTGGCCGAAGACGAGGTCGAAGCTCTGATCGTCGAACGGCAGCTGCTCCGCCTCGGTGGTGACGGTGGTGACGTCGTCGAGCCCGAGGGCCGCCGCGGTCGCCGCCAGCCGCTTCAGCATCCCCGCTGAGATGTCGGTCGCGGTCAGCCGCTCGATCACCCCGAGCTGGACCAGGTTGAGCGAGAAGTAGCCGGTGCCGGAGCCGATCTCGAGCGCGTCGCCGAAGTTGGCGCCGTCGATCCCGCCGAGCGCCTTGACCAGCTTCTGGCGCACCTGCTCCTGGCCGATGTCGCCGAAATCGATCCCCCACTTGGCGTCGTACTCCTCGGCGGCGGCGTCGTGGTAGCGCGTGTTGACGTCCTTGATGTGCTCCGGCGTGGCGGTCGGCGAGGCTGGCATCGGGCCGGGACTCTAATACGGTGCCGGTCAGTGGAGCGCCAGTACGTCCAGCTCGACCAGCCGCCAGGAGTGCCACCGCTGCCGCTGACCGGCGAGCGAACGCTGCCCGACGTGCCGGCCGAGAACTACTGGTACCGGCGCCATCTGGTCGTCTACGAGTGGATCGCAAAGCGGGTCGGCGGCCGGCGCGTCGTCGACATGGCCTGCGGCGAGGGTTACGGCTCCAACGTCCTCGCCGGCGCCGGGGCGGCAAGCGTCGTCGGCGTCGACGCCAACCCGGAAGCGCACGAGCACGCCCGCCTGCGCTACACCCGCCCCAACCTCCGTTTCGAGCGCGACCTGGTCGAAACCTTCGCCGAGCCCTGCGACGCGGTCGTCTTCCTGCAGACGATCGAGCACGTGCAGGACGCCGGCGCGATCCTCGAGCACTTCAAGTCGATCCTGGCGCCGGGCGGCGTCGCCTACGTCTCGACCCCGAACCTGCTGACGCTGGCGCCGCCCGGGGCGGAGAAGTCGGACAACCCCTGGCACGTGCGCGAGTACCGCGCCGAGGAGTTCCGGGCACTCTGCGTGGCCCACTTTCCGCGAGTCGAGCTGCACGGCCTCTTCCACGCCCGCAAGCTGCGCGTACATGAACTGGCGCTGAAGCTGGGCTGGGACTCCGTCCACAAGCGACTGGGCCTGACCGAGCGCTTCTACGACCGCTTCACGCCGGCGATCGCCGCCTCTGACTTTGCCCTGCGTGACCGCGACCTCGACCGCGCCCTCGACTTCCTCGCGGTCTGCCACGCATGAGCCGGCGCGAAAGCGCCGGCGACCTGGCCCTGGTCCTCCACTCCCACATGCCCTACGTCGAGGGCTTCGGCACCTACCCGTTTGGCGAGGAGTGGCTGTTCGACGCGGTGATTCGCTCTTATCTGCCCGTGCTCGAGGTCGCCCGCGACCTGACCCTGACGGTGACGCCGGTTCTCGCCGACCAGCTCGAGGACGCGGGCGCCCGGGAGCGGCTGCGCCGCTTCCTGGTCGAGTGGCGGATCGGCGCCGCCGAAGCCGACCTCGGCGAGGTGCCGCCCGAGTGCCGTCCCGCCTGCGAAGCGGAGCTGGCTCGCTATCAGCGAGCGCTGGAGCTGCTCGACGCGGCAGGCGGCGATCCGTTGGCTCCGTTCCAGCAGGCGGTGGGGGAGGGGCGCGTGGCGCTGGCCGCGTCCGCCGCGACCCACGCGGTGCTGCCGCTCTTGGCGACCCGCGCCGGGCTGGCGCTGCAGCTCGACGCCGGCATCCGCTCCCACCGGCGGCGCTTTGGTTGGAACGGCGGCTTCTGGTTGCCGGAGTGTGCTTACGCGCCGGGGCTGGAGTGGCGCCTCGCCGAGCACGGCGTCGGCTGGTTCTGCGTCGACCAGAGTGCCCACGAGGCGCCGCTGGAGGCGTTGGCGCCGGTCGCGACCGAGGCCGGGCCGGTGGCGCTGCCGATCGACTGGGAGGCGATCAGCTGGCTCTGGTCCCTCGACGGCTACCCCTCCGATCCCGCCTACGCCCAGTTCGAGGGCAAGAGCCTGCGCGGGATCCGGATCTGGAAGATCGGCGGTGGCGCCTATGAGCCGGCGCCGGCGCAGGTGGCTGCGCGGCGCCAGGCCGGCGAGTTCCTCGCCGCCACCGCCGCCCGCCTGCGCGACTACTCCAGCCGCCACGGTCGCCGCGGCCTGCTCGTCTTCGCGATCGACACCGAGCTGCTCGGCCACTGGTGGTCGGAGGGGCCGGCCTGGCTCGCCGCGGTGCTGGAGGGCGCCGACGCCGCCGGGGTGCGCCTGGTCGATGTTCCGACCGCGCTGGCCGAGCACGAGCCGGTGCGGCGGCCGCTGCAGGGCTCCAGCTGGGGGGAGGAGAAGGATCTGCGCACCTGGGACTCACCGCCGGCCGCCGACCTCGCCTGGGGCGCACGGCGGCTGGAGCTGCGGCTGCTGCGGGCGCTCTCCGGCGGACTCCGCGGTGCCGCCGCCATCCGCGCCGCCCGGGAGCTGCTGGCCGTGCAGTCGAGCGACTGGGCCTTCCTCGACAGCCGCGGCCAGGCCGGCGACTACGCTTACCAGCGCACCACCGACCACGCCCGGGCCATGCTCGAGGCCATAGACTCCGAATACGACACCGATCCTTGTATGCGTTCGCTTGCGCCGGACCTCAGCATCGCCACCCTGCTGGAGCCCTGACACCCGCCGACTGACTCGATGACCCGCGTCCTGATCCTCTCCTGGGAGTACCCGCCGCTGATCGAGGGCGGGCTCGCGCGCCACGTGCGCAAGCTCTCCGAGGCGCTGGTCGAGCGCGACGTCGAGGTCCACGTCCTCACCCGCGGCGGCGAGGAGTCGCCGGCGGAGGAGTGCAGCGGTGGTGTCTTCATCCACCGCATCCGCGAGCCGACCCGACCGACCGACCTCGGTGAGTTCGTCGCCTGGGTCGAGCGGATGAACTCGGACATGCTGGCCGCCGGCGTCGAGCTCGGCGACCGCTACGAGTTCGACCTCGTCCACGGCCACGACTGGCTCGTCGCCAACGCCTGCGACCACCTTGCCCGCCGCTTCGACGCGCCGCTGCTGACGACGATCCACGCCACCGAGTACGGCCGCCACCAGGGCTGGGTCGACAAGCACCCCCAGACCTACATCCACGGCGTCGAGCGCTGGATCGTCAACCGCTCGCAGCGGGTGATCGCCTGCTCCCACTACATGAGCGAACAGATCGTCGATGTCTTCGGCGTCGAGGAGAAGCGGGTGACGGTGATCCCGAACGGGATCGACCCCGACGACTTGCCGGAGCAGGACCCGGCTGACCTCGAGCGGCTGCGGCGGGAGTTTGCCGAGCCCGACCAGAAGCTGGTCCTGTTGATCGGCCGGCTCGTCTACGAGAAGGGCTTCCAGCTGGCGCTGGAGGCGATGCCGCGGCTGATCGAGGAAGTTCCCGACACCCGCTTCCTCGTCGCCGGCTCCGGCACCCACGAGGCCGAGCTGCACCGCCAAGCCGAGGAACTGGGCCTGATGGATCACGGCACCTTCCTCGGCTGGATCGGCGACGACGTCCTCCACTCGCTCTACCGGATCGCCGACCTCACCGTGGTTCCCTCGATCTATGAGCCCTTCGGGCTGGTGGCGCTGGAGGCGATGGCTTCCGGCTGTCCCTGCATCGTCGCCGACACCGGCGGCCTGCGCGAGGTCGTCCCTCACGAGGAGGCCGGCCTCCGCTTCCGCGCCCACGATCCCGAAGCGCTGGCCGAGGTCGCGGTCCGCGTCCTCTCCGACGACGAGCTCGGACGCCGCCTCGTTGCCGAAGCCTATGAGCACGTGCGCCGCTTCGACTGGGGCGACGTCGCCGAGCAGACGGCGGCCGTCTACGCCGACCTCGCCAGCACCAGGCTCGACCCCGCTTAGGCCCGCCTACAGGCTTATTCGGGAGGCCCGAACCAGCCGGCGCGGGGATCGCCGGGTGTCCAGGTCAACCCCTCGAGCAGGTCTTCCGGGGGGATTCCCATCGCGCCGGCGAGTTTGACCAGGGTGTCGATGCGGGCGACGCGGACCCCGCGCTCGAGCATCCCGATCTCGGTCCGGTGCAGTGAGGCACGGAAGCCGAGCTCTTCCTGCGAGAGGTTCGCGCGCTTGCGACAACGGACGAGGTTTTCCCCGAAGCGAGCGGCGACGTCCACCGGCTGCATCTTTTTGTCTGTCTGCCCTCGAATCAACTTCCACTCCGCTGCCCGTTCGACCACCGCCTGCGCGGGGTCCCGAATGTGGAAGCTCTTTGTCTTGCAGACAGAACGCTTCTATGTGGCCGGAAATATATCTCAGGCCGGCGGCGGGGAAAGCGTCGTCGGCGCCGCCGGGTCGGGCTCGACCGGGTCGCGCCAGCGCAGCTCCGCGGGCGCCTCGCGCATCCTGACCACCCGCGCCGGGATGCCGGCGACGACCGCGTTGGCGGGGACGTCCTTGGTGACGACAGCGTTGGTGCCGACGATCGAGTTGTCGCCGATCGAGACGCCGCGCAGGACGCAGGCGCCGTAGCCGATCCAGACGTTGGAGCCGACAATGACGTCGCGCTTGTAGATGCCCTGCAGCCGGATCGGCCGCTCGACCTCGACGACGCCGTGGTCGAAGTCGATGAACATCGCCCGGTCGGCGATCACGCACTGCTCGCCGATCCGCACCCGCTGGTAGGCGGAGATCGTGCACTCCTGGCCCATCACCGTTTTCTCGCCGATCTCGACGACGCCCTCGTGGCAGCGGATCTTGGTCCCGTCGCCGATCCAGACGAAGCGGCCGAACCGGACCTCGGCCCTGCGGTTGATCTGGATTTCGAGCCGGCGGCCGAGGAACAGCATCCCGTCGGTGCGCCAGCGGCGGCCGGCCCGCGTCAGCAGCCGCCGCCACGAAAACCGCCACAGGAGTAGGGCGTAACGGTGGTTCAGCATCTGGTTGTGGGCGAGGAAACGGAGCACGGCCGGGCAACTCTAGTAACGCACCGCGAGTTGTGAGACAGGTCCTTAGACTGGCGCCGATGAGTGCGGACCAAGCCAGCCAGGCTCCGTCCGCGTCCCTCGCCGAGCGTCTCGTCGCCGGCGACAAGCGGGCGCTGGCGCGGGCGATCACCCTGATCGAGTCCGACGACCCGGCCGGCTGGGAGCTCGTCCGCGAGGTCTACCCGCGCACTGGCAAGGCGCGGATCGTCGGCTTCACCGGGCCGCCGGGGGTGGGGAAGAGCACCCTGATCGGCGCCCTCACGGCGGAGCTGCGGGGGAGCGAGCGCGAGGTCGCGGTGCTCTCGATCGACCCCTCCAGCCCCTTCACCCGCGGTGCTCTGCTCGGCGACCGCATCCGGCTCTCCGAGCACTTCCTCGACAAAGGCGTCTTCATCCGCTCGATGGCCTCGCGCGGCGCCCTCGGCGGTCTCTCTGAGGCTGCGCTCCAGGTCGCTTTGGTGATGGACGCCGCCGGCAAAGACGACGTTCTGATCGAGACCGTCGGCGTCGGCCAGGCGGAGATCGACATCGTCGACCACGCCGACACGATCGTGCTGGCGCTGATGCCCGGCTCCGGCGACTCGATCCAGGCGCTGAAGGCGGGGGTGATGGAGATCCCCGACATCATCGTCGTCAACAAGGCCGACCACCCGATGACCGACACGATGGTCCGCGAGGTCCGCGGCGTCCTCGCTCTCTCGCAGGAGCCCGAAGCCTGGAAGGTCCCGATCCTGCGAACCGAGGCGGCGCGCGGCGAGGGGGTCGACGAGCTCGCGGCCCAAATCAACGAGCACCGCGCCTTCATCGAGGCGGCGGGGACGCTGACCGAGCGCCGCGCCCGCAACCTGCGCAGCGAGGTGCTCGGAATTGCCACCTCGCGGATGCGCCGCCAGCTCGAGCAGACGATTTCCGAGGACCCCGAGACGGCGGCCCTGCTGGATCGGGTCGTGCGGCGTGAGCTCGACCCCGCCTCCGCTGCCGCCGCGTTGCTCGCGAGGCACGTCGATGGGTGAAGCGTCCTCGCTGCCGACGGTCGAAGAGGCGTTCGAGTGGATCGGGGCCGGGGTGACGGAGCTCGGCGGTGAGAAGGTCGGCGAGGTCACTGGCTTCTATCTCGATGACGACAGCGGCGAACCGGCCTGGCTGATCACGAAACTGGGCGGCCGCCGCCGCGCCAATGGGCGGGTCGTCGCGGTGCCGCTCGGCTTTTGCGCCGGGGCGGCCTTCGGAGTCTGGGTCGCCCAGGAGGGCGCGAAGCTGGCTGGCGCCCCCGTCGTCGACCCCTCGCGGCCGTTGCTGCGCGAGCACGAGCTGACGATCTGCTCGCATTACGGGGTCAGCGAGGCGGTTGGGCGGGCGGCGGAAGTGGTCGAGCGCCCGAAGGGCGCGGTCACCGCCGCGCCACCACGCCTCTGAGCGCTGCGCCACCCGCAACGGCCCTGATCCGCGGCCGTCATCTCCTCGTAATCGGTGCCTGGAAGGGTTGACCCGATGGTTCTCTTGATTCTGTTCGGCTTCATCGCCGGTGCCGCCACCGCGGTTTCCCCCTGTGTGCTGCCGGTCTTGCCAATCGCGCTCTCGGCCGGCGCCACCGGCGGCCGCCGTCGCCCGCTCGGGATCGTCGCCGGGCTGGTCGTCTCTTTCACGTTCGCGATCGTCGCCCTCGTCTACGTGATCTCGGCCCTGGGGCTGCCCAACGACCTTCTGCGCGGGATCGCGATCGGCGTCCTCATCGTCTTCGGAGTCGTCCTCATGGTGCCGCCGCTGGCGTCCCGGGTCGAGGCCTGGCTGAGCGGTTTCAGCGGGCGGCTCGGCGTGCCCAAGGCCGCCGGCGACGGGTTCTGGCCCGGCTTCGGGCTCGGTCTCAGTCTCGGCATCCTCTACGCCCCCTGCGCCGGCCCGATCCTCGCCGGCGTCATCACCTTCACCGCCTCGCAGGACTTCAACGCCGGTCGCCTCGCTGTCGCCCTCGCATACGCGCTCGGCTCGGCCGGCGTCCTCTACCTGCTGATGATCGGCGGCCGCCGCCTGGTCCGGCCGCTGGCCCGCCGCGGTACCGCCCTCCAGGTCGCGACCGGAGCGGTGATGGTCCTGGTCGCGGTGGCGATGGTGGCCGAACTCGACTACCGCTTCCAGCGCGACGTCGTCCGCGACCTGCCGAGCGCCCTGGTCAATCCGGCGGAAGGGCTGGAGAACACCGACTCGGCGCGGAAGGCGCTGGCCGAAATCAACGGCCTCGAACCGCATGGCGTTGGCGCCCTGGTCCGCGAAGAGACGCCACTGAGGCCGGCGCACCGCAAGACCTCGGCCGGTGGGCCCGCCGGCCCGGCGGCCGACCTGCCCGTCTACGGCCAGGCCCCCGAATTCACCGAAACCGAGCACTGGTTCAACACGCCCGGCGACCGGCCACTGACGATGCGGGGGCTGCGCGGCCGGGTCGTCCTGATCGACTTCTGGACCTACAGCTGCGTCAACTGCATCCGCACCCTGCCCTATCTGAACGCCTGGAACGAGCGCTACGCGAAGGAGGGGCTGACGATCGTCGGCGTTCATTCGCCCGAGTTCCCGTTCGAGCGCGAAGCGGACAACGTCGAAGCCGCGATCGCCCGCGAAGGCATCGAGTATCCCGTCGTCCAGGACAACGAGCTCGGCACCTGGACCGCCTACGGCAACCAGTACTGGCCGGCCGAGTACTTCGTCGACGCGCGGGGGCGGGTCCGCTACGCCCACTTCGGCGAGGGCGACTACGGAAAGAAAGAAGACGTGATCCGCGAGCTCCTCGCCGAAGCCGGCGAGCACGTCGGGGCGCAGCGAGCCGGTGCCCACGGCCTCGCGGCCTCGGCTGGAGTGACGACCCCCGAGACTTATCTCGGCCCGTTCCGAGCGGAACGCTTCACCAATCCCGAACTGTCTCCCGGTGAGCACGACTTCGATTCCCCAGCCTTGCGAGCGCCCACGACGGTGCCGGCGAATGAATTCGCCTACCGCGGCAACTGGAAGATCGCGTTCGAGTCAGCCACTGCCGAGGCCGGCGCTGGACTCGACCTCAACTTCGGCGCCCGTCGCGTCTACCTCGTGCTCGGCTCGCCGGGAGAGCCGCGCAAGGTCCGGGTCAAGCTCGACGGCCGGCCGATCACTCCCGCCGAGGCGGGCGCGGACGTCCACAACGGCGTCGTCAACGTCGACGCGCAGCGGCTCTACGAGCTGGTCGATCTGCCGCGGGTCGAGCACCACCTGCTCGAACTGGAACCGGAAGCGGGGGTGACGGGTTATGCCTTCACCTTTGGCTGATCACGCCCTCGCGCCCGCCCCAGAGGGGAGAATCGCGGCGATGGCCGAGGACGCCGCCCGCACCGTGCTCGTCGTCGACGACGAGCCGACGATCGTCGAGATCGTCGGCCGCTACATGGAGCGAGCTGGTTACGAGACCTACGAGGCGGCCGACGGCCCGCAGGCGCTGCGGGTTGCCGCCGAGCACCGGCCCGACCTCGTCGTCCTCGACCTGATGCTGCCCGGGATCGACGGGCTGGAGGTAATGCGGCAGCTCCACGACCGCGAGGGGCCGCGGATCGCGGTGATCCTGCTGACCGCGCGCGGCGAGGAGTCCGATCGCCTCGTCGGGCTGCGCGACGGCGCCGACGACTACGTCGTCAAGCCCTTCTCGCCGGCCGAACTGGTCGCCCGCGTCGACGCCGTCCTGCGGCGCGTCGCCCCGCCCGCCGACGAGCTGCCGCCGATCGACCGCGGGCCGCTGCGGATCGAACCGGCGACGCGCCGGGTGTTCCTCGACGGCGAGGAGCTCTCGCTGACCCAGCGCGAGTTCGACCTGCTCGCCTTCCTGGCCGAGCATCCGGGCCGGGTCTACTCGCGCGACCAGTTGATGGAGGCCGTCTGGGGCGAGACCTTCTTCGAGGACACCAGCACCGTCACCGTCCACATCCGCCGCCTCCGCGCCAAGCTCGGCGACGACGTCGAGATGCCGCGTTTCGTCGAGACCGTGTGGGGCGTCGGCTACCGGTTCAAGGCATGAAGCGCGCGGCCGTCATCGCCGTCGCCGCCTTTCTCGCCGGCGCCGCCGCGGTCGCCGTTCCGAACCGGATGGGGGCGACCCAGGTCCTGCTCGTCGTCCTCGCCGCCGGCGGCGCTGCGCTGGCGGCGGCGCTCGCCGTCCGCCTCTCGATGGAGGAGCGCTCCCGCCGCGAGATCGAGGAGGCCCGACGCCAGCTCGTCGCCGCCGCCTCCCACGACCTGCGCACGCCGCTCGCCTCGCTGCGGCTGCTGGTCGAGTCGATCGACGACGGCGTCGCCACCGGCGCGACCCGCGACCGCTACCTGCGCGAGATCCGCACCCACGTCGAGGTCCTCAGCGGCCTCGTCGACGACCTCTTCGAGCTCTCCCGGATCGAGGCCGGCGAGATCTCCTGGACCCTGCGCCAGGTCGAGCTCGGCGACCTGATCGACGACACCGTCGCGGCGATGCGGGCCCCGGCCGAGGAGCGTGGTGTCAAGCTCTCCGCCGACCTGCCTGCCGGCCACGTAGTCGCCGAGGCCAACGCCGAGAAGGTCCAGCGCGTCCTCTTCAACCTGATCCAGAACGCGATCCGGCACACCCCGGCCGACGGCTCGGTCACCGTCCGCGCCCGCAGTGCCGACGGTGGGGTGGAGGTCGAGGTTGCCGACGACGGCGAGGGCATCCCAGCCGGCGACGACGAGCGCGTCTTCGAGGCCTTCTACCGCGGTGACGCCGCCCGCGGCGAGGACGGCGCCGGCCTCGGCCTCGCCATCTCCCGCGCGATCGTCGAAGCCCACGGCGGCAAGATCTGGCTCGAACGCGGATCGCCGGGGACCCGCGTCCACTTCACGCTGAAGAGCGCATAGTTCACAAGGTTTGGGGCGGCGCCGACTCGAAACTTCCACTCAGGCTCGAACGGCACAGAAGCTCCAGGCGCAAGATTCGCCAGCTGAACCGCTTCTGCCGGGGGGTGGCGCGGGTGGGCAGGCCGAGAACGGAGACCCCGTCCCCGCCCGCAGGCCTGCCCACCCGTGACAGGACCCGCCGGCCCGGAGCTCCTACAGCTGCAGGCTCTTCACCTGCAGCAGCTCCTCCAACCCATACCGGCCGTTCTCTCGCCCATGCCCCGACTGGCCGTAGCCGCCGAACGGCGCCAGCGGGTTGAAAGGGCCGCCGTTGATCTCGATCTGGCCGCTGCGGATCCGCCTGGCGACCGCGATCGCGCGGTCCTGATCGCCGGACCAGACGCCGCCGGCGAGGCCGTAGGGGCTGTCGTTGGCGATCCGGACACCGTCGTCCTCGCCTTCGTAGGGCTGGATCACCAGCACCGGGCCGAAGATCTCCTCCTGGGCGATCGTCATCTCGGGGCTGACGTCGGAGAACACGGTCGGCCGCACGAAGTAGCCGCGGTCGAGACCCTCCGGCGCCTCGGCGCCACCGGTCAGCAGGCGCGCGCCCTCCTCCTCGCCGGCCTTGATGTAGCCGCGGACGCGGTCGCGCTGGGTCCCGGAGACGAGCGGTCCGAGCCGGGTCGAGGAATCGAACGGGTCGCCGGGCGTAAAGGACTCCGCGGCGGCGACGGCGAGCTCCTCGGCCTCGGCCAGGCGCTGGCGCGGGACCAGCATCCGGGTCAGGGCGCTGCAGGTCTGGCCCGAGTTGAGGAAGCACTTCGCGACCCCGTCGGGGACCGCCTTCTGGAGGTCGGCGTCGTCGAGGATCAGGTTCGGGGACTTGCCGCCGAGCTCCATCGCCACCGGCTTGACCGTCGCCGCGGCGAGCTCCGAAACCCGTTTGCCGGCGCGGGTCGAGCCGGTGAAGGAGACCATGTCGACACCGGGATGGGCGGCGACCGCCTCGCCGACGACCGGCCCGGTGCCGGTGATGAGGTTGAAGACGCCGGCGGGGAGGCCGGCGGCCTCGATGATCTCGGCGAGGATGAAGGCGTTCAGTGGCGTCACCTCGCTCGGCTTCAACACCACCGTGCAGCCGGCGCCGAGGGCGGGGGCGACCTTGACCGCGATCTGGTTCAGCGGGTAGTTCCAGGGCGTGATCGCGCCGACCACGCCGACCGCCTCGCGCAGCACCCGTGAGTTGCCGATCTCCTCTTCCCAGGCGACTTCCTCCATCAGCTGCGGGATCGAGCCGAAGTGGAGGGCGGGCAGGCCGGCCTGGATCATCTCGCTCAGTTTCAGCGGCATCCCCAGCTCCTGGGCGATCGTCGCCGCGATCTCCTCTT
>Ga0307476_10001375_pt1 | contig 14868 bp, 18 predicted proteins | sample atmos_gasesECM2C_2_FD_203314 | JGI IMG/M metagenome (GOLD analysis project Ga0307476, IMG submission 203314) | Hardwood forest soil microbial communities from Morgan-Monroe State Forest, Indiana, United States - atmos_gasesECM2C_05 | ecosystem: Environmental > Terrestrial > Soil > Temperate... | reverse complement strand
CCTACCGGTTCCAGGAATGGGCACTCTCTTTGCGGCCGAAACTGCTGGCACGCCTGGAGGCCGGAATTCAGCAACCGTTGGGGCTCGAAGTTCGCAGGAAAACCGTCCCGCCATCGGTAACCATTTCCGATGCCCATCGGAAACCATTGCCGATCGCATCGGTAACCATTTCCGACGATTCAAAAGCAACTACTTCAAAAACAAGAGAGAGAGATTCAACTACAGCAACCCCTCTCTCTCTCGTTGATCAGGAAGGAGAACCGGAAGATGGCCTGGAATGGGCGAAGCGCGCCCTCCAACGACGCTAGGAGGCTTGTCGAGCGGATGCTGCTGCGGTGGCCAAATCACCGGAAAGATGCGGCGCAGCTTGAAATGCACGCCCGCGGCGTCGACAAACTGATCGAGGAACGCGGCGTGTCTTGCGTCGAAGCTGCGGTGGAAGCGGCGTTCACCCGTTGCCACTACTTCGCGGAGCCGGACGAACTGCGCGATCTCTTGCCCAGCGCAGATCAATTCGCCCAGCACCGCGATCCCAACTGTTGCGAATGCCTGGGCAGCGGTGTGAAGACCGTCGAGGTCACCGCCGACCCGCGGCATCTCGAACTTTATCCGGGCGAGAAGACGATGAGGGTCGCACGGCGCTGTCACTGTGAGCCGGCCACGCGAAAAAACGAGAGTTTGGAGGTAGAAAATGTTGGCTAGCACTCTTCCGGCAAATGCGGCCGCGGAGCGCTCGATTCTGGGCGCGATCCTGCTCGATAACTTTGCCTACAACCAAGCCGCCGAACATCTTCGCGTCGAGGATTTCTCGATCGACTCCCATCGCCGGATTTATTCGCGCATGGTCGACCTGGCGGAGTCGTCGCGTCCCATCGACATGATCACGCTGATCGACGAGCTGGACCGGCACAAGGATCTGCAGGCGATCGGCGACGTGGGCTATGTGTCAAGCCTGCTGGATGGAGTTCCGGACCGGCCGAGCATCGAGCATTACGTCAAGATCGTCCGCGACAGGGCGCTACTGCGCGGGCTGATTCACGCCGCCAATACGGCGATCGCGCGCGCAACCGATCAATCCGACCCCGCTGAAGAAGTGCTCAGCGACGCCGAGGACGCCATCTTCCGGCTCTCGGAGAAGCGCATCGGCCGCGGCTTCATGGGCGTGCGAGAGATCGTCCGCGAGTCGTTTGGCTCAGTCGATGCCCTGCTGCAACGTGGGCAGCGCATCACGGGACTGGCCACGCACTACGACAGGCTCGACGAGATGACCAGCGGCCTGCAGCGTTCCGACCTGGTGATCATCGCGGCGCGGCCGTCGATGGGCAAGACCGCATTTGCCATGAACATCGCCGAGAACGCCGCGATCAAAGATCAGCAGGTGGTGGGAGTGTTCTCGCTGGAAATGTCGCGCGAGGCGCTATTGCTGCGCCTGCTCTGTTCGACGGCCGAGGTCGACGCGCACAAGGTGCGGACCGGTTCTCTGTGGCAGGACGACACACGCAAGCTGGTGCGCGCCATGGAGCAATTGGCCGAGGCGCCCATCTTCGTCGATGACACGCCCGGAATCGGCTTGAGCGAGATGCGCGCCAAAGCGCGTCGCCTTAAGCAAATCGAGGGGCTCGATCTGGTCATCGTGGACTACCTGCAGCTCATGTCGGGCGGAAGCAAATACGAAAACCGCACGCAGGAGGTCTCGGCGATCTCGCGCGGGCTGAAAGCGCTGGCCAAGGAACTCAGCGTGCCTGTGGTGGCGCTCTCGCAGTTGAGCCGGGATCCAGAGAAGCGCGGCGGTGACCATCGTCCGCAGCTTTCCGATCTGCGCGAGTCGGGGGCGATCGAGCAAGACGCGGATCTGGTGATGTTCATTTTCCGCGAGGAAGAATACCGGCGGGACGATCCCGAGCTGCAGGGGCGGGCGGAGATCATCATCGCCAAACAGCGCAATGGACCAACGGGCAAGCTCATGCTGGCCTTCCGCAAAAACTGCACCCGATTCGAAACGATGGCCGAGGTCGACCTGGTGCCACCTGGTGAAGCGGAATGACGAAGCTGTCCCAGCGCAAGACCAAGCTTTCGTTCACCACCGACGCGGAAGTGCTCTATCGAGGTCGACTGCGAGAGGTGGTGATCGAGGCTGAGAACGGCTTTACTGCGACGGTGCGTCTCGCCGGCACCCGATCGCGATATCCGTTTTCCTGGCATGGCCTGCACGACTGGGCCGCGGAGCTTTACGCCAGACAAGAGCGCGAGAGACGCAAGAAGGAACGGGGAGCGCGACCGCCGCGGCGCGCAGCCCAAAACGGAAATGCTGAAAAATGAATTCTCAGGATCATATCGCGGGGCATGCTATAGGTGGTAGCATCGCCTCGGCAGATTCCGGCCGCCATCCGGAGGACTTCGACGCGATGGCGAGACGGAGGTTTCAAGATCCGAAGCCGATTCGCTACGGGAAATACTGGGTCATCCAGATCCGCGGCGATCGGATGGAAAACGGCCAAAGGAAGCGCTTTAAGCACCGCATCAAACTCTGCTCGGCGACACTGCCCGAGCGCGAAGCGCAGAAAATCGCGGCCGAGGAGCTCCGGCCGCTTAACCAGGGCCTCGAAACGATCGAGGCTGCAATCACCAATTTTCGAGACTACGTGGAAAGAACCTATATCCCGCAAGAGCTTCCGCTGCTGGCAAAGACGACTCAAAACCGCTATGCCGGAGTGATCCAAAACTACCTGACGCCCGCGTTCGGTCCTCTGTGCTTGCGCGAGCTCACCAGGAAAACCATTCAGAAGTTTTTCTCTCAGACAATTTTCCAAGCTGGCCCCGCGCGGGCTGGGCATCCCGCGGGTTCAACTCTCGGCCAGGAGTCGAGGGACAAAATCCGCGATGTGCTCAGCTCCGTGTTGCGCTCGGCTGTGGAGTACGGAGCCCTGGTCAAGAATCCCGTCGACGGCGTGCGGCTTCCCAAAGACAGCCGCGGCCGGCGCCGCACCAAACCTCACATCTCCCCTGAGCAGTTCGAGCAGCTCGTCGCCACGATCCCGGAACCCTACGCAACCATGCTTTTTGTGGCCGTGTATACCGGGCTGCGCATCAGCGAGCTGACCGCGCTGCGATGGGAGGATATCCACGCGGACTCCATCACCATCGACGAGCGATACTGTCGGGGCGATTGGGCCGCGCCAAAAACCGAGGCCAGCAATGCGACGATCGGCGTCGACCGCGGCGTCATCGAACGCATTCACCGCCTGAAACTGCTCACCGTGGAAGTTCGCGCGGGCCTGCAGACCAGGCGACACAAACTCGTGAAATCGGACGCACCGGCTGATCTCGTTTTCCAGTCGGTGAGAGATGGAAAGCCGATGCGCGATAACAACATCCTGGTCCGCTTCATCAAACCGGCCGCGCGCGCGCTGGGCATCCCGTGGGTGAATTGGAGATGCCTTCGGACGTCACACGCAACCTGGATGGTGGAGAGCGGAGCCAATCCTAAGGACGTGCAGGGGCAGATGCGCCACTCGAAGATTTCGACGACGATGGACGTGTATGCCCAGTTCGTTCCCGAGTCGCAACGCGACGCGATCGCCAAAATGAGCGCGATGGCGGGGCAGCGTCGGGCGGCCGAGGGAACGAAGATGAAGCAGCTCAGCCTGGGAGGTTCAAATTGGCTGCAGTAGGGCTAGGGGCAGAAGTAGGGGCGATTAGGGGCACAAAAACAGGCTCAAACGGTGCAATCGGAGAAGCAAGGTGAACCGAATCATAGAGATGCGAGGGGGAATTGCGGTTGAAGTCAGCCCTGAAAAGGCTGGCGTCGGCGGTTCAACTCCGTCCCTGGCCACCATGTTTTCAATCAGTTGCACCCAACAAAATCCAGCTCCTAGGGGCAATTAGGGGCACACCCGCGGTCGGAATCTGCCGATTCAATCGCGCGCACACGCACCAAAAACGCCGCCAGCAGTGAGTGCACCAGAACTGGTGCACCTCTCCGAAGGCGCATGGATACTGGCGAAAATGCGACAATCTCCCAAGATTGTCGCATTTTTTTTGAGCTGCAAAGGGTTCCCCTGGGCGCGCGGGAGGGGAAACCCCCACTCCATTCCTCCGACGCTTGCCAGCGGCCTCCAGATCGCACGCTAGGGGGTGATTTCGCAGCGCGGGCATCCTGGAGGGTGACGATTCGAAGGTCCGGCTTCCGCAGTGTTTTATTACCCGGCGCGCGCGCGCTGGGCATCCGGTGGGCGAACGCATCGGATTTTGAATCCGATGCCTCGGTCGGAACCCCGTCTAATTGCTTGGAGCGCGCAGCCTCGGGGAACCGGCTCTGGCGGTTCTATGGCCGTCGTCGCGCGAGCCTGGCGATCACACATGGCACGCGAGAGTCACCCCGCCACGAAAGTAACTTTGGCTCCTGCAGCGATCATCGAGTATCCTGAGAGCACAAAAAACAGGAAGAACTCCGGCGGCCGCGGCCGCCGGGGGGACTATGCTCCCGTCCCCTTGCTTCTTCCGACTGCTCCACGTCCCCCGATTCCTTCCGCTGCTCGCGTCCCCCACACGTCTTCCGCCGCTGGAGGTTGGAAATCGTGGGCCTTGTGGTGGTGGATCTCATCGCGGCTGTGCTGAGCCCGCGGGAAAAAGCAGTTGCCGAACTTCTCCTCGAGGCCAAGGGCGATTGCGACATCGCGCGTTCGCTCGGGATCTCCGCGCGCACTGTGAAGGGACACCTTGGACGAATGTGCCGCAAGGCTGGGCTCGGCCGGGATTCCAACCGGATCCTGCTCGTCCTCGTGCTGTTAGGGACTCCGAGGTTGAAAAAAAACCGCATCCGCTTTCGTCCTTCGCTGGTGCGGGGCTTTCGCGAACCGCATCGTCCTGTTGGTTCCTCTCTTCGCATGCGCGCGCTTCGCGCGCGCGACGCGCAGGAAAGCCAGCCGGTGGGTGCGGGCTGCTCTCGCATGGCGTCCCCGCCCGCGCCTGGTGGAGCGGTGGGTTAACGCGCAGAAAGCCAGTGCCGGCTTCTCCCCTCTCGCGCGCGAAAAGGTTACCTGCTAGCTTCTCTCTCCGCGCGCGCAGAAAGCCACCTGCTGACTTCTGAGCTAAAACCCAGCGCTGGCTTTCCAGAAGTTACTTGCTGATCCGCAGCGCCGCCATTACGATTTGTGGCAAATGCCCGAATGCACGCGCTGTGTCGCCTTGCACGGACCGCCTGGCTGCCCCGCGAGTTCCATCACCACGGACGGCGATCCCATCTGCATTTTTCACATCGACGATTTGCTCTGCCCAGTGCAGAAGCGCATGCTGGCGAACGCGCGCTCCCCGCTCCACGACCCGCGGAGATTTGCCGTTGCCCATTTGTTGCAGGGCGAGAAGATCCCGAGGGCACGGGCTGCGCGCGAAGCGGAGGCGCCAGCGAAGCCGAAGATCAACGGGCACGATCCCACGCCCACGCATAGCAATGGCAAGCACGATGGATCCGCGCGCAATCGAGAAATGCTGGCGATACGGGCAGCAGCGGCGGCGCCGGCGAAGCCGAAGACGGATCCTGCGCGATCGTTGGGAGCCGCTGCCAGAAACTCACTGGCTACTTCCCCGAAGAACTCAGTGAAAGTCACGACGTCAGAACAGGAAGCCAAGACTGCCGGCAAGCCGAATGGTCATGGCCACGCCACCGATCGAGAGGAGAATTCCATCATGTCTACCAGCACGCCCACCACATCTGCCGCATCTGCCCCACCAGCTCCGGCCGTGCGCCTTTGCCAGCACCGTGATGGATCCGGAGCACGTGCCCGGTGCACGCGCGAGCTCAGTCCCCAAAACAAAAGCGGCTATTGCGTCGGGCACAGGGATCTTCACCGATCCCACCAGAAGAAAATCAGCGGCAACGGCGACGGAGTGCATGCACGCGATGCGCGCGCGCCCGCCGCGAAGCCCAATGGGGCGGCAAAGCCCAACGGCCATGACCGTCCAACGTCTCTGATCGCGCAGCGGGTGAAAGCGGTGCTCGATATCGTCGAGTTGCCTTGGGAGGAAGTGTTGGAGATCATTCCGCTCGAGGACAAGCAGCGGTTCGTGGAAAATTGGCTAACCGGCGCGGCGTGATCGCGCTGGCACCGTGAAGCATCACCAATAAAGCAGGCCCCCGACCTGACATTCGGAGGCCTGTGGGGAAACGCTTTTTCGGAACTCCAGGAAGAGTGTTCCTCATTGCGCGCAAAAGATCAAGCTCGGTGGTTTGGTGGTTTGGGGCCGAGGCACAGTTTCATGTTCCCCCCGGCCTGGCTCAAGAGAGTCAGAATGACAGCGATCGCCATTCCTTATACGTCCTCCGGTTTCGCCATCGCCGCCGATGGGCGACAGCAGTGGGAGCACGAACCTTCGCGCGACGTTGCTACTCGCGACGCCGAAAGCGATGCGGTGCAGAAGATTTTCCAGATTGAACGAAGGGATGCTACGTTCGCATTCACGCTGTCGGGTGACGTTGCGAGCCGTGACAGGTCATTCGATCTCGGCACCGAAGTGAGGAATCAGCTCACGCAGCTTCAGAGGACGCGATTCGGCCGAGCCCGCGGTTTTATGGAAGCGCTGTCGGAGCGTGTGGTGGGTGCGATCCAAACCGCGAAGGGCGAGGGCAGGATCGAGCACTATCCGGAGTCCGAAATCACTCTCGCTGGCTATTTTCGCGGCGTTCCTTGCCTTGTGAACATTCAATTCCAGCGCTACGGCGCCGGGTTCCGTCATCGGGTGATCTTTCGTGACCTGCAACCTGGAGCGCACTTCCTGACTGGATCAGACTTAATTACCCGATTGGTGTCCAGGGGCGATGAGCGATTTGTGCAGTTCTGTAAGCCGCTCGATGAAGATGCTTCCGTGCAAGCTGCCACGGACTTTGCTATAGGCTATGTTCGAGCCTGTTCCAGCGCGTTGGCGCGAGGACTCGACCCGGACTGCAGCAGGATCGGAGGCCACATCCACGCAGCGGTAGTGACTCCGCCCGATCGCTCGCTGAGAGCAAGATTTCGGAGATGGCTTGGGCGCGGTGCGGCCTCTCAAACTGGTTTTCAGTGGATACGACCGCCTTTGAGCTGATTCTCATCGCGCCACCGCGCGGCAACGGGTAGCTTTCTGATTTTTCTGGAGCGGCCATGATCGACAGCTTTCCCGGAGATGGTTGGTTCACCTACGTGGCCCTGGACGGCCGCGTGTTGCTAAAGCACAGATACCGCGGATCGTTGACCATCCTCTGCCCGCACTGCAGTAAAGCGCTGGAGATCCGCGAATATCGGGCTCAGTGCTGCGATCAAACATTCAAGATCAGTTTCGGTGCTATCACCCAGCACGAACCCGTGGGCCGGTCCGAGGAAAGACCCCGCGGATGGAAAAGCCTGAGGCCATATCGCCGGGATCCCACTGACACCGCTCCGGGCGCCTAGCCTTCGGCGAAGTTTCCTTGAAGAGATCGTCGCCAAAAGATCGCATTTAGAAAACTCAGGCGCCCGGTAGTGCCGGCGAGTCGCTCTGCACACGCTCGGCCGGCGAACCTCCGAACGCCTGATCCTTCGGCAGAGCAGAGATCACGCTCCCGCCAAAAGGTCTTCGACTATTGAATTATTCCGGATCCCTTTCCGCGGATGGCGTCCAGCAGAAACCGGGAGCGCGCTTCAGACATTCGCGAGGCCTCCAGCATCTTCCGACCGGCCGCGAGCAGCTCCGCAACCTGCTTTTCGATGCGGGCCCTCAGTTCGGCAGTCCGCGCTTCAGTTTCAGTCAGCTCGTCGCTGGTCAGCTTTTCCATGTCGTCTCCGAAAACAATAGGGGCGGGGGATCGGAACTGCCGCATCTGTCCGCGCTACCGGGTCGGTTCCGCAAGTTTGGGCCCGTGCTCGGAGGTGGCGATGCTCATGGCTTCTGCCTCGGAGTAGCCGTCGCGCAGCAGCTCGAAGTATCGCGCGCCCTTCTTCGTGATGCGCACGGGCACTTTCTTAGGGGGCAGACTTCGGCAATTCCACCTACGCCCCGGACCTACTGCCATGGCGAGATCACCGCTCCACCCGCTTTCGCGCCATCGGCAAGCGATCCGCAAACGATTCGCAAGCCCTCAATCGATCGGTACCAGAAGGCGCGAGCTGAGAGGATCCGCAAACGGCCAGCGCGCCAGCTCCTTTTGGCGCGCTGCCATGATGCGGCGCCGCTCGTCCTCAGTGGGCCGCGCGGCTTCGCGCATCGCATGCACCTCTCTGCCGCGCTGCGCCATCGTCGCGCGCCGGCGTTGCTCCTCCGAAGGTTCGCGCGCCGCCATATTGCTGAGTTCCAGCGCGTGCGTCTCCAACGTCCGGGCGCGGTGTTCGGCGAGCTGGTCGTCGTGAAGTTCCAGAGTGCGAAGGCGCGATCTGCGGCGTCTATCATCGTCGCCAGGCGCGCAGCGCGCGGCGATCTCCGCGATACGCGGCGGGATGTTGTGGAAGCGGGCAAAGATAGGAGCGCGAACGGCCGCGGCGACGTCGGCGTCATCGCCTTTGGGAGTGATCACTTTTTCGGCGAAGCCGTTGTCGACTGTTTCCCCGGCCGTCATCCACGTCTCTGCATCCATCAACGCGCCGATCTGGTCGCTCGATTTCCTGGTGTGCCGGCGGTACGCCGTGATCATGCTGGTTTTCACCTTGTCCATGGTGTCTGCCATCTTGCGCATCTCGTTCGAGTCCCCGGCGATCAGGGTAGAGGGGTTGTGGATCATCATCATGGCGTTATCGCCCATCGAGATTTCGGAAGCGGCCATGATGATGACGCTGGCGATCGAGGCGGCGAGGCCGTCGACCTGGGCGGTGACGGTGGCGCCGTGGGAGAGGAGAGTGTTGTAGATCGCCAGTCCGTCGAAAACGTTTCCGCCTGGACTGTTCACGCGAAGGTGTATTTTGCGGATCCCCCCTCCCGCCGCCTTGAGGTCCTCGGCGAACGACTTCGCGGTCGTGCCCTCGCCGGTCCAGAAATCCTGGCCGATCATCTCGTAAAGCAAAATCTCAAGCTCTCCGCCCGCTTTCGCGGTCATGGTCCACGGCTTGTGGTTCATCACTCCTCCTCGAATGGCGCGGCTGGCAAAAAAAGAGACGCCGGCTAGACGGAGATATGGGATCGTCCGCTTCAGCCGGCGCCGGAACACCTGGCGCCCACAATGGAGCGCCAAACTTCTGCGTTGCTGTTTCTGCCGTCCCACCCTTCTGCGCCAATAGCAGAGCTGGAACTCAATCCAGAGGCGGTCAGCTCGCGCCGGCCAGGAGGCCAGCGCTGAATTCATTGTAGACCTCACCCGGAGTGCAAAGCTGAGTTACTTTCGTGGGGGTGGGGACGCGGGAGCCTCGCGTCCCTTGTTGGATGTTTTCTTAGGCCGCTTCCTGGCGCAGCTCGCGATCGATCACGGAGAGGTTCCGAGGCACGTCGTACTGCGTGATACAGCCAACTGCTTCTGTTCCCATCTCAGGGTGGTAGATCAGCGTCACCCGGTCCACCGCGGCGGGTGTGGCTGGTTCAAATCTGGGAGTGCCGTTGAGCAGGCTTCGCAGGATGGAGCGGGTGCGGTCCTGCAAAACGGGGAGGTCATCCCCCACTAGCGTGCACTCCAGCGGTTTCGGCGAGGGCAGGAAAAAAACTGCCCGGTAGTTTTTCACGATCGTGGTCTTGTCTGCCACAAACAAACCTCCAGCGTTGAGATTGGAGCTTGGCTCCGACAACGCCCCTTTGTACACCATCGCGGGAAATTCCCGAAACGGGCGGCCGTTGGAAAACTATTTGCGCGAGATCGCCGCGCCCGCATCTATCCCGCGGAGTGTGTCGCAACGCGAAGTGACGAGGACCCCGGGAGGAGGCATGGAAGGGCGTCGCTTCGGCTTCCAGCGGTGAGCGATGATCGCCTCCGCGCACGGAGCGCAGCCTTCGCGATGTAGCCGGCGGAGCTGATTGAGCGGAATGTAGACCAGGTTGGGGCAGAGGTCGCTGCGATCGGCGTCCAGACTCAGCTCCTCCAACCACGTTTTGAGGGTCACTGCTCGATCATGCCGAAAAAGGCCAGGGTGTCGCAAGCGCTATCAGGGGTCATCGGGTTCCCTTGCCGGCACGGAGGTAATCAGTCTTTACCCCACCAGCATGTAGGGCTAACTGATCTCTTTGCTGGATAATCCTTCCCGCGGGAGTCGACCGCGGTCTTGGTGCCGAAACGGGACGGGATCACCGAAATATCTTTTCCTGCCGCGAGATTTGCTTGACGGCGGTCGCGCCGGGGAGTAGAGATCAGGCAGAACGCGGAGCCCAGGTGCTTCTAACACCTGAACTCCGCTAACCCTAAGACCACGCGAGGTGATCTCATGGCTGATCTCAGTAATACCCTTTCCACCATTCCACTTTCAACCGAAGAAGTCATCACCAGATGCGATCTCCAGCAACGCGACGGCGTGGTTGCAGCGATCGCTCGGAGGATCCGCGACAACGCCGTGCTCCCGATCGAGCGGCGCTGCGTGAAGCAAACCATCAGACCGTTAGCATTTCCCGTTTGGGCGGGCGGGATCGCGGCCATGGCCGTCGTCACCCTCTACTGGCTGCAGCCGAGGCCGCGGAAGCACTTCGCGGAGCGCCTGTGGTATGAATCAGTGGGCGAGGCCAGACGCGCCCACCCCAAAGCGCAGCTCCTCGGTAACCCGGAGTCTGTCGCACCGCGGCTTGCACCAGCCCGCGCGTGACGCTGAGAGCCGCCCAGGTCCTTTGCGAAAACCGAAGGGGTTGCCTTCGGTCCAGCGATCGATATTTTCCTTCCTGGGCGGCTCTGAGAAGCCACGCGCGGATGATCCCGAAGGAGGAAGCTCGTGGAACGCTACGACAATGAGGTCGAAGTCTTTGTTCGCGTGATGCGCTTCACCGACGCGGCCGGCGGCGATGCGCCCGCCGTCATCGTGACCACATTTCTGCACGGACGAATGGACGGACGGGAAATCTACGATCATCGCGGGGAGTTGATGGTGGTGATCCCATCGGAGTGCAGGCGTGCCTGATCGGGGTGGAACGACTCCGGAGAAGCGACGAGCCCCACTTTCGTGACGCCGACATTTCGGCAGGCGTGCCGACGCTTCGGCACTTCCAAAAAGGAGGATCACCTTGATTCTCGAAAAAAATCTGCGCGTAGGAGCCACGCAGACGTGAGATCGGAGACTTCCGTGACCTCCGGCATGGGCGAGATCGCCGCAGCGCGGTGATCTCGCGTGATCTCGGCTTCCGAAGCCGCCTCGGAGCGAAATCTGAGCAAAAGCGGCCAGATGCCCAGTGTTTACGGGCCATTCGGAGCCGTTTTGCTTTCCCGAGCGCGCCTCGAATTGACATCTTTGGCCAAGCGCGGCCAGATACAGCCAAATACAGTGTTTACAGGCCATTCGGGGCGTTTTGCCCCCCTACTTCGGGCCTTCCCATGTATCAAATCGCCAATGTTTATGCGGGGGTGCTCCAGCCCGAAGAATCTTTTGCTGCGGTGGTGTCCAAAGCGCAGCAGGCCGGTCGCAGCGCCGCGCCGCTAGAGATGCAAGCCCCCTACCCCCATCTGCATGATTCCACGGTGCTTAAACCACAATGGCCCTCGTAAATCTTCCCGTGGTTCCGTGGGACGAGGCTCTTGCGAATCGACTGCGGATCGACTGCCAATCGCCCGAAAGTGGGCCTTTTACCCGGTTTCCCCCCCGCTGTGTACCGGCGTTCGGGTGGCAGCATTCACCTTTGCCAGAAAAATTTTACTTTTCCACCGGATTCACTTTGTTCCACAGGCGTCGGCACACTATAGGCCCCGGTATGGCAGCCAAGGGCGGCAACGGCGTGGCTCTCTCAACTCTCCAGGTCGCGCGTGAGATCGGAGTTCACAGATCCTCACTTCTTCGATGGTTGCAAAGCGGCGAGCTCCCGGAACCGCGTCATGTCCGCGCAGCCGGCCAGGACGTCCGGGTGTGGTCGCGCGAGGATGTGGAACGCGCCAGGGCCTTGAAGGAAGCCGGAAGAAACGGCTGGGCCGCGCGCAGGGAGAAATCGCGGAGGGTTCGCAAACTGGATGAACATCGCCGCGCGCGCCGCCTAAAAGGAGAGATCGCGTGAAAACACGAAGCTTTTCTGTGCACACGAAGGGACGTTGATCAGTCGAAGGTGCGGGGGGGATGTCGGCGCGTTCTCGTTTATGCGTCCGTGCCTCTCTCCAGCGTGCGGGCCACCATCGCGCTGCAGGAGTTGCTAGAAGAAGTCGCAGCGGACATCGTGGTCAAGAACGCTGCGGCCCGCGCGCGGAGACCACGCGAACAAACGATTTCGGCAACGCATCGGGGGCGCGGCGAAGCGACCATGTATCGCGCAGCATTGAGAATTGAAAACGACAATGCCCGCGCGCAGCTCACGGACCGCGAGCGGGCCAACCCAGATAATCGCGAATTGGAGGTCGATCACCAATGGGAAGCAGACTGACACCAGAAAACCGGCGCAGATTCCGCGAAGCTTTCCAACGCCTACCAGACACGACGCGGCAGAGCCTCACCGAGGTGCTTTGCGATCTGGCATCCGACTCCCGCGCGGAACTCGCGCATTTCTACACCCAACTTCGATCAAAGATCGAGGAACGCCTCGCCCGCTTCTGCCAGATTTACGGCTGGAAAGAAACGCTGGGCGCCTTCGTCGACGAGGGCGGTGGACCGAGCGGTGGAGAGGGCGCCGCCGCGCCTTGGTACGGCGGCGAAGCCCTGATCCACATGCAGGAGATGGTCGAGGAAATCGCCGCGGGCTGCGATGGCTACCGCGAGGCGACAGCGGGGACCGGACACGGTCCTAGAAATCAAATCTGGCAGATCCATGGCGAGATCATTTCGGTTCCGGACCTGGACTTCATACTCGCCGAAGATCGCAGACTGCCTCTGTTGCGCCCGCGCGCGAGGAGTCTGCTCGAGCATCTGGTCGAACACCCGGAATCATCCTGGGCAGAAGCGGGGGCGGCTGCGGTGCCGCCGTACCCGCGGGCGAGCGTGCGCGAAGCCTTCGAGGATGCGCTGCGCCATGGGCAACGTCGAAAACACAATCCTGTCTATCAGCCAAAGAACGCGCAGGCTGCGCTCGCATCGCGTTCCGGCCCGCGCCTGGTGGGGCGGCAAGATCACACGGATGATCACCCGCCAACCGCGGCATGAACCGAAAAAATATCGCCAAGAAGAATCGGGAAAGATACCAGTTAAAGCGCCTGCTACACGCTCCGCGCGTCACCAATGAGCCGCGGGACTGCGACGTGTGCCGCAAGCCGCTCCCCACTCCACGCGCCAATTCAAAGCGAACCTGCGATGCCTGTCTGTCTGATCCCGTGCGCCGGGAGCAGCAGCGCCAGAAATATAACAAGCGGGAGCGCGATCGCTACGTCTCCAAACGACAGCCCATCGTTCCCGTGATGAGGGTATGCCAGCACCGCGAGGAAAAAGACGGCCCGATCTGCGGGGTTAAGTTTGAGGCCAAGCGCCGAATCGACAAAGACGGAGCGGACCGCGGCGTTCACCCTCACCAGCTCTACTGCCCAAAACACCAGACGCACAAGGCCGTCGCGCACAGGCGATGGATCAACCGCAACGTCGAGAACCGCAGGAAGCTCGCCTTGGCCTATCGTCACCGCAACCTGGTGGCAGTGAGAGCCAGACAGCGCGCGGCCGCGAAAGCCAAGCGCGCGCGAGTCGCTGCAATTCTCGCGGGCCAGCGTCCGTCCGACTGGTACCAGAAGCCGCTCAGGTGGCGCGTCATCGCCGATCTGCTTCGTTCCCAGGATGCCCCCATGAGCAACTCCGAAGTCGGGAAGCAACTGGACGACGGGGAGATTCTGAAACCGTACGGCGACGGAAACTGGGAAGCGGTCCTCAGCAGCTCGATCCATCCCGCTGTCAAGCTGCTCTCCAAAGTCCGGAAGTGGGTCAACCGTCCCGGAAAAACCCCCGTCGAAAAATAGGCTGTCACTCCCCTTCTGTCGAAACCCGCCAACAAAGTCACTCTCCCATGCGAAAAAAGAACCCGCGCTGGGCGCGGGGTTTCAACCGTTTCACTCTCTTTCCACAGGTTCCCACAGGTCAGGTCACTCTCCTTTTGCCCTCTCCGGCGGATCTCGGCCTTACTCTGGCGACGCAAAAAAACCCGTCGCGTCTGATCCGCGACGGGCCACTTTCACCTGGGATGAACGGGAGCCGAGAGGAGCTCGACTCGATTGCAGGATAGAACTGACAAATCTCGTGCGTCAAGATCATCTGCCGGCGATGGTGCCATAGCCCCGCACCGGCGGCCGCCGCTCCACACTCGACTCTGCCGGTACGAGCGCGAAGCGCTCCTCCAGCTCATGCGCGGGAGGAACTCGATCGCGTGAGCCTCTCGCCCAAGGATGACCCGCGCACCTGGCTTGTTCCCGGCCCACGCGAAGTTCCGCGTCCGCCACTGCAGGCCCGGCTTCTCTACTACGAACTCGGCAAATCGGAACGTGCTTTGCTCCGCGCCATGCACGAACACGCCCCGGAAGGCGAACTCTGGGAAGCTTCGCCCCAGACCTACGCTGAGACGTCCGGGCTGTCGGTCAAGTCCATCTGGAATCTGATCCATGGACGGAAGCGCAAGGACGGCAGTCGCGTCCCCGGCTTCATCGAACGCCGCATTCTCAAGGAGGAGCGCAAAGGGCGGCAGGCGCCCCATCCGAAACCAGCGGCCTACCGGTTCCAGGAATGGGCGCTCTCTTTGCGGCCGAAACTGCTGGCACGCCTGGAGGCCGGAATTCAGCAACCGTTGGGGCTCGAAGTTCGCAGGAAAACCGTCCCGCCATCGGTAACCATTTCCGATGCCCATCGGAAACCATTG